>Ga0209395_1000803_pt1 | contig 45581 bp, 38 predicted proteins | sample GOMGulsemesocosm_3_FD_184635 | JGI IMG/M metagenome (GOLD analysis project Ga0209395, IMG submission 184635) | Methane-oxidizing microbial communities from mesocosms in the Gulf of Mexico - GOM9D Gulf of Mexico (SPAdes) (version 2) | ecosystem: Environmental > Aquatic > Marine > Cold seeps... | reverse complement strand
TTTGCCATAACGTTCGCCGGGGGCGGTATTGCAACCCACAGCGCAGGCCGTGCAAATGGAGGGGGCCGATTGTAGATCCCACTTGCGGGTATAGTGTTTTAACAAGGTCTTGTCGGTAAACACTCCGGTGGGACAAACCTCGACCAAATTGCCGGAGAACTCGCTCTGTAACACACCTTCTTGGTGGCGACCAAAATAGGTGTGGTCGTGGGAGGCCTGGGCCGACAAATCCGTACCGCCGGCATAATCACGGTAGTAGCGCACGCAGCGGTAGCAGGTAATACAGCGATTCATCTCGTGGTGTATTAAGGGCCCCAGATATTGGTTGCGATGGGTATTTTTTTTGCCCCGGTAGCGACGATCTCGGTGCCCGACCATGACCGTCATATCCTGCAAATGGCATTCTCCGCCCTCGGCACAGACCGGGCAGTCGTGGGGGTGATTGAGCATCAATGACTCGACAATAGCCTGCCGAAATTGCGCGCCCGATTCTGCGTCTAGTGAAAAGCGTGCACCATCGGCTACCGGCGTCATGCAGCCCATCACAATTTTACCGCGCTTATCGTCCTCACCCTGATACTGCACCACCGCGCACTGCCGGCAGGATCCGATCGAGCCCATCGCCGGGTGCCAGCAAAAATAGGGCACGTCCAAGCCGGCATTGAGGCAGGCCTCCAACAAATTACTGCCGGCTTTGACCTCAATATCGCGCCCGTCTACATTGATCAATGGCATTATTGAACTCCCTCAGCATCAGCACTAGGTGAGCTTAAACCGGACGATGTTAAATGGCTGTGCGCCGCCATTTTGTTAGCTCCGCCGTAGGGGCAGCATCCGTCGCTGATATGTTTGTCGAAATCCTCGCGAAAATATTTTAACGCGCTCTGCAGTGGCTCCATGGCACCGGGTGCCAGCGCGCAGTGGGTATTGCCCATGGCGCCTATATAGCTCACTTGGTAGGCCAGCGTTTCCAAATCTTCCCAGCGGCCGCGACCCTGTTCAATATCTTCCAACACTTGGCGAGTCCAGGGCAGCCCCTCTCGGCAGGGCGTGCAAAAACCACAGGACTCGTGGGCAAAAAACTGAATGAGATTAAGCACCATCGCCACCGGACAAGTGTGGTCGTCTAACACTACTAGCAAGCCTGTTCCCATGCGGCTACCGGCCTTGCCGATTACGTCATAGTCCATGGCTAGGTCGAGGTGGTCGGCGGTTAAAAAATCGGTGGACCCGCCGCCGGGAAGAAACCCGCGCAGCTGCAAACCCGGTTGCATGCCACCGGCATGAATTTCGACAATATCTCTTATTGGCGTGCCCATCGGCAGCTCCCAACAGCCCGGATTGTTGACTCTGCCACTGGCTCCAAACATTTTGGTACCGGCGTCGTCACCCAGGCCCAAGCTCTTAAACCAGTCGGCACCGCGATCAATAATATGGGGGATATTACACAGGGTCTCGACATTGTTGACGATGGTCGGTCTACCCCACAGCCCGCTGACCTGCGGAAAGGGGGGTTTGGCCCTAGGGTTCGCGCGCTTGCCTTCCAGCGCATTAATCAACGCGGTCTCTTCACCGCAAATATAGCGCCCGCCACTGGGGTGCACATGTAACTGCAAGGTAAATCCACTGCCGAGAATATCTTCACCCAACAGGCCATTGTTATTACACTCGGCAATGGCATCGCGCAGCCGGGCGATAGCAACATGGTATTCACCGCGAATAAACACGTAGGCCATGTCTGCACCAATAGTATAGGCGGACAAAATCATGCCCTCGATTAACTGATGCGGGTCGTACTCCATTAACAAGCGATCTTTGTAAGTGCCCGGCTCCATCTCGTCGGCGTTGGCTATTAAATATTTGTGTCCGGGGCTGCACTTATCACCCATCGGCACAAAACTCCACTTCATACCGGTGGGAAATCCGGCACCGCCGCGACCGCGAAGACCGGAGTCGCTAATACTTTGCAGACACTCAGCCGGCGACATCGTGGATAGGGCTTTGCGTAGCCCCTGGTATCCACTGTTAGCCTCATAGGCCTTGAGATCAGTGGGCACAGGATGCTCGCCAATATTGCGGGTGAGTACTTTTTCCATTAACCCTGCCCCCGTTGGCCAAATAGTTGATCTAGTTTATTATCGTCGACACCGGTCACCAGTTCTTCTCCCACCATCATCACCGGTGCTCGGTCACAGGCTCCCAGACAGGGCACCGGCAGCAAGGTATATAAATCGTCTGCAGTGGTCTCACCGTAGTCGATACCTAACCGGCTAGACAGTTTGGCCTTGAGCTGCTCACAACCACAAATCCAACAGCTAACGCTGTCGCATAACAAAATAACGTTTTCACCGACGGGCCGGCGGTAAATCAAATTATAAAATGTCGCCACCCCCTCTAAGTCCTCGGCCGACATCTCCAGGTAGCGGGCAATGGCCTGCAAACACTCATCCGAGACCCAGCGGCGCTTGGCCTGAACAATTTTTAGCGCATCGATGGCGGCCCCCGATTTATAGGGAATATGGAGCAGCTCCGCATCGATTTCCGCTTTTTCTTGTGGGCTCAATACCGAGTCCAAATCAGTTTGAATTAGCATCGTTTCGTTCATCGATCTACGTCCGCCATAACAAAGTCTATGCTGGCAATAATGGCAATTAAGTCCGGAATTAGCAGCCCCTTGGAGATCAGTGGAATTTGTTGCAGATGGGGAAAAGAAGGTGTTCGAATGCGAGTGCGGTAGGAATTGGTGCCACCATCGCTGATCAGGTGATAACTGTTTTGTCCCTTGGTCGCCTCGATCATGCTACTGGCCTCACCCCGGGGTATCACCGGTCCCCAGCTCACATTGAGAAAGTGGTGAATCAGAGTCTCGATGTCCTTCATGGTATTTTCTTTGGGCGGCGGCGTGGTCAATTTGTGCTCGCTCTTATAGGGTCCTTCCGGCATATTCTCCAAACATTGGCGAATAATGCGCAGACTCTGGTGAATTTCATCGATGCGCACCCGCGCACGGTCGTATATATCACCCTTGTTGGCGGTGGGTATTTCAAAGTCGAACTGGTCGTAGCCGCCGTAGGGTCTGGATTTTCGTACATCCCAGTCCAGCCCAGTGGCCCGCAGGCCAGCACCAGTCACTCCCCAATCGATTGCCTCCTGCGTGGTGTAAATACCAATATCCACTGAGCGTTTTTTGACTAGGGAGTTTTGCATCGCCATCTTTTCGTAGTGGGCCAGCCGGGCGGGCATGTAGTCGATAAATTCCCGAATCATGGTGTCCCAACCCGTCGGTAGATCTTGCGCGACACCGCCAATTCGGAACCAGGCGGGGTGCATGCGCCCACCGGTTATAGCCTCGACAATGCCAAATAAACGCTCGCGATCGGCAAACATATAAAACACCGGCGACATCTGTCCGACATCCTGTACATAGGTGCCGTAAAACACCAGATGACTGGATATCCTGAACAGTTCCGCCAACATGATACGAATGACTTTGGCCCGGTCGGGTACGGTAATAGCCCCCAGGGTTTCGACCGCCTGCACATAGGCCAAGTTGTTCATCACCCCACCGAGGTAATCGATGCGGTCGGTATAGGGAATAAAGGTATGCCAGGTTTGCCGTTCCGCCATTTTTTCGGCGCCGCGGTGGTGGTAGCCGATGTCGGGTACCGCATCGACTATCACTTCGCCGTCTAGCTGCAGCGCAATGCGGAAGGCGCCGTGCACACTGGGGTGGTTGGGACCCAGGTTGAGAAACATGTATTCGCTGTCGCCGCTTGAACGGGACATACCCCACTGCTCTGGTCGAAAACGCAGCGCTTCCTGCTCTTTGCGCTGGCGGTCTGGGGTCATCTCGAAGGGCGGTAGTTCAGTGGCGCGGGCGGGGTGATCTTTACGCAGCGGATGACCCTCCCAAGTCGGCGGCATCAGAATTCGATAGAGCGTGGGATGGCCAGAAAAAACCACCCCGAACATATCCCACACTTCCCGCTCATACCAGTTGGCGTTAGGCCAAACGCCGATAGCACTGGGTACGGTGACATCACTTTGCTTTAGCGCAACCTTAATACGCAAATCTTCGTTGCGAGAAAAAGACAGTAACTGATAGACCACGGTGAAATCCGAGTCCGGCTGCTGCTCCCGATGGCTGCGACTGCGCTCGTCGATGCCAAATAAGTCATACAACATTTGAAAGTTGGGCTTTAGAAATTGCAGTACGTCAATAAGGCGTTCCCGGGGAAGCCACAGCGTAACAATAGCGTCAGCGCAGGGCTGAACAGTAAACAGTTCACGCCCAAACTTGCGGTACAATTCATGCTCTACGGTAGTGTGACCAGCGCCGTGGTCTTTGTTATCCGAGTCTTTACCAACCGATGCCACAATGACCCCTTATTATTATAGTCGCAGTACAGCTCTGTTCTTCTTGCTAATATTGCCTGTTAGATAAGCTGCCGAACTAGCACTATCCCCGACAGCGTTTCAGCTTAGACCTGGTCAGGCTCCCTCAATGTTGTGGCCTTCACTCGCTCCGGAGTCAATTTATCTCGCATACTAATTTTTTCAGCTTTGACCACGGTTTGGTCGCCCACCGCCCAACTCAACGGACGGCGCTCGTCCTTAACCGCCTGCTGCAGCATTACCACCCCCTGCATAAACGCCTCCGGTCGCGGCGGACACCCCGGTACATAGACATCCACCGGGATAAATTTATCAACCCCCTGCACCACCGAATAAATATCGTAGAGGCCACCAGAATTGGCGCAGGAGCCCATAGAGATTATCCAGCGCGGCTCCATTAACTGCTCGTATAACCGCTGAATGACCGGTGCCATTTTTAAAAAGCAGGTACCGGATATCACCATTAAGTCGGCCTGGCGCGGTGTCGCCCTAATCACCTCGGCGCCAAAGCGCGCCAGATCGTGACGACTGGTCAGCGCCGTCGCCATTTCCACATAACAACAGGACAGGCCAAAATTAAAAGGCCACAGGGAATTGCTTCGACCCCAGGCAACCATATCCTCCAGTTTGGCAAACATAATATTGTTCTTAACATACTCTTCTATTTGATCTGTACTGGCCTCAAGGCTGCCATCGCTGGCAATCACATCTTCAGGCTTACTCAAACTCCACTTCATTGCCATTCACCTTTATGGGTTCGGTAGTCGTAATCGGACAGCGGTGGCTGGCGCTGCTGCGCCTCGTCTAATCCCGTTCTCGTTTTAACCCCCCACTCCAACGCTCCGGAGCGCCACTCGTAGATTAGGGCCACCGCCAAAACAAAAATAAATACCACTATCGCCAGATAACCCTGCCAACCCAACTCAAAAAAGGCGACTGCCCAAGCAAAAATAAACACAGTTTCCAGATCAAACACCACAAAAAAAATTGCGATCAAGTAGAAGTCGACGGATATTTTAATTTGCGAATTGCCCAGGTGAACAACACCCGATTCATAGGGTTCGTTAGTTGCCTGCTCCCGGCGGCGCTGACCCAGCAGCGAAGACAGCACCAGCATGGTAATAACCAATGCGATAACCATGGCAAAATAAACCGCCAGCGGCCATATTTCTCCGGCGTATTGATTAGTCATGCAAACCCTCCACGCAATGTCTATGGCCGCACAATGCTAAGGGCAAATGATTTGCAAACGTGACTATTGAAGCGGGGGAAAGGATGGCCAATTTCGGCAATACCACCTTCAGGAAAAAGTGTATTCTCGTGAAAAATATTGAAAAGGCGCTATTAATTAACTGAGAACGACTATGAAAAAATGGTACAAGAACATGACAACAGGAAAGAACAAGCAGTGCAATAGAAGTAATTCTATGACTATAGGCAACAATAGCCTTCGCCACAGACAGTAGCTTGCTAGTGAAAAAACAGAACGCAATACCCAAGTAAATCATCAACGGCATAGATACCTCTGACTTTCTGGGAGTTCATTGTCCAGATAAAAAAACCGGCAATAAACCCGTTTATTTTTATTCAGTAAAACTGTGTTTAAGCTACAGGGTAAAAACGTTTTACGCAAGACCTTGCGTGAGTTTTGTTCATTAAATTATATAAACATTGCTTTCGCCGGTGAAAAAACAACGGCTACTTCTGATAGATTATCTGACCCGCCGCAACAGTCAATACCACATCATCACTGTGCAGCCGCAACCGGGCTTCATGCCAGGGCCGATCGAGTAGGCACAAGTTGGCATCACCGCCCTCGGCGATTGTCCGCATAACACCGCCGGGGTCGCGGGCGTCGGTGGTAAACATTTTCAGCGCCTGCTCCGGGCTGACCCGCTCCCCTGCGCCGAGTACCGTACCACTGGCCGAGCTGCGACTAACAGCCGCCACCATTGCTCGCCAGGGGTCCGGATTACCAAAGGGAGCGTCGGTGCTGGCGGCCAGCGCAATACCCGCATCTAGTAGACTGCTGCCACGATAAAGCGTGTCGTAATCTGCCACCGCAAAATCCACAGCGTACTGATCGCCACGCTCGGCTATAAAATTGGGCTGGGTAACTACCGTAACATCACTGGCGGCAAGCAGTGCGATGACCGTGCTATCGGTAACCGACGCGTGCTCTATTCGATCCCCCATACCGGCAGCGCAATCGGCCAGAGCCGACAACGCAAAGACCAATTCCACCGTCGTCACACAGTGTATCGCCACCGGCCGGAGCTGTTGGTGAGCGGCGTCAATTTGCAGTTTAAGCTGTTCAAAGTCTGGCAGCGCTGCATCGTCCAACAATATTTTAAGCGGCCCTCGCTGTAGTCCCGGCGAGATCATCTGCGTCAGACTGGCGTCGCCCATTAATAACACCTGCTGTAACAACTGCCCATCGGCGATTAACTCTGCATACAATTGCTGCGTAGCTGCGCTGTTGGTAGCCGTTGCATCACTAATACCGGTAACACCAAAACCAGCTAACATATTTGACGTGGCGCTTATATTCAACTCAGAATTATGTGCCAGTTGAGCTCGCAGCCAGCTGTCCATGCGAAACAACCGGCCGCTGGGCCGACCCTGTTGGTCGCAATCTATCCCCTCCAGAGCACTGTGTTGCTCTACCGCCAGCAACTCTACCGCGGCAGAGTTGAGAAACCACATCTTGCCGCTGCGGTGCTGAATACGCAGCGGTCTATCATTCACCCAGCTATCTAATTGATCTCGGTTTAGCAGCCCGGCGACGGACTCGTGATAGGCCATGCCTCGGATCCAGCCGCTGCCCGGTGCCCGCTGTAGTAATTGTTGCAACTGCCCGGTATCACTCACTGTCGGCGGCCCGCAGTGTAGCGAGTGCGCCCTCGCCGCCAGTGAAAAAAGATGAATATGGTGGTCCCATAAACCGGGTAATAACACGCCACCGCCGGCGTCGATCACCTGCTCGCCAGGCGCTGCTGTCAAGCTCGGTGCGATCGCTGTGATGGCCCCGCCGCTACAGCGGATGTCGAATAACCGCTCCTGCCACTGCCCTGCATAGCTATCGCGGTATATTTGCGCATTGCGAATCAGCAGTGACTTTTTCACTGCTGCTGACTGCCAAAATAGGCGGCGGTATCGGTGCCAAATTCTGGCGCCAGCTGGGTATTTTTACGCGGCGCCAGCGTATCATCAACCGCAGCAAGGGGCTGGATCTGGCCACAGTGACGACGTATAAAGGCCGCCACTGCCGACAGGGAAATATCCACCAAGCAGGCCTGACCACGGCGCCAACGATCGATGGCAATAATGGCGGCGTGCAGGCCGGTGAGCGGGTCGGCGATGGCATCTCCCACAAAGTGGCATTGCTGGCCATCGGCGACGACCAGACCACCGGCAACGGCGGCATCGTCACCAAAGGCAACCCAGTTGGCCTGAGGTTCGACCCGGCCATAACCGGTAATACTCAGCCACACCAGCCCGGGATTTTTTTCTACAATAGCTTGCGCATCGATGCCCAGCTGACGAAGCGCCCGGGGCCTAGAGCTCTCCACCACGATATCCGCGCTTTCGATCAAGGCGAGTAATTGCGCGACTTCCGCCGGCAACGCTAGATCCACCACTACACTGCTCTTGCCACCGTTGAGTAATTGGTGAAATTCAGGCGCACTACATCGCGTACTGTCGGGGCGGCTGCGACTCTCGACCTTGATAACCCGGGCACCGGCCTGCTGTAACAAATGGGTGCACAGCGGGCCCGCCCACAGCGCCGACAGGTCTACGACCAGAGGGCTGCCAGCACGGGAACAACTATCGCCTCGGGCGCGAATAGTATAGTAATAATCACCCGCAACTGATCGCAGCGGCGCTACCGGCAACCCCAATAGCCGCGCGCGCTCAGTCAACTCCACGCCACAGCGAGCAGCCACCAGCCGCCGCAGTGTTTCCCAGTCGCTAATTGCTTGCTCTCTTTGCAGCCAGGCGGGCAATAATAACCAATCTTCATCCCGGGCTAAGTTAATCGCGAGCAAGCCCGAGCGACTCGCCATTAGTTTACAACTACCATTGGCGGAGCTGGTCGTTGCTGTAACCAGCGGCAGGAAGGCACTGCGCTCAGTCAGCAAACTAGATCCTTTATGCGGCGCAAGTACCGGGTAGCTGGCAAGTTCCCGGTACAGCTCTAGGGCCTGGTCAGCACATTGCGCAATGGACAAACCTGCCGCCGCTGGCAACAGTCCCCTTTCTTGCAAGCTGGCGGCTAACACCCGACCATACATTCCAGCTTCAGTCGCTTCGACAACCACTAATCTGTCACCCTCTGAGTCACTGACTCGCTGTATTATTTAATAGTATTGAGATATTCACGTTTTACCCAGGGGGCTAGCGCCGTATTGTTACACTTGGCAATAATAAAAGAAATGTCGGCAATCGCCGGTGGTAGTGAATGCGGCAGCGATTCACAAACAGCAACACGACAGCCTGTTATCGATCTATAACAATGGAGAATCGTGTTTGTTACAAGCGGTAAAACTTACGCAACGTATTGATATTACTGAATATTAAGATCTAATTTTGTTGTATAGTTACACGCTATTTTCAACCATACACCGGGCTGCGCCTCGATGGATAACAGCCTAACAAAGCACTATAATCGCAGAGGCTACATTGTGTATCAGCTAGTGACCGCGCTGCAACTACGCGACTAACAATATTGTACCAACAATTCAGCCGGGCCCACGCAGGCTAAGCATGACCACTACGGGATATTTCATTGTCATGGAACCCATACTCTCTGCCACAGAATTCAACCGCCTGGTGCAAAATGAAAGGGCATTGGATGAATTGTCAGTCGCATTCGACCAGCGCTATATTATTGTCGACACTAACCGGGCTAGCAGCGACCCTGTCAGTGACCCAGTCGGAATCAACGCAACAAACCGGCAGCCTCAATGCCCGGTCATTGCCCTGGCTGCCAACGATGTAAAACAACCTGCATTTGTAGACGTGGTAGCACAGTGCGAAGAAGACTTAGTATTATTGACCAGCGCCATCGACAACAACCCCCTCGCCGCCACCTTGTTAGTACAACTGCTGCGGCACAACGAACACAGTACTGTTGAACAGGGTCTGTATGCCGAATCTCTCAGCTATTCATGCCTGCAACATAGCGACAACTTTAAACTATGGCTGGCTACGCGGCCGCAGCCCGATAGTGACAATGCAAGCAACGAATCGCCGTTAATCATACAGCGTGAAACGAGCCAGTTAAATATCACGCTCAACAGAGCTAGCAAACATAACGCCTATAATGCAGCCTTGCGCGACGCCCTATACGAGGCGTTGATGCTTGCCGCCAGCGATAATAGTATCGGCACAACCATGATTTGCGGCGCCGGCCCTAGTTTTTGTGCCGGTGGCGATTTACTGGAGTTTGGCGCGGCTCGCGACGCCGCCGCGGCGCACGCGGCTAGGACTACACGCAGTACTGCACTACTGCTCGATCGGCTTAGTTTGACAACGCAGTTTGTGGTGCACGGTGCCTGTATTGGTGCGGGTATTGAACTGTCCGCTTTTTCCCGCTCCATTAGCGCCCATCGCGACAGTTTTTTCCAGCTGCCTGAAGTGGCCATGGGTCTGATTCCCGGCGCCGGCGGTACGGTTAGCATTAGCAATAGAATTGGACGTCAGCGCACGGCATTTATGGCGATCTCCAACAAAAAAATCGACGCCGAACAGGCTCTCAATTGGGGCTTGATTAATCGCATTCACGATTAACTCAACACAGCTCAGCGGCGCAGTAGAGCAGCCTAATTGTGTAAACAATGGGTAAACACAGTGAAACAGTGGAGTCGACAAGCATTTGTCGATATTCTTCAGCAGGTGCTCGCTACCATCAGGTGTTCGCTACTAGCGGGATCAATACACGCTAGAGCCCGAAACCGGCCTATAAAACCACCAGAGGCTCAGCCAACAACAGTCCATGCGCATTCAAAACAAACTATTTGTCAGCTGGCTCTGCAGCAGTGCCCTGCTTATCACCTCCATGGTGTTATTATTGCAATGGAGTGTCGACCGCGGCATGCTCGAGTATGTTAATGAACGCCAAGCCCGCGCCTTAGAACCGGTAGTGGAGGCGCTCGCTGAACAGTTTCGAGATAATCAAGACTGGGCACAGTTCGAATACAATCCCCGGCAACTTAATCAGTTTATTCACCAGATTCAACGACGCTTTGATGATCGTCCACTGCGGGCACAACATCCACGCCCCGAGCACCGTTTTGGCAAACGCAGAGGCGATGTTCCGCATGGTGGTGGCCGCCACGATGATGAACGCTTCGGTAACGAACAGCGCGGCACTCGTCCCGGTGGAGAACGCCCCAGGCCACCACCGCCGCGAACGGTCGCTAACTATTCACTTTTTTCCGCCGGCAAAATTCTAATCGCGGGAAAAGCGAACATAGACAAGCAAATACTTATCCCCATCATGTTAGACGGCAGCGCGGTGGCCTGGTTAGGCATGCGCCGCCAAGAGCAAATAACCGAGATCTTCGAATTACAGTTTTTGCAGAACACTCGGCAGATGATAGTGTTAGCGGGACTGTTTATGATAGCCCTGTCGGTGTTATTCACCTTGCCGCTGGCGCGCCACTTTGTTGCTCCAATCAAAAAAATAGCCGCTTTTGTTCACGACCTTAGTCGCGGTAATTTTGATGCCAGCCTGCGCATCGACCGCAGCGATGAATTCTCCACACTGGCCAGAGATGTCAGTGAACTGAGTGCCACTCTCAAAGAAAACGACAGTGTCAGAAAACGTTGGCTGGCAGACACTTCCCACGAATTGCGTACGCCACTGGCGATACTGCGTGGAGAAATTGAGGCAATGATTGACGGTGTACGCCCCCTAGACCAACACAATATGGATTCCCTGCATCAGGAGACAATCCACCTCGGAAAGCTAGTGGATGACCTGTACGAGTTGAGCAGTGCTGATATCGGCGGGCTGCGCTATCAAAAATCTGCTATCAATTTACAATCAATACTGGAACAGCAAGTACAGCACTATCAAACTATCGCTAGCGAGCGCACTATCGATTTACGACTTATCCCCGGTGACAGCGCAGTCGTTTATGCCGACGATAAGCGGATCAGACAGCTCATAGATAATTTGTTAGACAACGCCTGTAAATATACCGACCGCGCAGGCCTTATAGAAATAGGCCTGACAACAGTGGGGAGAAATGTCGTTTTACTCATCGAGGACAGTGCGCCTGGGGTTGCCGCGGAGCATCTGGACAAGCTATTCGAGCACCTGTTTCGAGTCGACGACTCGCGCAACCGCAGTACCGGCGGCAGCGGCCTCGGCCTAGCCATCGTTCAACGCATAGTTGACGCTCACCAGGGCACTATTACCACCAGCCATTCCAAGCTTGGCGGACTTTGTATTGCGGTGACATTACCCCGCTAGACTACGACCTGACTAGACAATGACCTAGCTAGACAACGACCTGGCTAGACAACGACCCGGCTAAACAGTGTTATACGACAGGGAATAAGAGAGAATGATTATGCCAGAGATTATATTAATCGTTGAAGACGAAGAAAAAATTGCCGCACTGCAAGCCGACTACTTCAACAGCCACGGATATGAGGCCCACTGTGTATACCACGGCGATCAGGTTATCGAGGCGGTAAAATCGCTTAATCCCGCCGCCGTTTTACTGGACGTAGCCCTGCCCGGTAAAGACGGCATGACCTTGTGCCGTGAGATCCGCGCATTTAGCGACGTCGGTATTTTAATGGTCACCGCCCGAGTAGACGAAATCGATCGTCTATTAGGCCTAGAATTGGGCGCCGACGATTATATCTGTAAACCCTTTAGTCCCCGGGAAGTGGTCGCCAGAGTGAAGGCGATTTTGCGCCGCACCCAGCATGGCCAAAACACCGGAAGAAACACCTCGGAGCCGGCACTACTACTCGATGAAAACCGTTATAGTGCCAGCTATAACCACCACGAGCTCAATCTCACTGCAGTCGAATTTAAACTACTAAAACAGTTGGCCTCTGAACCCGGCCGTATTTTTAGTCGTGAACAGCTGATGAATAATATGTATCCCGACCAGCGCGTGGTCAGCGACAGAACTATTGATAGCCACATAAAAAAACTGCGCAAGAAATTTTCTGAACAGTGCAGCGGCGCAAATTTTATCCACTCGTTGTACGGTGTGGGTTATAAGTATGAAGTACACATTGATGATTCACACGCTTAGCCCTTGCTGGCGGCGCGCTGCCCCAATAGCGATCAACTGTGCCACAATCGCGTATATCGACTATCGTAGTAACGACAAACTTCCCACTGCCCATTGGCCACAGCTCGGTCATCAGTCGGCAAATGTTACAAAGCACCTAATCTACTGAAATATCTCTCTGCCTTTGACCAACCGCCGTGCCTGCGAGCAAATATCTACGAGCCCGTTAGCTGCTGTGCCAACCTACTAATTTGACCTTTTCTATCGCATTTTTTGCACATTTTGCCGCTATAGTTTTAATCCTGGCCATTATCAATGGACTGACACCATCACCTTAAGAGGATCTAAGCATGAAAAAACTAACCCGTTACCTGAGTATCGGCCTATTGAGTCTATCAGTCATCGGCGCCCAGGCCGATGATTCCGGCGATAAGCACGAGCAACATGCGCAAAAACGCTTTGCCCACATGGTCGAGCGATTGGATTTAGACCAAGAACAAATTGACCATATCAATGCGGTCAAGGAATCTCAACAGGAGCAGCGCCTAGCCCTTGAGGCCGATAAAAAAGCACTGCGGGTACAGGCGCAGGCACTGCAAGCGGATTTTCGCCAGCAATTGGAGGGCGTACTGAGTGAGGAACAACTGGATAAATTTGATGCTATGAATGAACGTCGTCAACGAAAAATGGAACACAGAAAAGGCGGCATGAAGCCCCATAGCCGTTCTTAGTTCTGTCGTTAAAGCCCCCTGGGAACTCACTATCTTCGAGTCCCCAGGGAGCAACATTTCACTATCAACTATCATTAATTGGCAATGACTACGTCAGGCTAGCCAACTACCACACCTTTGGGCGCCCGCTGATTCATATAGCCAAACATATAGCCGGCAATACGGCGCATCTGAATCTCGTCAGAACCCTCGGTAATACGGTAGCGACGGTGGTGGCGATAAATGTGTTCGAAGGGCTTGTGGCGCGAGTAACCTAAGCCACCGTGTACCTGCATAGCTTGGTCCGCCGCATCGCAACACAACCTATTCGCTTGGTAATTACAAATAGACACCTTGTCGGAGACATTAAAGTTGCCGTAAGTATCCATCTGCCAGGCGGTTTTGTGCACCAGCGCCCGCAGCATTTCGGCTCGGGATTGCAGTTCCACCAGCGGAAACTGAATACCCTGATTCACCGACAGCGGCTTACCAAAAGGCCTGCGCTCACCGGCATAGGCCACCGACTCGTTAATACAATATTGCGCTGCACCTAAACTAGATGCGGCCTGTCGAATTCTATTTTCATTGAAAAAATGCTGAACAACTTGTAGTCCCCGGCCCTCTCCACCAAAAATAGTGGCATCGGACACTACCACATCCGACAGTGAGATACGGCCGTGATCGGTGGGCATATTAAAAGTCCACAGCATTTCCTCGACCTTAAAACCCTCACTGTTAGTGGGTACCAGAAAAGCAGTAATGCCGTGACCATCGCCGGCTTTACCATCGGTGCGGGCCAATATCATATCGTGCTTGGCCTTATGAATACCGGTATTCCAGGTCTTGGCCCCATTGATGCGCCAGTTGTCACCGTCTCTGACGGCAGTGGTTTCCATATGGGTCGCGTCGGAGCCGTGTTCCGGCTCGGTAATTCCAAAGGCAAAACCGCGGGTGCCGTCCATCAATCCCGGCACCCAATCGGCTTTTTGTTCGTCGGTACCGTAGTTCAACATTAATAGCAGGCCGACATTGTTAGCTACGATGGAGTGTTCGTTTTGCAAATCATTGTGCAGTCCCAAACCCCGGGCGGCAAAGTGTTCGCGAATAATTGCCATACCCAGATTGGTGCCATCCTGGCCGCCCAGTTCCTTAGGGATGGCGTAGCGGCGATGGCCGGCTTCATCGGCCAAGCGCGCAGCTTGATGTAATAACTGCTCCCAGTCTTCACTGGGCAGTCCACCGCGATCCCAGTCGGTGCGGGCATCCTCTCGACGGTGGTCAAAAAAACGATTGTTGTCGTCTTTCATTTGCAGCGGGGTAATCACATCGTCGATAAACTTATCTAACACCACCAGATAGTCGGCAATGTCCTTGGGTATATCAAAATCCATAGTAGCTCTCCTGTTATTATTGCTCATGTTATGGGTAATAGTATTTTTTATCCGTTAGCAATGCTAATTAATGTCTTGTTAGTTATTGACTCGCTAAGCCGGCACAAACAGCGACTGCCCGCCCTGCTGACTAAGCTGGCCGCGGCTGCCGATCCGCTCTGCGGTTACAAAGTCTTCCAGAAAATCTGGGTCAGCCGGGGTATTGGCCAAAAAACGATCGCCGCTGTCGGTGGTACCCAGTACGATACCGGTATGAGCTGCGCCGTCGCGCCCGTATTTAACGGTATAAGCCTCTACCGACGCGCCACCGCCGGCCTGTTCGTTCACCTCCCGGGGCGCCGTTTCCAGCGCCTCAGAGGGCAGCTGTGCTATCAGCCCCGAAGGTTTTACTTGCCCCGCAGGCGGTTCGCTAGAAAGTACTGCCGCGGCGTGTTTGGTTAAATACCAACCGTTGCCGGTCACCAAGCCACTGTTAGCGGTAGTGCCTCGTAGCTTATTTGCCATAGTAGCCAAAGAGTGCAGAGTATAGGCACTGGCGGGGCCACCGGCATAGGGCAGGCCACCGGTGACGGTAAAACCCCGTACATCGTCGATGGGCAGGCCAGTCATCTGGCAGGCCATTTCCACCGCGATCGGAAAACAGGAATAAAAGTCAAAATGGCCGATGTTATTCAACTCGCAGCCGCTGTTGTGCAGTGTACTGAGCACGGTGTCTTTCATCGATGGGCAACTGGCAAAGTCCGGTCGTTCACTGGTCCAGTAGGCCCGCTCCTGACTGTGGGCGCCACCGCGCCAGTACACCCAGTTCTGCTCGGGAATACCCATTTTCCGCGCCCGGCCCGCCGACATCAGCAGCAGCGAAGCCGACTGCTCGGTGGCAAGGATGGCGTTTAAATACTTGGGGTAGGGCCAGGCGATCATACGATTGTTAGCACTGACCGTGGTGAGCTCTTCACTGCTGCGCGCAGTAGGGAACCAGGCGTGAGGATTATTGGCCGCCACCTCAGTGAAGGGCGCAAACAGATCGCCCATGCGCTGTCGGTGTTGCTCCAGGTTCAGCCCGAGCTTGGCTCGCAACGCATTCTCAAACAGCGGATAGATATCTGGCGGGTCGATTAGCCCGTACTGTTTTTCTAGCGCATTGTTGCCAGGGGCATTACCACCCACCCACTGGGGCTGCCCGGTACCGCCTCGCTGCCAGTCTAGTCGTTGCTTTTTCGCAATCGCCGCCAGCAGTACCCGTAAATTATTACAGCCCGCCACCAGCGCAAACTCCGACTCGCCGGAGATAATTTTATCCGCCATCGCATTGAACAACTGCACCCCCATTTGGCCGCCGTCGCCGGTGGTATAGAGATTTTTAGCGCCGGTTGCCGCAAGTTTCTCGGCTAGCAGACCCGGGGGGTTTTGTGGGTGCCAGCCGGATACGCCCACCAGCGCCACAGTGTCTAGGGTGGCCAACGCGGCGGCGCTCAAGCCAGCGTCGGCAGCGGCATCGTGGCTGGTACGCAGTAACATATCCAGCGGTTGGATATGCCGCTCGACGGTAGCCTGGCGATCGACTAGCTGGGCGCTGCCAACGATTATCGGGGTATTGTCTGCGATCATGAAAAGTCCTCGGAGGCGCTGCCAACAGCGTCCTATTTTGTCTGTATTGTTTTGTATTTTGGTTTTGTCGTTTACGTGCTACCACCGCTAGCGCTTTTGAAATTCCTCACTGCTGTTGACCCGAGGGTAAGGTTCTTGTGGCAGTTCACAGCCGAGAAAATCACAGAGCGGTTGCCAGCCCTGGGCCGCCTCAAATACCAGTAAGCGAGAGCTTTCGATGGTGTTTGTTACCGTCTCGATATGGGCGTGGTAACAGGCGATGGCCTTATCACGGTTTTCCACCTCGCCATTAAAGGTGTTTTCCCACACCAGTTGATTACTGCACTGGGCCCAACGCCGAGTAAAAGCATCCTCGGAGGCCGCAGCCTTGATGCTACTGGGAAAAATAGTCTGATGCACACTATCGAACCAACTGTCCGCATCGCGTGTACTGAGAATAACCTTAGCGTTGGGGTAATAGTCCGCCAACTGTCGCCAGTAACTGCAGGCGGGCCAGTCCACCGAGGCCCGGTAGCCGGTAAATAGTAAATCCCAATCACAGCTACCGCGACTAAGTGCCTGCTCCCACAGCTCTAGGTGATCCGGGTTTTTAAACCATTCCATCATATGGTAGGTCTTATTAAACCCCAATTTTTCCAGCGCCAATTTGAGCGACAGCGTACCAGTGCGGCCAAATCCCGCGCCAATGACGTCTAACGCCATGGTGAAATCTCCTATCGCAGCAACCAAGCCGATAAACCTGGCTAAACGAATAATTATTATTGTCGAACTATTGATCTCAGCATACCGCAAAGAACGGTTCTTTGCACCGCGCAAAGCATAGCCCACTGCGCCGACAGCAACTCTGCGCGGGCGCTAGAAAAGGTTCGCTGCTGGGAGTAGACTCTAGCGTCGTAATCAATAAACCCACTAACAATAAAAAGGGGCGCCACCATGAAATCACCCATCTGTAAACGACTAGGCATCGACTTTCCGCTGCTGGCCTTTACCCACTGCCGCGATGTAGTCGTCGAAGTCTCAAAGGCCGGCGGTATGGGCGTACTCGGTGCCGCCGGCCATAGCGCCGCCTCGCTGGAGATTGAGCTGCAGTGGATCGACGAGCATATTGATGGCAAGCCCTATGGTGTCGACCTGATCGCCCCCACCAGCATGGCGGTGACCGATGACAATAATTCTCCCACCGAAATTCTCGAACGGGTTCCCGCCGAGCACCGCGATTTTGCCGTCGGAATTCTGGCCAGCCACAATATCGACGGCAGCGACCTGTACCAAAATCAGCGCGGTAGCAGTGGCAGTTTCCTCACTAAGAACAAGGCCAGCAATATCATCGACGTGGCCTTTTCCCACCCTATCGCCCTGATCGCCAATGCCCTCGGCGTACCTCCTGCCTATATGTTGCAACGGGGCAAGGCCAATGGCGTCGCCGTCGCCGCGCTGGTTGGCGCCAAAGAGCACGCCATCAAACAAGTGGAGGCGGGGGTCGATATTATTGTGGTGGCGGGCACCGAAGCCGGCGGGCACTGCGGCGAGGTTTCCACCCTAGTATTGGTGCCGGAAGTCTGTGCGGCGCTGGCTGATTTCGATATACCAATACTGGCGGCGGGGGGCATTGTCACTGGCAGACAAATGGCGGCCTGTATGGCCATGGGCGCCGCTGGTGCCTGGACTGGGTCAATGTGGCTGACCACCAGCGAGGCTGAGACCTCGCCAGTGATTAAAGAAAAATACCTGCAGGCCAGCTCTCGGCAAACTGTGCGTTCGCGCTCTCGAACCGGCAAACACTCCAGGCAATTGCGCTCACCCTGGACCGATGCCTGGGAGTCAGAAGACGCTCCACAGCCACTGCCTATGCCACTGCAATCACTCGTTAGCGAGTCTCCGCTGGCCAAAATAACCAAGCTCGCCGAGGGCGGCCACCAAGGCGCCAAATTACTTGCCACTTCCTGGGTCGGCCAGGGAGTCGGACTGATGAATTCTATTCAATCTACCCGCAGTGTGATGTACGACTTTATGGCTGATTTTATTCAGGCCGAGGAACGACTACACGAGCTGTGTCGAGACGACTAGAACGTGACAGAAAAGGTAGCCTATGCAAGCATGAGCGGCGTTCGTTGTTAATGTATAGCTTGGGTGCACCGGTCTATCCCTGCCAGTTATAACGCCGTAAAAATAGCTTATCGCAGCCTCAACAGCATTCTTTTAGCGCAACAAAACGCAGTATTTGTTACGCTAAAAGACCGAGATAAAACCGGCCAAAAGTCCGGGATCATCACTCGATATGTTAGTCTCGGTTTAAATCTGTTATTTTAAGGTCCTGTTCCAGCGAACCTTTCCTCAATGAATCTTGCCACTAAGAACAAATATCATGTCTGACTTTGATCCCAACAACGTCCCCATTCGAGCCGCCGCCACCGTCATGATGATCGACGATCGACCAGACTTGCAAATACTAATGATGGAGCGCAATGCCAATACCGTATTTGCCGGTGGCATGTGGGTATTCCCCGGCGGCTCAGTCGATAAGGAGGACGACTCCGACGCTTTTCGTGCCATCGTCAACGACCGCAGCGACGACGACGCCAGCACCTTAATGGAGCTCGAACGCGGCGGCCTAGCCTACTATGTGGCGGCAATCAGAGAGAGTTTTGAAGAGGCCGGGTTATTACTGGCAAGGCATGAAAACGAAGGTCACGCATTGTCCTTTGCCGAACCGGCGGTGGCTGAGCGCTTCGAAGGCTATCGCGATCAGGTCAATGCTGGCGAGGCCGACTTCCTCGACATAGTGCGAGCCGAACAGCTGCTATTAGACACCGCCGATATGCATTATATCGCCCGCTGGATTACTCCACTGGGCTCGCCCCGGCGTTTCGATGCACGCTTTTTTATCGCCAGAGCGCCCCTCGGCCAGATACCCTTACATGACAATCGCGAAACAGTGCACTCGGCCTGGATGACCCCCAAGCAGATTCTCGAGCGCTTCGAGGCCGGTGAGATGCAGGTGATGTCACCCACTGTCACCATGATTCGGGCACTGTCTCAATTTTCCTGTACCAATGAGGTGATCGAAGCAGCCCAGGCCAACCAGAGCGATCAGCGCATTCGGGTTGTCGAGCAAAACCAGGCAATTGTACTGCCCGGGGATGAAGGTTATGAGCAGGCCGCGGAAACCATCGAGGCGGGATGGTTGCGTCTGCGTCCGCTAGAGACGCGTTAGTACTCTTGCAGAGTTACGCTATTGTACACGGCGCAATCCCTGTCGATCTGAACGAGCGACAGGGACAATAGCTGTTTGCCTAGCGACCGGTGAACACCGGCTTACGCCGTTCCAGAAACGAAGCTACACCCTCTTTAAAGTCTTCACTTTCGAACATTACCGCCAGGTGCATCATTAAATGATCCACCGAGGTATCGTAGGATTCTTCCATGCCCATGCGCATCATACGCTTGGTAGTTTGTACCGCCAGCGGCGCATTGTCGGCTACTTCTGTGGCCCACTGCAGTGCAGTTTCCATTAACTTATCGTCTGCCACCACGGTGTTGACCAGACCTATTTCCAAACACTCCTGAGCTTTGACTACCCGCCCCCGGTAATACAATTCAGCCGCCTTGGCCCAGCCGATCAAACGCGGTAATAACCATGTGCCGCCGCTCTCGGGTACCACATTGCGCTTGGCCGTGAGTGCTGCCATCTTGCCGGACTCACCACAAATACGCATATCACACAGTAACGCGATGTCCATGCCATAGCCGGCGGCGGCACCGTTGAGGGCGCATATAATCGGAGTATCGGTACTCCACATCACGTTTATAGGTGCATCACGAAGATTGAACAATTGTTTTGGCCGCGGTTTTGCGTCGCTTTTTTCACTGCCGATACCACCGTTGCCCACATCCACCAAATCCAGCCCTGAACAGAAACCTTTACCGGAGCCGGTGAGGATAATACAGCGAATATCCGCATCCTGATCTGCTTCTACCACCTTGGCAGATAGTTCCTTGAGCATAATACGGCTGATTGCGTTGAGCCGGTCCGGACGATTGAGGGTAATAATCGCGATGGAACCACGCTGTTCGACAAGTAATTCTTCGGTACTCGATGGGCTAAGGGCCATAGTGTTCTCCTGGACATTATCAATTTTTAGAGCGAATAATAGTACGCGAATAATACCGGGGCGTCTTGTGCTAATGGCCCTGCTGCTTTGATAGGCCTGTTGTAAATATTAACCATACTAGGTAAATCACCAGCAGCTAGGGCGTTGACAGCCAGTACAAAAGCTACAATGATAGTGCTGGTCGCCATACTAACAAACAGACTATAACAAGAGTTCACCACTTGGCGTTCACCACAACGACTGAGCATACGCAAATGGCGATCGGCACTGAGGAGCAAGACCATGGAAGCGGGACACTATACTGGATTCGAATTGAGCATAGAAAAACCGGGCATTGCCTGGATTCGATTTAACCAGCCGGAAAAACTCAACTGCATGAATTCGGCAAAAAAACGCGACCTGATAGAAACCCTGGCCCAGATTCAAATGGACAACGCGATTCGGGTGGTGGTGTTTATCGGTAGCGGCCGGGGCTTTTGTGCCGGCGATGATCTTAAGGCCTACAGTGCCAACAACCGAGATGACAATGCGCTTATGCCGGCCATCTCGCCAGGTCACGACAATCCCCTAGGCACTTATAATGGACTGCGCCAAATTTCCCAGGAATTGAATCTCGCCATCCGTCGACTGGACAAAATAACCATTGCCGCAATTAACGGTGTTGCCATTCAAACGGGGCTGTCTCTGGCCCTGTCCTGCGACTTCAAAATTGCCGCTACCAGTGCCAAACTGGGCTCTGCCACCCTGCGCTTTGGCCTGTTGCCCGACGAGGGCGGCCAGTATTTACTGCTGCAACATTTAGGTCTCAGTAAGACCATGGATTTTTTAATGCGCAAAAAAATTGTCAGCGCGCAGCAGGCCCTGGAACTGGGGTTGGTCAACGAGGTAGTGGCCGATGCGCTGTTGCCCCAGGCCGCTGCCGATCTCGCCGCAGAAATGGCCCGGGGACCTCAGGTATCGATGCGATTGTTAAAGCGTTCAATTTACCAGGCGACAGAGCTGACTTTCGAACAGGCCTGTGACGAAATAGCGGCAAAAACAGCCATATCCGATCACCACCCAGACTGTAAGGAAGGTGTAAATGCCTTCCAACATAAACGCCAGCCCCACTTTAACGAGTGGCTCAACGAATTCGAGTGAGCGAAGATAATAAACATGAATAATACAGCCAACAACAACCCGGTAGTGCGTGCCTGCATGATCATTATCGGCAACGAAATTCTCTCCGGCCGAACCCAGGACAGCAACCTTTCCTACCTGGCCCGCGAGCTCAACGAGCTGGGGGTAGTGATGGCCGAGGCCCGGGTGATTCCCGATATTGAACAGGTGATTGTAGACACCATCAACGAATGCCGGGCCCAATTTGACTATGTGTTTACCACCGGTGGTATCGGCCCCACCCACGACGACATTACCGCAGATTGTATCGCCCTAGCCTTTGGGGTCGAGCTGTATCTGCACCCGCAAGCCGAAGAAATTATTCGTCGCCGCCAGGTGCCGGAAAATGTGATGACCTCCCGATTGCGCATGGCCCGAGTGCCGGTCGGCGGCGAGTTAATCGACAACCCCACCGGTGGCCCACCTGGATTTTCTATCGGCAATGTTTTTGCCATGGCCGGCGTGCCGATGGTAATGCAGGCCATGACCAGCACCCTTGGCAGCAAAATCAACGGTGGCAAACCGGTGCGCTCACGCTCGATCGGCGCCTATTTAAGTGAGGGCCAAATTGCCCAGTCCCTAAGCGACATTCAGAATCGCTACCCAGACATCGAGTTGGGCAGCTACCCTTTTTACCGTGACGATGGCTTTGGGGTCAATCTAGTGATGCGCGGTACCGAGGTTGAACAATTGGATATTATGAAAACAGAAATCGCCGCCATGATTACAGACCTCGGCGTCGAATCCTTCGAGGATGCCGAGGGCAACTAACTCGCTGCAAGCTAGCCGCGCAGACTGACTCTGGCCTCGCTGATATACGAGGCCATCTTATGCCCGTCAAAGCCCTAACGTCGCTGCGTTAGGAATAGGGACTGGGAATGTATCAGCCTACTAATTCGATAAGCTGTATCGAGCTGTGGACAACAAAGTCAGCCGCCGCACAATCGCTTAGGGGCTCTTGTTGCCGGCGGCTCTTGTTTCTGGGTCATTGCATTGATGGGGCGCGCTAGTCAAATTGCGCCGACGTAAAGTCCGCTGCCCGCTTCTCAAAGTTGGCCTTAATCGCCTCTACCTGATTGTCGGAGCCAATCAACGTTCGCTGCAAGCTCTCTTCCAGGGCCAAGCTCTCGCGCTCTTCACCGTGCCATACACTTTCCAGCAACTGCTTGCCAAAGCGAATTGCATCGGGGCTTTTACTGGCAATCTCGGCGGCTAGTGCCATAGCGGCCACCAATGGGTCCTCTACTACGTGGGTGACCAGACCCAGGTCCTTGGCCTGCTGGCCGTCCAAAATCTTCCCTGTGAAGGTCAGCTCCTTGGCCACATCTAGTGGCACAATATCCCGCAGGGTCTGGCTAATACTCATGTCCGGTATCAGCCCCCACTTAATTTCCATGATCGACATTTTCATATCCGCCGCGGCGAAGCGAATATCCGCACCCAAAGCTATTTGGCATCCCCCGCCAAAGGCAACACCGTGTATCGCTGCGATGACCGGCACCGGTAGACGTTTCCATACCAGGGCTGGCCGCTGGGCAAAGTTCTCGGGACGATCGTCAGTTCGGGCCACCAGCGTAGCAGTGTCGCTATCGCTGTCAGATTTTTCGCTCATATTCTGGAAGCTGCCCATGTCGAGCCCGGCACAAAAGCCGCGGCCATTGCCCGATAATACCACTACTCGCACATCTCGGTTTTCGGCCAATGCTTCGCCGGCATCGATAATCGCCTGAAACATCGCTGGGCTCAGAGCATTATATTTATCCACCCGGTTTAAGCGCACATCGGCGATACCGTTTTCAATGGAGACAGTGACTAATTCAGACATAATTTTATCGCTTATAAAGGTTATTTTTCCGCTGTTGATGAATGCGGCCAGCTACAGCCCGATCGATACTTGTCTATAATACACAGCCTTTCCTGTCAGCTGTGCTCGATTGGCGCTGACTTCAAAGTATAACACGCCACCGCGGGCCTAGGCCTAGTAGCACCATAACCGAGAGCGTTTCAAGCAAGTCGTCCACAGCAGTGCCTGGGCGGTAGTTATATAATGGCTAACCGGATCTTTATCACCGCCATTGGGGGTTAAGTCAAACCGGCTAACAGGCTTGCTCTATTGTGTAACGGTGTTAGTCGCTACACACTAATCGCCTTGCGGGCATTCAATTGCGACTGCACCTGATCCAGGCGTTTCTGACTAACCTGCAAACGCATGGCCATCCACCAGGGAATGACTAAAAACAACAGCATTACCGGTCCCATAAATACACCGATACCAAATAGTGCTTCAGTCGAAGCATCCTCCGGCGCTACCCCCGCCAGGCCAACATAGTCCAGTAGTGGGCCGCCGACAATATAGCCAAATCCCATCACGAACTTTACCGCAAAGGCAGCGGCTGCAAAAAATACTCCCTCCTGACGGCGACCGGTTTTTAGTTCGTGCTCGTCGGCAATATCCGCCAAAATAGAATGCAAATTTACCGTGCGCAAAATGGTTAGCGCGGTTCCGATAGACGCCTGTACAAATATCAGCGCGAACAAAATACTGCTACCGTTTTCTGGCAGTATGCCCAGCAATCGCCCCGGCACAAACCAGGCGGTATTGAGCACCAATCCCAATACGGCAAAGCGCAGTAAGGTTTGTTTTTCCCAGCGCTTGGCCATCCACTTCATGGCGGGGAACATCAGTGCCACCGCCGGCAGCGAGGCAAATAAAACGACAGAAACTTCACCGACGCTGAGCCCCCAAAAATAGGTCCAGGCAATCATATTGAGTGCCCCCTGAATACCCATGGTGGCACCCACGGCAATTTCTAGAACCATAATTCGGCGGAAATCCATATTCTTTAGGGTTTCGAGAATGTCTGCAACCATGCCCTTAAATCCTGGGGTGGGGTTGGCTCGCTCCGCCACTTCTTTCAATCGCGGGATAAATTGCCGAGAGCCGACAATACAAATAAGCGCTGCCACAACCACCACAGCGAATGACGCCCAGCCGTATTGGTAATAGTTTTCGACCACAAAGCGGCCGTCGCTGCCATCGACAGAATTAAACAATACGGTTAATGCAATGGCCGGCAGTGATACCCCAAAAATCCAACCAAGATTAGTGCGAAAGTTGACCACCGAGGTGCGTTCAAGGTAATTGTCGGTCAACTCTGCTCCCATAGCAGTGTGGGGGATAATAAACACGGTAAGAAAGGTGCGCACCGACAGCACCGCTACTAACAGCCAGAAAAACAGCGGCAGTTGAGTGCCTTGTACCGATGTAACAGGGTGAAACAACATGACAAAAGACAAGCCCAGCGGGATGGCACCTGCCACCAGCATCGGGTGGCGTCGTCCCCAACGAGTTTTCAAACGATCGGACCAAGCCCCGACGAGGGGATCGGAAACGGTGTCCCACAGCACCGAGATAAAAATTGCCAGACCGGTTAAAGAGCCAGATAACCCCAGCACCTGGGTGTAATAAAGCATAACAAAGGTGCTGAAGGCGGCATCTTTGACCGCATAGGGCACACTGCCCATACCATAACTGAGCTTGGCAGCGAAGTTAATTTGACTCATGAGATTTCCTTTAGTTTCACCATTTTGGTATCCTGCAGCCCATATTTTCGAATCCATAGAGGCCGCAATGGCTATCATTATTCGGCCATACTGTGCCGGCTAAACCGGTGCAATGCAACGCCCCCGCCATTACCAAAATGAAATAATAGGACTTAGCAATATTGACCTGCCCACTGCAGCCAAGCATCGCAACCGCTCGGTCGCAGCTTCTCGTCAGTCGGTAATGTCATTGACATTTTTATCGGCACCCGAGTACTCTGTCGGCAATTTCGTAATTAATGATTGAGCCTCTGGAGCAGCCTACAATGGCCCACTACGACCTTATTATTCGCCATGGACAGATCATCGATGGCAGCGGAGGCCCCGCCCAAACAGCTGACCTCGCCGTATTAGACGGTAAAATCGCGGCCATAAAACCACTACCAGAGGCCACCGCCGCACGGGAAATCGACGCCAGCGGCATGCTGGTAACCCCGGGTTTTGTCGACGTTCACACCCACTATGACGGCCAGGCCACCTGGGACTCGCAGCTAAATCCCTCCTCCAATCTCGGCACCACCACTGTGGTGATGGGCAACTGCGGCGTCGGCTTTGCCCCCTGCCGCCCCGAGGACCGAGAGGTGTTAATCAAGTTGATGGAGGGGGTAGAGGAAATCCCCGATACCGCCATGCACGAGGGCCTGCCCTGGACCTGGGAAAGTTTTTCGGAATATCTGGACTGCATCGAGAGCCGCCCCCACGATATCGACCTGGCGGCGCTGGTCCCCCACGGGCCACTGCGTGTTTATGTAATGGGCGAGCGCGGTGTTAATCGGGAGCGGGCCACCACTGAGGATATTGCCCAGATGCAAGCGATTCTGGCCGAAAGCGTCGCCGCCGGCGGCATGGGTCTGTCCACCTCTCGAACGCTATTACACCGCTCTAGCAGCGGCGACTTTGTGCCCTCCTACGAGGCTCTTAGCAGCGAGTTAAAACAACTTGGCGATGTATTGTCCGGCGAGCACGGCCACGTATTTCAGTTTATCGCCGACTGGAAAGACGCCGAAGACGAATTTAGCATACTGCGAGACACCGCAGCTAAAACCGGTGCCAAGGGCACGTTCACCTTACTCGACATCGAAGCTACCCCGGATCTATGGCGGCAGCACCTCGACAGAATCGAGGCGGCTCAGGCCGAGGGCATCGATATTCGCGGCCAGGTCATCTCCAGGCCAGTGGGCATTATGATGGGCCACGGTGCATCGATGAGTCCCTTTTACGATCGTCCGAGTTTTAAGGCCTTAGAGCATCTGAGCTGGGACGATAAAATCGCCGCCCTAGCCAACCCCGATACCAAGGCGCTTATCCTCAGCGAGCGCAATGAAAACCCCCATGTGTTTGTCACTATTGTCAGCCGCCGTTTCGAGAACATGTATGTGCTGGACGACCCCATCGACTATTTGCCGGGACCCGACCGCTGTATTGCCAATCTGGCAGCGGCGGAGAACCGCGATCAGGAAGAGTGGTTATACGACTACCTGCTGAAAGACAACGGCCACAGCTTGATTTACATTCCCGCCGCCAACTTTACCGACAACATACCCGAACTATTAGAGCACCCACACACAGTGGTAGCACTCGGCGATGGCGGCGCCCATGTCGGTTCTATCTGTGATACCAGCGCCAATGTGTATCTACTGTGTAAGTGGGTGAAGGAAAAATCACGTTTCACCATAGAACAGGGTATTCATATGTTAACTAGGCAACCGGCGGAGCTGTACTCGCTGTTAGATCGCGGTATATTAGCGCCGGGAATGAAAGCTGATATCAATATTATCGACTTTGAGGCGCTTAAGCTGCACACCCCTCACCTGGCTTACGATTTACCCGCCGGAGGCAAGCGCTTTTTACAAAACGCCGAGGGCATTGAAGCCACTATCGTGGCGGGAGAATTGATTTATGCCAAGGGCGAGGCCACCGGCGCTCTGCCCGGGCAATTGATTCGCGGGCTGCAAAGCGATCCGCGGTCAGCGGTGCAATAAATATCAACTATACTGGGCCTTGCCGTGGCTAAATACTGGTGCTGGTGACACTTGAATTTTTCCGATTTGAGAGCATACAGTTTGCTGTTCGTCTATCAAGGGTGCAGCCCAGTTGGGATCAGTGCAATCCGTACCGGGTAAATTTGTAACTATACGTTATGCGTGATATATACCCTAGCATATTGTCGCTGTTAGCGGTTCTATATGGGTACTATATGGGTTCTACATGGGTACTACCGCTTACTAGGGGGTCTAATCTTTATACCGGGGCTTGGCAATTTACTTATTGTTTTACAAACGGGCAACAACGTGCCGGCGCCGCGTAATAACTGCCTTGTTTTATATCAAGGCAGCGCTATTGAAAGGTATATAATATAGCCACCACAACCAAAATGTGCACATTAGCTGCGGCCGCCACAGCTTTCTAACTTTTCTAAAGCGGAAGATTAACGTAACTATGCAGAATTTACTGCAATATATCCTGCCATTTGAGTCGCCTCATAGCTTCCCAGATAATACATTTGTTGAGCGCTACAATGAGTGGGATAAACCTTCGCGACAAATCCAGGTTTGTGCAATCACAAGCTTAACCGCAATACTATACGTCATCTTTACATTGATTAATAAGCCCTGGGCATCTGAACCCGTTCAAGCTTTAATGCTAAAAGCTCATCTTCTAATTATTGTTCCGATACTGCTAACGATTAGCTTTTTAGCGTATAAAAAGCGCTTCTACAATATTGTAATGCCTGCGCTCGCAGCACACTCCATTATTGCCATGTCATGTCACGTATATATTGCCAGTAAGCTTAGCAACAACCAACCGTATCTTGCGGAGGGTTACCTGGCTGTATTTTGGATTTTTATTGCCTCGGGAATGACCTTTAGATACGCCTTGTTCAGCGCCGTTTTTTCATCAATTATTCTGCTTGTTTCAGCCTTCTCTTTCATAAAGCAAACTGACATCTATATCATGTACGTTTTTTGGATAGTCTGCAGTTTTTCTTTTGGCTTTCTTGGTGCACTAATATTCGACAGATCGAGAAAAGCCATTTTTATAAGCCAGCAAAAATTGCTTCGCATGGCAGTTACCGACCCATTAACAGGGGTATTTAACCGCAATCAACTCAACAAAATTCTCCCAGAAGAGATTGCACGTGGCCTTCGTTACGATACATCCTTCGGCCTGCTTATTATAGACATAGATCTCTTTAAAGAAGTCAACGATACATTCGGCCATGATGCGGGCGACAAAGTATTGCGGAAAACTGCGCAATTACTGGGTAAATCCATACGTGAAAATGACACCTTGGTAAGGTGGGGTGGGGAGGAGTTTGTTGTCATTGCCATGGAGGTCGATGAACCAGAACTTATCCAATTGAGCGAAAAACTGCGAAAAATAGTTGAAACCGAAGATCACGGCACTGCTGGTAGCATCACCGTAAGTATTGGCGCAACACTGCATAAAAAAAATGACTCGCAGCACGAACTGCTTTCTCGTGCCGATAAAGCACTGTATAAAGCAAAAGAAAATGGGCGAAATACTACGGTCTGTATATAAGGAAAAGGAAGCTTCCAAAAAAGGCACAGCAAGCTCGCTGCCTACTGCATTTCCAATACTGGAAAACGTTCTACCACATTATATCTCCAGACCATCACAACGCCGATTATTTCCGGAGAAAATACTCTTTGTTACTGTCGCCGAGTACCCTAGTATCGTTAAATGCTTGAAAAATCCTGCCGGAACGGCAACTACTTTACTAGTGTCTTATGGACGGTCCTATGCTTAGCGTTTCCCTTGTTTATCTACACTCGTTAACCGCCATGGTACAGCACAAAGAGCTTTGCACCGGCAGTCCCGCCCCTACTGGCACCTCTTACTCTCTATTTTTCATGCGAATTCCAATTTCCCTTACCTGCGCTCTGGCTATTTAATAGGAAAAAGAAACAGCTATAAGAATGAGCAACACTTCCGGCCGCGCTAAAAACGTTGTTTATAAAAGCTGTCACTTTGCATTATGACTAGTGTGGCGTCGAGATGGTGGGCCAAATTGCTACACCGTGCTAGGCTTTCTTAATAGCCTTTTTCAAAAACAGCTGATAGACCATCGCGGAAAACCCCTACCGGAGTATCGACATGTATATAGCGGTTCTCGTCATTCCAGTACCCGAACAAAATATGAATGCCTACCGTGAATGGGCAGTGCAAAGTGCAGCCATATTCAAGCAATATGGCTGCCTAGAAGTTGTCGATGGCTGGGAAGATTATGTTCCCGATGGCAAGCATACTGATTACCGCCGCGCTGTCACTGCAATAGAGGGAGAAAAAATTGTCGTTTCATGGCAAATTTGGCGTGACAAAGAGAGCTTCTATGTTGCTGAAGAAAAAATGCATAAGGACAATGCACTAGACATTTCAGGTGAGGTTCCATTCGATGCTAGCCGGCTTATCCTCGGTTGCTTTAAGCCCATACACAGCATGGGCCGCAACTGACAGGCTGAAGATTACACGCTAGCAATTGCAGCCTATTCAGATCGTCGTTACAACAACGACTGCGAAGGCAATTGTCTGCCGCCACTATTGGGCCTTGATATGAGCACCGAAAAACGTCGATAATCCTTGTTACACTTTTCAATATACCGACTCTTAACTTGCCTAGGGCAAACAAGCTACGACCAACAGGTGTCAACAGATGCAAACTGGATTTAGCAAAGATCAACACCAATTTCGAGAGATAGTTTCACGATTTTTACAGGATAAATCCCCTACATCCGAAGTTCGCAGGACAATGGCTACCGCACAGGGCTATGACGTCGACGTCTGGCGCACGTTATCTGTAGAAGTTGGCCTGGCCGGTACTCATATACCTGAAGAATATGGCGGTTCCGGCTTTGGCGCCGTTGAGCTTGGCATTGCGGCGGAGCAAATGGGTAGGCACTTGTACTGTGGTCCCTTCTTTTCCTCGTCGGTGATGGCAGCTTATGCCTTGTTAAATTCTGCGACTGAATCCTATAAAGAAAAATTACTCCCGGGGATTGCTGCCGGTACTTCAATAGCCGCTTTGGTACTCGATAGCTTAAACACGCCAGATCAGATAGGCAGTGCGCTAACGGTCTCCGATGGTTTGCTGACAGGAACAGCCGATCTTGTCATTGACGCGCATATTGCTGAACTACTTATTGTTGTCGCTAAATCGGAGTCGGGCCTGGGCTTGTACTGTCTGCAGCGTCGCGATGAGACTGCAGGCATGACAATTGAACCACTTGAAACGCTTGACCCTACAAGGAAAATATCGAAAGTTTGTTTTACTCAGGTGGCGGTAGAAAAAGTCGGTGAGGTGACAGATCAGTCTCTCAACCAGATCTGGGACTGCATCTGTGTTGCATTGGCACATGAGATGATTGGTGGCGCTCAACAGCTGTTGGAAACAACCATCGAATACACAAAAATGAGATACCAGTTTGGCAGGCCCATTGGTTCTTTTCAGGGCTTAAAGCACCGCTGCGCCGACTTGCTAATGGAGATAGAGATTGCGAAAGCAGCGACTCACCATGCTGCGCGTTGCCTAGATTCGAATGAAGGCGAACCTTACGCCGCCAGTATGGCAAAGGCATTAACCGCTGACACCTATATAAAGGCTGCAAAAGAGGCGATCCAGCTACGGGGAGGTATCGGGTTCACCTGGGAGGAAGATACCCAGCTGTGGTATAAGCGGGCGAAGAGCTGCGAGGTATTTATGGGAACAGCCGACTTTCACCGGGAAAGAATGATCTGTCTTATGGAGGTGGGAGCATGAGCGCCAAAGCAACGAGCCCGCAAACGGATCAGGCAATTCGCAGTGAATTGAGCCAATGGCTCGATGACAACTGGTCAGCCGACAGATCGTTGCTGGAGTGGCGTAATATACTCGTTGACGGCGGCTGGGCTGCCACAGGTTGGCCGACGGCCTATTTTGGGCGTGACTATAACCGTGAACAGACCGCGTTAGTTTACGCTATCTTTCGTGAAAAAGGTGCTGTCGGTGCTGCGTCAATTGGGCCGAGAAGATTGGCCTCTGAAACGATTCTTGCGATGGGAAATGATGATCAAAAGCGACGCTATCTTCGGCCGATATTAACCGGGGAACACAATTGGTGTCAGCTATTCAGTGAGCCCGGTAGCGGCTCTGATCTTGCGGGACTGTCAACAAAAGCCGTATTCATTGATGGTCAGTGGATTGTTAACGGTCAGAAGGTATGGAATACCAGCGCACATCATGCGGACTATGGCATCCTGGTAGCAAGAACTCATTGGGAGTTACCGAAGCATCAAGGTATAAGCTACTTTTTGATCGATATGCGCCAACCTGGAGTAGAGGTTCGGCCGCTAAAACAAATGAATGGCCATGCCTCCTTCAATGAAGTATTTATGACCGACGCGGTGGTCGCAGCTGAGGATCTGGTGGGCGAAGAAGGCAATGGCTGGGCTGTTGCGAAGACTACACTATCCTACGAACGCAGGGGCGGCGCGCCCACTTTGCCCGCGGCCTCCGCTGCCGATAATCCACGGGTAGGTCGCGTTTATAGTGAGTACCAGAAGGAACTTGCGATCGCCAACGAACCCTATAGCTGGTACCCCCAGCGCCAGGGCCGGGTAGACCTGGTCATGTCGCGGGCTCGGGAAACAGGGGCGATCGCCAACCCTGTAGTAAGACAAGAAATTGCGAAGCTGTTTTGTATGTCCAAGGGAGCGGTCTTGGCATCACAGGCGGCAGAATCTAAAAGAAAATCAGGCTCTACTGAAATCGTACCTGCCGGCTCTATTGGTAAACTCGCAGCCAGTGTCATCGCCCGTCAGGCAGCGCATGTACATACGATGATTTCCGGGGCAGATGCGATGCTCAGTGGTCCCGATTCAGCGGCAGCCGGAATGATTGCCGAGGTACTGATATCTGTGCCTGCGATATCTATTGCTGGCGGTACCGATGAAATTCAACGGAATATTATTTCAGAGCGAGTACTGGCTATGCCCAAGGAGCAACGCAGTGATACCGGCCCATTCCGGGACATTAAGAGAAATAGTTAACAATTACGTTCACCAACAGCCCCGCTAATACGGGAACTCTTTGCTCTTCCTGAGACGGCCATAAGTCAGGATAGCATTGGGTTTATTGGGAAGGCGCTAATAGTAACTTTTGTTTAGCGCCGGTTGTCATCCCAAATGTGGATACCATTAGAAATGAATCGTAAGTTTCACTTGCTATGAGAGCCCAATCCACGAACTATTTATTCACGCTATTGGCTACCACCGCCACCGTCTGATTCACCGCGCTGGAGGCCAGTATGCGGCTGATTTTGAGCCGGTCTTTCCGCAATAGTTTCACGGGGATATTCACGTCCCGGCGCTTTATACCAGGGAAAATAGGTCTTGATTTTCTCCCAAGCTTGGCGCCCCGCCAACAGTAAACCCAGATAAAATAGCGCCTCAGCAGAAACGACTAACACTGTGCTGATGCTCGCTATCTGGGCACCGCTCAACTGCAATAGTGGCAGCACCGGCAGGCCCGCCCAGGGTAAAAAAGAACATAGGATCAGCCCATAGCCGATTTTTTCTTTCACTGCTTGTGGCCCCTGGCCACTGCGGCAACGTAATGATACAAACGCCGTGTCATCACTTGCGCTGCCGGCGATAGTGGCTACTCACCAGGGCATCATCGTGAACTTTGGTTTCGATATGTTCAAAATTCAGTGGCTGAGCGTGACCACCAAATAACGGGATACCGTCCCCAAGCAATACTGGCAGTCGGGTAATAATCATCTCGTCGATAAGATCGCGCTGTAAAAAACGCTGAATAGTCAGACCGCCATCGATATAGAGATTGTGGTATCCCGCCGCGTTAATGGTGGCAACAATATCGTCGGGAGAGCCCGACAATATTTCAACATGACCGATCAAATCTTCCGGTACTTCCTTCAGGCTACTACTCAATACAAATACTTTTTCCTGGTAGGGCCAGCTGTCAAAACCTCGCACTTTGTCGAAGCTGTTACTGCCCATCACTAAAGCGTCGATATTCTTTATGAAATCGGCATAACCGTAATCGCTCTCAGTGGGGTTGGGCTGATCAAACAGCCAATCAATATCACCGTCGACGGTGGCGATATAGCCGTCGAGACTGCATGCGATGTAAACGTGATTGCCCATAGTATTCCTTCTATTTTTACTGATACTAAAGATACTGATAATGTCGTGGTGGTTCTATCGCTGCCTATTTGCCAGTATTTAACCACTACGTTTGTTGCCCACTATTATAGCAGTGCGGCTAACACAGTGAAATCAATCAAGGGTATGTCGTTAACTGCCTAGGAAGGACAAAATGAGAGCATTGCTTTGTCCTGCCTGCTCCTGTTGCACCCAGTGCCCAGCGCCCTCAACCAAGTGTACCGCGCGCAGGTCACTACAGCCGCGCCCATCCATTTGTTGCAGCGCCTTGGGTGTTTGGTAAATACCCCAGTCCGCCTTGCCGGCGATAAAACAACTCGGTACATCGATAGTGCGCCCGGCGTACAGTTGCAATTGCCGAATAATATTCGCATCGGTACCACAGCGATACCACTGCAGCCCACCTTGAAATGTGTTGCGCTGATACTCCTGCACATAAACTGCCAGCTCTTCGTCGGTAAGCCAGTCACAGTGATTAATCGGTGCGGGCATCTGCGCCGCCACCGTTTCCGCCATGCCCAAGTCCCGGTCCATCACGTAATAATCCGGTAATTTGGCCAGCTCCTCCGCGGTCCAGGCCGCCAGCGGATGTGGATTATTATTGGCCCAATCGGCACTTTTGCCGTGGTAGTAACCCCGGAAAAATGCAGTGAGGCCCTGGCGGGCACCGTGCATATTGGCATTGGCGTCGGCGCCGGAATAATACCAACGATAGTGTTTTCTCGGTCGCGGCAACTGGGCCAGCTGTTCCTGAATATCCACCGGTGGCTGGCGCTGTTCAGCCTTAGCGGCGCGGCCAAAGGGCAGCGTTGGCGGGCCGGCAAAGGGACCACTCATTAACACCACTCGCTGAAACACATCGGGGCGAACAAGAGCGCAGTAAGCGGCTACTGGTGAGCCATAGTCGTGGCCCACTACTGCCGCCACCGAGGGCCGGCCGAGGGCAAACACCAGCGCAAGGCAGTCCCGGACAATGTTAAGCAAAGAAAAAGAAGCAACATCACCGTCATAGTTACCATCCCAGCCGGTGGTACGGCCGTAGCCGCGTAAATCAGGCGCAACAACATGATAACCAGCCCTGGCCAAGGGCAATAACTGCTTGCGCCAGCTATAGGCCAGCTCGGGAAAGCCGTGCAGTAGCAACAAACAGGGTCTATCTTTGTGTTCGGGTTCGTAACCCGCCTCGAGAATATGCATATCGAGGCCATTTATTCTGGGGATTATTCTGGAACGTATACCCTCTTCAAGAGTGGTTTTACCGTATAACACCTGCTTATTACTTGCCATGTATTTTGTCTCTTATCCCGGTCTACGCGATGACCTAGGTGATTTTCACCGGCCCTCGTCACAATGTCGAGATCATCGCCGCTATGCTAAACCTTCACCTAACACCTTGTGCGGTATAGCGCCTGCGGTTAAACATTTACTGTTAGGCAGTCTTCGCTATGACAGTCGGGCCTCTGCTCGCAACCGTGCTAGGTAGTAGTAGCTGCGCAAATACCCTGTCTGTCGAGGTCATAATCTTCCGGGAAATGTTGTCGCGTTAGACACGGTAGTAAATAATTCGTTACGGTAAAAAGCTAGAGCGCATCTTAATACCCCAGCGACCCTTCTCTTTTTGTAAAATATAGAGCGAATCATAGCTTCCAATTTCAGAACCGTCGGCGCGCAGGCGGCGAAACCGGGTATCCACATGTACTTTGTTTTCACCCACCAGAGCGATATTGCGTTGTAGCCAGATGCTGCGGTCCCAACCAGTGCTCGGCAGTATGGCAAACAATTTCTGGTGGTCTTCGATGCCCTGCCGAGCGGTTTGAGTGACACTCATCACCCCCTTAGCCAGCCGGTAGTGGGGGAAGTGGTAGGTGGCTATATGGGCACTGGCATCCTTCGCGCTGAAGGAGCGTATAAACTCATCCAATACTGCCATCACTTCTTGTTCCACTGCCGCCGACACTGGCTGCTGCGCAGTGGCAGCAGAACACAACACTACCAGTAGCAGCGCACTCACTATTCTTTTCATTGTTCTTTTCACTGTTGTTTTCCTCTGTTTTATTGTTGCTCTGCCTAGACTAACGACTCTGTACTTCACTATTGTTCCGCTGATTCACAGTGAAGCCCTAAATAATCTATTATTTTCTGTCCTTTTCCGCGAGCTGAGGCCACAGTTTGCCGACGGGGTTTTCCGAGCGGACGATGTGACTGCCGTCAATCCGCAGTGATTTTTGGCAAACCCTTTCTCAGCACATTTTTGGCCACCTTTTCCAGCGTCGATCGCGGCAGAGTATCGACCAAGAACACCGATCTGGGCACCTTAAAACTCGCTAGATTTTCCTGGCAGTGGGCGATAATAGCCGCCTCAACATCAGCACTATCACTGGCACTATCATTCATAATAACAAAAACCACCGGCACTTCGTCTAGCATGGCATGTTGCTGTGCGACTACTGCGCACTCCTCGGCCAGCCCGGTCTGCATCACCACGGATTCAATTTCTGAAGCGGCGACATTTTCAGCGCCGACCTTCAGCATATCTTTATCCCGATCGCTAAAAAATAAATAGCCGCCCTCGCCTATGCGCACAATATCACCGGTTTCGAACCAACCATTGTCATCGAATGCACCGCTATTGGCTTCGTCGTTACGATAATACTCCTTGAACAGCGACACCCCGCGCACGCCGCGAATAAATAACAGGCCGCGCTCTCCGGGACCGGCCAAGTGTCCCTGCTCGGTGCGAATTTGAATATCGTATTCCGGTGCCACCCGGCCTATGGTACCGGCGGGGCCGGGATGGTCAATGTCGGTCACAATACCGTGGGTCAGGGTTTCGGTCATGCCCCACCAGCCAATCATATTGATGTTAAAGCGCTGGCAAATCGCCGGCACATTAGCCGCGGCCCCCCAAAAGCGATAGCTGTGTTCAGGCACTGACTGGGGCCCGATCGCCTTCATCGCAAAGGGAATCATCGAAGCCCAGGTTAGCTGGTATTTAAGCGATAGCGGCCAGAAACGCGAGGCTGAAAACTTGGGCTGTAATACAAACATTCCCCCCACCCACAGTGTCGACAACATTGAGTAGGTTTGCGCATTGGTGTGAAACAGTGGCATATACACCAATGTTCGGTCAGCGGCTCCAATGCGCATATGACTTGCGCAGGTTTTCGCTCCCCACAGGCCGTTGGCGTGGGTCCACAACACCGCCTTGGGCCGGGAAGTGGTGCCGCTGGTAAACTGTACTGACAAATTAGCCATGGGCGCAGCCACCCGCGCAGGTAGCGCTGCGCCGTCACCGGCAAGTAGAGAGGCAAAGGAAATATGCTCGCGGCGTTCAGCCTCGACACTATCGGTGAGCACCACAAACTGCAGCTCACTGCAGGCAGAATCGATCATCTCAACATACTCCGCTTGAGTGATCACACAGACCGCCGCGGTGTGCTCCGCAAAGTAACTCATGTCCCGGGCCACACTGTGAGTATTGGTCGATACCGCCACCGCACCCAACTCTGCACAGGCAAACCATGACAGAACAAACTCGGGACTATTGTCCAAGTGGATAATGACAAAATCACCGGCCCGCACACCGCACTCGTGAAGACCCGCAGCGACTGAGCGCGCTTCGCGCTGCAGTCGAAGAAAGCTCCAGGCCTGAGGCGAACCGGTGAACGGCTCCCACTGCATAAATACTTTGTCGCCACTGCGCTGCACCCACTGATCTAACAGCCAGGGAATATCCTGACCGTCAAAGCTCTGCGTTTTACTGTGCTCGATGTCTTGTTTCAATACTTTGTTCATGGTGTCTGTTCCAAGGCTGGCGGGTGCGGGTCAGTAGTGCTGCACCCGCTTGTCTATAGTGTGTGGCAATGTGTGGTGTGGAAATGTATAGCGTGGCAATATTATCTCTCGACAGCGCAGTGCCGACAGCTTGCTTTCAAACCCCAGCTAAGTCCACCCTACAGCTGCAATGCCTGCACAATGGACTGATAGCAGGCGGGGCTTCTCTTAAAGTGCACACACTGTATGCCCAACTCCTCGGCGGCAGCGATATTAGCCGCGCTGTCGTCGACAAAGAGGGTATCCGCCGCCTGCAATCCAAATCGGTCGAGGGTATAGCGAAATAGTGCCGCAGAGGGTTTAATCATTTTTACCTGCGCGGAAATAACAATACCGCTAAAGTAGTTAAAAAACGGTTTTTCTTTGATGAACGTAAAAGTCTCGTTGGGCATATTCGATAAGCAGTACTGGGCTATACCCGCTCGGTGAATTTGCTCCATCAGCGCCACAGTCGGCTCAATCTCGGTCAGGGACTGTTTTGCCAATAATAGGCAGTGGGTCAGCTCGGCGGGACTAAAGTCACAGCGCGCGCTAACCCGTTTGATCAGGGTAGCCTCGTTCACCAGACCACAGTCGAAATCCAACCAGTCGCCGTGCTTGAATAGCTCTTGCTGTAATTGTTCGCTTCTTGCCGGCGTCAGTTGCAACTGCGCCAGTATGCGCTGGGGATCCCAGTCCAAAACCACATTACCTAGGTCAAATACTATATTGAGCACCACTTATACTCCTGGCTTACAATAACCACAACAAGCGAACGTCCACCGGTAGCTAGGCCTCGGCGCTCAATAGCTTAGTCGGTAGCTAAGTCACAACTTGACTGCCAAGCAAAAGGCATAAACCACCCCGGGGGGGGGACAAAGAACGCTGTTAAATACGCTCCTCTCTATCCCGCTAGATTTTAGCAAAACAGCAACCGGGAGACGCAACAAGGCGATAATGATCAATAGGAGCTTGTTCATTAAATGCTTGTTCATTAAATACTTGCTCAGCTCGCCGGTGCAGACTCTTACACCGGGATCTCGACAAGGATATTATTGTTACGCTGCCACCGACGATTACTGCGGTCATGGTATAACGAGTGCGGCCAAAATACAGTAACAAACAGCGCCAAATTAGATTTCGAATACCCCTGCCCATACTCTACAATCTTTGTAAATCCTAGCCAATCAAGCAGACAATACTAAGGTCGAAACTGCAGCGGCCGCGGTACCAAACGCGCTGGCTGCGAGACTATATCATAGGCTAATTGCACCCACTCGCAGATATAACTGCGACTATCGGCGGGATCAATCATTTCCTCCAACTGGAATTTATTCAGCGGCCCCAGCGGCCCCCTGGCCCCCTCGATGCGCTGGTACAATTCTGCCCGCAGCGCCGCCGGATCTTCGGCCTCGGCCAACTGCCGTTTATAAGCAGCCTCAATCCCCCCCTCCGGCGGGATGCCGCCAGTATCAGCAGCGGGCCAGGCCACCCGCATCGATGCATGGGCCCGAGGGGTTGCAAAATTATTACCCGCCACCCCAAAGCTGCGACGCATTACTATCGTAAAGATCGGTATCTGTACCTGGGCAAAGGCCACCATCCACTCGCCGCCCTTGCGAATCGTTCCGGCCTGTTCGTGTTCGATGCCCACTGCAAAACCGGGGTTGTCGACTAGGTTGAGCAGCGGTAAATGAAACAGATCGCACAAATCCAAGTGCCGTTTTAACTTGTCGCAACCATCGGCGGTCAAAGCACCGCCGTTGACATGACGACTGTCGGAGGCGATGACCCCTACCGGGTGACCATTAAAGCGGGTAAATCCCGTCACTTGGTCTGTTCCCCACAACGGGCCGATCTCAAAAAACGAACCCTTGTCCGCCATCAATTCGATGGCCCGGCGTACATCGAAGGTGGTGGTGCGACTACGAGCAACCAGAGTCGACAGCTCCAGCTCCCGGCGATCGGCGGGGTCACTCGCATTGCTAGCTAATACCGGCGGCGCCCGATACACACTGGCAGGCAAATACGATAAAAAGCGCTGGCTCATCATCACTGCCTGTTGCTCGGTCTCAGCCAAGTTGTCTACCGAACCGTTGCAAGCGTGTATATGCCAGCCACCCAATTCTTCCTTAGTGACCTGGTAACCCACTGCGTGGGCCACCACCGGCGGCCCGGCGACAAACAGCTGTGCCAGATCTCGCACCATTACCGAAAAGTGACCCAGTACCGCCTTGGCCGCACCGATACCCACCACGCTGCCCAGCAGCAAATTGACCACCGGTACCGTGGTCAGCTGTTCGGCGTATAGGGAACTGCCCAGGTGACCCGGCAAATAGGAGCCACCACCGCCAGCTACCCGGGGCCGACCGGCTACAATAGCGCCCTGGCTCTCCTTGGCATTGCTGTCACCGTCTTTTTTTTGCGCTGGCACCATCGCCGCCACGCTGCCACCGCCACTGCTGCCGTCTAACATTCTAATAGAGGGTCGACACATCTCGATCGACAGTCGATCCAAGTAGCCGCTCTTGGCGGCAATGGCGCCGTCGGAGTGGCCACCGCGGGAGGTAAAGTCATCGGCGCAAACAATCACCGTACGTCCATCGATCGCACCCCAGCCGCCAATACTGTTGGCTGGGGTAAAATCCTCGATGGCACCGCTGTCGTCGTAGGAGGCAAAACCGGCCACCGAGCCCACCTCGCGAAAACTATTTTCATCCAGCAACAACAACACTCGCTGCCTACAGGTCAGCTTGCCTCGGCTCAACTGCCTAATCACGCCGGGGTCTGTTGAATCTGGCGCCAGCCGATCGAGGGCCAGTTGTCGCAGCGTATTCACCTCGTCCAACACCGGCTGCCAACCCGACGGGATGGGCTGCGCCGAGGCAGTAGCGCCGGTATCCAGATCCGGCTCCAGCACCACCAACACCTGGGCGGCGCTGAGCACATCTCCCACCGCCAAGTCTTGTAGCGCGACGATCACACCGGCGCAGGGGGCAGTGACCAGTGTTTCCATTTTCATCGCCGTCACTACCATCAAGGTATCGCCGCTACAGACCCGGTCACCCCGGGCCGCCGACAGCTCAAGCACGGTGCTGTCCATCGGACACTGGATTGCTTTTTGTCCCTGCTCAACAGTTAACACTGGCAACTTATTGGCGATGATGGCGCTCACCGGTGTTGGCCCCGCGGCAGCGCTCAATAGGTCGAGTTGACTACTGGCGCCAGCAACAGCAAGATTAAGCTCGGGATAATCCGCCAACAGTGAGGTGCGGGCATCACCGGCACGAAACTGGGCATGCCCCAAAATGGCCCGCAACTGCGGCAAGTTGCTGTCAATGCCCTCGAGTTGAAATTCGCTCAACGCCAGCAGCGCACGGTCGACCGCAGATTCAAAGGAGGCCAGCGAGCCCGAGCTACAAATCACTTTTGCCAACAGCGGATCAAAATGCGATGGCGGGCAATAGCCGCGATAAGCACAGGCGTCGACCCGTACACCAACCCCTGAGGGTTCCTTGTAGGCGCTGATAGTACCGCCACTACGAGCCACAACGCGGGCCTGCAGTGCATAGCCTCTAGGGGCCGGTACCGCCGCCTGATTAGCTAGACCCAACTGGGTCAGTGTTGCGCCGGCGGCGATGCGAAACTGCGCCTCTACCAGGTCGATGCCGGTGATTTGCTCAGTAACCGTGTGCTCTACCTGAATACGTGGATTACACTCGATAAAATAGTAAGCTCCGGTTTCCGGTTGCAGTAAAAATTCGACGGTGCCGGCGCTAACATAGTTCACCGCCCGGGCCAGAGCGATAGCATCGGCCTGCATTTTCGCGCGAGTAGCCGGCGCCAACGCCGGCGCTGGCGCCACTTCAATGACCTTTTGATTGCGCAGTTGCACCGAGCAGTCCCGCTCATGCAAATGCACCACGTTGCCTTCACTGTCCGCCAGTATCTGCACCTCGATATGACGGGCGTTACTTATGTGTTTTTCTAGGAATAAGCTGCCATTGCCAAAGGCCGCCTGCGCCTCACTGCGACAGCGGGCAAATGCCTCAGCCATATCGCTGCTAGCGACCACCACCCGCATACCGCGCCCACCGCCACCGGCGGCAGCTTTTAACATCACCGGATAACCGATGCTCGCCGCCGCTTCTGCGGCTGCCTCGGCGTTCTCAAGTGGCTGATCACTACCGACAATAATGGGAATAGACAGCGACCGCGCCAACTCCCGCGCCCGTAACTTGTCGCCAAACAGTGACAATACCTCGGCACCGGGGCCGATAAAGGTCAGCCCCTGCTCAGTACAGCGGCGGGCAAAATCGGCATTTTCCGATAAGAATCCGTAGCCCGGATGTACACAGTCGCAACCCTGGCTTTTAGCGATGGCCAACAACGCGTCGATATGTAAATAGGCCGCTACCGCCTCCCCCTCCAACGCTACGGCGCTGTCTGCACAGCGGCTATGCAGTGACGGCTGATCACTGCTGGCATAAATCGCGACAGACTCCACTGCTAGTGCCGCGGCAGCTCTGGCAATACGTATGGCTATCTCGCCGCGGTTGGCGATCAGTACTTTGCTGGCTACAGTCATAACAACTCCTTATTATTTGTGCTTATGTCACCGTGCGACAATGGCACAGAGATTAGTGTGCAAACGTTGTAAGCCGCGACCATCTATCATCCTCTCAGTAGGCCACCACAACGCGCTTGGCTACCACGTGAAAACGCCACAGATTAAACACCATCGAAAACTGTGCGGCGATGGAAAAACCCAACCACAGGCCGGCAACATTCATGTCTTGGACAAAGGCTAAATAATAGGCCAGCGGGAAGCCGATGACCCAGGTGGTACAGAGGCCAACAAACAACGGCAGCCACACCACACCGAGCGTGCGCTGTCCGGTAATGGCCACCATATTGATACTGCTAAAGGCAAAAAATGTTGCAAAAATCAGTAGTGTGGCCGCCGCTATTTGGGTGATATCAGCGTCGCTAGTAAACAGTGCCAATAGGCCGTCCATCGAAAACAGCACGGTGAGTGATACCATAGCCCCCACCACAAACACCAAAGCCACACCGATCGCCCCGGCGACCCACTGCCCGCTGCGATCACCGTGGCCCACCGCATTGCCAACCCGCACGCTGGTGGCCGACGCAATACCCATGCCCGCCATCATAAAAAAGCCCGCAACATTAACGGTAATTTGGAAAGCGGCCAGCGCAATCTTGCCCATAAAGCCTGCCATCGCCGCCTCGACCATAAACGCCATCATTTCGAGGGCGCTGGAGATCGACAACGGAATACCGATTTTACGCACTTTTTTACCCATCGCTGCCAGTGCCTGGGGACAGATTGCACGGATATCACCGAGGCCGTATTGGTCCCGATCTTTCATGCGAAATAGGTACACCACAAAGGCAATACTAATTAGCCAGCGGGCCGCGCTGGAGGCATACATTGCACCCTCCGCCCCCATCGGTTCAAAGCCTGCGTTGCCGTAGACCAGCAACCAGTTGAAAGCAATGTTAATAATATTGGCGAACAGCATTAACACCATCGACACATTGGGTCGCTTGATGCCCTCCATAACGGCTGCGGTTGCGGCAAACACCATCACCGCAGGCATACCCCAGCCAAAGGCAACCATAACTCGGCCGGCACCTTCTGCTATATCGGGTTGCTGACCACTCAGCAATAATAGGTCGCCACCCACATAACTCACCCCCACACAGATTGCGCCAAAAACCACACCGTGACGTATCGACGACAGCCAAATAGTGGCCACCTCTGCCTGGCGACCGCCACCGTTGGCCTGAGCGGTCAAAATTCCCGCCCCCATCAACAGCCCCATCCCCAGCATCAACAGCCAGTAACTCGGTGGCAGGCCGATGCCCAGGTAAGCCAATTCCAGCGCCGCTACCTTGCCCACCATGGCGGTATCGACCACCTGCAGTAGCATAATACCCAGTCGTGAAAATATTACCGGCAGCGCCAGTTGCAGTGTTTCTCGCAACTGATCTGCTAGCCCTAGTTGCTTTGGATTACCCGTATCGGTTTCGGTTTCGGTTTCGGTTTCGGTTTCGGTCAAAATCAAACCTTAATAGGCGTTGCGCTGTTGCTGTACAGCTATGATTATTATTGATGGCAGCGCCGCCGCGGGGCCACGATAAAGTTAACAGACTGACCACTGCAATGACATTAACTTATTGGTAATACCGGATCTGAGAGCCAGAGTAGAGCACTGCGATGACAAGGGCCGAAAAAAAACGTAGTATTCGTTTACCGAGCCAGCCAGATCACGTACTTCGGGCTGGCGGTTTAATCATTAATAAGCCCGGGCCCATGAACACAGGTATGGGCTTCACTCTATGTAAGAACTCGCACTATTGCAGCCCATACGCAACGATTTACCACAACATTCTATTGTTAAACTCAGGAGATACTATGACATCTAAAATTTTCGATCTAACAGGCAAAGTTGCACTGCTAACAGGTGCCTCAAAGGGCATGGGTAAAGCCATGGCCGAGGGCCTGGCGGAACATGGCGCCAAGGTCGTTATTTCAAGTCGTAAGCTGGATCAGTGCGAGGCGGTAGCGGCTGAAATCAATGAGGCTTACGGCGCCGGTAGCGCCATTGCCATCGCCTGTAATATTGGCTACAAAGAGCAACTCCAGCAATTGGTCGACGAGACCCGCGAGCGTCTAGGACCTATCGACATATTGGTGGCCAATGCCGGAGTCAATCCTTTTTACGGACCGATGTCTGAAATTCCCGACACCGCCTTCGATAAGATTTTTGCCAGCAATGTAAAATCTAACCATTGGCTCAGCCAGATGGTCTCCAAGGATATGCTGGCCAAAGGCGAAGGCTCTATTATGATTACCTCCAGTGTCGGCGCATTCTCCGCATCCGACACCTTGGGCACTTACAATATGACTAAACTGGCCGATATCGCCCTGGTTAGAAACCTAGCACTGGAAATGGGCCCCCAGGGTGTTCGTGTTAATGCTATTTGCCCCGGTCTAATAAAAACCGACTTTGCCAAGGCGCTGTGGGACAACCCCGCTGCGCTGAAACGCGCTAACGAGCAGATTCCCCTGCGCCGTCTCGGTGAAGCGGAAGACTTTAAGGGTATTGCGGTATTTCTGGCCTCCAGCGCCAGCGCCTATGTCACCGGCCAAGCCATGACCGTCTGTGGCGGATCCAATATGTGGGCCTAACCTGCCGGCATGGGTCCCGGCAGCGCTGGGACCCATATTATTTCATTATTCACCCCCAATAATAGAGGACTATCCACATGACTGAATTTTGTCTGGTAGAAAAAGAAAACCATATTATGACCGTGCGTATCAATCGCCCGGACCGACTCAACGCCCTGCACCCACCAGCCAATGCGGAACTGGGCCGGGTATTTGACGACTTTGCCGCCGACGATGATATGTGGGTTGCCATTATCACCGGTGAAGGCCGAGGCTTTAGCGCCGGTAATGACCTGCGCTTTCAGGCCGAGGGCGGTGAGCGGGTTGATACCCCCATGGGTTTTGGCGGCCTGACCTCTAGGTTCGATTTAGACAAGCCAGTAATCGCCGCGGTCAACGGTGTATCCATGGGCGGCGGTTTTGAAATAGCCCTGGCCTGTGACCTAATTATTGCCTCGGACAAAGCCAAATTTGCCCTGCCCGAACCCAAGGTAGGACTAGCCGCATTGGCCGGGGGCCTGAACAGACTACCCCGTCAAATCGGCGTAAAACGGGCATTGGGCATGATCTTAACCGGACGTCACGTGTCCCCCGAAGAGGGTAAGGAGCTGGGTTTTGTCAACGAGGTGGTACCCCACGATCAACTGATGGAAAAAACCATGGAGTGGGCTCAGCAGATTATTCAGTGCTCGCCGCTGTCCATTCGCGCCAGTAAAGATGTGGTTTACAGAAGTCTCGATGCCGCTTCGCTGCAAGATTCAATGTCAGTCAACTACGAGTCGGTAAAACGTTTAATAAAGAGTGAAGACTTTGTTGAGGGACCAAAAGCGTTTTCGGAAAAACGTGCGCCAAACTGGAAGGGACGCTAGCCCCATAGATAATCGCTGTCACCGTTCGGGAGGCTAGCACCCCCGAACAGTAACCGCGGTCCGTTGTCGCTTAGTTACGGCTAAAGATGCTAATACCTTCTTTAATCGTCTCTTCTATCTGAATATCTTTTATCGTCATTGGCTCAACTATTAGTGGATTGGCTGATAGCACCGTTAGGTCTGCCAGCTTACCCACCGTAATAGAGCCTTTGCGATTCTCTTCAAAATACTGAAAGGCAGCATTGATAGTCATTGACTTCAACGCCTCTAATGGCG
>Ga0209395_1000802_pt1 | contig 45597 bp, 33 predicted proteins | sample GOMGulsemesocosm_3_FD_184635 | JGI IMG/M metagenome (GOLD analysis project Ga0209395, IMG submission 184635) | Methane-oxidizing microbial communities from mesocosms in the Gulf of Mexico - GOM9D Gulf of Mexico (SPAdes) (version 2) | ecosystem: Environmental > Aquatic > Marine > Cold seeps... | reverse complement strand
TTTCTGATTTGGCAACAGCTTTAACACTTTCAACTGATGGTACTTTCAATTTTGACTTTGAAAATACAGGTACTAAAAGTGCCAATGTTGAGTTAGATGCTGGACTTTATCAAATTGGTATTTCTCACTCTACATATGTAAGTGCTAAACATGTTTCAGAACCAACCACTTTAGCTATATTCGGACTTGGCTTACTTGGTTTAGCTGGTGCTTCACGCCGTCGTAAGTCTTAATTTGACAATACAAAATTATATCTTTGAAAAGCCTTCTTAATGAAGGTTTTTTTGTATTTACAAGATCAAGAAATTTGAAATACGCCATTGCATAGCTTCATAATGTCGCTAATTTTAGTGAGATAGTTAATTTGGCCACCTAATTGAAAGTAGTATTATGTATCTCATCAAACATTAGGAGGCACAAAGAATAAAGGTCCCAGTTTCAGTGTTGAGTTACGATTATAAACAGTGCAACTCATTGTTGTTAATGACTATACACGCGATGAAGCAGCCAAAAAAGTGGAATTGATCATTTAACAATTAGCCGCTAGGTTATCCATTTAAGAGAATAGCGTAAAGGGAGAAAACCTAAATAAAAAGCTTCATTACAAGAGTGAATAAATAATATGTAATCATCCCTACGTCAATTTAAGGTAGTTTATCCTGAGGCTGGTTTTGTGACTGATGTTTAACCAGAGCACGTTGAACTTATCTTGCAATCTTCCTTGATTTATTTAGTCGGTAATTGGTTGGGCATAATCAAATCCGTACGGTGCAATTAACAATGCCAGCATTAATGGTGCCTTATGAAAGTAGAGGGCAGCCAAACGGCACTGCATTTCATCAAGGTCAAAAAAGCATCAATTACATCATGGAATATTACAATAGGACAAGGACATCTACGTACAACGGTGGATTGAACACAAATGAATCAGAACGAAGGTACAGGTTAAGTTACAAACTGTGGCCAGTATTCATGGTCACAGTTTGTAACTTTATAAATCAATAGCCTTTTAATTAATGACTTCTTGATAATGCCTTGCTATTTCTTGGTCCTTTGGTGCTAGCCGGTATGCTTTTTTCAGGTATTCAATTGCCTTCTGCTTATTTCCGAGTTTCAGCATTATCAAGGCTGCAGTATCAAGAACTTGAGGTTGATTGTTATCAATAACTAATGCTCTATCTGCCAGTTTATTCGCCGATTGATAATTCCCTAACTCATACTCAACCCAAGCCAAGTTATTCAAAAGAGAAATATCATTAGGCGAAATATTCAAAAGCTTTGTATATTCGCTCTTTGCAAGTTTTTTGTCAAATTGAACTGCGTTTTCAGCTAATAAGCCTCGAACAATTGAATCCTCAGGAAAACTTGCTACATGCTTTTTAATAAAATTAAATGCCGCTTCGTCATGTTTCATTTTTTTGAGTGTAGCAAATAGCAAGATAGCATTAGAGGTATTTGGTACTTGTTCATATAAAACTTTAAGACCTGGTATTGCTTTGTCATACTCAGCTTCAGTTAACCAAATTTTAGATTGTAATCCCCGAGCTAAAGGCAAACTCTGTTGAACAGCATTTAAACTACTTAGCAGTTCTTGTGCCTGAATGTACTCTTTCGTTATAATTAAAAAGTGAGTTTTGAGAAGCTTAAGATCTAAGTCTTCATATGAAACTTTTAATGCTGAGTTTGTGGTTGATAATGCTCCAATAAAATTTTTCATTTTTTCTTGAAGTGATATTTTTCTTAACCAAGCAACTCGATATTCTGGTTGAATTTTTAGCCAGCTATTAAATATATCTAACGCTTTTTCATTATCACCAGTTTCTATATAACTATCACCAAGAAGAACCCAATGAATCGGTGTTATAAGGCTTGTATCGTCAATGTTTTTTAAAACATCAATTACTTCCTTGTAATCCTTTTCAATAAAAAGAACTTTTGAATATAATATTTGATATTTTAAATTATCACGATTTTCAACATATGCTGCTTTAATTCGTGATATAGCGACATCTATCTTATCTAGCGCTTTGTAAGCTTTATACTGCAAGCTAAGCCCCGCTAAATGATTAGGAAGTTTCACAAGAAGTTTTTCGACAAATATTATAGATTGGTCATACTTTTTTTCTGTTAACGCTTTTGTCGAAAAATAGAGAAGTGAATATGGATTATTTTCATTAATATCTAAAGCCATACTAAGCTCATTTTCCGCTAGCTCAACTTCATTCTTCAACAGTAAAACTTTTGCTGTAAGGTTATAACCTTCTATCTGATTAGGATCTGTTTTTTTCCATTGTTCAGCTAACATCAAAGCTTTATCATATTTTTTATTCTGAATATAAGCAGATGCAAGTGCATATTTAGCAATGGGTAAATCAGGGGAAATTTCTGAGGCTTTTTCTAAATCAGCTATACCTTCTAAATCGTTCATTGATAACTTTAAAATACCGATTTTAGCCATATCTTGTGGATTACTAGTCCTAATATCGTTGGTTTTAGCGACTAATGCTTTGGCCTCTTGAACCTTTCCAGCCTTCAATAGCTCGAAACTAGCTGTCGTTAGTAATGTTATGTCATCAGCCGTAGCACCATCCATTATTCGTAAGGTCTGACTGGCTTCAGAACTATAACCAAGCTTTAATTGGACAACAGCTAAAACTTTACGCACAGGATGAGTCGATGTTAAAGACTCAGAAATTGTAATTAAAAAATGGTGAGCACGTTCATATTGTTCTAACTGAAAAGCACTTAAACCAGCAATAATTCTATTTGACGGAACATTTAGGCCATTTTGTATAGCTTTATCGGTATATAATAAAGCATTTTGATAATCACCCTTTTGATAAAACACTAACCCTTTTAGCTGATTCGTAAATGGATGTTCGGGTACTAGTTTTAACAAAAAATCTAAATGTTTATCTGCTTCAGAATATTGTTCATTTCTTATATAGCTATTAGCTAAAAATAGCCTAATTTGAATATTACTAGGGAGAAGCCGATGGAATTCATTGAAGGTGGAAATCGCTTTTTCAAAATCACCTTCTATAAACAATAACTGACCTTTTAATATCAGTGCTTCGGTTAACTCAGGTGTTTTTATTAAAACACGCTCAATAAGATCTAAAGCGCCGCCTCTATTAGTAGATTCCGCCATAAGATATGCTTCACCTAATTGACTATAAACCGACTCTGATGAGGTTTCACTTGCTCGGTCTATAATATCCTTTGCTTTTTCATTATCACCAAGTCTAATGTAAGCCAATGCTTTATAAAGTGATATTTCAGCTAAAACATTTTCAGGTATTGGTTCAACTTGGTCTGCTAATGCTAAAACCTCTTCATTTTTATCTTGTAAGTTAAGTGTTTTAAATAACTTAGGTAATATAAGCTCTTTACTTCCATTTAATTCTAAAGAACGCCTTAATTCTTTTTCTGCCGCGGCAATATCGCCAAGTTCCAAGTACAATTTTCCTAAAAGAAACCGAGATTCTGAATTTGTCAGGTCAATTAAAACAGCATTTTTTAACTCTAAAATTGCTGCTGAATTTTTGCCATTGGCAACATGTGTTTTAGCACTTTGAATATATTCTTCAGCAGTTTTTTTGGGTGAACAAGCAGTTAAGCTAAAAACCACACATATTGTGAGTGCTAATTTTTTATTAAATTCCATGGTACTCCTTCACTTTTTATTTATTTTTATACACATTATATAGGTTAAATTTTTCTAATATTACTATACGCTCAAACTGTTGTGTTAACGTTAAGTACGAATGAAATAATAAAATTATAAGTATTAGTTTATTATTTATTTTATAGTTATTAATATTAAAAATATATCTCACATCTCCCAAATACTAAATATATTTTATTCAAACAACTAATTCACAGAAGCTGCTTATCTGTTTCTTATGCTATTTATCCACAGTTCTATTTTCAACCAAACATTATTCTTTTGATAACAACACATGTTCTGTAAGTAACTAATATTGGTTAATGACTGCTTATAACGAGCTTTACCCGCGAGGAAGTCATAAACCTCCATATCCGCATCCTTGTAATGTGAAATAGCTAAACTATGTAAGTACATGCCTAATTTTATTTTTCCGTCAAAACTATCGCATAAAGCGGATAAATAAAAGTACACCCTACCTCGATATATATAATTTATAAGAAAACCTATAAACGTGCCGTTTAAAGTTAATGTTGATATTTCACAATGCTCACTTATTAGTTGCTCTTCTAAACTTCCGACAAATAAAGGGTTGGTAAACCCACTCGGTGTATCACTGGCTTGCCATTTTTTTGTATGCAAGCGTTTTATATTTATTAAAGTTTGTAATTTTTCTTTCGAGGTTGTCAGGACCCGAAATTCAAGTTCCCCTTGATGCTCAAGCAAGCGACGTGTTTGATTTAATTTCTGACGAGTATTTCTTGATAATATTTCAGACATGTAACTTTGATGAATTTCGCTTAAGTTCACTTGATAACCCATATCTTCTATCATATATCGTTTCCTCTTTGATAATGAAGAAAATTGCTTTTCAAGTTGTGATGACATCATCCCACAGACAAACTCATCCCACAGAGTCTGTTTAGAAATAAATTCGGTCAACGAAGAACGAACCTCACTTTCAAAAGTTTGATCAATTAAGAAGTCATTGTATTCTATCCATGTTTGGTCATATTTATCATCACCGGTCCGATTCAACCACCACTGACTTATAGAGTACAAACCCAAAATCTTACGCTTTTTTTGAAATATAAATGCTAAAGCAACAACCTGCCCTAAACGTAGCGCTTTTATAATATAAAATGGTCCTTGAGTTTTTTTTATCCAGGGCCCTATCCAATCCCAAGTTAGAAAAAAGTGACTCTTAGAACGGCCCTGTAACTCTAGCCATTGCAGTTCTGTTTTTTTTATATCATTCTGATTTGCAAGGTGTAATTCAATGCTTATGGTATTTCTGTTAATAGTCACTTTATTTAGTTTACCTTTATTCATTGATTGACTTGCAAGCCCTTTCACGGCAGTATTTGTAACCTAAATATTAGTAATAATCTATTTCTTTTGGAATAAACTTGGAAGTTCCGTTTAAACTTAATGAGCATGCATCACTCGCTCAACATAATGACGTTGTTAGTTTTTCTTTTCCTGTTGCAAAAGGAGAGCTTTTTACGGTATCTAAATTACAAGTCCTTAGTGAAAGGCAAACTGTTCAAGTAGCAGAGTTTATCGAAATAAGTCGCTGGCCTGACGCTTCATTAAAGTGGGTTAGATGCAATTTCATTGCATTATCAAATGCAGCGGCAGAACAGAATTACAGAATAAAATCGAACGATACTGATCAAAGTATACATATTGAACCGACATTAACTTACCATCACAATCAAAGTTCGACAGATGTCAGTAATGGTAATTATAGTTTCCAACTCGATCACGCTCAATTGTTGATTAACGACATTCCATGGCAGTTAGAGTTAATTGATACTAATCAAAATAAATTAAATGCAAAAGTAAATAACTTTGAATTTGTTGATACAATTTCAGCATTAAAAAACCAAGCTTTATACCAGGGTACATTTCAACTCAACGCCGAAGAAGTTTGCCTAGAATTTGACTGTAAAATCACTTTCAATGTAATTGCACCAACGATAAAAGTAGAGTTTACCTTGCGTAATCCTAAAGCTATGGTGCACAACCAAGGTAAATGGGACTTGGGTAATGATAATTCCTTTAACTTTAACTCATTTAATATCGCTTTTAAAAATACTGACCCTGAACGCACGAATCTCACTTGTTTTGATCAAAGTAATCAGCATAGTTCAAAAGGTGAATTTACTTTGTTTCAAGCTTCAAGTGGTGGCGAGAATTGGAATTCATCCAATCACATGGATAAAGATGGGATCATAAACACTCCTTTTAAAGGCTTTCAGATAAAGCAAAATCAAGATATTATTTTTTCAGGTAGTAGAGCTGAGCCTTTGGTATCAACATATCAAGGGGAAAACAAACTTACTATAATCTGCGGGGATTTTTGGCAGAACTTCCCTAAAGCAATTTCAAGTAAACAAAACTCACTTAATTTAGGTTTATTTCCTTTTTGTAAAAATATGCCCCATGAATTACAACCTGGCGAACAAAAGACGCATACTTTTTTCCTTCATTTAGGAGATTATCCTATTGAAGCGTTGAAAAACCTTCCACTAGATTATACCGTTACTATTTGTCCAAAATACCTAGCTGAAACGAAAGCTATCCCCTATTTCAGCCTATCCATCGACGAAGATTTAACCAAGATAATTAATGAAGGATTAAGCAGTGACAATAACTTTTTTAACAAACGTGAAGTTACCGATGAATATGGTTGGCGCAACTTTGGTGATATCTATGCAGACCATGAAACATTAGAGTATCAAGGTGATAAAGATCTTATCTCCCACTATAACAATCAGTACGATGCATTATATGGATTTATTCGCCAATATCTCGTTACTGGCAATTCACAGTGGTGGACATTGGCATTAAATCTCGCTCAACATGTTAAAGATATAGATATTTATCACACTGATGAAGACAAAGCAGAATACAACAACGGCTTATTTTGGCATACAGATCATTATTTGCCGGCAGAAACTTCTAGCCATAGAACCTATTCACAAAGACAACAAGCAAACGCATATCAAGACCATGCAGGCGGCGGTGGTCCCGGTGGCCAGCATTGTTATACCACTGGTTTAATGCTTCATTATTATTTAACCGCCGATGAAACCTCTAAAACCGCTGTAATAAAATTAGCAGATTGGATAACTAACTTCTATGAAGGTTCAGGTACCGCATTTGAGTTTTTACTCGGTGTAAAAAATAGAAATACACCCGGTTTGAAAAACAAGCTAACCGGACAATACCCTTTAGATAGAGGTACGGGAAATTATATTGTTGCATTACTCGATGCGTATGAACTAACCAATAAACAGTCGTACTTAGATCGCGTTAGCTTGGTCATTAAATATACAGCTAGTCCTGATGAAAATCTTACATTAAGGAATTTAAGCGATATTGAAGAGTCATGGTTTTACACCATATTTCTGCAAGCAGTATTACGATATTTAATGGCAAAAAAACAAGCTAATCAATTTGATAGTTCATTCAATTATGCGAAAGACTTATTACAACACTTCTCTAATTGGATGATTGATCACGAAGCTCCTTATTTGAATACACCAGAAAACCTTGAATATCCTAATCATACATGGGCAGCTCAAGATATACGTAAAGCAAGTGTACTTTACGGTGCCTACTATTTTTCTGAAAAAAATCACATAAATACCAACAAATACAAAAATAAAGCAGACGAGTTTTATCAATATGTATATAACTCATTAAAAACGGAAGAAACTAGAACATATACTCGCATTCTCACTATTTTGATGCAAAATTCAGGGTTTAAAAGCTTTGTTGAGCAAAATACGTCTAAAACGGTTGTTACTATTCAGACAACTGAAATACTCAAACAGCCGTCTTCGACCAAGTTAGAGTTTTTGAAAGCACTTGCTAAAACGTTAAGAGGTACGTCCTTGAAAAAAGAACTTACTTGGTTATGCCTTCGTTCTAGTAAAGCCGAGCAGTTAATAGGAAAGTTTATAAGATGAAAATATCCTTTATTATTCCACATAAAGGTCGATTAGAAATGCTTAAAGAAACAATTGACTCTATTCTAAACCTTAATTACGACCAATCTAAGATAGAGGTGATTGTTGTAAGCCAAAACGAATCATTGTCTTCCAATGAACTCGTATCAACTGACATTAACAATCAAATATCAGTCATTTTAGCGGATGAAGAAGGAACTATCTCTAAATCTAGAAATATTGGCGCAGCACAAGCTAAAGGCGAGTATTTTGCATTTTTAGACGCTGATATAAACCTATCAAGTAACTGGCTCGTTGTTATGCTTGAAGAAATGAATAGAAATAAACAACGAAAAATTGTGAGCGCATATCAAGTTTGTGAAGATGATGCTCCTGAGTTAGAAAAATTAAGAACGGAGTTAAGTAATGCAGAAGTCGATGTTAACGTTAAATTTCTGCCGGGTCGGAATCTATTTTTACACAAAGATACCTTTAAAACGGTAAATGGATTTCCTGAACACTTAATAACCTGTGAAGATTATTTTTTTACTGATAAAGTTGGTGAGTTAGGCGATTTATTTTACACTTCCAAAGCAAGTTATATTCACTTAGGTGAAGACAAAGAGTGGGACCAGTTATTTCATAAAGAAATATGGCGAGGGCAGTCAAACCTTAAGTCATTATCTGGCCGTACTATCCCATTACGAGAGTACCCAAGCCTGCTTGTTCCTCTATGGATTTTCTTTTTCGTCATTGCAGCAAGTATTTCATTACTCTTAGGTAATTTTTTTAGTACATTTTCTTGTGTTTTATTTATCGCATTACCTATTTTTCTTTATAGTCAGCGTTTGAACCGCATGGCCAAAAGAAAAATTAAATTTGGTATTATTGTGAAATTCTATTTGGTATATTTCGCAGCTAGAGCTATAGGCACCGTAGTGGGTGTAACAAAATCGTTTAACGTAAGGAATGCGGCGTGAGTCAACAAAAAATAAAAGTTTTGCAATTTATTTGTTCTACCGGGTTTTATGGCGCTGAGCGTTGGATTTTAGCATTAGCTAAAAACTTGCCTAAAGACAGCACTCCATGCGATTTGGTTGTTACTTTAGAAGATAACTCCAAAGATTTAGAATTAGTTAAAGAATATAAAAAACAAGAAATTGGTCAAGTATTTGAAGTACCTATGCGCCATAAGTTTGATTTCTCTGTGGTAAACAAGTTAGCAAAAATCATAAAAGACAATGGATATGATGTTATTCATACTCATGGCTACAAGTCTGATATTTTAGGCGTATTAGCCGCTAAAAAAGCAAGCATTCGCTCTGTAGTAACGCCACATGGGTTTGAAAATGCTGAAGATTTAAAGTTGCGCTTATTTATTTGGCTAGGCAACAAAATGATGAAGTATGCCAATGTCGTTGTTCCCCTTTCTAAAGCACTGTGCCAAGACGTCAAAGGCTTTGGTGTTAAACACACCAAAATTGAATACGTACAGAATGGTGTCGATCTATCTGAAGTTGAAGAGCAAAAAGTTAAAGACAACAAATTAACTTCAGTCGGTGATGCCAAACGTATTGGTTTTGTTGGTCAAATGATCAGTAGAAAAAACATTTCTGACATTTTAGATATTTTTGAGACATTAGCTGCAAAATATCCAAACATTACACTCAGCTTACTAGGCGACGGTGAATCTCGCGCTGAATTAGAAGAACATACAAAAAGCTTAAACCATAAGAATCGCATCGAATTTATGGGATACAGAGATGATCGCCTTGAACTATTACAAAGTTTTGATCTATTTGTAATGACATCCACCCTTGAAGGTATTCCTCGTTGTTTAATGGAAGCTACTGCAATGGGTATACCTGTAGCCGCTTATAATATTGCGGGTGTTGATCAGCTCATTGAACATGAAAAAACAGGATTATTAGCCCCTTTTGGTGAAAAAGAAATATTAGCAACATATTGGGAAGCCCTACTCTTTGATGAAGAGAAAGCGAAAAGGTTAAGTGATAATGCCTGTGAATTTGTTAATGAAAATTATGCGGGTAAAAGAATGGCGACAGAATACATTGAAGTATTCAAACAGTTATTAAATGGAAAGTACGATTAATGTCATTGCTAGATAAGCCAAAGGTTCAGTTTATACTATCCGTAGATACTGAAGAAGAATGGGACTGGTCTGGCTCATTTCCTGAAAAAGATTTCTCAGTGAATAATGTATTTGAGATCCCTGCCTTTCAACTTTATTGTCAAGAATTAGGTATTAAACCTACATATTTAGTTGATCACGCTGTATCTAACAACTTAGAAAGTGCTGCAATACTAAGAGAATTACCAAGAGAGCATTGTGAAATAGGTGCACATCTTCATCCATGGGTGAACCCTCCTTTTACAGAAAAGACCACTGAGTATCTCTCTCACGTCATAAACTTGCCGATTGACACAGTAGAAGCAAAACTCGACGAATTAATATCGAATATTCAGACAAATATAGGCGTTAAGCCAACATCATTTCGAACTGGCCGATGGGGAATTAACGGTCCCGTAATTGAGCTACTAGCCAAATATGAATTTGAAGTAGATAGCAGTATTTATCCTTTATATCACAACGACTTTTTTAGTTGTGAAGCTGCTTCTATCAGGGAGTATTATCCTAGTTTAGCCGATACAAATATTCAAGATAAAAACCAAGAACATAATATTCTTGAACTCCCCGTGAGTTGCGGATTTAACCGTTCTAACTATGCTTTAGCACAAAAAATGCATAAAATATTTGAAAAACGTCCCTTCTCATGGCTAAAAATAAATGGTGCTTTATGGCATACTTTACTATTAAGAAAAATATATTTAAGCCCTGAACTCTGCAGTAGCAAAGACATGAACCGGCTGATTGATAATAAATTGAAAAATGGTGATAGTTGCTTTCATATGTATCTACATAGTTCAAGTCTGCTAACTGATGTTACAGGACTAAATACTGAATTAAATGCAAGAGAGAATATCTGCAAGCGCATATCTGAAGTCATTAATCATTTATCACATATCGCTGACATCGAATTCCTTCCCTTAACAGAAGCAAAATCTAAATTAACAACTATGGAAAATGAATGATTAACATTAGATTAGCCCAAAGTGCAGATTTTGATAATTGGGACAACTATGTTGGACATCATGCACATGCATCTGCTTATCACCAAATAGCATGGAAAAAAGCGGTTGAAAATGCTTATAAGCACCGTTGTTTTTATTGGATAGCAGAGAATGAACAAAAATGTGTCATTGGTATTCTTCCAAGCGTATGGATTAAATCTCCTATATCCAAAGGTAGTCTATGTGCTTTGCCCTTTTGTGATGTAGGTGGGGTATTAGCAAATGATGACGAAATTGAGCAAGCACTTATAAAAGAAGCTATTAATTATTGTAAAGTAAATAATATACCAACGTTTGACAACCGTAGTAGTATGCCGAGTAAATTGCTTTTAGAGCGAGAAAGCAGCCCTGCTCCTAAAGTGCGAATGTTAATCTCTTTTCCTGATACATCTGAAGAGTTATTTTCTGGTTTCAAATCTAAGTTACGAAGTCAAATTCGAAAAGCTGAAAAAAATGGATTAACAGCTTCTACCGCTATTGACTCATCACACTTAGATGGATTTTATCAAGTATTTACACGCAACATGCGCGACTTAGGCTCACCCGTTCACGCAAAAGAATGGTTTCAAGAAATACTAAAAGCCTACGGTGAAGACATAATAGTTGCTAACATCTATTTTGAAGACAAAATAATAGGTGCTGGTATTGTATTATTTGTTGGTGACAAAGCATGTATTCCTTGGGCATCAACAAATGCCGATTATAATAAGTTAGCGCCCAATATGCTGCTGTATTGGACATTATTAAAGTTTGCTAACGAAAGAGGCTGTAAAGAGTTTGATTTTGGTCGCTCAACATTAGGCGAAGGCACTTACCGCTTTAAAAGCCAATGGGGCGCAGAGCCACAATTATTAAATTGGCAAAAATTTGATATTAACGGTCAACTTATCGCAGAAAGTACAGGAGATGTGAGTAAGTTAAGGAAAGTTGTTGAACAAACGTGGCGAAAACTACCTGTGGGCTTAAGCGAATTTATAGGCCCAAAAATACGCAGATATATCAGTTTATAATAATATTAAATAGCTGCTTTATTCGTACTGATTTGTAAAAAAATGGAAAAAAATGAAAAATTCAAATGAACTTATTTTTATTGCTGGTTTTCCACGTTCTGGAACCACTTGGTTTTCAAATTTGCTTAACTCACATTCAAAAGTTATTTACCGTCATGAAATAATTGGCCGAAATTACAAATTGTTTAGTGATGAATTATTTCATGCTTTAAAAAACAACCATGGTTTAGATGATGAACAACACCAACAAGCAATGAAAATTATTGCTAAAGCCGATGTAAATACTGATAAGCCTCCTTTTTTTAAAAAAGATAAAGGTATGTTAGGACACCCTAAAGTTCACTACTTTAGTTGGTTGGCAGCGAAAGCTTTTCCTATTTTAACGAAAGTTTATGACATGACTTTTAAAGTACCTCGAAGTGCTGGGTGGAAAATACTAATCAAAGAGACACGTTCGACTAATTGCCTAGATTCGATATTGAAAGGACTTAGAACTGAACATATCCTTTATTTAGTCAGATTGCCTTATGGAGCAATTGCTTCACATATGAAAGGTGAGTCTATAGGTAGTATGGAAAAACAGACAAGCCAAACGAAATCAGCTTGGTATAAATTCATCTGCACCCACCCTTACAGTAAAAAAATCGGTTTAACCGAAGATTATGTTAAAGCAATGTCGTCTGCGGAATATTATGCTATTAAATGGCGTATTTATCATGAAGACTTAGTCGCTTTTAACGACACTTTACCCAATGCAATCTTTTGTTTTTATGACGATTTTGTTAATCAACCAATTAAAGAAACAAAATCATTATTCGGCAATATATCCCTCCAATACAATAATGATGTAGAAAGCTTTATTGAAGAGAGTACCGGTATAGTAAGTTCTCCGACAGTACTGAAGGACTCAAACAATGATTATTTCAGTGTTTACAGAAAAGCTTCGCACGACAAAAAAGCTTGGGAGAAGGAACTTAATGAGACAGACATTAAAATGATAGATAAACATACTAAAGACTTTTATCATATGCTTCGTAGTACCTTTAGAACTGGAACTCAATAAAATGTGTGGCATTGCAGGATTTAGCCAGTTTGATCAAGAGAGAGCTTCTCAACAAACGTTAATTGAAATGGGTAACGCTATTTTTCATCGCGGTCCAGATGCGGGTGCTGAATACCTAGACGATAATATAGCTCTGTGTCATAGAAGACTGGCTATTATCGATTTGTCTGATGCTGGTATTCAACCAATGCATTCATTTGACCAACGTTATGTTATTGCATTTAACGGTGAAATTTATAACTTTTTAGAATTAAGAGAAAATTTAATTTCAGAGGGTTATCAATTTAATACTCACACAGATACCGAAGTAATACTCGCTTTATATGCTAAATATGGTGCAGACTGCTTGTCTCACCTAAATGGCATGTTTGCTTTTGCGTTATGGGATAAACAAGACAAAACACTCTTTATTGCTCGCGACCGCATGGGTAAAAAACCTTTGTATTATCATTTTGATGGCAAAAATATTTATTTTGCCTCAGAACTAAAATCGTTATTGAAATTACCACAAATACCAAGAGAAGTAAGAGAAGATGCCGTTTATGACTTTTTTGCTTATCAATATATTCCTGATCCAAAAACGATATTCAGTAACGTCTATAAATTAGAACCTGGGCACTTTTTAACGTTAGATACCAATGGCTTAAATAAAAAGCAATATTGGGATATCTCATTTGCACAAGTTAATACGGACTCTGAAGAAAAGATTAAAGATGATCTCACTGCACTGACTAAATCATGCACTAAAAAACGAATGATAAGCGACGTTCCACTTGGCGCATTTTTAAGTGGGGGCGTCGACTCGAGTGGTGTTGTAGCATTAATGTCAGAGATTGCAGAAGAAAGTAACAGCAAGCCAATTACCACCTGCTCAATTGGCTTTGATGATGAAAAGTACAATGAAGTAAAATTTGCCAGAAGCGTCGCTGAGCAATATAAAGCAGACCATCATGAATTCACCGTACATCAAAATGTAAAAGATGACTTAGAAAAAATAGTAAACTTCTTCGATGAACCCTTTGCTGACCCTTCATTAGTGCCAACTTATTTCGTTTCTGAGCTAGCCAGACAACAAGTCACCGTAGCAGTAGCGGGAGACGGTGGAGATGAAGTATTTGCGGGTTATGAAAAGTACTCCGTTGACCATACTGAAAATCAACTTAGGGATAAGTTTCCTAGTTTTGTACGTCACTCGCTCTTTCCTCATCTAGCTAAATTAGCAGGTTGCTTCAAAGCGACACCATTTAGACGTGCTAAATCGTTATTAACCAGCCTAAGTGTCGATCCAGCGATGGGATTTTATATCTCAAACTCATTTATTAATGATGATGTATGGAACGACTTAGTTAGTAATGAAACGAGAACTAAATTAGCCGGTTACCACCCATCGAAAATCACTACGGATGCTTATGCAAAAGCAGATGGTTCAGATCATTTATCTAAAATTTTATATACCGATATGAAAACCTATTTACCCGGTGGCATATTAGTAAAAGTGGATCGCATGAGTATGGCGAATTCACTGGAAGTACGCGCACCTATTCTAGATTATAAAATAGTTGAATTTGCAGCAAAGATACCTTCTAAATATAAATTTAATACTGAGCAAACTAAGCCAGAAAAAAAATATATTCTAAAAGAAATTTTCAAACCATTTTTGACTGACGATATCCTATATCGTAAAAAGATGGGATTTTCAGTGCCTTTATCTGATTGGTTAAGAAATGAACTTAAAGAAACCGCAGAAGAGAGATTATTTAACCGTAAAGAAGGGTTAACTAAATACTTCAAACCTGAAGCTATTAAAAAAATGTGGAATGAACATCAGGACGAATCAGTAGATCACTCATCGCCATTATGGAGTATGTTAATGTTCCAAATGTGGTGGGATATATACATGAACTTGGAGCAAGCTTAATATTATGAGTCAAGTACATGTAATGCACATCACTTACGACATGCGTATTGGTGGCACTGAAATGGTCATTAAAAATATTATTGATGGCTGTGACATCAATAAATTTGATATGTCTGTTTTATGTATTGAATCTCCTCTAGGTCCTTTTGCTGAAGATCTTCAAAAAGAAGGCATTAAGTTTATTGAACTAAACCGCCAATCTGGTTTCGACACAAGCTTGATCAAAAAAATCCGTCAAAACATCAAAACAAACAAAGTAGATATCATTCATTGTCATCAATACACACCATGGGTATATGGTGTAATTGCCGCGGCTTTTACCAAAACTAAAGTGATTTTCACCGAACATGGTCGATTTTATCCCGATTCCAGTACTTGGAAACGTAAGATAATTAACCCAATACTCAATTTATTTACCGATAAAGTTACCGCTATATCGAAAGCAACCAAACAAGCGCTAATTGAATTTGAACACATCCCTGAAAATGCAATTGATGTAATTTATAATGGCATAGCTCCATTGACGATTGAACACGAGGAAGTTGCTGCGCTTAGAGTTGAGTTATCAATACCAGAAAACCATACCATATTAGGTACTATTGCTCGATTTGATCCAATTAAAAACCATACAATGATGCTCAAAGCATTTTCTTTGGTATTAGATCAACAACCAAATACTACGTTAATTATTGTCGGCGATGGCGATGAGCGGGCTAATATAGAAGATTGTATTGAACATTTAAGCATAAGTAAGAACGTTATTTTGACTGGATATAAAGCAAAACCGAAAAATTACTTAGCACTTATGGATATTTACTTACTGTCGTCATTAAGCGAAGGAACTTCAATGACACTATTAGAGGCTATGTCTTTGTCTAAATTATGTGTAGTCACAAATGCAGGAGGTAATCCGGAAATAGTTCAGCATAATAAAACCGGTTTTGTCACAAAGAACGACTGTCAGAGAGCTTTTTTTCAAGGTATTGAAAAAAGCCTTTTATTAGATATACCAGAGCAAGAGAACTTTCAAGGTAATACAAAGCGTCTCTTTGTCAGTACTTTCAGTGTTAACTCTATGGCAACAAAGTATAATGAGCTTTATGCAAGACTGTAAGTTGAAAAAGGAAAGATGATGAGACTTATAATTGTCATTCATTTTATTAGTTTATTTTTCATTTCGATTAATTGCTTTTGTGAAGAAGTAAATGAGCAAAAAATTATTCATGTTAATGATGCCAAATCATTACTCAACGCCATAAAAAAAACCAATAAACGCCAAGGTTTTACAAAAATAATACTTGCAAATGGTGTTTATAAGTTAAAAAAATCATTAAGGTTAAAGTTCGACCATATAACATTAACATCAGTTAGCTCCGATCCGGAAGATGTTATACTTATAGGTTCTGGCATGATGAAAACTAAAAGTGTTAAGAACTTAATCGATGTATCTGCCAGTTTCATAGAAATTAACGGTTTAACATTAAGCGACGCAGGAAATCACCTAATACAAGTTCATGGCAAGAAGAATGCGGATAACTTTACATTAAGCAATAGCCACTTGCGCGATTCATATCAACAGTTGCTTAAAGTAACGTCAGGCAAAGGAAAAAACATCCCTACTGCTGATTTTGGCATAATTAAAAATTGTATCTTTGAGTATTCCAAGGGTATAGGACCAAACTATTACATTGGGGGTATAGATGCTCATAATGCAAACAATTGGTTAGTGGAAAATAATCTATTCAAAAGTATAGCGAGCCCCAACGAACGAATTTCTGAATTTGCTATTCACTTTTGGGATGGTTCAACAAATAATATTGTTAAAGGCAATACCATCATAAATAGTGATAGAGGTATAGGATTTGGTATGAAGAAACAAAAACAGACTTCTGGAGGGAAAATTATCAATAATATTATTGTGCATAATAATTTAGACCATGAATACGCTGATGTTGGTATCGCACTTTTAAGTAGTCCGGATACATTAGTTGAAAACAACACAATTTATTTGATGCATGATTATCCAAACGCAATTGAATATAGATTTTCAAACACTCGTAACGTTATTATAAAAAACAATACAGTGAATAAAAAAATAACTAAAAGAAACAATGCTTCAGCTCAAGTTACAAACAACATAATTATTAAAAATTAATAGAGATATAAATATGAAACATCACCAGTTATTTCTACTTGGTTCAGGTAGAAGCGGAACGACTTTAATTCAAAGAATTTTTAATTCTTTCGATGATGTAATTTTATGGGGAGAGCACTCTGGTTTTTTAGACGAGTTAGCCTCTGTTTATTTTCATATTAAAAATTGCCCCTCAATGCATGAATATTCCTATTCGCAACTTGCCCCCAAAGATTGTGATAACCTTTGGGGTTATTATAAAAACCCCAAGCGTTGGCAGGCTTGGAATAATTGGTTTGGCCCTGATGATCTAAAAAAGCAATTTTGTGTACTGGTCGAAAGCATATTTAATCCAGAACATATGGGGAAAAAAAGAGTATGGGGATTTAAAGAAATACGTTATGGAGAAAACCCACAGGTCATTGATTTTTTGGCGGAATTATACCCTCAAGCTCAATTTTTAGTTATTGCAAGAGATGGGTTAAATGTTATTGAAAGTCAACTTACCACCTTCCATCAAGGAACTTCAAACTACCCCAGATTGAAGCGAATTATTCAGCTTCCTATTTTAATAAAAATAGCTAAAAAATGGGCCAAAACAAATAATACATTTATGGATTTGCAAAAAAACAATCCCAATTTCCATGTTATAAAATACGAAGATTTTATCGCTGATAATAGTATTATCAATGACGTAACAGATAAATTAGACTTAACAATCACTGGAACTCAGTTAGACATCATTAAATTGAAAGAAGGTAGAGGAACATCCTTTAATTCAAAGAGTGATGAAAATGAACGTTGGAAAAAAATGGGAATTATTCCTGCTTTTATCGGTGAAGCAATTATTGGTAAGACTTGTATTGATCTTGGTTACAAACGGCCAAAGATGTTATTCTTGGCGACTAAAATCAGTACCTTTATTTCATGAAAAATAATTCAATAATGGCACATTAAGTAGTATGAAAAATTTAAAAAAAAACATTAGAAAAATAAGATTAGTTATTAAAGGCTCTGTGGCTAACTTGTTATTTAAATTACTGCATAGGAGAGGGTTTAACACAAATGAATCACTGCTAATTTGCGGCTCAATAAGAAGTGGCTCTACTTGGCTTGCTGAATTGATCAGTGAATTAGATGGACATATTCAAGTTTTTGAGCCGCTGCATCCTGAATACGTTCCTATGGCTCGACGTACTATACCCACAAGAAACATGTATGTACCAAAAGAAGAATCTTGGCTCGCAGGAGTAAATTTTTTTGAAAAAATAATGTCGGGGAAATTAGTAAATTTTTGGACGGCTTCTCAAATGCCTATAAATAAAATTTTTAATGCAAAACGCCTAGTAGTAAAAGTAGTTAGAGCTAACTTAATGTTAGACTGGATTACTCACAACGTAGACATCTTACCTCCGGCTTTAGTTATACGCCATCCATGTGCTATTATTGCATCACAGCTTAACAAGGGCTGGCCTGTTTCTAAGAAGCATTTGCTTGAAAATAGATACCTAGACAACTATCCTGATATTAGAAAAAAGTGTGCTAAGCTCAGTGAGCCAGAAGAGCTGGCGGCACTAGCTTGGTGCATCCGTTATCATGCCCCGTTTTCCGCGAAAAAACCGTATGGCTTTGTTGTGATTTGCTATGAAAGGCTTGTACGTAATGGTGAACAGGAATTACAAAAGCTATTTAACGCTTGGAATCTCCCTTTAAATGAACAAGTGCTTAAGCGACTTAATGTTCCAAGCGATACGGTTGAAAATGATTCACAAATTGTTTCAGGTAAAGACCCATTAGAGGGTTGGAAAAGCAAACTTTCTGACCAGCAAGTAGATAATATTTTAGCTGTCCTGACAATATTCAAATTAGATTTTTATGGTAAAGACCTAGAGCCTGATTATGAAAAATTATATGCTTTTGGTGATCTATAATTGATGATTAAATTCGACAATAAAAGTTTAGCTGAAAAAACTAAGCAAAGCATGATCTGGTACACTGCAGTTCCATTTACCATGCATTTTATACGTTTTGCAAATTCTATTCTACTAGCTCGCATATTGCTACCAAGTGATTTTGGTATTATTGGAATTATTACTATAATTATGTTTTATTGTGATTCTTTTACTAATTTCGGTTTCGCTCAAGCAATTATTCAAAAGGCCAAAATTGAAAATAACCATTATTATAGTTATTTTAGTTTTAATTTAGCTATATCTTTAATTTTTTTCGCCGCTATTCAAATATTTTCAACAGATATTTCAAATTATTTTACTGAACCTGCCTTGAATGATGCATTAAAAGTATTCTCTGTTATGTTCCTTATTACCGCTTGTAATGCAGGGCCTATAGTAAAGCTAAAACGTGAGTTAAAGTTCAAACAATTAGCAATTATTGATGGTATTAAAGTTATCACCTCAATGGGTATTTCATTAACGTTAGCATTAAATGGCTTCGGTTTTTGGGCGATTATTGATTCTATGCTAGCAGCACAAATAATCGCTTTAATACTAACTCTTATTACAAGTCGCTTTAAATTGAAATTGTCATTTCAAATAAAATATCTACGAGAGTTATTTCACTTTAGTATATGGAGTTTTCTAGGTGGACAGATTAAAATGATTGGTGATAGCATCGATCGTCTAATGATAGGTAAGATGCTTGGTACTACCACGCTAGGGTTTTATGATAAATCCATCGGACTTGCTCTAATGCCTAATGAGCAAATATCAAACCGACTCTCAAATGTTTCTTTTTCTTCATTTTCGAGGTTACAAGAAAATCCCAAAGAACTAGAAAATTATTTTTCTAAAATAATATTCATTAATTCATTTATTATGATCCCCCTCTTTATTGGTTTAGCCTCCGTAGCTGAAAACTTTACCTTGGTCTTACTCGGAGAAAAATGGGCTCCCATGATTCTTAGTTTAGAAATTCTATCAATTTCTTACTTATTTGTTTCATTAACAAATCCGATAATTGCTATGAATCTTGCTGTGGAAAAAGTAAAACAACAAACGATAATACGAGCAGCTTTAACTGTTTTATTAATTATTGGGTTATATAAAGCTATTCCTTACGGTATTGAATATGCCGCATCAGTTATTTTGGTGTTTAATATATTAATTTTTATTGGCTCTTACCTACTTTTAAAAAGTTATTCTGTATTTACTTGGCAATTATTGGCTCGTTATTTAACACCCGCCTGTTTGGGATCAGCCATCATGTATTCATCTATATATATTGTACAGAATTACATACCTTTTTATAAAATGTGGCAACTATTGTTAACCTCTATCGTTGTAGGAGTATTAGTCTATGCGATATGCGCTTTCATTTTTCCCTTTGAACAATTACGGTTTATTAGGAGAAAAATAAACAACACTGTATTATCTCTTATTAAAAAATTTGGCCTCGTTTGAGTAAATTATATTGTAAAAGAAAACCTAGAGATTCCTTAAAAAAAAGAAAAGTGACCTGGATAGTATGCTCAACATTTGAATAAGGTAACTCAGTTGTAATTTAATAAATTCCTTTCGCTGAGAATCTCAAAGTATGTATGACAAAATATCTAAATCCAAGTTATCGACAGAAAAATAATTATATTAGTAAATCAAAAACTACTTGATATACAACTTAACGGTTGAAAATATATCTTTTATTAAGTAATCACAAGAGTCTCAAAATCATGTCAAAAATTGCATTACTTTTTATCATCGTATTTATATATTTCATATACGCAATATTAATATTGGGCCCCGTGTATGGTTTCTACATTTATGAGATTACTTATTTTTTAAATCCAAATTCTCGTTGGTGGTTTTCAAGTCTACCTAGCTTAAGTTATTCATTCATTATTGTTTTTTTAATGATAGTATCTTTTTTCATGACAAGAGCTAGACACAATACGAATACTATTGATAAAACACCTGCGGGAAAATGGTTTTTAGCTTTGGTATTATCATATTGCTTTGTTTCACTTATCGCAGTAAATAGTATAATGCATAACAAATATTTTATTGAGTTATTGAAACTATTCATAACCATGTATGTCGCATACCGAATTTTAGATTCAGAGAAAAAATTAAAAATAGCATTAATTTGCGTTATTATCGGTGCGGCTTATCTCGGATTTGAGGCCTTAAATGTTGGCAGAGATGAATTTGGTAGAGTAGAGGGAATAGGAATGGTTGATTCACCTCAGGCTAATACTATGGCAGCAGCTATGGTCCCAACAATCCCTTTATTAATTTATTTTGGTTGGCAATTAGAATGGAAATATAAACTTTTTATTGGCATATTAGCTGTACTAATTGTAAATGGTCTTGTGTTAGTTAATAGTCGAGGAGCTTTTTTAGGTGCTATTATAGGAACAGGGTACTTTTTGATCTACATGTTCTTTTCTAAATATAAACTACCTAAACAAAAGTTAATGCTCACGTTAATAATAATAACCATTCTTGGAGGTACTTTACGGTTAGTCGATGATAGTTTTTGGGAGCGAATGGAAACAATACAAACTCAATCAGCTGATTCATCAGGTAGTGGTGGGAGAAGAATCAATTTTTGGCTCGCAACATTTGATATATTAGATGACTACCCTTTCGGTGTTGGAATATACGGCTATGAAACCCTTAGTGGCATATATTTAAAAGATCAGTCATATTTTGAGGAGTTCGAAGGCGGGGTTGGGATACGTGCCGTCCACTCTCTATGGTTCCAAGCATTGTCTGAAATAGGTTGGCATGGATTCACTTTTTTCTTACTACTTTTAATTTCTATAAAAAGACATTTAAACAAAGCAAAAGCGTATTTAATTGTACAAAAAAATTACCAACTTTATTATTTAGGTATTGCATTAGAAGGTGGCGTATTAGCGTTTCTAGTCTCTGGCTCATTCATCAATGTCTTTAGGGTACAAATGTTATATTGGTTAATGTTATTTTGCATCTGCTTTAGCGTTATAGTTCTTGCAAATAGAAATAATCAAACTAAATTAGATTAAAAACAAAAATAATGAGTATATCACCTACTACTCTTATAGATGAATACTATCAAGTGCAACATTTATAAGACAAATGATTAGTGAAAATTCAAAAGAGTGAACATTTAGGCCACTCATTATCAGAAGATATATGGATAGAAACTATGATGGTGGTGATATAACACGAGAATATTATTGGACGACATTATATCGCCAATCAGAGCAAAATTGTACCTAGAAATTGAAATAAGAACTGGTAAATAATGCCATTTCGATACTTAAACTAAACAAAGTTCGTATTATACTAGTGATTAGAAAGTGGTTGTTGCTTACTATTTAGTTAAACCACTTATTTACCTAATTTAGCACTGTTATATACTATTGGAACAATTAAAAATGAAACCTCTTTTTATTATAGGAAGTCCCCGCTCAGGAACATCATTCCTATCAAGCTTACTAACACCGTCTTCATATGGAGCACCATTTGAAACTCAGATTTTCATAAAATATAACCAAAAATTACCTGAGTACGGTAATTTGAATATATTCCAAAATTTTCAAAAATTGATTGCTGATATAACACAAGAAAGACCGGTTCAACAGTGGAAGATAGATCTGAATATTCAGGAGTTCTACCAACAGCTCAATAATGGCAACATTACTTTCAATGCGATCTTAAATGAAATCTGTTTACAAGTAAGTACTAAAACAGGAAAAAAATCATGGGGAGATAAGACTCCTCATTATATTAATCAAATTAAAACAATTAACCAGCTTTTTCCAGATGCAAAATATTTATATATAATAAGAGATGGTCGGGATGTCGCATGCTCTTTATTAAAAAAACCCTGGGGACCTAATAATTTTTATACCTGTGCAGTAAATTGGCAACACTCAAACAAAGAGAATTCTATATTAAAAACATTAGAAAATAATGGACAATTATTCAAAATAAAATACGAAGACTTACTGGATAATACGACAAATATTTCCAAAGAAATTTACCTCTTTTTGAATGAAACATATCCCGAAGAAGCCATTACTCCTTTACTGGTTAAAACTAAAAAAGGTAATTATTACAAATGGAGAAAAAAAATGAGTCCTAGGCAAGTAGACATATTTAATAGCTGCGCAAGAGAAGCATTAGAGTTACATGGTTACGATATTCCGCAACGAAAAAAACACCTCAATTTTTTTACTCGATTATTTTTTTTAATACATGACAAAATACTTTACATCAAACACATGTTTATAATGAATGTTATCGATGGTATAAAAATAAAATATTTTGGAAAACAACCATTTTCAGAATAACATTAATGGTCATATAACCATTAAAGTGAATGTCATTATCTCATCTGATTGTGAGTATCATACATAGAAATGTTAACTGACTCGAAAGATATTGTCATCACTATATTATTTCTTCTGTTCACTTTTAATACAGATAAATATTATCTTTTTGGTGCTTGAATTTAGAACTACTACTTGTGATATTTAATTAAAAAGCTAGACCTCTTTTAAGCTTTTATTTTCCAGAGACAAAGAACTTAATATCTGAAAGAATAGAATGGATAACTGTTAATGATAAAAACTAATTACCGAGCAGATATAGACGGCTTACGCGCATTTGCAATTATTCCTGTCCTTTTATTTCACGCCGGATTTTCTCTATTTCCAGGTGGATATATTGGAGTTGATATATTTTTTGTTATAAGTGGATTTCTTATTTCTTCAATACTTATCAAAGAAATCAACAAAAACACGTTCTCTTTTTCAAACTTTTATAAGCGACGAATTAGACGACTTGCACCACCACTTTTTGTCATGTATATATGTGTAATCATTGCCTTTTCTTCCATATATCCTACTTTTTTATTTGATGATTTAATATATTCCATTACAACCTCCATGCTTTTTGTTTCAAATATATTTTTCTGGAAACAAGGGGGGTATTTTGCTAACGAATTAGAATTGCAACCACTACTACACACATGGAGTTTAAGTGTTGAAGAACAATTTTATGTATTTTTCCCATTTTTTTTACTGTTGATGAGTAAATTCATAAACTCTACAGCTAAAAAAATCGCACTGCTTATATTAGTAATTTTAACTTCATTATTATTAGCAATCTATATGGCACCTCCCCGAGGATCTTTTGCATCATTTTATCTCTTACCAACTCGTATATATGAGTTAGGCCTGGGAGCTTTAGTAGCTATGGTGCTAACTGCTAGTCCTAAAATGAAGATTAGAGAGTTCAAATATTTAAAAGAATTAGGTTTACTATTAACAATCATTCCTATTTTCTTATACGATGATAGAACACCTTTTCCTTCATATTATGCACTTCTACCTGTAATTGGTTCCTGTTTTGTAATTATTTCTGCAAAAGAACAAGGAATAGCATATAGAATATTAACCTTTAAACCTATCATCTATATTGGGCTTATTTCATATTCTTTATACTTATGGCATTGGCCAGTTATTGTTTTTAACAACTGGGTGCTGGCTGATATAAATGAAGGTTTAAGGGCTATAATTAGCATAATACTATCTTTAACCTTAGGTTCTTTATCATTTCATTTTGTTGAAGCCCCATTTAGAAAAGGTCATAGATTCAATGATAGCGCTCTACTCAAATTATTCACAATTGGCAGTGGATCAATTTTTGCCTTATGCGCAGGCTTACTCATCATTGGAAACGGGAGCTTAGTTGATCCTGAAAAAAAACGAGAAACAGCCTACAATATTGCGATAGAAAAAGAGCCGACAAGAAAAGAATGCACTGACAAAATTAGGAATTCGAATAAATTTAGTGTTTGCACTTTGGCGTCAACAAAAGTCACTCCTGTCAAAAAAATCTTTATCTGGGGTGATTCTCATGCAAGTGCACTTATGCCAGCATTTAGCCATGTTTCAGAAGATAATTTAGTAAATTTTGCTGTGACAACTGGATGCCCCCCCTTAATTGGTGTTAAAAGAACTGATTTATATCAAAGTTGCCCTCAGGTAAATCGCATGGTGTTAAAACATATACTAGAAAGTGACTACGATTTAATAGTCCTCTCTGCAGCTTTCAATAATTACTTAAACAGGGGGTTACTAGGCCTAATAGATTCAACCTACCAAAGAGATGTTTTACAGACAAAAGCCGCTTTTATAACCGGACTAACTAAAACTTTAGAAAATTTTGAGGTGAATTCTATCGACTTTATAATAATAGCTCAACCTCCCCATTTTGAAGAGAATGTTCCTTTAAGCTATTTAAGACAGTCAATTTTGCAAGGCTACTATGACAAAAAACCGATGCCTGTTTCTATTTACAATGAACAGAAAGAAATATTCTACAATCTAATACCAAAACAATGGGAGAGCCATATTGTTGACGTATCTCCTTTGTTTTGTTCGGAAAATACTTGTAGGATTTCTTCAGAAAACAATGAACTTTTGTATAAAGATAAACATCATATTTCTAATTATCAGGCAATGAGTATGAGTCAAATAATTCATATTCTGGTTGAAAAAAGGTTAAATAAAGTTCGAAATAAATAAAAACTATAGTACAGGCTCATTGTAATTTAGAATGTCATGGTTCATAAATCCTATAGTTTCATTACGAATTTATGATTCTTAATATAAATAAGAACTGCTTTCATAAGACCTTTCAAACTATAAGTATTCTCGCCTATTCTACCGCGATAAACCTTTGTAAAATCTTGTAAAGTTAAAGATGAGTTAAGAAAGTTATTTAATTTATTCATTTCTAATTGAGGCTTCTGAACTAACATGTCGTAGTTTAGGAGATTGTAAGTAAAACCTTTACTCGTTAAGTAACACTGGATTCGTTTACTTGATTTTTCTTCCAATTTGTTCAACTCAAAATAACTCACAATCTGCCTTTTATTTAACATAGATACCCATAACGATAATGGTTGTCGCGATAAAACGATAAAAGTGACATTACACTCACTTAATAATGGAGCCCAAAACCCCAGAGTTAACCATAATCGAGGGTCTTTCCATATCCATTTGCCATGCTGTTGACAATAGCTAATAAATTCAATGAATCTTGATTTATCAAGTATTTTCGTTTCATTGGTTAATCGATTGAATAATTCAGAGTCATACCAAGAAGATTCATCAAGTTCTATATTCAAAAAAGCTAGAAGTTCATCGTTTAACTCAATAAGTTTTTTATTTTCATACGTTTCATAGTGGCCTGAGGCATTCGATTTATAAACTGTTTCATCACCAAGCCAATAACCATCTTGAGCGATCAAGCCAGTAACTACAGAACTGCCACTTAACCCTGTGGTAAGTATTATTACATTATTCAATGTCATTAATATCTCGTTATTGTTCAAATGATTTTTATACAGAAAGTTAAACCTTCACTTTCCTACCTACTTATAATTTTTATTGGATTAGAATAAAACATATAATCAGATTTTTCCGGTTGAATACTCTTCCCTCTCCATCGAAAGATAGTAAATTCAGAATCAAGAGTGTATGGGTAATTTATATTTACCCTTTTTGATGAGTTAAATAACTGTTGATAAAAAGAGACTGTTTTAATTTCTTTATCAGTGATAATAATAAGTTCTAAGTCATCTAATGATGTTTCATATCCTTGCCAATTTTTTTGGGCAAGAGTTAATTCAAGTTGAATATTAATCGGAGTTCCTCGAACCAGCGGTATCGATTGCCCCATTTGTACATCACGATTTACCGTTGCAACGCTAAAGTTTAATTCCTCAATAAATTTTCCGTGTTGTCCCCAATAATTCCCAGCTCTAAGTGCTGCAATAATATCATTCTGATTTGAGCTAATACTTTTTAGATGGGTTGTCGAAAACTCACAAGGCCAATAGTCGTTGCGAATATTATGAAAGTCTGAATTTGTACCTGCACCCCAAATCTTTTTTCCTTTTTGTAACAACTGATCCCAATCACCACCAACAATAGCAACAGATGGATCCCAACCATTGATTGCTTTTTGATGATATTTGTAACCTCCTTTTTTATCCCCTTTAAGCTTCTGATGGCCCGGTGCACCAGAAAGCCCAATAATAGCATCAGAATAGTCAGACCAATGCTTAAGATCATGAAAATTCTCTTCATGTTGATAAACTTTCCTGCTGGGATGATTATAAATGAGTAAAGGTTGTTCATTGTATTTTTGAGCATAACGCTCTAACCATTTAAAAGCGCGGTTAGGTGATAATAAATTTACTTCGAAACGTTTAAAATGATCAAATTTATCTCTAAATTTTGATAATTCACTTCTTGAATAGAGCGATTTAGGAAAAATGACGGTGAGGTGTTCACGACCATTGAGCGGAGGAATATTCCATTCAAAACCTGGAATAAGGGTAATATTGGGATGCTGTTTTTGCACACTGTCAATTTCATCAAAGTATTCTGTTGAAAGAACACCAGTAAAGTTATCATCACCATGATCAGTTATTGCTACTGCATCGCAACCAAAACCTTCTGCCTGCTCAACAATTTTTTTAATTGGATATTTTCCATCTGAGAAATTTGAATGGAGATGAGTATCAACAACTAACCATTGTTTGTCATGATCACTTTCTTCATATCCTCCCCATAAATAACTATCATCATTAACTTTGTTATAATCAGCTTTCCTAAATAACTGCAGGTCAGAAACTCTTCTATCAACTTCAGCCTCTAACTCTTTATAAACAGGTGAGTTAATAGTACCAATTACTCTCTCGAAGTTTTTACCTTTTATTCCACCAGGCAAATCATGCACAAATGGAAAAAAACTGGATTCATCCGTAATTTCAGACAACATTAACTGAGCTTTTAATGCATTACTCTCGTTATCTGTAATGTATTTTGCAAATTTCAACCCTGCTTTATCAGCAACTAAATCTGAAAAGCTATAACCAGATCCCCCGGAAAGTGAATCTAAAAGCTCTTTCGTTTCGCCAATACTCAAGCCTATTTTTTGATTTGTTAATTGCTGTAGGACCTGCGAATAAATAAAATGTTGTGATAAATCCCTTCGACCTCTTAATTTTGGGATTTTTTGTTGTCTGTTAATAGGATACCAATAACCAATAATATCTGCGAAGCGATAGTCTCCAAACTTTAATGCTAAAGACCATAATGCAGCTGTGTTCTCTTTAATGGGGTCGTTTAATAAAGAGCGTTCACGGGCTAAACTAAAAACCTCTTTAACATATGAATACATATCGCTGGAATCTATATCATCTAACTGAGCTAAATATAGTTTTATAGTTTCATTATCTTCTGTACTATTCGCGGTGTAAGACACAGTTGATTTACCTACTGACTCAATCCGTTGCTGTATTATTTCTTTTAATGCCCTCATATTACTTGTGTTTAGAGTAAGGCTTTGAGAGTTATAGGTTGAATTGGTCATTAGTTGATTAAATGCCAACTGACCTTCTTCACCTAACGTTGCGAATAATATTTTATTTAAAAGGAAGTTTACACTGCTTCCAGAAAGAGAATACCCGCCTATCACACAATTTTCAAAACCTAACCCATTCTTAATTTCAACTACCCAGCAAGATAGATTAAAGAATGGACTTGTTGGTAGAAAAGTAATTTCTGTAGAGCTGGATAAAAGAATGCCATACCTTGATAGGTTAATGTTAATTGTTGTTTGCGGAACTATATGGCTTAATAATTGAGAGAATGCATTAAATGACTTCTTATCAACATTAATATTAGCCCCTTCATCACTTGATGTTATTTCTTTAAGAATATTTTTAGCTGCTTTATATGCCAACTCAACTTCTTGGGGGGATAATGCATTTCTTTCCTGCACAATAGGATAGGATTGAAGACTTGCGATAATGACGATAAAGAAAAGTATGAAACTTATAATTATTACTTTAATAAATTTTTTCATGGAATACTGTATTGATTTCACACTTGGCATGATACCCTAATTTAATACATATTCGGGGAAAGTTACAATAAAATTAGGACGATTAATTGAATATTTTGTTTATAGCACAACGAATTCCATACCCAGCGAATAAAGGTGAAAAGATACGAACTTTTCACCAAATAAAACACCTTGCTGAACAAGGTCATCAAGTTACAGTACTGTCTCCCTATGAAAATAAAGAAGAACAAATTTTTGCTCTGCAGTTATCTCAGTTTGATAATGTTCTTTGTGAAGCTATACCATTAGGCGCCAAGCTATTAAGGCTTCTTACTGGCCTGTTAAAAAATGAATCATTAAGTGTTGCAAATTTTTACTGCAAAAAATTACAACAGAAAATAGACGTTATGATTGAACAATGTAATTTTGATGCAGTTATCTGTACTAGTTCAGCCGTGGCCAAGTATGTTTTTTGCTCAACTACACTAAAAAGTCAAAAAAATAAGCCTGCGCTACTTATGGACTTTATGGATTTAGATTCAGATAAGTGGCAACAGTATGCAGACACATCAAACTTGCCGATAAAATGGATTTATCAGCGTGAAGCAAAAATACTAGAAAAATATGAACAGAAAATCGTCGAGAGCTTTGCAGCTTGCTTTTTTATTGCTGAAGCTGAAGTAAACCTATTCCAAGCTAAATCTAGACATTCAGAAAGTGTACATGTTCTTGGAAATGGCATGGATACCGAAACTTTTTTCCCTGCAAAAAAAACGCCTAATAATGAACAACCAGTATTTCTTTTCACAGGTGTTATGGATTACAAACCGAATGTGGATGCCGTTATCTGGTTCGTGAAAAACATTTGGCTTAGTGTACAAAGTAAATATCCAAAAGCAAAATTTATCATTGCAGGGATGACCCCCTCATCAGCAGTAAAAGAGCTTACAAACTCATCAGGCATTGAAGTTACTGGCTTTGTTGACAACATTTTACCCTATTACCACCAGTCAGATTATTTTGTTGCTCCATTTCGCTTAGCAAGAGGAGTACAAAATAAAGTATTACAAGCTTTTGCTTGCGGCTTACCAGTAATATCAACACCTATGGGTGCTGAAGGAATTGATTGTGTAAACAAAAGGGACATATTACTAGCGAGTAAAAAAGAAGAATTTTTATCTGCAATTTCTTTACTTGAGCAGGACGATAAATTAAAAAATTCTATCAAAGAAAATGCGCTAAAACTTATTAAGGAAAAATATTCATGGAAAGGAAAGTTACAAGTATTAGATGATATTTTACAAAAGAAATAGGGTGATATTGTATGATCTTTTTTGCCTTACTTCCTAGTTACAATTTCTAACGTAAAGTATATATCAATTTTGTATAAAGAAAATAGTGGCGGACGTCCGCCACTATACGACTCGTCTACAACATTTTATAATACCTTAAAATTATCCCCCCATTAGTGTTCTAGTTTTTAGGATCTGAAATATCTGATTGTCAATAATCGAAGCCCTTCAATAATTGAACATGGATGACAAAAACATACTGAACACTCAATTCAGATTTAACAAAAGTAATAAATTTTGAGGCTAGAATAATAAAATTTTAATCAATATGTATTTTGTATACAAGAAATAATGGTGGGCGTTTATACTTTTCAATCGTATCACCCTGTTTCAAAGATAAATATAATAAGCCATTTTCATCATATGCTGCTCCTCTAATTTTTGCGTTAGAAATCGTGTCAAATTTACCGTGCTGATAAGGCCTAACATCATAATTATTCAACAACCCTTGCTTAACTTTCAATAAATCACTAACTCGCCATAACCAGATATAATTGTAAGCATCAGACGCAATACTTGGACAAGGTCCTGGGCACAAATAACCATTATCTTGTGTTATTTTATATCCTAATTCTGATTCATGCCCCCCTGAGTAACCCAAAGTAACATATGTATTACTATCAGGAATAATAAATCCATAAGATACCTCAGAGGCTACAGTCCATAATTTATTCTGCAAATTTTTATTATACAAAATAGGTTTTGAACTAACATATTCCTCGCCATAAATAGCCTTATCATAAAGCATATTTTTCAAATCAAAGTCTAACAAAGCACTCGTTTTAATATTACTTCCTTCTTCTAAACTTAATAAACTTTCTTCAGGGGATAAAATGAAAGCTGATGGTCCCACAGATAAACGTGATATTATTGAACCTCCTGAAAATCCACTCACATAACTTCCACCCAGTATTTTTTGCCAAAAAACAGGGATTTTAGTTAACCAGGCCGATGCATGTGCAGCTCCTTCCATTTGGAATGGTCCAGTTATTTCACTCAATTCTAGGTTATTAGCATGTTTAAAAACTATAGTAGTATCTTCCTCCTTTCCTCGTGTGTCGTACCAATTTATATAATTGATAACGAGTTGATCTTCAATTAATTCCATCCCTGTAACTCTAAAATATTTTGGAATTCCGGTATCAACTTTCTCAGTATTATGGAAAGGAGTAAAACTTTGGATAGCTTCATTACCTATAATAAAATCATTTATGTCATTACTATTAACTATTTTAGGTATAACAAATTCTGCAATACCTTGCTCCTTACTGTGACTAACTAAAAATAAGGATTTCTTATTTTTATTGTATGCTATAACACCTGGAGAATTGCTCGAGGTAGAATATTCAGTTTCACCATACTGTTCGGCAGAAATTCTAAATCCACCTATGTATTCAAATGAATCTAATTGAATTTCAGTAAGCGCTTCACAACTATCATAGTGATAAGTGCCACTTCAATTCGTGAATTGTTCATTCTGACACGTTTGATATTGAATTTGAGCTTTGCAAAGATTCAATTTAATGGCTTGTGGTAATTCATACCGTTTTCTCTGTTGTAGAACAGCATCAACATTAGTGCCGCAATTTTGAGATATTCCTATCTATTCCTTTTTCTCATGCTCACATGAAAAAAGGCTACAACTAAAAAAAATAAAAATAGCACTCGGAATTTCATACTAGTTTCTCGGTCATCAATTAATGACCCATTATATACTTTCATTCATGATTATCAGATAAAAAATACTGTATAAGGAGGAGTAATGAGACACATCATTACTTTAGAGACTTACATATTGTGACAGCGGCATGCTCCCTTGGTTATTTGTTACTGAATCTATTTTCACCACTAAAATCACATTATCAAAACTGGTAGCAGTTCGTATCCATAGATTTCGCACATCAGCCGAAATAAGCAATGTCAGTGATGTTAGTGATGTTAGTGATGTTAGTGATGTCCCTAAATCGGAAATTAACGAATTTTAGCCCACAACCAAAAATTAATTATTAACATCGGTTATACAGATAGTATAAGTATATAGTTTTAAAATAGACATTTTAAAACCAGGTAAAGTAACACCTAACCTGTCGTTCGTTTCAATGTTGAACCAATAAAGTTCTTTAATGTAAGTAAAAACACAAGAAATATTAGCTTTATAAATACCGTAAGACTCCATATACTCATGTTTTATCAGTTCCAGACATATTATGGTCACAAGTGACATTGGAAGTACTAATTGAATATAATTAAAGGATGAGAACCGTGAAAGGTATAGTTAAACAAGTTTTTTTTATTTTTGCTGCAATAATTATTTCACCTATAACCCTAATATATTTACTACTAAATATTATGTTAAAAAGTGATTCTTTATTCAGTACTTTTTCACAATTATTGAGTTTAATACCAGGTAAATTCGGAAGCTATATTCGAACAGGCTTTTATCGATTTTCCATGAACTATTGTAGTGCTGACGCTGTTGTCTCTTTTTTTACGCTGTTCTCTCAACGTGATACAGAAATATCAACAGGCGTCTATATTGGCCCACAATGTAATATAGGTAAATGTAAAATTGGTCAAGACACACTACTTGGCAGTGGTGTTCACATAATGAGTGGGAAAGGACAACATAATTTTGATGATTTATCCAAACCGATTAAAGAGCAAGGTGGTGCCTTTGAGAAGATAACTATTGGACAAGATTCATGGATCGGTAATGGAGCACTTATTATGGCTAATATTGGCAAACATTGTGTTGTTGCCGCAGGGGCCGTCGTTATTAACGATATTGATGATTATTCAATAGTTGCAGGGAACCCAGCTAAAGTAATTAAAAAATTAAAGGATTAGTTTTATTCATGTAATAACAATAAGTACGCATGGTGTTTTTTAGTAAAAATGGATACTTAGCGAGAGCTTCATAAAACTGAGAAGTTTAAGTAACTGAGGTTACATATTCATACTATTTACTCAGTAATACATTATTTAACTGATCAGAATTACTTGCTATAAATCTCATTAATACTTGTTCAATATTAACCTTGTGATTATACGCTTGCAATGACAAAGCTACTAAAACATTATTATTTTCCTGCCCAAATAATGAACTAGTCGTTTGGAATAACTTAGCTTTTACTTTGTTAGCAAAAAATTTATTAGATATTTGATACCAATGAATGATAATTCGTTCTTCACCTAGAGGTGATACTAATTTAGTGAGTTGAGCTTGATGTTGAGAACCTTTGACATATATTGTACTTACATTAATGAGTGTCCAACGTTCAGCATCATAAAGCCTGTTCAATGATGAAATGAGCTCGCCATTACTATCCGTATCCGATGCTATAAAAAAGTCTATCGATGTGTTCTCGTCCAATCTAACATTACCTTGCTGGATTTCACTTGCTTGCTCAAAGTTAGGTTGCCACCTAATAGGGCTAATTTTATCCGTGTTACTAAATATTGATTGGGTATTGATGATGTATGTTGACTCAATAGTTAGTTTATTATTTTCTATTAATTTCAACCATGTAAATTGCAAAACAAAAATAGTAATAATAATTATCGCTACTGGTAAAGAATATGAACGTAACTTATCACTTTGATCAGCCGTTTTTTGGATGGCTGGATTAAGATCATGGTTTATAGCTTTATCTCTAAATCGCTCACCGATGAAAATCAATAAAAAAAGAATGATCGTATAAAAAACACCACCATATATAAGATGATCAGCACCTGCTGCATATTCCATATCAGTTAAATGTGCAGTTAAAATAATTCCGTACACCCTTAAAATATTAGCGAGTATAGGAACTATTATTGATATGAAAACAAAGAGCAATTGTTTGGGTAAGGTTCTAAATGATAGGTAAGCATATATATTACCAAAAACAATCGAGGCAATGAGAAAACTAATCCCTGAACAAGCTTCTGCTACTAAAAAGCGCCCTTGTGGAATATCTAAGTACAGGCCATTCCTAAAGATCGGCACGCCTGACATTTCGAGTAAAGGAACCGAAAAATCAGTTGTCAACTCTTGTAAATAAGGGATTAATTGGTCACCGACAGGAATCGCAAACAACATGAAATAGAGAGGAAACGCGATAGTTTTAGCAATTTTATTGCCAACAATTAGCCAAATGAGCAATGGTAACGAAACGAAAGTAGCAATATGCATCAATAAACGAATATCACCAACAGTCCCAAAAGTATAAAGGATCAACGTTGCAATTATAGGAATAATCAGCCAATAATTAGGAACAAAAAATTGTTGATTCAATTGATATCGTCTTTGATAAATAAGGAAAAAAGCACCAAAAACCACTAAAAAACAATGGTTAAATATTTCTGAAACTGTCCATACATTTATCGCGGTACTAATTCCATGGAAATAAGTATAAAACCAAGCAATGAATATAGTAGCAATAGGGAGCGATTTAGTTACTTGAGTCCCCATATTTACTTTGCTTCTTTATTTAAATAAACACTCTTCATCGTATCCCATTGATAATCTTTTAGCAGCTTTTCTAACTTACCTTCCATTCTAGATAAATTAATATAATGCCTAAATCTTGATTTCAATGGTGCTTCTTTAATTCTTGGTTGTTCTGGATCAATTTCCCAAGGATGAAAGTAAAAACTATAAGGTTGGTTCTCTTGTTCATGAAATTTATCAATGCGTCTTTTAGATAACCAATATGGGTATAATCGAAAGTAACCACCTCCACCTATACCTGTATTGTCTTCATTATTCCGTAATGTAGGGATCGGTATTTCAAGTATATTTTTACCTTCAAAACTTTCTGAACGTTCATTTATAAAACGGGGCCAATTTGGCACACCATACAAATCATGTTTAATAGGGTAAGTGCTAGAGCTATATTCAAAACCTAATTCAATTAACTTTTCATAAACCCATGTATTAGAATCATTGATAGAAAAACTGGGGGCACGATATCCGATCACTTTAGTACCAGACAATTGCTCTAATATACATTTACTTTTTTTGACATCCGCGAAGAAGTCATCTTGACTCATTTCAGTAATACGCTGATGAGCAAAGCCATGGCTTGCTAGCTCATGTCCTTGTTCCACAATAGCTTTAATCAGATTAGGGCAGCGTTCCGCTACCCAACCTAAAGTGAAAAATGTGCTTTTTACATTATGCTCTGCAAATAGTTCAAGTAAGCGATACGTATTTTTTTCAACATGCAAAGGCATTTTCGTCCAGTCTGATTTATTAATCGAATTCTCAAAAGCAGAAACATGAAAATAATCTTCAACATCAACTGTCATCGCATTAATAATTGGCTTCACAAGCGAAGTCCTCTTTTAACTATCAGTTGAACTGCACACTGGCTCATTAACATTAACTTACCTACCTTTACCAAACAAAACTATCTCAACCGTTCTAATTAAAATCAATAAATCTAACATAAAACTACGATGTTTAATGTAGTAAAGGTCATATTTCAATTTTTCTAACGAGTCTTCCTCCGTTGAACCGTAGGGGTATTTCAACTGCGCCCATCCGGTTAAACCAGGTTTAACATTATGGCGTTCGTTGTAATAAGGTAGGTTTTTAATCAATTGCTGAACAAATTCAGGACGTTCAGGACGCGGCCCTACAAATCCCATATCGCCACGAAGTACATTTAAAATTTGGGGTAATTCATCAACACGGTATTTTCGAATAAATTTACCGATTGATGTTGTGCGGTCATCATTTTCAGCAGCCATTTGTGCACCATTTTTCTCTGCATCTATACGCATACTTCTGAACTTATAAATATTGAAAGCTTGTCCATCAAGACCTACACGTTCTTGCAAATAAAATATTGGTGCTTTCAAACCTTCATCTAACTTAATCAGTAATGCGGTAATCAACATTACCGGCCAGGTAATTAAAACTAAAACGAGTGCAATGCCGGCATTAAACACCCAATCTAATGTATTTCGCAGATGATTACCTGAAGCAAAGCCATTTGAATATATCACCCAGCTTGGATAAATAAGGTTTACTGCTATTTGACCTGTTTCACGCTCAATAAAATCGAGAATTTCCGTGATTTCAACACCACGGATTTTACATGCAAAAAGCTCATCAACAGGCAAGTTGTCACGGCGTTCATCACTGGCAACAACAATTTCATCTATTCCATGTTCTAATGCATAATTCACCAGAGAACCTTCTAACTCAATTCGGTTCTCGTTAACGATGCCGGTTTCAGTATCACCTGGCATGATAACAAAACCATGCATATAAAAACCTTGTCTATCAACATCACGACGCATACGTTTTTCTATAATAGAAGCTCTGTCGCCTGCACCAAGCACTAACACAACACGTTTACTAAAACCGAAAAAATCAATTTGAAGTGTAAAATATCGAAAGGCACTAGCAATAATAAGACTAAATAATGCTGCAAGAGCAAGTAACTCTATCTTTAATGCGTGCTGACCGTAAAATGGATTAATTAAAGTGACAATGAAAAATCCGATAGCAACAGAAACAAGTAAACGCCTTAAAACACCACGATAGTTTTCACGAAGTTTAGAATTATATAAGCCAAGAGCTAAGGAAGATAACTGCACGACAAGAGCAAAGACAACTGCACAAATAGCCAATAAATTTGTTGGGATATCTTGAGGCTCAACAAATGAGAATATACTATTTAAATAAACAGTTAGTAATAACGATCCCGCAAAAAAAATCAATTCGATTAGAACTAAAGATTTACTACCTGATGATAGATCTTTGAATTTTGGGCTAGACATACTTAATAAATATTTCCTATTATTAGGATTAACAAAATTACAGCATAATAAGCTGTGCTGCGCGGTTCGAAACCCTTGATTACCTTACGCACATTACTGAACGAGATAATAACAAAAATTACAAATGTTTTACACCTATTAAATGTTGTGCAAGATGTGTAAAAATCACATACAATCTGGTAGCTTAGTATTAATCTAATAAATTTGATGTATAAAGAAGGTTAGAACCATGGAAAAGAATACATTCTGTAAATTAAAAGCAGCAACCCTAATATTTTTAGCTTATGTCATTTCTGGTTGTACTGCATTAACATTGCCGCCTGCAACCGTTCACCAATCGAATACAGTAGATGTTTCCTCGTATAAATATTTAATTGGTGCAGGTGACGTTGTTAATATTTTTGTATGGCGTAATCCCGAAGTATCCGGCACATTTGTAGTTCGCCCCGATGGGATGATAACCACTTCTTTAGTTGAAGATATTCCCGTATCAGGCAAAACACCGACTGAACTTGCTCGTGCAATTGAAGAAATTTTAGCTACTTATTTAAGAGAGCCAGTAGTAACGGTAACGGTTAATAACTTTGTTGGCCCATTTAGTGAACAAATTCGGGTAATAGGAGAAGCCTCTGAACCTAAATCTATTAACTATACTCAGCAGATGACGTTACTAGATGTAATGATACAAGTGGGCGGGTTAACTGAATTTGCAGATGGTAACGATGCAATACTGGTACGAGTTGAAAGTGGCGTACAAAAACAATATGAAATATATATTGAAGATTTAATTAAAAATGGCGAAATTGGTGCCAATGTGGATATTTTACCCGGTGATATTATTGTGATCCCAGAAACTTGGTTTTAACATAACACTCAAATTATTTTATTAATTCCCAGTTTTAGAGGTCAGGAATGCAAGAAGTACTTGAACAGATTTTAGACTATTTAAAAGGTATTTGGATAAAGCGTCGTTATCTTATGATAGCCACTTGGCTTATATGCCCTTTAGGTTGGTTAGTAGTTTCACAACTACAAGACACCTATGAATCAGAAGCGCGTGTATTTGCTGATACTCAGTCTATTCTTAGGCCTTTACTAAGTGGGATGACCGTTGAATCGAATCCAGATTTGCAGATCCTTCAAATGGTGTCTACTTTACTGAGTCGTCCAAACTTAGAGCGCATTGCTCGAATGACAGACTTGGATGTTCAAGCCAATACCCCAGAAGAGTTTGACAATTTAATTAACGTTTTAAAAAACGGTATTTCCATTAGAAAAACAGGTGGAAAAAGGCAAAACATTTTTAATATCAAGTTTTCTGACCCAGATCCAATAGTAGCTCGTGATGTTGTGCAATCAGTATTGACTGTTTTTATTGAAAATACTCGTGGTGATAACCGTAAAGATTCAGATTCGGCTCAGAAGTTTATTGACAGCCAAATTAATGAATACGAAAATCGTTTATTAAAAGCTGAGGCGCGTTTAACTAATTTCAAGCAAAAATACAGTGAAGTTCTCCCTAACCAATACGGTGGGTATTATGACAAACTGAATAATTCAAAAGAGCAATTAAAAACAATTGAACTTCTTTTGTTGGAAACTAAAACTCAACTTGCGGCTTCTAAAGCTAAACTAAGTCAACCGGTTTCTCCCGCTTCCTCTCAGCAAAGTAACATCGTAGACTCAAACAGTGTAAAAACCACCTATGATGATCGTATTGCGGAGCTTGAAGGACAGTTAGATTCTTTGCAGCTTAGATATACAGAGCAACACCCCGATGTTAAAGAAGTTCAGCGCCGCTTAGATCATTTATCACAAAAGCGAAATGATGAAATTGAAGAATACTTATCAAGTAGTAATGATAGTAACAATGAATATGCGCAGATTAGTCAAAACCCAGTAATTCAGAATATTCAAATTCAGGTAAATCAACTTGAAGGCCAAGTAGCCTCAATGGAGGTTAGGGCCAATAACTATAGAAATACCGTTAAAGAACTTGAAAATAAGATTCATACACTTCCTGAAATTGAAGCTGAATTAGTAGCACTTGATCGCGGATACGAAATCACCCAAAAGCAATACGAAACTTTACTTGATCGCAGAGAAAAGGCACAAATAGGCCAATCTGCTGATGAAACAACGAGTAAAATAAACTTTAAAGTAATTGACCCCCCTAGAGTACCTCTTGAGCCAGCAGGGCCTAAGAGATTATTATTCTATGTAGTTATCACCTTTTTAGGCGTAGGTGTCGGTTTAGGGCTTTCCTTTTTATTCAGTCAAATTAATCCGGTTGTTACATCTAGTAGCCAAGTAGCTCGCGCAACGGGCATTCCAATTTTTGGTATTGTTTCGGCTACTGAAAATATCGGATTACAAAGTAAAGATAAACGAAAAACTATCCTCTTTATCTTATCTAATAGTTTATTGATTTTAATATTGTGCTTTTTTGTCACTTACACGCTATTTCCAGATGCAATACAAGCGCCAATACATAGGATTTTTAATTTATGAGTACTATAGAAAAAGCGCTCGCAAAGCAAAAGATTGCTCAACAAGACAACAAGCAGGCAGTCATTGAAGATTGTCCAGTTGCTATGAACGATACAACTGTTGAACCCGATAAAAAATCGATCAACGACCCAAATAATGATATTTTACAACTCGATAAAAAAGAACTCGAAAGTCGTGGTTTTCTAATCGATGACGGTACCAGAAAAAACATTAAAGATGAGTTTAGGCAAATTAAACGTAAGCTGTTAAATAATGCTTTCGGCGCCAGTTCTAAAACGCTACACAACAGTAATTTGGTCATGGTGAGTAGCTCAAAGCCGAATGAAGGTAAAACGTTCATCTCCATTAACCTCGCATTAAGTATTGCTTTGGAGCAAGATAAAACGGTACTTCTTATTGATGCCGATGTATTACGCCCAAGTATAAATAGGGAATTAGGTTTTGGAAATGTCCCAGGGCTAATTGAATATTTACTGGGTCAAAAAAACGATATTTCCGAAATAATGTACAGTACAAATATTAATAAACTTAAAGTGATCCCTGCTGGCGAACCACATCATCTTTCAAATGAATTACTCGCAAGCGATCGTATGGAGTCTTTTGCCAAGGAATTAGCCGAAAGATACCCTGACCGAATAGTAATATTTGATTGCCCTCCATTAATTGGTGTAACAGAAACTTTAGTCTTGGCAAATTTAATGGGACAAGCATTAGTGGTTGTTGAAGAGTCTAAAACACTATTAGCTGATGTTCAAAAAGCAACAGAAAATCTCAATGAAGATTTAGCACTTGGTCTAGTGCTAAATAAAGCAATCAGATCTCACAAGGATATGTATGGCTATTATGGTTATGGTTACGGCACTAAATAAGAAAAAATTAGCTGTCGCACTCTTTGCCATTTTTTCTGCATATACCTCTGCAGGAGAATGGGAGTTTAAACCACAGCTAATTATTGATGAAACATATTCAGATAATGTTACTTTAGCGATTGATGACAAAACATCAAGCCTGGTAAGCCAATCAGGACTCGAGTTAAGTACGATTTTTTCATCAAACAAGTTAGAGTTTTCGCTTAACTCAACCAGCGTATATGCAATGTATAGTCATGATCACAACACCGATGATGATTTTCATACCTTAGATAGTACTTTCCGATTAAAATTAGCACCTAATGGTTTAGCTTTAACGGGTAGCGCAGCAATATCTAATCAATCTAAGAATTCTGCCACTAACGCTTTAGCTGATATTGTTTCGGGTGATACTACCAGAGTTGAAAATTATTCAAGTGGCTTAGAATACACAGCCAATAATAGTGCTTTTCTTATAAACTCTCGTATTCAGTATGAAACAACTAAATCACAAGATGGTCTTGGTGAAAAAGAAGGTTTTAATTCAAGCTTTCTGAGTAAAAATGGCACTTCTGCACGGCATATATATTGGGATACCACTGCACAGTTTTCTGACTATACTCACCAAGGCCGCGATGGTCAGCTATTCAAAGGTGAAATTAAACTAGGATTTATCACTGATTATAAAGTTACGCCATTTCTTCGGTATTATGATGAGACAAACGAAGGTGACCTTACCGATAAAAGTTCGACACTTGAGTCTGATTCGTATGGAGGTGGCTTGCGATGGTTAATAAGCCCTAGGTTACTGTTAGACCTATCTTACAATACCCCCATGGGGACTCAATTAGACATCGATGGTAAGCAGCAGGACGATTATACTGCCGCGAGTGTCATTTGGGAGCCGAGTCAAAGAACAAAATTAAAAATGGAGTATGGTCACAGATTTTATGGTGAAAGCTATGGTCTCGACTTTATACATCAGAATAAGCGTTTAACTAATTCTATTACTTACGTAGAGGATGTAAGAGCATTCACTCGTAATAATTATGACAGTGTTACTTTAGGTAGTTATTGGTGCCCTCCCGGCGACTTACCAGATACATCAGTCTGTTTTATTAGCAATAACGATACTCTCAATTTTGATGATTATCAGCTTATAACCTTAAACGACTTTATTTTGGAGGAAGATCTCGATTTATCATTAAACAGAGAATTAGAATGGTCGTCTGAATTAAAACTTTCACGCACTACTTTCAGTGTTTCACTGTCTAGCTCAACCCGTGAAAACTTAAATACACGTGTCGAAGATGAAAATCAAAGTGCATCATTTTCTATAAAACGAAAAATAAGTGGAAAGTCAAATATTCAGTTAAACCTTGAATATACCAATAACCATTTTGCACTTAAGCAAGTAAACGAACGTCAAGATCGCTACCGACGTTATAGTCTGGAATATGACAAATCATTAAATAGTGAGCTAACGATAAAATTTGGCTTGAGTCACCTTAATCGGTTTTCAACGACGCAATCGTTCAATTATGAAGAAAACAGAATCTACCTCAAATTCAGTAAAGGTTTTTAGCAGATGTACGAGAATTATTATGGTTTTAAAGAACGTCCTTTTCAGTTAAGCCCGGATCCACGTTTCTTTTTCGCCTCAAGCAACCATCAAAGAGCAATGTCATATTTGCAATATGGTTTAGACCAAGGTGAAGGTTTTATCGTTGTTACTGGGCCGATTGGTACCGGAAAAACAACAATAGCGCGTAATCTGTTAAATAACATCGCTGACGATTCTATTGTTGCTGCGCAACTGGTAACCACAAAGCTTAATCCCCAAGAATTACTTGAGCTAGTAGTTTCTGAGTTTAAAATTTCCGTTCATGGTAATAGCAAAGCAGAGCTTTTGAAGGCTATAGAACAATTTCTTATTGATTTAAACCGTCAAGGAAAACGTGCATTACTCATTGTTGATGAAGCTCAAAACCTACCTATTGAGACGGTTGAAGAACTTCGAATGCTTTCGAATTTCCAACTTGATAATAAACCTTTAATACAAAGCTTTTTACTTGGCCAAGAAGAACTAAAAGATATAATACAAGCACCTAACATGGAGCAATTTCGTCAACGTATTATTGCGTCCGCACATTTAAAACCACTAACAAGTGAAGAAGTTAAAGAATATGTGAACCATCGATTACAGCAAGCTGGCTGCAATAAAGAGGCACTTTTCTCGGATAATGGCCTAAATATAATTCACGAAAAAACTTCAGGCGTGCCAAGGAAAATTAATATTTTTGTTGATCGTTTATTATTATTTGGCTTTTTAGAAGAGCTAACTTGTATTAACTCCGATGCAATTAATGAAGTTGCAAAAGAAATGCAGGTTGAACTCACTGGCTCGCTTCACAAAGCGCAATTAACCAGCAATGAACCAAACCAAGAAAGCGCACAACTCATTGTCAATTCAACAGAAAATGTTGAAAACATGAAAGAAATATTAAGAGAAGTTGAAGAAATATTAGAATCTTCAATTAAGGAAAAAATAAAAATGGCCCGTTATGTAGATAAACTACTTAAGCAAAAAAGTCGGTTATATGCAGAGTCAAATATCGACCTAAGTGACGAAAAAAATACAAAACAACCTACTGAATAATATATAAATTCACAACATATGCAGAAGGTTTTAACGTTTCAAAACCTTCTACATACTACTCCACAACTAAGTTTCGTTGATCGTCAGACCATACTTTTCAATTAAGGAATACAAAGTAGGTCTTGTTACCCCAAGTAATTCAGCCGTTTTTGACATATTTCCTATCGCTAATGCATATGCCTTTTGAATAGCCAATGACTCAGCTTTTTCACGCACAGATCTTAAGTTCAAAGACAGTTCAAATTCAGTATTAGTATGGTCAAAAAAACCTAAGTCGAAAGCGGTGACTTGTGTTCCTGTGGTCATGATTACCGAACTTTTTACTTTATTCTGTAACTCTCGAATATTACCAGGCCACTTATGGGCTTTTATCGCACTTAAGCCATCTTCAGAAAAACTTTTTACATTACGTTTGTATTCAAGTGCATACAATTGTAAAAAGTATTGAGCAAGAATTATAACATCTTCATCACGATCTCTCAGTGGGGGAATATTCAACGTTATTTCACTTACACGGTAAAATAAATCTTCTCGGAAAGTTTTATCTGCCACCATTTCTTCTAAGTTTTGATTGGTTGCACAAACAACACGTACATCAACATGTATCTCTTGGCGACCACCGAGGCGTTCAATCGTTTTTTCCTGCAAAAATCGTAATAACTTAGCTTGTAAGCTAAAGGGCATATCACCAATTTCATCAAGAAATAATGTTCCACCTTCAGCGCACTCTATTTTTCCTTTAGTTGAGCGATGAGCGCCTGTAAAAGCTCCCTTTTCAAAACCAAACAATTCACTTTCTAATAAATTCTCAGGAATCGAAGCACAATTTATGGCAACAAAAGGCTTATTACTGCGATCACTGGCAATATGTACGGCATTAGCTGTTACTTCCTTACCAGTACCACTTTCCCCCAAAAGCAGGGCTGTGATTTGCGTTGGTGCAATACGCTTAACCATCATGCGTAAACGGTCAATTGCTTCGCTATTGCCGATAATACCAATATCGCTGCCTGCTACTTGACGCATTTTTCGGTTTTCTTCTTCAATTGCCGCAACACTAAAAGCACGTGCAATAATGACATTTATAACATCAGGATCTATTGGTTTTTGATAGAAATCGTAAGCGCCAGCTGAGATTGCTTTTAAAGCATTAGTACGATCATCATTACCTGTAATAACAATAACTTTGGTATGAGGTGCAATAGTCAGTATTTCTTGTAGAGCTGCTAAACCTTCGGTAGCATTCGCTGCGTCTGGTGGTAAACCTAAATCAAGTGTGACTACCTTGGGTTCGTGACGGCGAACGGCAGCAACAGCGCTTTCACGATCATCAGCTAATACCGCTTCAAAATCCGATAGGCTCCATTTAAGCTGTTTTTGTATTCCTTTATCATCATCAATGATCAGTAACTTTTCCATGCTGCTAAAACCTTTTATTTTCGCAATGTTAATGTTAATTAATTAATTCATAAACTGGGTTTATAGGTAGGTCAATAATAAATATTGTGCCTTGCTCTTCGATACTTTCAACCTTTACTATCCCTGCGATGCCTTCAATGAACTGTTTAGCCTCAAAAACACCAATGCCCATGCCAGCATTACCCTTAGTCGTATCAAAGGGCTTAAATAATCGATTTTTAATAAAACTTTCCGACATGCCACAACCATTATCGGTGATCTTTATTTCGATATGCTTTTCTTCCTGAGTAAGTTCTACCTTAACCCAACCTTGCTTGTTTGTCGCTTCCTGAGCATTTTGTATTAAATGGTTAAGCACCGAATGAAATGTTTCGCCATCAATAGCCATTTCGCAGTTATTAACTTTCTCAAACGTCACCAGCGGTAAACTTATATTACGTTGCTTTACCACACTATTTATCAATTCTGAAATATCAACCAATAGACTTTCAGATTGAGCGACTTGTTTATTACGTAATTGTGAGAGAACTTTCGACAACCTTTCTGTCGCGGATTCCACAGTCTCAAAAACATCTGCAATGAATTCTGGATTATCTCCGTGCTTTTTGGCATTCGTGCCGATTAAAGCTAACTGTGCTTGAACATTTTTTAAATCATGCACTAAAAAAGCCGACATTCGATTAAATGCATCAAATTGCTTCGACTCTGCTAATTTGTCGTTGGCTTCATGCAAGGAAACAAAATTACCTAATTGTTTAGATATGGCAAAAAGTAGATCCCTGTCTTCCCAGTTTAATTGCTTAGTTTCCTTTTTACCTGATAAGGTAAACATTCCGTAAAATGCTTTACCAATAAAGATAGGAACAATAATTCTAATATTATTGGAGTCAATCAGGGTTAAATCTAAGGTAAGGTCGGGATAAACAGTCGGTGTTTGTCTATATTCTTCAATATCAATGATCCAACCTTGTTTCTGACAAAAAATACTACACTCGACTAATTGCTCATTTATAGACTCATTTAGCGTAACATTTTCTTGATATTGAATATTAAAACGTTGATCTGTTACTTTTTTTAAAATGGCTCCACCATGAGCATTAACTTTAGACATCATAATTTGTGTCGCCATTTGATAATAACTTTCAGCATTGGTGGTTTCTATTTTTTCTATTAAATTTAACCATTCATCTCGGTATTCATACTTGTTCGCAAAGAAGTTCTTCGCAATAAACACCTTTAGTTTTCGTCTTAAAGATTCTG
>Ga0209395_1000800_pt1 | contig 45639 bp, 40 predicted proteins | sample GOMGulsemesocosm_3_FD_184635 | JGI IMG/M metagenome (GOLD analysis project Ga0209395, IMG submission 184635) | Methane-oxidizing microbial communities from mesocosms in the Gulf of Mexico - GOM9D Gulf of Mexico (SPAdes) (version 2) | ecosystem: Environmental > Aquatic > Marine > Cold seeps... | reverse complement strand
CTCTAAGTCATTTATGCCTTCGCTGCATTAGTGCATCTATGCACGTTATTTTGGTTCCCGGCAAATTACAAGTACCTACTCCATGTAGGCGATGTCACTTCGTAATAGACCGCAAGGAGTAACGATGTTCACTACTAAAGAAATGCCCGAGCTGAGGATGGCTTGTCTGAGATTTATTGCCTTTTAAGCCATTAGTGCTTCCATGTTTGGCATTTTTGTTCAGGGAGCTTATTAAGTCCTTATCCTGCTTTTTTAAAGCGAGTTTTTCTTTTAGTTTTACGTTTAAAAGGAACTTTTGGCAGCGTATCAAAAGACTGCTGTTCTGCTTGAGCCACCATTGTTGTTAATGTTGCCGTTAATGGGGTAATAAAATTTTGATAATTACTTTTACGCTCGCTAATATCGGTTAACGTTGCTTCCCATTGCGCGGTCATATCAGGTGTGGTTGCCATTTTAGGTAATGCGTTTATCAAGGATGTTCCAATCTCCGTTGCTGTAATATTCTTGCCAATACGCAGTAAAAAACCTCGCTTAAAGAGTAAATCAATAATTCCTGCTCGCGTGGCTTCGGTTCCTAAACCATCAGTTTCTTTGAGGATCTTTTTAATTTCAGTGTTTTGTACAAAACGTGCGATACCTGTCATTGCGCTAAGCAGTGTTGCATCGTTGTACGCTTTTGGTGCTTGTGTAACCTTCTCTACTATCACCCCTTGTTGACAATGTAATGTTTCACCTTGGGTGAGTTTTGGTAAAAGTTGTTCTGATAAAGACTCGGGAGCGCTGCTTGTTTGTCCGCTACTTTTTGCTTTAGACGATTGAAACATAACCTTCCAACCTAGTTGCTGCGGCACTTTAGCATTAACCGTGAATTTCCCTTGGGCTATCTCTAAATCTACTTGCGTTTGTTGATAACAATAAGGAGGGTAAAACTGTGCAAGATATTGACGGACCACTAACTGATAAATATTTTTCTCAAAAGAATTTAGGGCAATATTATTTGCTGACTTTTCTGTTGGGATAATCGCATGATGAGCGCTCACTTTACTGTTATTCCAAGCTTTACTTCTAATTGCAGCATCCGCATTTTTAGCAAACTCAGCATATTTGTCAGTCGAATTAGATAAAATTTGAATAATCGCTTTGGCTTGCTGATGATGTTCTACGGGTAAATATCTGCAGTCTGATCTTGGGTAGGTGATCAATTTATGTTTTTCATATAAAGCCTGACAAACATCAAGTACCAATTTAGCGTTCATCGAAAATTGTTTTGCAGCATCGATTTGCAGTGCTGACAAATTATAAGGGAGCGCGGCAAATTGTTTTTTATCTTGTTCGGTAACTAAAGAGACTATGGCTGGTTTATCCGTAATACGGTTTACAACGTTTTCAGCCAGAGCCTTGTTCGTTATTTTTTTATTTTCATCCATATATGGCGTACAAGCATCGCTAGGCTGCCATTTTGCGGTAAACTTCTCACCGCTTGGAGTCACTATATTTGCATAAACATCGAAATAATCATGAGGTAGAAAATTAGCTATTTGACGATCTTTTTCTACCACCAAACCTAACAGTGGTGTTTGTACACGGCCAACTGAAAGAACACCATTAAAGCCAACTTTTTGACCTTGTAATGTATAAGCTCGAGTTAAGTTAATACCGTATAACCAGTCAGCACGAGAACGAGCTAGCGCTGAAATTGATAAGGGCATGAAATCTTGATTGTTTTGCAATGTGTTTAGCGATCGTTTAACTGCAGGTAAGTTTAAATCGCTGATTAATAAACGCTTAACTTGCCGTTTTTTAGTTTTCGAAACCTTTAAATAGTCAATAACTTCATCAACTAACAGTTGTCCTTCTCGATCTGGATCGCCTGCATGAATAATTTCACTGGCACTCTTTACTAATTTACGTAATACCGTTAGTTGTGAACGTGTTTGTGCTTTTGGTGTTAATTGCCATTGCTGGGGAATAATTGGCAGATGGTCCATTCGCCATTTTTTGAAGTCATCGTTATAAACTTCAGGATCTGCTTGCTCAAGAATATGACCAATACACCAGCTAACAACATCACCATTTCCCAGTTCAATATAGCCTTTTTGACTTTTATGAGGCTTGGGTAGGGCTGCTGCAATAGCACGTCCTAAACTGGGCTTTTCGGCAATATATAGTTTCAATAGAGTGTCCAAGGTGAAATACCTATCATTACTGTAAGTCTAACACAGTAACTGGTGTTTTATACAGTGTTAACTTCACACCTGTAATTAACAGATTAATTATATTGTACAAACAAGCGCTAATTGAAAATCACAATACCCCTATAGGTGTTTCACTTGAAATTGAATCCAACATCTTGAAGGGGTTTTGGTAAGTAGAAACTTAAAATTGATATAGCTCATGATAGCTGAACTTAGTGGCCAAATTGTCGATAAATAATTGACTAAGTTTTCGTTTCTTAATGTAGGTCAACAATTGAAAATATTCACTAGTTACAATTGCTTTACTAAAAACCACCCTTAACTGAGACTTTCCATGAGCACTATCCCTGAGTTTATGACCGAAAAGCATCGCCATTGTGATGATATTTTTACACTTGCTGAATCTGCAGTTGCCCAAAAAAATTGGTCTGATGCGAATGCCCAATGGCAGCTTTTCGCCAATGAACTAGAGCTTCATTTGCAAGCAGAAGAAAATATTCTATTCCCACAATTTGAACAAGCAACAGGCATGACTGCTGGACCTACTCAAGTGATGCGAGGTGAGCATCAACAAATACGATCTTTAGTCGGTGAACTTAATCAAACATTGACTACACAAGACAAAAGTAAATTTTTGGGGTTGTCAGAAACGTTAATGATTTTAATGCAACAGCATAATATGAAAGAAGAAATGATGCTTTATCCAATGTGCCAACAGCAGATACTACAAACGGATGAAGTTAAAAGGCAACTTAGTGAGTTTTGCGACAAATAAGCGCACTGTGCAATGAATATTAATAAATCCTTCAAAATGATTAAACTTGATGTCAGCAGTTTACCCGCACCGGAGCCAATGACAAAAATTATTCAATCTTTAGCGTTGCTAACAAAACAGCAGTTTTTACAAGTGCATCATCGACGTGAGCCTTTTCCCTTATATGAAAAGTTAACCACTGCTGGTTGGCAATATTGTTGTCAGCAGCAAACCGAAGAAAGTTTTATTATTTATATTTACCAAAGGCCCATGCATCAACAAGTTATGTCGTTAATGGCAAACAGTTAGAGTAATCTTTTATGAAAATGTCTGACATGTCGTTTAATGCTCTACCGCCAATAGATATCCCATTTCGGTTTTTCGTTACCGCAATTGCTTTCATGATGGGCTTGGCTGTATTTGTTTTCTGGACAGGTGAGTCTTTATGGTTATCGCGCTGGCATCCGTCAATGCTAGCGTTAACCCATGGCTTTACCTTAGGTTTTATAACGCCTGTTATGATGGGCGCATTATTACAAATGCTACCGGTTGTGGCAGGAGTAGGCCTTAATAATGTTCAAAGCATCGGGCGCTTTTGTTATCCTGTGCATTTTATCGGTACAGGGTTACTAATGTGGGGGTTTGTTGCAGTGGAACCCATGCAGTACAGTATTAAAATTCTGGCAATAATCTGCTTAGGTTTAAGCTTTACTTATTATATTTTTTCTATTGTTCGTGCGATTATTCAATACAGTAGTCAGCAATTACACAAAAGCATAGTTTCACATAACCCTACCGTCATGATTATTGGTTATAGCATATTGGCATTATTCATTACTGTTATCTTAGGCATTATCATACAAATGCAAAGTGCAGGTTTTATGTTGTTACCAACGATATATAGTGATAAAGCTCTTACCAATATTCATGCGCTTTGGGGAGGAATCGGTTGGATAGCTCTGTTAATTTTAGCGGTTAGCTTGCAAGTTATTCCGATGTTTCATGTCGCGCCAAGCTTTCCCCCATTTTCAGCTAAATTGATTCCAGTAATCTTGCTATTATCTTTGATTAATATGCTAATTTTTCCTCACTTAGTGGAGCCAGCACTAAACGTTTTATTAGTGATGTTTTTATTGTTCAATTTCGTATTATTGCATGTTATTAGCCGACGTAAACGGAAAATCCCTGACATGTCTATAAATGCGTGGCGTTTGGCTGCGTATGCATTGTCCGCGATTGTCGTACTTTATTATTTTCCTGAACATTGGCTTCCTGAGATAGTTATAGCAAAGAAAAGCTTATTATTGAGCGCAGCATTCCTCTATTTTTATTTACTGACTATTATTCTCGGAATGTTATGTAAAATATTGCCATTTTTGTCATATACCCATTTACAACAACGCTGCTTGACAAATTTTGATGGGATGAAGTTTTTGCCCAACATGCACGACTTACTCAATAAAAAATCAGCAGGAATTTTGTTTTATTGCCATGTTTTTACTGGAGCTTCACTGATGGTTACGGTAATTAACCCTCAGTTTTATTTGTTTTTTTCGGGGTTGTTAATGATAGAGTTTTCGGTGTTTTTCACGATAATATTAAAAACTTGTTTAGTTTATCGAAGCAGCTCATTAAAAATCAAACAAATAGACAATGGTGTCGTTGATGTTAACCTGATATAAAATATCTCAGTGCAGATAAAGGTTGATGGTTAATACCTTTATACGCACCTTTGTCTGCCCATTTTTATTCTTTATCTTTAGGTAAATATTTATAACCGTGGATCATTGAAGAAACAATTGAATTTTTTTCACGTCGTTCAACTAAACACACCGCTAAAATATGTAAAGGGATCAAAAGTAGTAAAAAGTAAAAACTATAAACGTGTGCAGTGATAAAGGGCTTTCTAACACTGCGCATTTCCTTATACGCATTAGCATCAACATTTTCTTTACTATAAGGCTTAATTATTGATATTTGGCTTTTATCTTGAGCAATGCTACTAGCAAAATACTTTCCGAAAGGCGGGTAATAAATGTCAGTACCAGCAATGACTAAACCTGAAACCATTTGCACCGACAAGCTTAACATCAATGCGCCAACCATCAGTTTCCCCATCGGATTATGGCCTTTATATACTTTACCTTTATTTTGTTTGAAGTCGGCTAAATCTTGATTGAATACTTTATTAAAGGGTAATGTTTGTCCCCAACGTTCGAACCCTTTACCGATAAAGCCTAAGAGGATCCTAAAAATTAAATTTGCTGCGAAAATATAACCAATGGACACATGAATTGTTTTAAGCAGTATTTTACCATTTGTAGATATACCAAGATTACTCGCAAAATAAATAATGCTACCAACGATAATAAGCAGTAATACGGACAACACATTCAACCAATGAAATAAGCGAATATTCCTGCTCCACACAAAGGTTTTGACGAAAGAGGATGTGGTGTTTTGTTGGCCGTTTTTCATGTGTTATTACTCTATGTATTCAATAACGTTATGACGTAAATCTATCATAACCGAAAGATTTGAAACTCTATAGTTCTAAAATAATTCATTGACTGTGTTTACTGTAATATAAGTATTTTAATGTTTGACTGTCGTTAATATCACGTATAATAAAATACTTAACTGGCATTGAATATTAAGCTCATTCATCCGACTTACATAAGGAAAACACTAAAGTGAAAAAAGTTGTTTTATACAGCATGAGCAATTGTCCGCATTGTGATACCGCGAAACAATACTTTGAAAAGCATCATATTACCTATCGATTGTGTAATGTGAAAACCCCTGCGGGACAAAAAGAGTTTCGTCGAACAAACTTTAGAGGTGTACCAGTAATAAAAGTTGGTGAACAATATTTACAAGGCTTTAAAGCAAGTACATTTAGCAAATTATATAACGACTAATACAGGATATTTATAACTTGAAAGAGCAATTGTATTGCTTAGGCTCGTTTTAAAAAAATGTCTATGCTAAAGTAAAATAACTAGAATGAATTAGCAGGATCATTGATCACGGATGTGTAATGAAGTTTGATTTTTTTAGAGTTTGTTCCTTTGTTTTTATTATATTTATTTTTTTCTGTGCTCAATCACAGGCATATAATAGTGCGCAATTCGAACCGGAGGAAAAAGTAGACTTAACTGATATGTCAAACAGACTATTGGACATGGATGAAGAGATACATTTACAGCCACTGCCGTCATATCAACAAATATTAGCTTTAGAAAACACTTTTACTGACATGCCAAAGTTGCAACAGCTTTGGTGGTTACTTCGTAAAGCACAAGCAGAAAATTTACTCTATTTCTATGATGATTTTAATAAAACTGTTGCTCAGGCTGTAGTTCTTATAGACTCAAATACCCCTGCAAAAATTCAAAGTAGCCTTCATATTTATCAAGGCCTTATTTATCGACGTGATGCTCAGTATGCTAATTCTGCACTTATTCTTCGTGAGGCTATGTTCTTAGCGAAAAAAGAAAAGTTAACTTACCTTTTTATTATCGCTAAACAAGAGCTTGCATATACACAAAGTTTAACCGAATTGTTTGAGTTATCATTAAACGAAATGCAAGAAGCTTACCTTGAAGCCTACTCATTAAAAGAACACTTTTTAATTGCGGTAATAAATGAAACTTATGGTGCAATATACGGGTATCTAAACGATTATGAAAAGTCGATAGAATATTATCAAAAAGCACTAAATACTTATGAGCGTTTAAATTATCCTGCTCACATTTCTGAAGCGATCTATGGCATTGCCGCAACCTATCGAGATTGGCAAAAATACGATTTGGCGATTCGATATTTTAAACTTTACCAAGAAAAAATTGCATATACCCCTAATACGGATATTTCTTTTTTTTCAGCATATGGCTTAGGCATGACCCTCGCTGAAAAAGGTGATTGTGTAAAAGCCATTGCTGTTATTAATCGAGCATTAACATTGAACGGTTTGATTGATTATAATGCTGAGCTCTACAAACAGCAGGTTCACTGTTTTATTATACTTGGTGATCTGGAACAGGCTCAAGCGTCGTTGACTAAAGCTGAAAACATATTTTTGTCATTACCTGAATTGGTGGGGACACAATGGCAGCTTGAAGTGATAAAACTTGCTTCAGAGCTTGCACATGCAAAAAATGATGATAGAGCCGCTTTTCAATTATCCAGACAGTATTATGAAAAGTACAATAAGCTACAGAAAAAAAATTCCAGTAGTCGGTTAACCAGTGCACGTGCCGCTATGGAAACTGAGCGAAAATATATTGAACAAGCACTTACTCATCAACGAGAAAAGGTTACTGCTTTAGAAAATGAATCATTGAGCCAACAAGAACTGCAAAATATCTATTTGTTGATATTCATTGTATGTGGGGGGGCAATCCTTATTGTCGTGATATCTATTCAGTATAAAAACAATAAGAAAATGTATTCTTTATCAATTAAAGACCCTTTATCAAATTTATATAATCGCCGTTATATATTTGAATACTTATCAAACTACCTTAATGATGTCTTGTTAGAAAAATCTGAATTGTCTATTATTTTGTTTGATATTGATGACTTTAAAGCGGTGAATGATAAATTTGGTCACCCTGTTGGTGATGATGTTATTACAAAAACAGCTGAAATTTGTCACGATGTATTTCGTAATGAAGATATTATTGGTCGCATTGGTGGCGAAGAGTTTTTATGCATTCTACCTCGTACAGACGAAAAACAATGTAAGAGGATTGCAGAACGTTTTTTGAAAAAAATTAACAAACAGATTTTTATAAAAACGCCGGGATTACAAGTTTCCGTGAGCATTGGCATTGCTAGTTTATCTAAACTTAGCCCAACAAGTGAAACCTTATATCTACATGCCGATGCTGCTTTATATCAAGCAAAGCGTAACGGTAAAAACAATGTAGTTATTTACCAATAGAAAACCATGGTTTTTATGAATAATACAACCCCGTTAACTGCTCAGGCCATTATATTAATACAAAACCATATAAAGCAGCTTGGTTTTACTCCTGTGATTCATTTCGAATTAGAAGGTTGTTTTCAAGTCGATAAAAATAGAGAAAAATTCTCACTGGACTATCAAAAAATTAATCGTCACTTGGCGACGGCAGGAATTGACGGGGAGTTGGTACCAGAATATTGGAGTAATCAGTGGGAGTATGTTTCATTATTTAACGGACAATCGCCTTTAAAAGAGGCTGATAACTTAAACCAAGCGTTAAGCATTCTGCCCCGTTTATTCGCTGAGCAAGGGATCAATAAAACCTTAATTAAGCCCGTTGTTTGGGCTGGAGACAAAGGTAAGTTAGCCCAGGGGAGTGGTGATATTTTTACCCCAGAAACGCGCGCAGTTCACATTCCCAATGCTGTACAAATTAATATTAGTGCTATTGATAGTGAAGGCAATAACATTATAGTAAAGCATGGTTTTGGTGAATATTTACAGCAATGTTTTCTTGATACTAGCTTAAGTTGCTGCTTAATTTACCTGCCTGAAGAGGAGGCCTTTGAACGCTTAGCGTTAAAAAGTAAATATGGTTTAGCAGCTGAACTATGTTCGCCTATCGATATTTCAGGCGGCCATCAAGGCAGTATTGCTCTGTATAAAGAAATAGGAAAACATAATCAAGCGATGGGTGAAGAACCGTTACTTTACGACCATAATAATGACGTTTTAGTTAGTCAGCAGAATTGGCAAAAAACGGCTCGTATCGAACATCGGCTCGGTGCTTCAAGTTTACAATATAATGCTTATTTTAATATTATTTATGCATTATTAAATTTAATTGACGCACTTGAAGTGTATAAAGAAGGTAAGTGCCGGCAATTGCTTCGTAAAGAAACTCACCAACAAGATTTACCTTTTTCATTGTATGATAATGCTTTAAAAACAGAATTAGGGGCAATATCATTATTTGAAAACGATTACTGGTTTAGTGAACGTTTAAATAAGCTTTCCGCTCAATCCTTTTGTTTTCGTAAAATAGCGGGTCAGTCGCAATTAGGTGACAAATTAAAGAATATGATTTTAACACCATATCAGCAAAAACTTATCCTCAGTCATTCAAATTAATCAATAAATAAAATATGAATTTAAACAATAATCAACATATTACTCCACAGCTTAATGGACTATCAACCGCTGAAAAACGAGCTGAACTGAAAAGTTATTTTCATAATACTTGGACCACCTACGAGTCGTTATTTGCCTTGATCAATAACGATGATGCGTATTATTCAAGGCCGGAACCTTTACGCCATCCACTTATTTTTTATTTTGGTCATACTGCCACGTTTTTTATTAATAAACTGATTTTAGGTAAATATATTAATCAGCGGGTTAATACTAAATTAGAGGCCGTATGCGCCGTTGGCGTTGATGAAATGAGTTGGGACGATCTCAACAGTGAACATTACGATTGGCCTAAAGTTGATGAAGTTAGAGAATATCGACAGCAGGTCTTTATTTTAGTTAATCAGCTTATTGATACTATGGAGTTAGTATTACCTATCACACAAGACTCTTTAGCTTGGGTGATATTAATGGGCTGTGAGCATGAACGAATTCATCTGGAAACATCATCGGTGATCATGCGAATGTTACCTTTAGTTGATTTAACTATTCCAGCAGAAGCTAAAAATCCATGGGCAACCTGTGCTCGTTTTACGCTTTCGCCCAATAATGAATTATTATCAGTTAGCGAACAATCAATCATATTAGGAAAAAAATCGACTGATGAAACTTACGGTTGGGATAACGAATACGGCGAATTGTCTGTCAATGTTACTGCTTTCTCAGCCTCTAAGTATCTGGTTTCTAATCAAGAGTTTTTAACTTTTATACAAGCAGATGGTTATAAAAAATTACATTTTTGGACTGAAGAAGGGCAAAAGTGGCTCAACTATACTCAGGCCGAAATGCCACGCTTTTGGCGACAAATAAACGGTGAATATTTTCAACGTAACTTACTGAACGAAATACCTTTACCCCTGAGTTGGCCTGTAGAGGTGAACTACCTTGAGGCAAAAGCTTTTTGCCAATGGAAAAGCGCAGCAACAAAAGCAAATGTTGCACTGCCAACAGAAGCACAATGGCATTGTTTGAGAGAAAATATAACTGACGAAAAACCGAGCTACGAGCATCTTTCTGCAAACACCAACTTAGCGCACTATGCTTCTTCTTGCCCTATCGATGAGTTTTCAGCTGGAGATTTTTATGATGTTATCGGTAATGTTTGGCAATGGAGTGAGTCAGTCATTGATGGTTATGATGGCTTTAAGGTTCACCCTCTTTATGACGACTTTTCTACGCCGACTTTTGACGGTAAACATAACTTAATTAAAGGTGGTTCATGGATTTCAACGGGCAACGAAACCATAAAGTCATCTCGTTATGCCTTTCGTCGTCATTTTACTCAGCATGCAGGGTTTCGTTATGTTGAAAATTTTGATGGCAATATACCCTCGACACCAGTTAATCGTTATGAAACTGATTTAGAAGTCTGCCTAGAGCTTGACAGTCATTACGGCGGTAGACAATTAGATATTGATAATTATTCACAGCAAATTAGTCGGTTACTGCAAAAAACCATAAAAGAGCAGGGCATCAAAACGGATAAACTGTTGAATTTAGGCTGTAGTGTTGGTCGAACAGCTTTTGAACTATCAAAGCATTTCAATCACATCGACGCAGTGGATTTTTCTGCACGGTATATTCAATACGGCGTACAACTTCAACAGCAAAAAACACTGCGTTATACCGGAGTGATCTCAGGTGAAATACAAAGTTTCCATGAAGTATCGTTAAAGCAATTATCAATTGATGACTCAGTTGACCATATATTATTTAGTCAAGGGGATGCCTGTAATTTAAAGGAGGTGTTCAAGGGCTATGATGCTATTCTAATTGAACATGCACTCGAGAATAGTTATCAACCGAAAGAAGTGCTAGCAAATATATCGCATCGATTAAACGAGCAAGGATTTTTGTTTGTGTTAACGGATCATCAGTATTCAACCAAATATACTGACAAAAAAAATTGGCTAGGTGGTCTTAAAATAAATGGGGAGAATGTTAGTGGTTTTGATGGTTTACACGAACAATTGGACAAAGAATTTCTATATTTAGCGTCATACCCTTTAACGCGAGTTATAAAGCACAACGAATGCACTTTTACGCAAACCACAACACAAATGTCGGTTTGGCAACGGAAGCACTAACTTACTATGAATAACACTTTACTGGCACATATTGCGTTTGGACAACAACTTGCTGCAAATAAAAACGTAACGATTAAGCATAATTTGAGTGATTCATGTGGGCAGAGTCTTTCAGCTACACAGTTATGTGCTTTAGGTGAAACTAGTCTAAACGATTTGTTGGGTGAGCAAGAGCTATCATACGCATCGATAAGGGGAAGTCGTCATTTACGCGCACTCATCGCTACTTTTCATCAAGACTATAATAATCATAAAATTCAGTTGGACGAGGATAACGTTCTAACTTTTTGTGGCGCACAAGAGGCACTGTCTGCCATTTATCAAACGATACTTCTTAATGGCGAGATAGTTGAAAATAAAGCAGGTGAAAAGCACCCTGCAATGGAAATTGTTGTTATTACACCATGTTACCCATCTTTGGTGACAATGGCAGAACAATTAGGCATAAAGGTAAGGTGTTTAGCACTCAACTTTCAGCAACATTGGCAAATTAACCTACAAGCACTCTTCGCTTTAGTTAACGAAAATACTCGGTTAATTGTGCTTAATTCACCGCATAATCCAAGTGGTAGTATTATAAATAGTGAATTTTCGAAGCAAATATTAACCCTAGCAAAGAAGTTTAATTGTTACCTTTTAGCTGACGATGTTTCCCAGGCAAGTAATTTTAACCAGGTTGAATTAGCGCATGAATATTTAGATTATGAACGGACAATTGTAGTATCGGTATTATCAAAGAGTTTTGGTTTAGCAGGGATACGAATTGGTTGGGCAGTATCGAAAAACAAAAGGTTATTAAATAATTTATTAGCGGTAAAAACTCAAGCATCAATTTGTACTTCAATCGTTGATGAAAAGCTGGCAGAGCTTGCATTAGAGAATTATGAAAAAATCATCAATCACAATAATCAAATTATTCAACAGAACATAACGTTGTTTCAGCAGTTTATTGACATAAACAAACTGCATTTTAGTTGGCACCCTCCCAAAGCCGGTTTATTGGCATTAGTGAAGTGCCATACTGAAATACCAATGTTAAAATGGGCAGAGAAACTTGCTGAGAAAACAGGAATATTCGTTTATCCCGCTTATTTGTTTGGTCTTGAAGGTTCATATTTTCGTTTAGGGCTTGGTACCAAGAATTTTCCAGTTCTACTCGAATTACTCCAGGATTTTGTTGATAATCATCAATAACTGTACTTTTAATGTAAAATATTTCACTGGTTAATTGATTGATTTTTATTGATTTAAACTCATTTGACACACTTGCTTACATTTGCATGTAAACTTTTTTTACTTTAACTACGACAATAGCTGTAATTAAATTAAAATTGCGAGCAAACGAATGTTTGACCAAAATAATAATAAAAGTAATCGAAAGAAAAAATATAAAGTTAAGTCGAAAGTTTCACTGTTGAAAAAATCACTCATTACCTGCTTAACACTGTTAAGTGTTAGTTTATCTGTACAAGCCGAAGAATCTTCGAAACAGAGTTATGCTTTAATCCACCATGAAGACAAAATAGTCGTCGATGGTGTGATGGATGAACCCGTGTGGCAAAGTGCCACAAAAATGGAGCTTAAATATGAAAACAATCCAGGTGAAGGGGTAGCGGCACCTGTAAAAACCGAAATATTTTTCTATGAAAATGGTGAATCTTTTAATGTAGCGATTATTGCTTATGATCCAAATCCTGAGGCAATTCGCGCCTCATTACGCGATCGTGATGCATTGTGGAATGATGATAATGTTGGAATTATTATTGACACGTTTAATGACCAACGTAGTGGTTACGAGTTTTTTGTTAACCCATTAGGCGCTCAAGCAGATATGCGCATGGATGATACTAACGGTTGGAATGAAGATCCTTCTTGGGACGCCATTTGGGACAGTGCCGGTAGAATTACTGATGTGGGTTATGTCGTTGAGATGAGTATCCCCTTTACTGCGTTAAGGTTCCCTCAAGTTGATGGTAAATTGACATGGAATGTTGCTGGCTGGAGAAACTACCCACGTGATGTACGTAGCCAACTTGCAACCTATAAACGCGATCGAAACATAAAATGTAATTTATGTCAGTTCGATCAATTGGTCGGTTTTAAAAGCATTAAGCCGAGTAAAAACTTCCAATTAACACCAACACTCACTGTTTCTCGTCAAGATCAAAAGCCTGTTGTACCTGGTGACTGGGAAAATGGCGACGCAGACGTAGAGCCAGGTTTAGATATCCGTTGGGGCATTACTCAAGATATGGTACTAAATGCGACGATAAACCCTGATTTTTCACAAGTTGAAGCAGATGCTGGCCAACTAGATGTAAACAACACTTACTCTCTATTTTATCCAGAAAAACGGCCGTTCTTTTTAGATGGCGCATCATATTTTGACACCAGCAGTTTTAATTTTGTGCATACACGTAATATTGGCGAACCAGATGTAGGCGTTAAATTAACCGGAAAAACTGACCAGCACAGCTACGGCTTGATGGTCGCCAATGACAAGAATACCTCATTCTTAATGCCTGGCAATGCCGGTTCAGGTCTTGCTAGGTTAGATGATGAATCAGAAGTTGTGATTGCACGCTATAAAATGGATGTAGGTGAGCGCAACGATGTCGGTGTATTAGTGACTAATCGCGAAGCAACAGATTATAAAAATACCCTTATATCAATCGACGGTAACTATTCATTTAGCCAGTTTGACAGTATTCGATATCAAGTTGCTCGCTCAGAATCTGATAATCCTGAGGCTGTAACGAAGAACTTTGACGTAGCAGAAGAGCAACAGGGTAATGCTTATAGTGTAGCTTACTCTCATCAAACTCGTGATTATAGCCTTAAAGCTAATTACACCAATGTTGAAGAAGACTTTCGTGCCGATTTAGGTTTTCAGTCACAAGCAAATTACGAAAAAGTTGTTTTAGGTGGTAATCAGACTTGGTATGGCACAAAAGATGACACGTTTACCGAATGGGGATATTTTGGTGATTGGGATAAAACCTATGACCAAGACGGTAAAATGCTTGAAGAAGAGTATCAAATAAATGGTGAAGTTCAAGGTCCGATGCAAATGTACGCTAACTTGGGTTTTACTCATAGAGAGCGTTATTTCAATGGTGAATATTTCTATGAAAATCAACTTTCAAGTTACTCACGATTTACTCCAATCTCTGGCTTGAGATTACAGTTTTTCACTCGCTTAGGTAAACAAATAGATTATGCTAATACGCAATTGGGTGACGTATTTAATTTTGAGACCACCGCCACTTGGGATGCGAACAAGCATATCAATATTGATTTTAGCCATAACTACAGCCAGCTTGATATAGACAGTAAACGATTATTCACCGCTAATCAGTATGATATTAGGTTTGGTTATCAATTTAATATGCGCAGTATTTTAAAGTTCGTTGTGCAATATACCGACGTAGAAAGAGATGCTGATATGTATAAGTATGATCACATAGATGATCGCCCTAATGAGACGAGTCGTCGCTTTTCTACACAACTTCTTTATTCTTATAAAATTAACTCGCAAACGTTGGTCTTTGTTGGTTATTCAGATGGTGGTTTTCAAGACGATAACCTAGATGAACTTGTGCGTGATCAACGAACGATTTTCACTAAATTTAGCTACGCTTGGCAGTTGTAATAACATTCAATAAATTATGTTCAGGTTGAACGGTATGCTGTGATGCCAAGGATGGCATAGAGCGGGATGTTCAGGATGAACAGTAAGCTTTATAAATACAAGTAAATCATGAAAAAGTGACAAATTGCACCGCCTAGAACAAATAAGTGCCAAATGGCATGATTAAAAATAATACGCTTTTGAACATAAAATATTACTCCTAAACAATAAATAGCTCCTCCTAATGCAAGTAGCATTAGTCCTTCGTTTGAAAGTTTTTCTTGCAACTGATCGATGATAGTTACTGATATTAACCCCATACCTAAATAAGTTGTCAAAGAGGTTTTCTTATAGCGGTGTCCGAACTTTAATTTGAAAAAAATCCCTAATATTGCCAATGCCCAAATGATGAAAAGCATGATCATGCCTACCTGATTATTTAAGGTAATCATCATCAGCGGAGTGTAAGTTCCAGCTATCAATAAATATATGGCGCAATGATCGAGTAATTTAAAAAGTTTTTTTCTACGGGGATTTTTAATCGCATGATAAAAAGTTGAAGCTGAAAATAGCAAAACCAAACTGACGCTATATACAGTGTAACTGATTATTTTTGATAGGTTATTTTCAGAAACTTCTGTAATTAAAAGAATATAACAAGCAATTACTGATAATACAGCGCCAAGGGCATGGGTCAAGGTATTGGCTATTTCTTCACTATTACTGTAACTAGCTTGGCTTGTCATTTTTTATCCTAATAATTAATTCGGCGTACACGTGTACACCGAAATGATAGCAGAAAAAACGATTGAAACAAGAGGTCTGACCAATGAATTTTAGATATAAAAAAAGAGCCTTGTTAAGCTCTTGTTTAAATGAGAAAAATAGTTTTATTTCTCAATAGGAAAATTGTGATACATCGTACATCTTAAACGAAAGTCATTATAATGCTAATTCAATCACCATCGTTTTAAGTTCTTCTTTGGAAATAGAGTTACTATGATTGACATCGAATTTGTTAAAAATGGTTTCACACATGCGAATGCCTTTGTCTTGTAAAAGACAGTCAATTAATTCGACAAATTCACTACGGCTAATAACACCATCTTTATCTACATCAAAAACTTCAAATAATTCGTCAACCCACTGATTAATTTCCATCAGTCTTCCTTTTTATAAGTATTACATCTACCAAATACTTTATCTTTTATTGCGCTCTTTGTGAATGATTAATTACAACATTTAACGAATATTAGCTATTTTTGACTTTCAATAGCTGAAAGTTCGTTCATAGCCTTAATATTGCGATACATTCTTCAATGTCTAAGGTATATACTTGAGAAAATTAACAATAGCAGTATAAAAATGACTATCAAAAGATTAGAAACAAAAACTCGTATGAGCCGTATTGTCAAGCATAATGGCGTGATCTATTTATGTGGACAAGTTTGTAAAGATGCTAATCAAGGCATCGAAGAACAAACGAGTTCAATGTTAGAAAAAGTCGATGAATTACTTGAGCAAGCAGGTAGCGATAAAAAACATATTTTATCTGCGACGATTTATGTAAAAGATATGAATGATTTTTCACAAATGAATAAAATCTGGGACAACTGGGTGCCAGAGGGATATGCGCCAGCGAGAGCTTGTGTTGAAGCGGCAATGGCTCGAGATGCGCTTCTTGTTGAAATATCTGTGATAGCAGCCGAAAAATCACTTTAAATCTAATAAACTCAGGGAAACTCTAAGTGGTAAATATTAATACAATGCTCAAGGAAGTCTTCGGGTTTGATGGGTTTCGTCATGGGCAAGAGCAAACAATTACACAGTTATTAAATAATCATTCTTCTCTATCTATTTTTCCTACAGGCTCTGGGAAATCACTGTGTTATCAATTAGCCGCCTTGCAACTTCCTCATTTAACCATTGTGGTTTCTCCTTTGTTGGCATTGATGAAAGATCAACTAGCGTTTTTGGCAAGTAAAGGAATTGCTGCGGCGAGTATTGATTCAACACTCAGTCCCCAGCAAAATCAGCAAGTGATGGCTGATACTCGTTCCGGCAAAATAAAAATTCTTATGGTGTCGGTAGAGCGTTTTAAAAACGAACGGTTTCGTCAGTTTATTGATGCAGTGAGTGTTTCAATGCTGGTTGTTGATGAAGCTCATTGTATTTCTGAATGGGGACATAACTTTCGCCCAGATTATTTAAAATTGCCTAATTATCGACAAGAACTCAATATTCCACTTGTGCTTTTATTGACGGCAACCGCAACGAGAAAAGTAAAAAAAGACATGGCAGCAAAATTTTCTATTTTGCCTGAGCACATTGTTCAAACAGGCTTTTATCGACAAAATTTAGATTTATCGGTATTAGCCGTTTCAACAAAAGATAAAAATCAACAACTTCTCACCAGCATTAAAGAACAAACAGGTTGCGGCATTGTTTATGTTACCTTGCAGCAAAGTGCAGAGGTTGTGGCCAACTTTCTATCGCAACAAGGCTTGAATGCTCAGGCATATCATGCCGGCTTCGTTAGTGAAAAAAGACAGGAAATCCAAGAAGAATTCATGTTGGGGAAGGTGCAAATTATTGTTGCTACTATTGCTTTTGGTATGGGCATAGATAAAGCCGACATTCGTTTTGTTATACATTATGATTTACCTAAATCTATTGAAAATTATAGCCAGGAAATAGGGCGAGCAGGGCGAGATGGTTTTGAGTCAAACTGCATTACTTTGGCGAACTTAGATGGTTTGAATACCGTGGAAAACTTTGTTTTTGGCGACACGCCAGAGTTAAGTGGTATTGAATTGGTTATCAAAAATATTCAACAAGAGTGTCAAAATGACCGATGGGAGCTACAGGGATTGTCATTGTCTAATGCGAGTAATATTCGTCAATTACCGATGAGAACTTTACTTGTTCAATTAGAGCTGCAAGGTGTTATTAAACCGTTATTTTCATACTTTGCCGATTTCAAATATAAATTTACCACCAGCCAAGCAGATGTGTTGAATTTTTTTGAAGGTGAGAGAAAATCCTTTCTGACAGCTATTTTTAAATACAGTGGTTTTAAAAAGGTTTGGGGAGAGCCTGATTTCGATGCATTATTTCAACATTATGGTTATGATCGAGGTCGAGTCATTGTTGCTTTGGAATACTTACAAGAAAAGCAATTGATCACCTTAGAAACTAAGAAGATTACCGAAGTGTATAGTGTGAATAAAACACTGTTGTCATCTTCTGAACTGGCTAAGTCGTTACATGAATACTTTGTAGACAAAGAAGAAAAAGAAATAAAACGTATTGCTACACTAGTACGATTTTTTGAATTAGACACTTGTTTAAGTCGAAATTTATCACGATATTTTGACGATCAAAATAGCCCTGAACATTGTGGGCATTGTTCGGTGTGTCAAGGGAGAGTAGCTAATCTAAGTTACTCTCAAGAGAGTATTTTTCCTGATGACGGCGTTATATTTGAAAATTTAACCTCACTTGTACAGCATATGTCGACGAAAAACAAAAGTGCCATATCTTTGGAAACAATGTGCCGATTTTTAACCGGTTTAGCCGTGCCTCTTTTTAGCCGAAGTAAGGTTAAACAGTTACCAGGGTTTGGCAGCTGTGAAAAAATTAGATATCAAGAAGTGCGTGAAAAAATCATTGGTATTATGAATAATGACCATTGAATTAACTAAGTATTAACTCCTACTAAAAACTAAAAACTAAAAACTAAAAACTAAAAAGGCGAAACATATGTTTCGCCTTATATTTGGTATTACAAAAAGTGCTTAGTCGTGAGAATGCCCACAACCTCCTTCGCCATGGACATGACCATGAGTTAATTCGTCTTCGGTAGCGTCACGAACTTCTAAAATTTCAACATCAAATTTCAAGTCAATTCCAGCTAAAGGATGGTTTCCGTCAACGGTAATTTCATCGTCTGTTACATCAATAACAATGACTGTTTGTTCACCATCATCTGTTGTAGCGCGTAATTGTGAACCAACCGCTAAGTCTTCCACGCTTTCAAACATACTTTTTGGCACTGTTTGCACAAATTCATCATGGCGATCACCATATGCATTTTCTGCACTTACTTCTACTTCAAATTTATCACCAACAACATGGTCTGTTAATGCGTCTTCTAGCCCTGGTATTAAATAACCAGTACCATGAATAATTGACAAAGGGCTGTGATCATATGAGCTATCAATTAAAGTGTCGTCGGTATCCGATACGGCATAGTGTAATACGACAACTTTGTTTTCTGAAATTTTCATTGTATGTCCTGAATTTGAAATAAATGTTAATGGTTATTAGCGATTATTCCGCTAATTTATAAGGTAATTCAACCAAGTTTAGTAAAGGTTGCTCGTGATTTTTAAGGCGTAAGTTTGTTGTGCTATCTATATCACTTACTAAAACGGCTTGAAGATAATAAATACCATCATCGCTAATATAGCTTGCTAAAACATCACCAGCTTTACGCCAATTTTCACCTAACTGTTGTTCAATAATATCACCTGCTTGCAAAACTATTGAATCATTATTTTCAGAGCTACTCTTTAATGAAAATAACGCACGTTTGTTTTTACCTAAATATTGCATGCGAGCAACTGTTTCTTGCCCTAAATAACAACCTTTAGTAAAGCTTATGCCGTGAATTGCTTGCAAATTCAACATCTGTGGTACGTAAGATGAAACTGTCTCAGGGGCTAGTAACGCGAACCCTTCGTTGATTTCTATTAAATTCCAAAGCGCTTGAGAGTATATACTCAAAGAAAAATCATTGATTATTCGTTTCACTGTTTTCGCTTCATCAATAATTAAATAACGTTTTAATTTTCCCGCGAGGTAAACAATAGTGGTACTGCCAACTTGTAGAACCGGCGTTAAGCTATTAGGTAACTCAACAAATTGTTGATGCAATACCGTGGTTGCATTTTTTCCCGCAACGGCATAAAAAGCTAAATCTGTAGTTTGCTCAATAGCTACTTTGGCAAATACACCGAATTTTTTCAGTTCGACTAACGACTTACTTATGCTTGCCGTAGGTTGGAGAAGTAAATGTGTTTGCTGGCGATTAATGAGTCGAAAAACTGAGAACACTTTACCTTTAGCGTCACAATGAGCACCTAGCAATAAGTTGTTATCTTCAAGCGTGTTTACATCACAAGTCACTTGCCCTTGTAAATATTTACTTTGCTCTTCGCCTTCTAAAGCAATTGCGCCATATTCAGCTAAACTAATGGCAAAAGCGTCTGGCAGGTTATCGTAACTAGGTAAGGTATTTTCAACAGAGGTTGTCATAATTAAATTAGCATTGTCGTTTTATTGTTAGGATAAATAATGAGGACTTTCTTGAAAAATTCAAGGTGTTCATTTACTTCATCACTTTATTTTTATGGATTTTATAAACAATATTGTAATGGCAAATGACTTTGTTAGAATAAGCGCAGATTTTATTTTACCTGGTGTTATATGTCACTTACCGATAATAAACCGCGTTTGAGATGGGCTTGCCGTCGTGGAATGCTTGAATTAGATGTACTTTTTATGCCTTTTGTTGAAGAGGCTTATGACTTGCTATCGGAAAAAGATAAGCAAATTTTTGAACGTTTATTAAAAGAGCAAGACCCCGAATTATTTGCTTGGTTTATGGGACATGAAATTTGTGAAGACGAAGAACTTAACGCCATGGTGCAGTTTATCCTCAAGCGAGTTAAAGTTTAATATAGACGTTAAAGATACGCATAATAAATTCAATTTTATGCGTATGATTTATAAGCAACCCGATAGTTTTACTATAAACATAATGGGCGAGTGCCAATTTTCAGCTGAAGATAAAAGGCAATTATGCGCGGCGAGTCGAATTGGTTTTTGGGGGTGCTGGTTAGTCTTTGAAAAATGTTCACCTTCAACTATCGAAACGATTAATATACCCTTCTTGAAAAAACTGTTAGCCAAACTCACTTTTAACCGCTATTTTATTTTCAAAACTAGTTTGTCCCCCCAGCAATTTTCAAGGGTATGCCGTATTATTTTAAAACTAAATAATACGGCGAAAAGCTAAGCGAAAAGACTCAATTATAGTGTATTGAAATATTAGGGCGTTAAAATAGTTGAAGCGGCGTTTTCATCTAAGTTCGGGTAGTCAAGGGTGTAATGTAAGCCACGACTTTCTTTACGTTCCATAGCACATCGAATAATCAACTCAGCTACTTGAACTAAATTTCTTAATTCTAATAAATTATTACTTACACGAAAATGTTGATAATATTCATTAATTTCTTGCTGTAATAATTCAACACGATGTAAAGCCCGTTCTAAACGTTTTGTGGTACGAACAATACCGACATAGTCCCACATAAATAAACGTAGTTCGTGCCAGTTGTGCTGTATAACCACTTCTTCGTCTGAATTCGTAACTCGACTTTCATCCCAATCGGGTAAGTCTACAATGCATTGCTCGGGATCAATGTTGTGTTCTATATCTAAAGCGGCAGCACGTGCAAATACTAAACATTCTAAGAGCGAATTACTGGCCATACGGTTAGCGCCATGTAAACCCGTATATGCCACTTCACCAATAGCATATAAATTATTGATATCCGTTTTGCTTTGTTTGTTAATCATTACGCCACCACAAGTGTAATGGGCGGCAGGTACAACGGGCATAGGGTGCTTAGTAATATCGATGCCTAACGATTGCGTTTTTTCATAAATATTAGGGAAATGTTGCATGATAAAATCAACTGACTTATGGCTGATATCTAAATACATACAATCAGCACCAAGGCGTTTCATTTCGAAATCGATAGCACGTGCAACAATGTCTCGTGGCGCAAGTTCAGCACGTTCATCAAAACTTGGCATAAATCGACTACCGTCAGGACGACGTAAAATAGCACCTTCACCACGTAATGCTTCTGAGATTAAAAAATTACCGGCATCAGGATGAAATAAACAAGTGGGATGAAATTGATTAAATTCCATATTTGCAACGCGGCAACCTGCTCGCCACGCCATCGCTATTCCGTCACCGCTGGCAACATCAGGGTTAGAGGTATATTGATATACCTTACTCGCTCCACCCGTAGCTAAAATTGTTTTTTTGGCAAAAATGCGCTCAACGCATTCGATGTTTCTGTTCCAAATATAAGCGCCAATACACCGTTTTTCTTGATTGTTGCTATCGTTTGGCTGTTCACAAACTAAATCAACCGCATTATATCTTTCAAATATTCGAATGCGACTATGGCTTTTAACTTGATCAACTAAGGTGGTTTGAATGGCTTGGCCGGTTGCGTCAGCAGAGTGAAGAATTCGACGATGGCTATGTCCACCTTCACGAGTCAAATGGTAACGTAATTCCCCTTGTTCATCTTTTTCTTGATCAAAAGCGACGCCTTGGTCAATTAGCCATTCTAAACAGGTTCGGGCATTTTCGGCAGTATATTGCACAATCTCTTGGTCGCATAAGCCAGCACCAGCTATTAAAGTGTCACTGACGTGGGCTGCAACGCTATCATTCTCGTCAAAAACAGCCGCGATCCCGCCTTGAGCATAAAAGGTAGAACCTGCATTAACCAAAGCTTTGCTGAGTACAACAACATCGGCATTTTTTGCTAAATGCAAGGCAAGTGATAAACCTGCTGCACCGCTACCAATAATTAATACGTCGCAGTTGTGTTGTTTGTTCATAAAGTTTTGATTTTGATGTATTCTATATATAGCAGGAATCTTAACGGTTATTCACGTTTGGGGACAGAAAAAACAGACTGTATTTAAAAATAAATAATCATTTTTTTTCTTTTTTTTAAATTATATTAATATTTTTCGAACTTTTTCAAATAAGTGCAGTCCTACTTGATGTGTTTGCCATGAGCCAAATGTTGAACCGGATTTTAAAAGTTAAGTGATAATTAGGAGTATTGGCTCAAATGAGCGAAATAAACGTTGACCAAAAATTGGTTGAACGAGTACAACGCGGAGATAAGAGTGCTTTTAACCTATTGGTGACAAAGTATCAGCATAAAGTAGCAAATTTAGTGTCGCGTTATGTAAAAAATCACAGTGATGTACCGGATATAGTACAAGAAGCATTTATTAAAGCTTATAGAGCTTTACCTAATTTTAGAGGAGACAGTGCTTTTTATACTTGGCTTTATCGAATAGCCGTTAATTGCGCTAAGAACCATATGGTTGCTAGCAATAGAAAACCACCAGGTTCAGACATAGAAGTTGAAGATGCAGAAATTTATGATTCAGGCGAAGCGCTAAGAGAAAACGCTTCTCCTGAAAAGCTGTTGTTAACCAATGAAATTAAAAAAGTAGTTTTTGATACCATTGAACAGTTACCAGAAGATTTACGAACAGCAATAAATTTAAGAGAGCTTGAAGGGCTAAGTTATGAAGAAATAGCCCATATCATGGATTGTCCCGTAGGGACTGTGCGCTCGAGAATATTTAGAGCTCGAGACGCAGTAGACAAAAAAATTAGGCCATTACTACAACATTAGTTATTTACGTTGGTTTTGTAGTATTAAAGATAAAATTAATTTAATTCACACGAATGCAAGTGTTAATTTTTAAGGTGTATATATGAGTGAAAGTAAGTTTGAGACAGTGTCATCTTGTGTTGATAATTTCCAACACAATGACAGTACGTTTGATGAGATCATCAACGATGAACATTTGTCGACTACTTGGGATCGTTATCATTTAATTGGAGATGTGTTACGTAACGACACTCCAGATATTTTACAACTCGATTTATCAGCCGAAATAGCAAAAGCTATAGCAGATGAACCGACAGTTTTAGCACCAAAAACGAATAATGTTTTTGCACTGAAATTAAAAGCTAAGATTGTTGAGTTAGCTAAACCGTTTGGTCAAATAGCAATTGCCGCTTCAGCAGCAGGTTTAATGGTTTTAGGTGTACAAAGTAATGTTGCGCAAAATAATGAAACGATATTACCTAGTCAAATAGTGCAAACTATTCCTTTAGCGGGTATTGCTGAACCAGTAAGCTTGAACTATCCACAACCTGATAGAGCTTCTCAAAAACAAGCTTTTATTGAGCAGCAACGTCGTTTTCGTGCTTTGCTTTCTGACCATCAGCAACAAATTAAGTTAGGCTCACTTGCTGTTAATGTAAATAACACAGACAAGCAAAGCGAAGTGATAAGTATTGACAATAAAAAGGCAAATGAAAGCAATAAATGAAATTATTAAGCTATGTTGTACTGCTGTTAGGCATAAGTTTTTCAGCAGTTGCCGAAGAAAGTGACTCAGCAAAGGTTTGGCTCGAACGTTTATCTAACTCATTAAATAAACTCAATTTTAGCACTTCCTTTGTTGTCGTTAAAAACAATCAAGCACAGCCATACCACTGGTTTCATGGCGTTGATGAAAATGGCAAAGAGCTAGAAATACTCTCTTTACTCAATGGCCCTCGTCGCGACATTTTACGTAAAGACAATGTCGTTAGTTATATCGAGCCTGAACTCCCTCCTTATTCAGTGACTTCTCAACAAATTAGCGGACCTATTCCTGCTATTTTAGCTGGGGATATTTCTCAGCTAGAAAATAGTTATGATTTTATCTCTGTGGGCCGTAGTCGTGTTTTAGGTAGACCAGCACAATTAATCAGAATTGAAGCGAAAAATGCCCATCGTTATTCCTATTGGCTTTGGTTAGACCAACAGTCGAGTATGCTATTAAAGTTGTCTGTGATCACTAAACAAGGACAACAATTAGAGCAAATTCAGTTTACTCATTTAGATATCACTGAGAAACCTTCAGAAAGTGTATTACAACTGCATGAGACAGAACTTCCTGTATTAGTTGACATACCTGAAGAATATCAACAACAAGAACTGCATTGGGATGTTAATTGGTTGCCGGAAGGTTTTACTCAAGTCAATTCAAATCGCCATAAAATATCACTAACAAAACAGCCTGTTGAATTTGTGCTATTTAGTGATGGCCTCGTGGATATCTCTATTTATGTTAATGGCAGCAAAGATAAGCAACGTAATGCTGATTTTGCAATGGATGGAGCAACCTTGGTGTTAAACCAAGTGAAAGATGGTGTTGAAGTGAGCATTGTTGGCAAAATACCTTCTCAAACAGCCAAAGCAATAGCTGACTCTATCACGATAAAACCTCCCAAAGCACCATGATTGAAGAGAATGCCACCGTTGTTTCTGTTAACTTAGCTACAAGCGAAAGCCTTGACCGAATAGCTAAAACTAAAGTAACGGTGGAGAGCGAAATAAAATCAAGTTGCAGTGGTTGTAAACAAGTTGATAACTGTGGCAGTGGCCAAGTAGCTAAAGCTTTTCCACAACCCAAGCTTAGTTTAGAATTAGACACAGATTTACCTGTAAAAGTTGGTGATAGCGTCACTCTGGGTTTATCAGACAAGCATTTATTATTATCAGCTTGGCAGGTCTATCTATGGCCGCTACTTGGGTTAGTCGCTGCTTCTGTACTCGGGCAGTGGTTTGTTGAAAATGAAATATTCAGCCATGAATTATTCGCGATAATATTAGGAGCTTTGGGAGGATACCTGGGCTTTTGTTTAGCGAAGCATCAGCAAAAACGCGGAAAATATTGTAATTTGTTAATCCCACGGATTCTTCGCATAAATAACACATCAATAAATATTGTTGAAATCACTGACTAAAAAAATACACAAGTTAACACAACATAAAGATAGCCCCAGCGCGCTAAATTAGCTAAAATCTCGCCACTATTAAATTAACCACAGCATTATTTGAACTTCCATTTATGAAAAATATACGTAACTTCTCAATTATCGCCCATATCGATCACGGTAAATCTACACTTTCTGATCGTTTGATCCAGCATTGTGGCGGTCTACAAGAACGTGAAATGGAAGCGCAAGTACTAGACTCTATGGACATTGAACGCGAGCGTGGCATTACCATTAAAGCGCAAAGTGTTACTCTAGACTATAAAGCTAAAGATGGTGAAGTTTATCAACTTAACTTTATTGATACACCAGGCCATGTTGATTTCTCTTATGAGGTTTCACGCTCACTTGCCTCATGTGAAGGTGCTTTATTAGTTGTTGATGCAGGTCAAGGGGTTGAAGCCCAGACCGTTGCGAATTGTTATACCGCGCTTGAAATGGATTTAGAAGTTCTTCCAATTTTAAATAAAATAGACTTACCACAGGCTGATCCTGACCGTGTAAGCGAAGAAATTGAAGACATTATTGGCATTGATGCTACTGGAGCTGTGCAATGTTCAGCAAAAACTGGCTTGGGTATTGAAGATGTATTAGAAACTATTGTTGAGCATATTCCAGCACCGATTGGTGATCCCGAGGGGAATTTACAAGCGCTGATCATAGATTCATGGTTTGATAATTATCAAGGTGTTGTTTCATTAGTTCGTGTGATGAATGGTCAGGTGAAAAAAGGCGATAAAATGGTGGTCATGTCTACAGGACAAGTTCACCAAATAGACAAAGTAGGTATTTTTACACCTAAGCAAGTCGAGACCGGTATTTTAAAAACTGGCGAAGTAGGCTTTATTATCGCTGGTATTAAAGAGATCCATGGTGCGCCAGTAGGTGATACCATCACAATCAATAAAAAAGAAGCAGCTACAGCACTTGGTGGCTTCAAAAAAGTACAACCACAAGTTTATGCGGGTATTTTCCCGATAAGCTCTGATGATTACGAGAATTTCCGTGATGCATTGAATAAACTCAGTTTAAACGATGCTTCATTGTTTTTTGAACCAGAGAATTCATCGGCACTTGGTTTTGGTTTCCGTATTGGCTTCCTCGGTATGTTACACATGGAAATTATTCAAGAGCGTTTAGCACGTGAATATGACCTTGATTTAATTACAACGGCCCCTACCGTTAATTATGAAATTCTTCGTACCGATGGTGAACTTCTCTCTATTGATAATCCTGGTGATTTACCCGCAGTCAATAATATTGATGAAATTCGTGAACCTATCGTCCAAGCAAATATTCTAGTGCCACAAGAACATTTAGGTAATGTTATTACCTTATGTATTGAAAAACGTGGTGTACAAAAAGATATTATTTATCACGGTAATCAAGTTGCAGTAACGTATGAGTTACCAATGGCAGAAGTTGTCATGGATTTTTTTGATAAATTAAAATCTACCAGTCGCGGTTATGCGTCACTTGATTATAACTTTGTGCGTTTTGAAGCAGCAGACATGGTACGCGTTGATGTAATGATCAATGGTGATCGGGTTGATGCTTTGGCAATGATAACCCATAGAGATAACTCTGTTGCTCGTGGTCGCATGTTAGTTGATAAGTTAAAAGAACTTATTCATCGTCAAATGTTCGATATTGCCATTCAAGCGGCAATTGGTAATAACGTGATTGCGCGTACAACCGTTAAGCAACTTCGAAAGAACGTAACCGCTAAATGTTATGGTGGTGATATTTCTCGTAAGAAGAAATTATTACAAAAACAAAAAGATGGTAAAAAGCGTATGAAACAAGTAGGCAACGTTGAAGTGCCTCAAGAAGCGTTTTTAGCCGTACTTAAATTAGAAAGTTAGTAGGGAAGTTATGGCTGTATATTTTTCAATTTTCCTCGTAATCATTACGGGGATTACGGGGTTAATCTGGTTGGCTGATAAATTTTATTTAGCGGCACAACGTAAATTAAAATTAGAAAATGCCCAAGAACAGTGTCAAGAAGCGTTACCTGATGATGTTGCCGCAAAATTGTCTGAACCTTCGGCTTTTGTTGATACATCGGTACAAATATTTCCGGTTATAGCTTTTGTTTTGATTTTACGCTCCTTTTTATGGGAACCGTTTCAAATACCGTCAGGCTCGATGATGCCTACTTTGCTTGATGGAGACTTTATTCTTGTCAATAAGTTTAACTATGGCTTACGTGACCCTGTCGCACGTAAAAAATTCTTTGACGTAGGATTGCCTGAACGTGGTGATGTTGTTGTTTTTAAATATCCGCGCGATCCAAAAATTGACTATATTAAACGTGTTATTGGTTTGCCAGGCGATAGAATTATTTACCGTAATAAATCTATCTATATCAAGCCAGCCTGCCAAGAAAGCGACGTCAAATGCCCTGACTTTGAACAAGTGGTTAAAACCTTTAAAAAAGAGAGTGATTCTCCAGATGGTTCTTATGGTCTAAACCGCTATACTTCAATTATGCCAAACAAATCGCATGATATTTTAATTGATAACGAAATACTGCCACGTACTCAAATGTACTATCCACAACCTGGAACTCAACGCGACGAATTTGTCGTTCCAAAAGGACATTACTATGTAATGGGAGATAACCGTGATTATAGTTCAGATGGCCGCTTTTGGGGCTTTGTGCCGGAAGATCATCTTGTTGGTGAAGCTGTAGCTATCTGGATGAGTTTCGATTTTGACCGAGATGAAAGTAGTTTTCTTCCACGATGGATACCAACGAATGTACGTTTCTCACGTTTAGGTGGAATTAATTAATTTTGAAAAGTTCAACAATCGCATTAACAAGACTTAGCAACAAGTTAGGATATACCTTTAATAATAAGGATTTGTTATTACAAGCATTAACGCATCGCAGTGCAAAAGGTATTCACAATGAGCGTTTAGAGTTTCTTGGGGATTCTATTCTTGGTTTCGTCATTGCTGAGGTGTTATATCAGCAATTTCCTTCTCATGACGAAGGCGATTTAACTCGTATGCGTTCAAGTCTTGTTCGTGGTGTTACGCTCGCCGAAATAGGGCGTGGTTTTAATTTAGGCGAATATTTAATTTTAGGCCCAGGTGAATTAAAAAGTGGTGGTCATCGCCGAGATTCAATTTTAGAAGATGCCGTTGAAGCGATTATTGGTGCGGTGTATTTGGACTCAGACAATGATACGGCTAAAGCGTTAGTGCTTAGCTGGTTTGCCGATCGATTAGAAATAATTAAACCAGGTAACGAGCAAAAAGATCCTAAAACTCGTTTACAAGAATACTTACAAGCACGGAAAATTGCATTGCCGCTTTATGATGTTATCCACACCAGTGGCCAATCGCATAATCAGCAATTTACTGTTCGTTGTACAACAAAAGTGATAAATACTGAAGTTATCACTAAAGGCACTAGCCGCCGAAAAGCCGAACAAGCCGCAGCGCAACAAGTACTCGCGCTCATTTTTGATAAAAAATAACTCAGCGAAATCATCATGACAACTGAAAATAAACATTGTGGCTTGATTGCCATTGTTGGTCGTCCTAATGTTGGTAAATCAACATTGCTTAACAGCTTGTTAGGTCAAAAAATTAGTATCACCTCTCGTAAACCACAAACGACTCGCCATCGTATTTTAGGTATTTTGACGGAAGAAAATAAACAAGCTGTATTAGTTGATACACCTGGTCTTCATTCCGAAGAAAAGCGCGCTATAAACCGTTTAATGAATCGTGCAGCGACAAGTTCTATTGCCGAAGTTGAATTGGTCGTTTTTCTTGTTGAAGGAACGCACTGGACAACAGATGACGAACTTGTGCTCAGTAAAATCAAAAAATCAGGTGCACGTTGCATACTGGTGGTTAATAAAATCGATAATGTACAAGATAAAGAATCACTTTTACCACATTTGCAAAAATTAGGTGAAAAGCATAACTTTAGCGATATAGTGCCTATTTCTGCAGCGAAAGGTGATAATGTTGATACTATCCGCGAACTTTGCCTTGACTCATTACCAGAAGGAGACTTTTGGTTTCCTGATGATTATGTTACCGACCGTTCAAGCCGCTTTATGGCATCTGAAATTATTCGTGAAAAGTTGATTCGTTTCACGGGGGATGAATTACCTTATTCAACAACGGTAGAAGTTGAGCAGTTTAAAATGGATGATAAGGGTGTCATTCATATTAATGCGTTAATTTTAGTTGAACGAAAAAGCCAAAAAAGAATGGTTATTGGTAATAAAGGCGAACGTTTAAAAACGATTGGCCAAGAAGCCCGTCGAGATATGGAAGCGCTTTTTGAACAAAAAATATTTCTTGAAACTTGGGTGAAAGTTAAATCAGGTTGGGCTGATGATGAACGTGCTTTACGTAGCTTAGGCTATGGAGATGATTATTCAGGCTAGCTTTCAGTTAGACAATTGGACCAACCTTAATGGAAGAATTTGAGCAAAGCGCATTTTTATTACATTCACGGCCTTATCGTGAAAATCAAATATTGCTCGAATTCTTAACATCACAACAAGGCAAAATTTCAGCGATTTCTTATTTAGGAAAATCGTTAAAATCGAATAAGAAAGCTTTACTCCAACCTTTTTCGCCATTAAAAATAGTATTGAAGGGGCAAGGCAATCTCAAATATTTAAAACGAGTTGAACCAGAAAGAAAATCTTATCGACTAAACGGCAATTTCCTATACAGCGGTTTTTACCTTAATGAACTACAGGTACGTTTGCTCGGTGAACATATTCCTTATGACGAACTTTATTGTCAATATCAACAGAGTCTCGAGCAATTATCTAATCAACACCCTATTGAATTAATATTGAGACATTTTGAAAATAGATTGTTAGAAGAGTTAGGTATGACCATTGATTTTTCTCCAATATTTTCAGAAAATGACAGTAATTATTATTACTTACCAGAAAAAGGTTTTGTACCTGCGATAAGTAAACTTGCGCAACCTTGTTACAATTCAGTTCACTTACAAGCGATTGCAAAAGAAGAATTATCAGCTAAAGATGTCATGCAAACTTATAAAGTGTTAATGCGGCAAATAATTAACCATTTATTAGATGGCAAGCCGTTGAATAGTCGAAAGTTATTTACACAAAATTCATAAATTTAAGAGATAAAAATAATGAGCGAACTTTTATTAGGCGTAAATGTTGACCATATTGCTACCTTGCGTGAAGCAAGAGGTACCAATTATCCTGACCCTGTCTATGCTGCATCAGTTGCAGAGCATGCTGGGGCCGATGGAATAACAGTACATTTACGTGAAGATCGTCGTCATATTCAAGACCGTGATATTCATGTATTAAAACAAACGTTACATACCCGAATGAATTTAGAAATGGCTGTAACTGATGAAATGCTAGCGATAGCATGTGAAGTTAAGCCGGTATTTTGTTGCTTAGTTCCAGAAAAACGTGAAGAGCTGACAACAGAAGGCGGTTTAGATATCGTTGGAAATTTAGATAAAATTACTAAAGCGGTGGCGCAGTTATCTGCAGCAGGTATTGAAACAAGCTTGTTTATTGATGCAGATAAAAACCAAATTGATGCAGCTATTGCAAGTAATGCCCCGTATATTGAAATACATACGGGTCATTATGCCGATGCGGAAAATGAGCAAGATCAAAAGATGGAATTGATCCGTTTAATTGAAGGAATTAAGTATGCGCATGCTAATGGGCTAAAAGTAAATGCCGGCCATGGCTTAAATTACTTTAACGTTAAACCTATTGCTGCAATTGAAGAAATCATCGAACTTAATATTGGCCATGCTATTGTTGCTCGTGCAGTGATTGACGGGTTAGATAAAGCAGTACGTGACATGAAAAAATTGATGCTAGAAGCTCGATCTTAACCGTTTAATATTAAAATGGCAGCGCTTGATATTAAGTCTGCCATATTTAGTTCATTGCATTACTTGGTTGAAACTCTGTGAAAATTGAACTAACGAATTAAATAGAACCACAAAAAAGAGATTTATTATGTCTGTTGTTGGTATTGGCACTGATCTTATCGAAATAAGCCGTATAGAAAAAATGTCTATTTCAGTGCGTGACCGCTTCGCGCTTCGCGTGCTTACGCAGATTGAATATGAGAAATATCAATCATTAAAAAGTCCATCACACTATTTAGCTAAGCGTTGGGCAGGAAAAGAAGCCGCATCAAAGGCCCTTGGTACAGGTATTGCTAATGGTGTTTCATTTCAACATTTTGAAATAAAAACACTTGCTTCAGGACAACCTCAACTAATTTTGAGTAATCGTGCAGAAGAATTAGCATATTCATTAGGAGCTAAAACTTGGCACATATCACTCTCTGATGAAACTCATTATGCGACAGCATTTGTTGTATTGTCAGCATGAAAAAGAAACAAAATACTCCCTAGTTATAAAATCTGATCTATACTGACAATAGGTGCAGCTATTTTTCTGACTTGTGCCAACTAAACATAATTGGAATTTATTTAATTGGTGGATAAGTTATGCAGTTACAAAAGCAACCTTATACCGATAGAAGGCAAGAGCCACCTGAACTTTCGGTTTGGTGGAAAAAGCTTTCACTCGCACAAAAATTCTCTGCTGGTAGTTTAGGCAAGTTTGGTTATGAGCTACTGTTTATACGCAATGAACAAGGTCGTAGTCTCGCAATACTATCTAACCAAACTGATACTGTTAGCATTACAGAGGATGGTGATATTAATGGTTCTCCCGATATCATTATTCGTTAATTAAAATTATTAAAAAGTAATAAGGCAATTAGAAGCAAATTTATTTTGCTTTTTTATACCTAACAAATGACAGCGTTGTCATTTGTTGATTTCAATGTTAATGTAATTCATGAACAATTGTCTATTTTCAACTTAATTATAAATTAATCGGTCCTATTCGACTTTAGTTGTGTAGTCGCACTAATTAACTTCCTATATGATGTTGTTCAATGTTTTAAAAATAACACTAAAATAATCAAATGCTGTTTAAATGCATCTTATGAAACATTTAAACAGTAAATATAATAATGTCAGTAATATCAATTTAGAAATGAAGGACTTAGCATGAACGAATTGAAAAGTTGTTATCCGGTTTTAGAGCAAGCCAAAGCGCACACACATATTGATAGTGCTACATATGATGCTATGTACAAGCAGTCAATTGAGCAACCAGAAGTTTTTTGGGCAGAGCAAGCTGAAAAATTTCTAGATTGGTATAAACCTTGGGACAGTGTCAGTGAGGTCGATTTAAAAACTGCTGATATTAAGTGGTTTTCTGGTGGCAAGTTAAATGTTAGTTATAACTGTATAGACCGACACTTGGCGACTAAAGCAAATGATACAGCAATTATTTGGGAAGGTGATGATCCAAACGATGACAATAAAATCACATATCAAGAATTGCACGACCATGTTTGCCGTTTTGCTAATTTATTGAAATCACGCGGCGTGAAAAAGGGCGATAGGGTATGTATTTATATGCCAATGATCCCTGAAGTGGGTTACGCGATGTTAGCTTGTGCGCGTATCGGCGCGGTTCACTCCGTCATTTTTGGCGGTTTCTCAACTGAAGCAATTCGTTCTCGTGTTGCAGATGCCGATTGCCAAGTGGTGATCACCGCAGATGAAAGTTTACGTGGTGGCCGAGTTATACCTTTAAAAGTCAACGTTGATGATGCTGTTGCTGAATGTCCAAATGTACACTCGGTTATTGTTGTTACGCGTACAGGCGGTGATGTTGCTTGGAATGACAACATTGATATTAATTACGAAGAAGAAGTCGCAAAACAGTCTGCGGTTTGTGAACCAGAAGTTATGGACGCAGAAGACCCATTATTTATTCTTTATACTTCAGGTTCAACGGGCACGCCAAAAGGTGTTTTACATACCTGTGGTGGTTATTCTCTTTATGCGGCAATGACACATAAATATGTTTTTGACTATAAAGATGGCGAAATCTACTGGTGTACTGCTGATGCTGGCTGGATCACCGGTCACTCTTACATTTTCTATGGCCCGTTGGCTAACGGAGCAACCACATTAGTTTTTGAGGGAGTACCAACCTATCCGGATGCAGGGCGTTTCTGGCAAGTATGTGAAAAGCACAAAGTAAATGTATTCTACACTGCACCGACAGCAATTCGTGCATTAATGAGTGTTGGTGATGATCTTGTGAACCAGTCAGACCTTTCCTCGTTACGCCTTTTAGGTACTGTTGGTGAACCGATCAATCCTGAAGCATGGCATTGGTACTATGAAATCGTTGGAAAATCTAATTGTCCAATTGTTGATACTTGGTGGCAAACGGAAACTGGTGGAATCTTAATTACTTCATTACCTGGCGCCGTTGATATGAAACCAGGTGCTGCGGGCAAACCATTTTTTGGAGTACAACCGGCATTATTTGATAAAGAAGGCAATACGCTTGAAGGTGCAGACCAAGGTTTATTAGTGGTAACGGGCAGTTGGCCTGGACAGTTGCGTACAGTTTATGGTGATCACGACAGATTCTATCAAACATACTTTAGTCAATATCCAGGCAATTATTTCACCGGTGATGGTGCTCGACGTGATGAAGACGGATTCTATTGGATCACTGGGCGTGTTGATGATGTGCTTAATGTATCTGGTCACCGTTTAGGTACAGCAGAGATAGAAAGCGCTTTAGTGCTTCACCCTACCGTTGCTGAAGCTGCTGTTGTGGGTTATCCACATGAAATTAAGGGACAAGGTGTTTATGCCTACGTTACTTTAATGAGCAACGCGACAGAGACTCCTGAGCTATTAAAGGAGCTAACAGAATTTGTCGCTAAAGAATTAGGCCGGTTTGCAAAACCTGATTACATTCAGTATGCACCAGGTTTACCGAAAACACGCTCAGGTAAAATTATGCGTCGTATCTTACGTAAAATAGCTGAAAACGATATTGATACTTTAGGTGATACTTCAACATTGGCAGACCCTGCAGTTGTTGATAACTTGATCAATAACCGAATTGTTCACAGTGGTTAATTGTTTATCGTTATGCTTAAAAGCGCCTTAGGGCGCTTTTTTTATATTTGACCTTTAATATAAACTTAGAATATAAACAAGAGAAATAACTGTACCTTCAAAAATACATTGTGTAATATATTCTATACAAAACAAGTAAACTTAACTTTACAGATTTTAATTAGTAGGTTTGTCATGCCAGTTCAACAAAATCGATATTATTACAATCCCTTCTTTTGCTAAGTCAATCTTAGTTCTTTTACTCTATATTTAAATTAATAAACAGCCTTGCGATAAATGGAAAATTCAATGTCTAACACCTTACCTAATTCTTTGCCTAACTCTCTACCGATTAAAGGCTCTCATGTGAAAACACTTAATGATATTCATGTAAATTCAGAAGATGTTTTAATCACACCCGATCAACTAAGAGACGAATTGCCGTTGCCTGAAAGTGGACGAAATTTTGTCAAAGCTGCTAGAAAAGTTATTGCCAATATCATTCATAAAAAAGACCATCGTTTGTTAGTTATCTCTGGTCCTTGTTCCGTGCATGATCTTGATGGCGCGAAAGAATATGCTCGAAAACTAAAAACCTTGCATGATAAACACCAAGAGAGTCTTTACATTGTTATGCGCGTGTATTTTGAAAAACCCCGCACTACCGTCGGTTGGAAAGGCTTGATAAACGATCCACATATGGATGGTACTTTTGATGTAGAAAGTGGCTTACGTAAAGCTCGAGAATTACTGATATATTTAACAGAACTAGGTTTACCATTAGCCACTGAAGCGCTCGATCCTATTAGCCCTCAATATTTGGCTGAACTCTTTAGCTGGTCGGCTATTGGTGCTAGAACCACTGAATCTCAGACACACAGAGAAATGGCTTCAGGCCTTTCTATGCCAATAGGGTTCAAAAATGGCACAAATGGTAGTTTGGGGGTAGCTATTAATGCGCTACAGTCAGCTGCATCTTCACATCGTTTTATGGGGATAAATCGCCAAGGGCAAGTGGCATTGATTAAAACATCAGGGAACCCTGATGGTCATGTTATTTTGCGAGGAGGGAAACATCCTAATTATGATTCTGTCAATGTAGCGTTATGCGAGCAAGACTTGAATGCACAAAATTTAGAGCCAGGAATTGTAGTTGATTGCTCGCATGGAAACTCAAATAAAGATTACCGCCGTCAACCACTAGTCGCAGACAATGTGTTTAATCAAATCGTTGAAGGTAATAAATCAATTATTGGCATAATGCTAGAAAGTAATATAAATGAGGGAAATCAAGGTACTGATGTACCTAAAGATACGTTGAAATATGGTGTTTCAGTGACCGATGCCTGTATTAGCTTTAATGACACTGAGCGTTTACTCGTAAATGCCGCACAAAAACTTGAACATGCTTTAAAACAACGTTTATCGTAAATCATTTGGTATTAAAGCCAGTATAAAATAAACTAGTTAAATAATTGATGCCTAAAGTAAATGAGTATATCAATGGACAAAGAAAGCATTGCTCCTCAGTTGAAAATACTGAGAAATGAAATTGATGAAATAGACAGTCAGTTAGTTGATCTATTAGCGAAGCGTCGAAAAGTTACTACAAAGGTTGGTGCGCTGAAGAGCCAAGTGGGTATGCCTATTTACGCCCCTGAGCGAGAAGCTGAGCTGTTAACTATTCGGCGAAAACAAGCAATAGAGGCAGGTGTGTCTCCTGAGTTAATCGAAGATATATTAAAACGACTCATGAGTGATTCATATCTCAGTCAAGATGCCAGTGGTTATCAGTGTGTAAATACTGAGTGTCAAAAGGTCGTTATTATTGGAGGCAAGGGACAGCTAGGTAAAGTATTTCTCGATTTATTCTACCGCTCTGACTATAAAGTTGAAGTGCTTGAACAAAATGATTGGCCAAATAGCGATGAGATACTTGCAGATGCTGGCGTAGTTATAGTTGCAGTGCCTATTAGGTTAACGTCGATGATCATTCAAAAGCTATCTCGTTTACCCGAAGATTGTATTTTGGCCGATGTTACCAGTATAAAAGAAATGCCACTTTATGAAATGATGAAAGTTCATAAAGGGCCTGTTGTTGGCTTACATCCGATGTTTGGCCCCGATGTATCAGGTTTAATAAAACAAACCATTATTGCCTGTGAAGGGCGTTCACCGGAACAATATAACTGGTTGTTGAAACAATTCCAGGTCTGGGGGGCAAAAATTTATCCGGTTGATGCTCTAGCGCATGACCAAGCAATGTCAATGGTGCAGGTCATGCGACATTTCTCAACGATCGCCTACGGTTATCATCTAATGACCGAAGGAGCTGATATTTCGCAACTCGTTGAGATGAGTTCACCCATCTACCGTTTAGAGTTGATCATGGTCGGACGTTTGTTTGCTCAAGATCCGGTACTTTATACGGATATAATTTTTTCGAATCACGATAATGTCGCTATGATGAAACGATTCGCTTATCGGTTCTTAGAATTGTTAGAAGATGTTGAAATGGGAGATAAGGATGCTTTCATTACTATGTTTGCTCAAGTTGCCGATTGGTTTGGTGATTATGCAGATATCTTTTTACAAGAAAGCAAAGCCATGTTATTAAAAGCTAACGAATTAAAAAAACACTAAAATAACATGAGCACCTATGAAAAAATTATTAACGTTATTCACCCTTGCCTTTTTTAGCTTATTGTCGGTATCAGTGATTGCAGATAGTAATAAAGACTTTGCTGTGGGTGTGATCAGTGAAAATAAATTACTTAATGACTTTAGCGATTTCAACCAAAACTTTAAAGAGTTTTCAGTCAGTGAACAAGAACGAGAAATGATTGCTCTGTGGCCGGAAACACTAAAGATAGACGTATATTTTGGTACTTGGTGTCATGATAGTGAACGTGAAGTTCCTAAATTACTTAAATTATTAAAAGCGAATAAGCACGTAACTGCTAAGTTAATTGCGCTTGATTATCAAAAACAAGACCCACAGCATTTGGCGAAAGAAAGTCGTATTAAATACACACCGACCATTATTATCTATTTAGATGAGAGTAAAAAAGAAGAGTTGGGAAGAATTATCGAAAGGCCGAATAAAAGTTTAGTTGAAGACATTAATCAGTTATTACTCTGATTAATGCCATATTCAATAAAAATTCATTTGCTTAAATACACACTGCTACTAAATTATGTTTAGTGTTCATTCTCTGCTGAACGGCTGAACACCTCAGGGGCTTGGCTAATAACATTATCTAAGTGTTCAAAAAACTCAAAAAATTCAGGCTCTAAATCATCAATAGTGATATCACTTTTGAGATCGGTTTCAATCTGATGAGTTACCCTACCTAAACTTGGTACGCCAGAGTAACAACAAGCACCATTAAGTTTATGAATGAGCACTTTTAGGAGCTCAACATCTTGTGAAATAAGCGCCTCAGAAATATTAAGTTTAGTTTCTGGTAGGCTTTGTACTAATCCTTTAAGCATTTCTTTGGCAAGTGCTTTTTTGTTGCCAGCTCGCTTTAATGCTAAAGGCCAATCGATAACTTGATTAGTCAGAACTTTTGCTTCATTTGCTGGTTCATTTATCTGAGTATTGCCCCAACTTTTATTTTTAATTGCTTTTATATCTGGTGGTTGAGTTAAATCACAGTATTCATAAATAGAATGACGTAGCATGGCCTCATCTATAGGTTTAGTCATGTAAGAGTCAAAACCAAGTTTTAACAGTTTATCTTTTTCTTCTTTTAAAGCATGAGCCGTAACGGCAATTATCGGTGTGTTTTCGTTGAAGGTAATCGCTTTGATATTTTTTAGTGCTGATATTCCGTCCATCACCGGCATTTGAATATCCATGAAGATCATCGCAAATTTTTCCTGCTTACAAATATCGACTGCTTCCTGCCCATTAACGACAGTAGTTACCTCGTTTACTTGTTCTAATAAAAGTTCGTTAATCAGTTTTAAATTAGCTTCATTGTCATCAACAGCTAAAATTTTCACCGGTATTTTATTTTCTTTAACAGGCGATAATTCAATGCTTTGTAAATTATCCCTAGGTAATAGAACCTTATTTAACCGTTCAGGGGTGATAGGTTTACTTAAACAACTTTTTGCACCACTGGCAATCAATGCTTCTTGTAAATTAGGGGAGTTACTATTTATCGCTAAATGAATTTGAGTCACTTTTGAAGAAAGTGATGCAATAAGTTCTTTAAGCTCTACTAATGCTGTTGGCATTATATCGTGACTAATAAGTGCAAAATCAAAGTGTGATTTATCGAGCAACAGTTCGTTTACTTGTGCTAAATTCTGAACGGGATAAACATTCATATTCCAATTAGATAGAATTTCACTGGTGGCAATACGGCTATGGGGGTGCGGTTCAAAATACAGTAAACTTTTCCCAGAAAGCTCATGGCTATCAAAAATATTACCAATAGAGATAGGGTTTACTTCACTACGGAAAGTAAACCAAAATGTTGAACCTTGATCTGGTTCCGTAGAAAACCCCATTGTGCCGTTCATTTCGTGCACTAAACGCTGGGAAATAACCAAACCTAGGCCTGTACCACCATAAATCCGAGTAATGCTTTTATCTGCTTGACCAAAGGCTTCGAAAATAGTTTTCTGCTGCTCGTTGTTCATACCTATACCGGTATCTTTAATCGATACTTTTATTATGGCGATATTTCGTTCGATAAGTTCGCTGCTTACATCGATATCTACAGAACCTTTGTCAGTGAACTTTATCGCATTGCTGGCAAGGTTGATCAAGACTTGCTTAATTCGCATTGCATCACCAATTAATGCATCGGGTAATTGTGAACTAACACGTAAAGATAGTTCAACATTCTTTTTGTGCGATGTTGGCGCTAATAAGGTTAATGTTTCTTCGAATGCTTCTCTAATTGAAAAAGGAATTCTTTCAATAACCATTTTACCTGCATCTAATTTAGAGAAATCTAAAATATCATTGATAATTGCTAAAAGATTAGCGGATGAGCGTTCAATGGTTTGCAAATAATCACGCTGAGTAATAGTGAGGGGGGTTTTTAGCACTTGGCGTGTAAAGCCGATAACCCCATTTAATGGCGTGCGAAGTTCATGACTCATATTGGCTAAAAATTCAGATTTAACTTTATTAGCGTCTTGCGCCTTACGTTTAGCAATATCAAGTTCAACGTTTTGTATTTCAAATTGTTCTAAACTTTCTCGTAAATCAGTGGTGGCTTGGTCAATACTCCCTTGCATTTCTTCTTGATAATCACCAAGAGATTGTGCCATGGCATTGACACCATTTTTCAAAAAGTTTAGTTCACCAATTAACTGACCTGTCACTCGGCTATCAAGCTTACCTTCACGAATACGATCTACGGCTTGTACCATTGAGCCAATAGGGCGAGTGAAGTTTTTAATTAATCGATAAGAAAAAAATGCGCTTAAAGCACTACCTAAAATCACCATAAGAAAAGCAACTATCATTTGAGTTTGTTGCTTTAATCGCAGGTTACTGCTATCAATTTGCATTGCAATATAGCCGATATTATCTTGAGAAAGTAAACGGGTTGAGTCATTTAAAACAGATTCACTAATTATTGGACTGTGAAAGATTAAGTCATCACCACTTGCTTTAAAAGTGGTGCTGTCAGGAATAACTATTCCGGCATCAAGACGTAATAAATTAGCATCACCATAGGAATTACTCGTCACAAAAATCTGGTTATCTTTAGTGAAAACAGCAATGCTTTTGATAATAGATGATTGACTACGATGCGTGGAATTCATCAAATTACGTAATTGAACGCGATTTTTGTTCAACATGGGTAAAGTACTGGCAATCGCTAAGGGTTCTATAATGCTTGCAGAGCGCTGTTCTAAGAATTCATTTAATTCAGCATAACGGCTATAGGAAAAATAACTGGCTACCGTGAAAGCAATTAGTGTGGTGGGTACTATGGTTAGTAAAATTACCCAATCTTTCAGACTTATTTTATGCATTATTTGCTTAACTTTAGTGTAAAATCATGGCTTTGAATTAGCTTATCATGGCATATCGTCATATAAAATTATAGCATTTAACAGGTATATTTCGTCATGGCGAATTTTTTTAAAGCAACGACTAAAAAACAACAATTAGGGCAAGAAGTTAAAATCAAGGTAACGCGCCTTGATATGAATGGTTGTGGCGTTGGTCAATATAATAAAAAACCGATATTTATTGATGGAACTTTACCTAATGAAGTGGTTCAGGTAAAAGTTGTTGAACAAAAAAATAAGTATAGTCGTGGTAAGTTAGTTGAAGTACAAAGTGCAAGTGAACAGCGTGTTGAGGCGCAATGCCAGCATTTTCTTACCTGTGGCGGTTGTGATTTACAACATATGACGCCTGCTGCACAACTTGACTTTAAACAGCAAAAAGTCAGTGACTTATTTTCGCGGAATAACCATGTACAGCCATTACCTTGGCAAGATCCTATACAGGGTCAATCTTGGCATTATCGTCGAAAGGCACGTATTGGCGTACAATATAACAAAACAGGACAAGCAACTACGGGTTTTAGACAACGCGGTAGTAACCATTTAATTAACATTAAAAACTGTCCGGTATTGATTGAGCCCTTAAATAATATATTTTCTCCGCTTAAGGCATTGCTAAAAAAATTATCGGGCACAAATACGATTGGCCATATTGAAGTGATTGCCACAGAAACGGTGACTCTTGTCGTTCGGCAACTTGCAAAGCTTACTCAGCAAGATAAATGCCATTGGCAAGCATTTAGTGATGACTTTTCTTGTGATGTTTTATTTGACCTTGGCAACGAAATAACTCCGCTCAATGAAGCGACTTCAGTGAAACTGAAATATCTGTTAGATGACAATATTGAGGTGGCTTTTAGCAGTGACAACTTTATTCAAGTTAATCATGAAGTTAATAAGGCTATGATAACTCAAGCTCTTAAATGGCTAAATTTGAATGAGCAAGATGTCGTTTTAGATTTGTTTTGTGGTTTAGGAAACTTTAGTTTACCGATAGCAAAAAATGTCTCGCAAGTTGTTGGTATTGAAGGTGTTGAGCTTATGGTGCGTAATGCAGCTAAAAACGCTTTGCAAAATGGTTTACACAATTGTGAGTTTTATCAAGCTGATTTAAACAATGATTGGCAAGGCGACGTATGGGCAAAGAAAAAGTACAGCAAACTGCTACTTGACCCTGCTCGAGCCGGAGCATACCAAGCATTGCAACAATTGGCGCACTTGAATATTGAAAAAGTGTTATATGTAAGCTGTGATCCGGCAACATTAGCAAAAGATAGTGAGTTATTATTATCACAGGGTTATCACATTGAAAAAATATCCTTAATGGATATGTTTTCTCAAACAAAGCATATTGAGACTATGGTATTGTTTGTGAAGTAGACATTCATTTTATCTTCCAAAATTTAATAGGTTATTTTCATGGTTTCGGTTCGTAAATCTCATCAAATGTCGGAAACAAATTTTGAACAGTGGTTGAGTTCATTAGAACTTAACGAACAAAAACATCAAGCACTTGAAAAGCTTTGGCATCAAGTGAGTGACTTTTATATTGGGCAGCAAGAGTGTCAGACAAAGTCATTAGAAATGGTAGAAATTCTGGCCAGTCTGAATTTAGATCGTGATTCATTATGTGCTGCTTTTTTACTGCCGTTATACGAATACCAATGTATTACCTTAGAATATATTGAAGAACACTTCTCTAAGCAAATACTCAATTTATGTAATGGCGTTAGCCAAATGCAAGCGATAAAGGCATTGCAGCAAGGTCAGTCAAGTCAAGTATCGGCTAACCAAGTTGACAATATTCGTAAGATGCTAGTGGCCATGGTAGATGATGTTCGCGCAGTGGTTATTAAACTTGCTGAGCGTGTTTGCTATTTACGTATTGTAAAGGATGCCCATGAGGAAACACGTGTATTAGCTGCAAAAGAAACGGCAAATATTTATGCGCCGCTTGCGAATAGATTAGGTATTGGTCAATTAAAATGGGAACTTGAAGACATTTCATTTCGCTATCTTCATCCAACCGTATATAAAAGTATTGCCAAGCAATTAGATGAAAAACGTCTTGCTCGTGAACAATACATGGTTGACTTTGTCAATAATCTTAGAGGGCAATTAAAAGACTTAAATATTGTTGGTGAAGTGTATGGTCGGCCTAAGCATATTTTTAGTATTTGGAAAAAAATGCAACAAAAGTCGCTTGATTTTGAACAACTTTTTGATGTGAGGGCCGTAAGGATTGTCGTTGATAAACTGCAAGATTGTTATGGTGCTTTGGGGATAGTTCATACAAGTTGGAAGCATTTATCTAACGAATTTGATGATTATGTTGCTACTCCGAAACCAAATGGTTATCAATCAATTCATACTGTCGTATTAGGCCCAGAAGGTAAATCAGTAGAAGTACAAATAAGAACCCAACAAATGCATGACGATGCCGAAATGGGGGTCGCTGCTCATTGGCGTTATAAAGAAGGAAGCTCTGGTGGGAAAAGTAATGATAAAAAATCAGGTTTTGATGAAAAAGTTAGCTGGTTAAGAAAAATTTTGCAATGGCAAGATGACGTTAGCGAAAGTGGCGATTTGGTGGATGAATTACGTAGCCAAGTGTTTGAAGACCGTATTTATGTATTTACGCCAAATGGCGATGTAATTGACTTGCCTGCTGGCGCTACCCCTTTAGATTTTGCTTATTATATTCATTCAAATGTAGGTCATTGTTGTATCGGCGCAAAAGTATTTGGTCGAATTGTGCCTTTTACGTATCGTTTGAAAACAGGCGATCAAGTTGAAGTCTTAACGAGTAAAACACCTAATCCGAGTCGCGACTGGTTAAACCCCAATTTACATTATACTCATGCACCGAGAACTCGGTCTAAAATTCAGCACTTCTTTAAATTACTTGATCGCGATAAGCACATTGCTATAGGTAAAGAGCAATTAGAGGCAGAGTTAGCCAAACTCGATTTAATAGAAACTGACTTAATGGCCACAAGTAGACGTTTTAATATTAAAACCATTGATGATTTGTATGCAGCTATAGGCTCTGGCAACGCAAGATTGCAACAAGTAATAAATCATTTGCAATACCATGATGAAAAAAACAAACCACCTGTAGAACTTGACCCACAAAGTTTAGTGAAGCCTCAACAAAATCAGCAAAAATTAAAAGCGGATGCAAATGGGATAACGGTATCAGGTGTTGGGAATTTATTAACGCACATGGCTAAATGTTGTCACCCTGTACCGGGCGACGACATTGGTGGTTTTATTACACAGGGGCGTGGAATTTCAGTACATCGTGATGATTGTGAGCAATTAGCTAACGCATTGAGCCAGCAACCTGAACGTGAAGTTGAAGTACAATGGGGTGAACAGGATAAACATAGCTATCAAGTCACGGTAAAAGTTATTGCGATTGATCGCCAAGGTTTGGTGCGTGATATCTCTACCATTGTTTCAAACGAACGAGTCAGTATTGTTGGTATGGAAAGTCGCTCTGATCATATTAAACAAACGGTGGCGATGTTATTAAATATAGAAATTGCCAACAACGAAGTCATAGCGCGTTTAATTGGTAAGTTACTACAACTTGATGATGTTTTAGAAGTTAAACGACTGTAATTTTATTTTATCTGTAAAGTGGAAATCCTGTAAACATGTTAAATGAAACACCATCAATGAGTAAGTTACGCTGGATAATGACAGAACTTCGTGACCCTGAAACCGGCTGTCCTTGGGATATTAAACAAGACTTTGCTTCAATCGTACCTCATACCATAGAAGAAGCCTATGAAGTGGCTGATGCGGTGATGGACGCTGTTGAACAGCAAGACTTTTCTGAATTAGAAAAAGAATTAGGAGATTTACTATTTCAGGTGATTTTCTATAGCCAATTAGGGCATGAGCAAAAACAATTTGATTTTGACAGTGTCGTTAGCGCTATTTGTGAAAAGCTTATTCGTCGTCACCCCCATGTGTTTGGTGATAAAAATCTAAGTTCTGATGCAGAAATAAAAGCCAACTGGGAAAATGAAAAAGCTCAAGAAAGGCAACAAAAAAATGCCAATGAGCATATTAGCATCTTGGCTGATATTCCTAAAAATTTACCTGCACTCTCTCAAGCGGCTAAGATTCAAAAACGGTGTGCCCATGTTGGCTTTGATTGGCATAATATTGAAGATGTATTTGCTAAAGTCGCTGAGGAAGTTGAAGAAGTAAATGTTGAGATCCAGCAAAATAACCCTGTGGCGTTAGCTGAAGAGTTAGGCGACTTAATGTTTGCAGTAGTAAACCTGTGTCGTCATGCCAAACAAGATCCCGAGCAACTTCTACGTCAAGCTAATCAAAAATTTACTAAACGATTTCATGGTGTTGAACAACAGGTACGAGACTCATCAATGAATTTTGAACAACATTCACTGGCGACACTTGAAGAATATTGGCAGCAAGTGAAACGTGATGAAAAAGTAAGTGATGTTCCATAACCAAAATACTTAATTGAGAAATAGTGATGATTAATACGCTTCCTATACTAAAAGATTGTTTAATAAGCTTAGAAAATAACATAGTTACGTTAACGTTTAACCGCCATGACGTGCGAAATGCATTAACCAGTACTGCTATCACTGAGGATATTGTTACCACCGTTGATTGGGTGAATAAAACTGCATCTGTGGCTGTTTTGATTATAACCGGAGCGGGCTCTGCGTTTTCATCTGGTGGTAATGTTAAAGATATGGCAGAGCGCTCTGGCGATTTTGCTGGCGATGTACAAGAGTTGGAAGCTAGATATCGTCAAGGTATACAACGAATTCCTCTTGCTTTGCATAAGTGTGAAGTGCCGATTATTGCCGCTATTAATGGAGCGGCTATCGGTGCTGGTTTTGATGTTGCAAACATGTGTGATATTCGCATTGCTTCATCTAAAGCAAAATTTGGTGAAACTTTCGCTAATTTAGGACTGATCCCCGGTGATGGTGGCGCATGGTTTATGCAACGGGCCATAGGCTATCAAAAGGC
>Ga0209395_1000799_pt1 | contig 45643 bp, 31 predicted proteins | sample GOMGulsemesocosm_3_FD_184635 | JGI IMG/M metagenome (GOLD analysis project Ga0209395, IMG submission 184635) | Methane-oxidizing microbial communities from mesocosms in the Gulf of Mexico - GOM9D Gulf of Mexico (SPAdes) (version 2) | ecosystem: Environmental > Aquatic > Marine > Cold seeps... | reverse complement strand
CTAATTTAAGAGTATTAGTTGCAACTGATGTTGCTGCTCGTGGCATTGATGTTGATAATATTACTTTAGTCATTAACTATAACCTTCCTGAAGATCCAAGAAACTACATACACCGTATAGGTCGAACTGCTCGTGCCGGGAAAAGTGGCATGGCCATTTCATTTGCTGTAGAAAATGATATAAGGCAATTAACTACGATTGAAAATAGCATAGGGCAAGTCATTCCTGTTGTTACAGAACAGCCTTTTCATAAAGAGTTTTCAACAGCGCCTAAACAAGTTAAGAAAAAGGTTAAAAAAACTAATAGAACAAGAGCAAAAACAAAAACAAAAAAGAAATAAGGGTAGGCATAAATTAGCCTATTAAAGGTTCCAGGTAGACTGCAAAGATCACTTATCCCACCATGCGTTAAGTGAGTTTTTTTGGCAAAGCTGGCTATCAGGGCATTCTCATCAAGTTTTCTTTGAACCAACCTTCTGGCAATACTTACCAGACGCATATAAATATATTTTTGACATTAATCTGTGGTTTGATTCGATAGCCTGTTTATATACGATATTAGCCCTTTACTTTTTGGCAAAGATTGACGAGAGCAAACAACTAAGCGTAAATAAATATATATTTTTAGCAATAATATTCATGGTATTACCTTACCTATGGGGTACCTATCAATTTATGTTTAATGATATTGTAATGAAAAAATCAGGGCCTATTGTAGCTACAATGTGGTTAACCATTCTTTATATGATTTTACCTGTCGGGTATCAAATCGTTAGGAAATTGGCTTGCCAAAAAAGTACAGACTCAAGAGTTTAAAACTGTCAATGCGGATTTAATTGTAATTCCGCATCGTTTTTTATCATTATTTTATAATTAAAGTAAACCTCGACTATAAATGTAAGCGATTAATGTCTTTTATACTAATCAGCCTTTTGTAAATCAAATAACTAGCAATAACATAGTGAAACAGATTATTGCTAATTCTCTTGCATGAAATCGATTGAATGATTATATTAACACAAAATGAAAGCGCTTTCATTTCTGGCGTGTTAAATGTAAAAGGTAAATAATGAAGTTTATATCTACGATTTTTCATCTTACTATTGTCTCAGCTTTACTAGTTTCTTGTAGCCAAGGTAAACAAATACAAAAATCATCAAAGCATTTAGAACTAACCACGTCTAATCGGTTAGGTGCGGTTGAAGAAAATGTCGAAAATTTATTAAAAAAGTTAACCCTCGAAGAAAAAATATCTTTGGTACATGCCAGCGGTAAGTTTCATATCAATGCAATTGAACGTGTCGGCATTCCTGAAATGTGGTTATCAGACGGTCCTCATGGAGTACGCCATCAAATAAATAGAGATGATTGGAACTCAGCGGGTTGGACAGATGATCACTCAACCTATTTACCACATTTAACCTCAGTAGCAGCAAGTTGGGATCCTGCAATAGCGGCTTTGCATGGTCAAGTATTGGGTGCTGAAGCACGAGAACGTAAGAAAGACTTTATCCTTGGACCTGGTGTTAATTTAGCTCGTCTGCCCTTATATGGTCGAAATTTTGAATATATGGGTGAAGATCCGATTCTAGCCGCTAAACTTGTGGTGCCTCAAATTAAAGCGATACAAGCCAACGATGTTGCTGCAACGGTTAAACATTATGCGCTGAATACTCAAGAGCTAAATCGCACGGGGGTAAATGCTAAACCAGATGAGCGGACATTAAGAGAAGTGTATTTACCCGCCTTTGAAGCCTCAGTGAAAGAAGCGAATGTATGGGGGATGATGGGCTCTTATAATCAATATTACGGCACAAATGCAAATCAAAGTGAACATTTAGTGATGGATATTCTCAAAGGTGAATGGGGGTATAAAGGCGTATTATTAACTGATTGGAATGTTGATATAAATACCCATGATGCTGCTATGTATGGCCTAGATCTAGAAATGGGTACAGATGTTGCCAGTTACGATGATTATTTTTTAGCTAAACCTTTACTCGCGCAAATTAAAGCGGGCAATATTCCAGTTTCAGTGCTTGATGACAAAGTTCGTCGTATTTTACGTGTGCAGTACAGCATAGGAATGTACGATGAAATGCGGTTACCGGGTGAACGTAATACCAAAGAACACCAATTAGCAGCAAGAAAAATTGCTGCAGAAGGAGTGGTATTACTTAAAAACGAAAAGGTCGGAGAAAATAAAGTATTACCTTTAGTTCAGCAAAAAATTAAAAATATTTTGGTACTCGGTCCAAACGCAGACAAAAAGCATGGCACTGGCGGTGGTTCTTCTGAAGTTAAATCACTTTATGAAATAACACCGTTAGCAGGTTTGAAAGCACAGTTAGGTGATGAAGTTAATATCACCGTTATGCGTGCTCGTAGTAGCGTTTTATCACCGATTGCCAGTGATTATGTCGCCAGCCGTCATTGGACAGGCACACCAGCTTGGAATATTTCTTATTATAAAGATCAAGCAAGAAAAACAGTCATTAGTGAATCTTGGATTGTTGATTCTACGTTTAAATCTAATAAAAGCGTTACTGAATACATCACGATGAAAGGCGACATCAAGCCATTAAAAAGTGGTATTCATACGTTAAATGTATTTGTTGAAGGCTCTTTTACTCTAAAAGTAGATGGTGAGAGTGTAATCAACTCGTTTAGTACTGATGACCAAGTAATCTCATATGAAATTAACTTAAATGCTGAACAACATTATGCTTTTGAAATTAGATATGATGGAAAGTCTGAATTTACTTTAGGTTGGGATGCCCCAGGAAATTTATTTGTTGAAGAAACAGAGTATATTGCTGCTGCTAAAGCCGCTGATGCAGTTATATATTTTGGTGGTTTAAGTCATGGAGATGACAGAGAATCTATTGATCGTCCTGATATGAGGTTACCCAATAGCCAAGATGAAATTATCAGTAAGTTGCTCAGTACTAATAAAAAAACTATCGTCTTTTTAGTCGCAGGCTCTGCGGTAGAAATGCCATGGGCTGAGCAAGCGAATGCAATAGTTTGGGGGTGGTACGGAGGTATGGAAGCGGGTCATGCTTTTGCTGATGTATTATTTGGTGAGGTAAACCCAAGTGGTAAAATGCCCATCACCTTACCTGAAAAACTAGAGCACACCGCACCGATAGCACTTAATGATTATAACGCGAAAGAGTCGTTATATAGCGAAGGGGTATTCATTGGTTATCGGTGGTTCGAACAACAAAAGATTAAACCAACTTTTTCTTTCGGGCATGGTTTGTCGTACACCCAGTTTGATGTTTCGAATATTCAATTATCGAGTAAATCAATTACAGGTATTGATAAAATTACCATTACAGCACAAGTAAAAAATATTGGCGAGGTTGCTGGGGCAGAAGTTGTTCAGTTGTATTTACATGATAAAAAAGCAAGTGTCGAGCGGCCAATCAAAGAGTTAAAAGGTTTTGATAAAGTATTTTTACAGCCAGGTGAAACTCAACAAATTTCCATCGAGTTATCCATACGGGACTTGTCTTTTTGGGATGTTAATACCAATAACTGGTTAGCTGAACCCGGTGAATTTGAGGTGCTGTTAGGTACATCGTTAGATAGTATTCGTTTGAAAAGTATATTTAGTTATTCAAATAAATAATATGGTAAATAACTTTTACTAAATCTATGAATCCATTGAAATCAATAGGGCCAATTTAGAGAAAATAAGAACACGAGAAAATGCTTCTACCACGGGATTAATTATCGATAATTAATCCCGTTTAAAGAGTGGAGGGGCTAACTAAGTGGTGCAAGTAACGAACCTAATATATCGTCAGTTAAACTGAGTTTATTATCACTCACTTCTTCAGATAATAACGCTGCTGCTAGTTCAGCTTTGTTTTGCTGTATTTTTTGAATCTTCTCTTCGATTGAATTTTCAATAATATACTTGTAGACAAAAACCGGCTTGTCTTGCCCAATACGATACGCTCTATCGGTAGCTTGGTTTTCTACCGCTGGGTTCCACCAAGGGTCAAAATGAATAACCGTGTCGGCTGCGGTTAAGTTTAAGCCCACGCCACCTGCGCGTAAGCTAATTAAAAATACCGGCACTTCACCTTGTTGAAACTTATCAACAACATCTTGTCTTTTTGTAGTTGACCCCGTTAATTTGACATAACCAATGCCTTCTTTCACTAGCTCATCTTCTATCAAAGAAAGCATACTGGTAAATTGTGAAAAAATTAATATTTTACGGCCTTCATCAATTTGCTCAGGCAGGGTTTCCATTAAGTAATCAAGCTTGGCTGATTGATTTACTTTTTTAGCGCCATCAAGTGATAATAATTTAGGGTGATTACATACTTGTCTAAGCTTTAATAACGCATCTAATACTTCTATCTGACTACGTTTTAAGCCTTTGTCAGCAATAATATCCTTTAAGCGGCTATCCATCGCTAAACGCACCGATTCATACAGTTCAGCTTGCTGGCCTTCAATACGTAATTTTTGAACTATTTCCGTTTTCGGCGGTAGTTCAGTGGCTATTTTATCTTTGGTTCTACGTAAAATAAACGGTTTAATACGCTGATTTAATAGCTGCTTACGCTCTAGTTCACCATGTTTTTCTATAGGGGTTCTAAAGAGTTTGGTAAATTGTCTTTGTCCACCTAAGAAACCGGGCAGTAAAAAGTTAAATTGCGCCCAGAATTCGCCTAAATGATTTTCCATAGGCGTGCCCGTTAAACACAATTTATGCTGAGCTTTAAGTGTTAGGAACGCTTGGTATAACTTAGTCTTGGTGTTTTTTATATAGTGAGCTTCATCAAGAACTAGGTAATAAAACTTTTGCTGGCTATACAGGGCTAAATCTTTAGTAATTAACGCATAGCTGGTAATGATGATATCAACCTGATTTTCACCGCTTTCAAATCCTTCAAGGCAAGCGAAGTGCTGTTGGCGTTTACTACCATGTAATACTTGATAAGAAAGTTGAGGAGTAAACTTTTCAATTTCATTAGCCCAGTTAAAAATAACACTGGTCGGGGCAACAATTAATACCGGTTTAGTTAATCGACCTTGCTGTTTTTCAATTAATAAATGCGCCAAGGTTTGAATGGTTTTACCTAAACCCATGTCGTCAGCCAAAATACCGTTTAATTGGTATTCGCGTAAAAACTGTAGCCAGTTTAGTCCTTGATGCTGATAGGTTCTTAACGTTGCGTTTAATCCTTCAGGTACAGGGACAGTGGTAACTTTTTGAAAGTCTTTCAGTTTATCAGCCAAGGTTCTTAACTTACTTGTACCCGTTGCTATCATTCCTTGGTCATCTAACATTGATAATGTTTGATGTCCTTGAAAACGTGATAGTTCCATGGTGCCATTTTTATTTAAGGCATTAGGCATAAATAGTTCAATAAATTGTTTTAATATTGGCTGTACGCTTTGATAACGCAAGGCAACAAAATCACCATTTTCTAGGTCAACATAAATAGGGGAGTCAGGAGAAATAAGCTTTTCTTTTTCACGGTCAAGTAATGCCGACTTAGGTAACTGTTCAATAGCACCAAGCAAAATAGGAAACGCGGGCATTTTTTTCCCATCAATGGTTAAGTTTAACCCTAATGAGAAAAAGTCGTGATCATCGGTTTGAATGACTTCAGCGTCAAATACACTATCGGTAGCGAGCGCTTTATAATAAAAGTCATCAGCAAAGCTAATATTCCAGCCTAATTTTTTAAGTAATTCTACATCTTGATGTAAAAAGTGATGCCATAAATAGCGGCCTTCCATCATCATTGAATATTTAGGCACTTTATCTTTTTTCAAATAGTCTTCATTGGTAAAAGTGTAACGCTTAGGTTTAGGCTGAGTAATAAACTTTAACGTGGTCAATTTATCAATAACGGTTTGTTCAAAAGTTAAGTCTCGATACAGCTTAACTTTTTTCTCAGTGTCGCTATTACCATCCGCATCAGTATCGCCATTGATATCTCCATCAATTAGATTGGCTGGCGTAACCGTAACACTCTCATTATGTGGATTAACTAAAGTGCCTTGATAAGAGAAATTAACTTTCACAAAACCAGATTGAGGATCAGCTCCTCGTGGCGTAGAAAAGTGTAAATACACTTCGGGTTTTGATAATTCTTGTGAATATTCTGTTTTAGGCTTAGGTAAGCGCTGCACTGCTTCACCTAACGACATAGACAGTTTATTCAATATCCAGGGTAATTTATCTTCTTCAAAAATAGGAGAGTTGAGTAAGTCTGCTTCAAAATCACACTGAGTATTAGTATTGATTTTTCCGAAGCAATTTGTTTCTTCATCATAATAACAAAGGGGTTGTGCTTTGATAATCAGAATACTGCTCGAAGGCTTCATAAAGACAAGCTGCAAAGTATGTAACTTGTTATCAAGTGCTAACCACTGCCATTCGGCTTCTAATGGTTCACCTAATGTCATAGCATCACATAAGTCATAATCTGTTTGCCAAAAGCAGCGATTAGTTTTTATAATACGTTCGAATAAATCAAAATATTTAACGTTATCGCCATATTGATTCGTGCGGATAAGTTCAGTAAGAACAGCAACATCTTCGTTATTAGCATAAGCGCTATTAATTAACGAACTCGCCGAAAATTCACTGCCAATCGAGTTATTCCAGCCGCCACTCATTTTTGGTCGAGCCGACTTAATACCTAAAGTATAATAGTCGTCTTCGTTATAATTGTTTGGTTTTAAAAAGTATAATAAAGATTTTTGTTGGGTGTTGGGCTGATATCTATTTGGCTGAGCTTGAAAGCGGTTAAGCCATTTATCAATTACTTTTTCAGAAGTAGCAATACTGTTTTGATCAAATTGTTCATGGATAAAAAACTGCGCTAAGGCAGCACCATGTTTACAGTCGCGACCGACATAACAGTCACAATAGCTTGCTAGACCATCATACTTAACATTTAAGACTAAACGTGTTGAATAGGTTGTTTGGCGAGAGCGTTCACTAAATACTACACCGCGTATTATTTCACCATCAAGTGCGCAGGCTTTAATACCTTTATCCTGAAAAATTCTCGCGCCTTTCTTCCATTCTGTTTTGGTAAAGTGTTGTTCAAGTAATTCAGGTGTAAAAGTGTTTTTGGTCATAGGTTTTAATTATTAAGCATTCAAATAGGTTGGTAAGTTGGTCGTTATCACTTATCAATAAGACGATAAAGTTCAATTATAGCAATAGAACCTTCAGGATTTATTGCTAATTTCGGATCACTCATTCTTTAGCCCGAATAATACCACTGCAGCTGTAAACCTTCAATGCGGCTTATTACTTATACTTCATACAATTATCTCAAATACACCTTTGGTAAAAAGGTTATTTCTTTATGGGGTATTAATTTATCGAGCTGATTTACCCAAGACTGTTGAATTAGGTTTGTTTTTTGACCTCATGGTTAATGTACCCCTAATCAATGAATTTGTTACTAAGTGTATAATTTGTCTAATTAAGGTTTGTTTTTTAATCGTTTTTTGTTTGATTATTATTAGGTTACTATTTGTTGCATAAATTAAGGCAATAATTAGCGTTAATAGTAGCATTGTGCCTCACTTTAGATTAAATTTGCCGCCCTTAATCCAGTCCAGTTAACAAGAGCGCCTTATGTTAGAAAATACTCTCCCTCAACTCGAACAACTGATCGAAAAAATAATTGATAAAAACAACAAACTACAAACGCTAGTTGCAGAACTCGAGCAACAAAAAGCAGGCCTACTAGATGAAAATGAAACTTTTCAACTAGAAGCACTCGAAAATGAAGAAAAACAAAAGCAAACTAATACGGCATTAACGAGTTTATTAGATAAATTACAAAGTGTTGAAGAGGTTAGTTAATGTCGGTTGAAGACTCTAAAGGGATCAGCATTAACATTATGGGTAAGCAACATCAGTTTGCTTGCTCAGCTGAACAAGCAGAGAATTTAAAGCAAGCAGCAAATAGACTTGCTGCTATGTGTAATGACATTAAGCAGCAGCCTGGCTCTAAGAGCAGCGAAAGTGCTTTATTGGTCGCATCACTTAATTTAAGTTATTCATTATTAATGGCTGATAATAAAATTGAGCGCTATCAGCAAGGGCACAATGCATTACTTGCCACATTGGAAAACGCTATAAAGTGCTAATTACTGCTACTTTTCACGGTTAATAAATCGATAAAAGTGCAGCGTTAATGGTTAGCACCATAGAATAACCTTATTTTAGGAAAACCTTCTTTATGGCTGATGCCAGTATTGAATTTAAAGGGTCAAGTTTTACCTTATCTGTTTTGCATTTGAAAACAACAACATTAGCTGATCTTCGTGAAGACTTGATAAAGAAAGTTGCCCAAGCACCTGATTTTTTTTATTTGGTTCCTATTGTTGTTGATATTGAACGTGTAGACAGCTCTATTGATTATCAATCCGTAAAATTATTGGTTGAAGAATTCAAATTTACTTTTGTAGGTTTTACCGGATCTGTAGCTAAAGAACAGAAAAAACTTATTCGTGAATTGGGTTTTTCGTTTGTTAACTCAGCAAATAGCCCAGCCAATAATACGGCGAAAGTTGATACATCAACAAAACCAGTGGCAGCTAAACCCTTGGCAGAACCAAAGAATAAACAAGCTGAATTTGTACCTAAGCTTGAGTTGTACACGGACAAAATTCACCGTGGGCAAATTCGTTCAGGTCAGCAAATTTATGCTAAAGGTCAGAACTTAGTGGTTATTGGTTCTGTATCAGCAGGGGCTGAAGTTATTGCCGATGGCAATATTCATGTTTATGGCTCGTTACGTGGCCGAGCAATTGCTGGTGCTAAAGGTCATCATCAAGCACAAATTTATTGTCAAAATCTTGAAGCAGAGTTGGTTTCTATCAATGGTAATTATTGGCTGAGCGAGTCAATGGAACAGCATTGGAGCTCACCTGCCTATATACATTTATCCGACACTGAATTGGTGTCGTCAAAACTCATTTAGTTTATTTAGCTTAATTTTATAGGGGATATTCGGTCTATGGCACGAATAATAGTAGTAACATCAGGGAAAGGTGGCGTTGGTAAAACGACATCAAGCGCCGCTATTGGTATCGGCTTGGCATTAAAAGGCCATAAAGTTGTCTTAATTGATTTTGATATTGGTTTACGTAACCTTGATCTTATTATGGGTTGTGAGCGTCGCGTGGTTTATGATTTTGTTAATGTAATTAATGGTGAAGCGACTTTAAATCAGGCATTAATTAAAGACAAACGCGTCAGTAGCTTATCAATATTACCCGCTTCACAAACGCGTGATAAAGATGCGTTAAATAAAGAGAATGTCGGTAAAGTGCTCGACGATCTTGGCGAAAGATTTGATTATATTATATGTGACTCACCCGCAGGTATAGAGGCGGGCGCAATGATGGCACTTTACTATGCAGATGAAGCCATAGTTACCACAAATCCAGAAGTATCATCGGTACGGGATTCTGATCGAATTCTAGGTATGTTAGCAAGTCGTTCTCGCCGAGCTGAACTTGGCTTAGATCCCATCAAAGAACATCTGTTATTAACACGTTATTCTCCTAAGCGGGTAGAAGAGGGCGAAATGCTCAGCGTTGAAGATGTTGAAGATATTTTAGCTATACCTTTGTTAGGCGTTATTCCAGAATCTCAAGCGGTGCTTAAAGCATCGAATGCAGGTGAGCCAGTGATTTTAGATACTGAAAGTGACGCAGGTAAAGCTTACCAAGACGTGATTGATCGTCTGTTAGGTGAAACGGTTGAATTTAGATTTTTAGTTGCCGAGAAAAAAGGCATTCTTAGTCGTTTATTTGGAGGTTAACATGGCATTACTTGATTATTTTTTACGTAAAAAAGAAAAGCAAGTAACAACGGCTTCAAAAGCCAAAGAGCGTTTACAAATTATTGTTGCGCATGAGCGTAATAATAGAAATAAACAGCCCGATTATTTACCGCAGCTAACGGAAGATATTCTTAACGTACTACGTAAATACGTTCAAGTATCAGACAAAAGTTTGTCTATCAACCTTGACAATAAAGGTGGTGAATTAAACGTGTTAGAGTTAAATATTGAGTTACAGGATGAGAGTAATCCTGACTAAGTCCCAGGCTTATTTACATCGCGGTATTAACCGTTAATACGTGATAACTCATATAAATTTAAAGGCCGATGCATAACGTATCGGCCTTTTTCTTTCTAACTCAACATAAAGTTTTAAGCTACTGCATACATAGCTTTGCTTCTTTAAAGTTAAGTTTGGCATAAGTCAGCATAAAAATTCCACATGCAACGATAATAGCGGTTAAATATAAGGCTGGATTGTAAGTATCAAATTGTTTGATCAAAGCGACACTGTATAGCGGGGCGGTAATTTGCCCTACACCATAAGCCGATGTTATTGCTCCCATGATAAAGACCGGATTTTTATTTGAAAGCTGTCCACCGAAATTCATAAACAAAGCAACTAAACCTATAAATGTGGCGCCAAAGAGCAGTCCACTGATAAGGTTCATCACAATATTACTAGAAAGTGTAGGAATTAAAATGCCGACAATCTGTAAAAGCATTGCGACGATCATAATATTAATACTGCCAAAACGATGTGCTAAACGCATCCATATAATACAAGACGGAATTCCGGCAATACCAACGGCTAGCCAAACATAACCCCCGTAGCCTTTTAACCCTTCCAACGAGTTCACTATATCAGGCAGAAATGTTGCTTGTACCACCATGCCAACCCCTTCAGTAAAGTAGGCTAAAATTAGAATAATAACCATGGGAGAAAATAGAGATTTATCAAGTTTATGTTTAACAACTTCATTTGTTGGTTGTTTATCAAACCGTAAAACATAGGCAGAATAACATGATAGAAAAGCACCGATTATCGCCAATATAAGCCATGCATCTTTCCAGTCTCCACCAGAATAAAATACCCCTCGCATTACAAGGTCAGTAATTAATATTGAAAAGCCTAACCCGCTAAAGTGTATGCCCATCGCCTTTGTTTTATTTGTCGATTTTAGCTTTAACATCACAATAGAAGAACCGACAACAAGTGCCATTGCAGCACCAAAACCAGCAAATAATCTCGCAATAACCCAGATAATACTGTTTTCAGTTATGCCTAAAACAAAAGAAGAAATGACACATAAGCATAATCCGAATCTGAAATATCTGACCTTGCTATGGATGTCTTTAATGAAGATTGAAAAGATAGATCCGCTTAAATAGCCAAGGTAATTTATTGATGCCAGTACTCCAGCAAAAGCTATACTGATTGACTCTTCCAACATTGTCGGCAAAAGTGAAGTAAAAACAAAACGAGCAACACCAACACCAACAACAAGGGCTAATATACCCGCTAATAAAATTGACGTATTACTCTTTCGGTTAAACGGCGGCATATTGCTCCATAAAATGTTTTTAACTATATCTTAGAGTGTATAACTAATTGGGATACAGAAGTAAATCACCATTAATGATGAAGGATATATAAATTTATAACTAAACCTTTTGATCCTGTTGAGTTATCACTGGAGGATATATGGGAGAGGGGGAGCCTATAAAATTCGTAAAGCGCTCTTTGAATACTCTACTCATTTGAAAATATTGTCGAGAAACGAACCATAGAGTTGAAATCAGAAAATGAAGAACTTAGCGAAGCCCTTGACGCTTTAGAAAAACAAAGTCTTACAGATCAACTCACAGGTATACATAATCGACACTTTTTAAGTTAATTTGAATAGAAAGCCATGCCCACTGAATAACAGTTTGACATGGCTTTAGATGACACCACTACTTAGTCCTTAAAAGACCTTATAGATTTTATTTTTTAGTAGAGTCAGTAATGGGATTTTTCACATGTTTATCTAACCATTGGTATTGTTCCCACAACATATGCAGTAATGACTCTCTGGCTCTATAACCATGCTGCTCATGCGGTAGCATCACCAAACGGGCATTGCCGCCAAGTCCTTTTAAGGCAGCAAACATACGCTCTGATTGCATTGGGAACGTCCCTGAATTTGGATCTTCTTTACCGTGGATCATCAACATAGGTTCATTGATTTTTTCCGCATGAAAAAAGGGGGACATCGAAGCATATGCTTGCTGACCTTCCCAGAAACTGCGTTCTTCACCTTGGAAACCAAAGGGTGTTAACGTACGGTTATAAGCGCCGCTTCGAGCAATACCTGCTTTAAATAAGTCACTATGAGCAAGTAAATTAGCAACCATAAATGCACCGTATGAATGGCCTGCAATAGCGATACGGTCTTTATCGGTAACTCCTTTTTCGACTAAAACATCAACAGCTGCTTGAGCACTAGCGACTAACTGTTCACGAAAGGTATCATTAGGTAAAGCACCATCAAAACCAACAATCGGCATTTTTGCCCCAGAGAAAACAGCAAATCCCTGCGCTAAATGTGGCATAGGCCCCCAATAACTAACACGAACAAATTCATAAGGAGAATCGGATACTTGGCCAGCGACTTTCTTGTCTTTATATTCTCTAGGATATGCCCAAATTAATGTAGGTAGCGGCCCTTGGCTTTTATCATAGCCGGCGGGTAAATAAAGTGTGCCACTTAATTCCACACCATCTTTACGTTTATATTTTAGTTTTTCTTTACTAACCCCGACAAAAGCAGGTGTTGGGTGCGGAAAATTAGTAAATTTAGTTAAGGTTTGTTTAGCTAAATCACGAACAAAAAAGTTAGGTTGTTCGGTCGTAGATTCTCGTAACGTCATTACTTTAGTCGCCTGTTCATCAAGGACTAAAACAACACGTTCATAGTAAGGTGCTTTTGATTTCCATATGTTAGTTTTCTTTTTTGTATTAAAATTATACCGATTTAAAAAAGGAATATTACCTTGTGCAGAAGCGCCTCTGCCCGTTAAATAAACCTTATTATTGTTATCAAATGTTTTAATAACATATATACCAAATTGGTTTCTTTGTTTAACGAAACGACCAGGGTCATTGTATCGATCATTATAAGAACGTTCTTGAAATAGCTCTTTTTTATCGTTAGGTTTGCTTGGATTAAATTTCCATTGTCTAATGTGACGATCACTAAAGCGCCAGTCACTGATCATGGCGAAATTATTGTTGCCCCAGGTTATATCATCGAAACGACGTGCTACTTTTTGAAATAGCGTTGGACTACTTTTAAAAGGAGCTGTCCATGTGTACACATAGTCATGATGATCTACCTTTGTTGTCATGTTACCGCCGTCTTGGGCTTCAGCCCAAACTAACGTAGCCGCGACATCACTTCTCCAGCTGATATCACGACGACCTTCTCGAACAGAATCAAACCCTTTAGGAATGTTTTCTCCAGAAGCTAAATCGGCAACTTGAGTCACTAATTTACCCTTGACTGACCATACTTGTGTTTCTATTGGGAAACGTCTTGCTGGTACCAGGTAAGAAAAAGGCTTCTTAAGTTGTGATACTAATAAGTACTGACCATCAGGCGAAATGTTGAAGCCTTTAATCATGGCTGTTTTACCAAGCTTATTTATTTGACCGTTTAAGTTGATTTCAGCTAATTGAGAGCGCGTTAAAAACTCAAAAAGGGCTTCATCATAAGGGGTTTTTAATAAGTTTGAGTAAGTTCTAACGGCTGCTTTTTTTCCTGACGTGGTTTGGATCACTGGCTCAATCGTCGCTCTAGACACCTGAGGTTTATCGCTTGCTTTAGCAATCGTTAATCGAGTGTAAAAACCACTTGAATCACGTTTCCAACGGTATTTAGTACCACCAAGTGAAGCATTGATTGTTTGCTTACTTACTTGCTTGGTTTTTTTTGTTTCAAGATTATACTTCCACAGGGTTAACCCTTGCTTGTTTTCTACAATAAAGGCCAAGTATTGAGAGTTAGGTGAAAAATTAACACTCATAATCTTTCCTTTAGGCAAGTCTTTAATCTTAACTTGCTTACCGCCATTAACCTGTTTAAGGGTTATGCCGGTATAGCCGCTAGAGCGACTGGGTGCGAATATATTGGCATTAATTCTTAATCCTGCGAGTTTTTCTTCAGCCTGAGCAAGTTCATCAATCGACTTAGCTCCAGGGCGAGCTAATATAGCTACCCATTCTTTGTCTGCCGAAATCCTGACACTAGGTTGTCTTGGCGCATCAACTAAATCTGCAAGTTGCTTTGGTGGTATTTTAAAGCCGCTATCAGCAATAGCACTTTGGCTTAAAGCAACGGTAAGTAATATAAACAGTAAACGTTTCAATTAGATATTCCTTTTCTTCTGTTGAAATTCGAATCTACCATAGCATATTCTATTTCTATTTCGATTTTTGGCCACTTTTCGCCATAAGGTATCTATTCTATAAATAAATTTACATCTCGCTTTAGAGCACATAGCGCCATAGGTAAAACTTAGGGCCCAAGGGGGGCAAGTACTCATCTAAAGAGTTGGTTTTCAATTGGTCTTGCCTCGACTTATTTAATGGCGATAGGTCGAGTAATTACACTATAGCTATAATAAACCATTGAATATAATCTTAAATAATTAGACATATTACGTCAGTGTTTTACTTAAGCACTAATTATGGTTCGAGTCATTGGAGTCAATGAGTTATGCTTTTTTTGTTACTTTAAAGTCCCTAAAAAATCAAAAAAAAACATTCAATTCACCATAATATAAATTAATTTGGTCGCATATATTGATGCAAACAACCTAAAAAACAACAAATTGTAAACAGCTATGATATAAAAACTTCGCCTTTATATATCTAATTAGCTGTTTATTCCTGCATTCGATAATGGGATAAGCTCAATCCAATAAAAGTAAACTGAAGAATAAATTAAATAATATTACAGATAAATTTTTCGGCGTAAAATAATAAGGAATTGATTTTATATGAATAATAATAAGTTACCTAAAATCGCGCTCGCTATTACCTTGTCTTTGGCAAGTATGACAAGCACTCAAGCGATAGCCTCAAATCCATCGACAGCCAAGGAAAAGTTGGCTTCGTGGGATAAACACCAATTGATGCAAGAAGCATCAGAATTTAGCTCATTAAAATGGCGAAGTGTTGGCCCAGTTGAGCAAGGTGGACGAGTAATCGATATCGAATCCCCGCAAGGAATGCCTTATACCTGGTATGTGGCTTACGCCTCTGGCGGATTGTGGAAAACGACCAATAACGGCTCTACATTCAAGCCACTCTTCGACGAACAAAGTACGATGATCATGGGGGATGTCGCCATCGATCCCAATAACCCGCAAACAATTTGGGTGGGTACTGGCGAAGATAACAGCTCGCGCTCTTCTTATGGTGGGTTGGGAATGTACCGCTCAATTGACGGCGGTAAAACCTGGGAACACAAAGGATTAAGCGGCAGTGACCGAATAGGCCGCATAGCTATTGACCCAAGAAACTCTAACCGTATTTTCGTTGCAACCTTAGGTAAGCTGTATACCAAAGGCGGACAACGCGGTATTTATCTAACGGAAGATGGCGGAGATACTTGGGAACAAATATTAGCAGGTGGCAAGGAAACTGGTTTTATCGATCTGCAAATGGATCCGAATAACCCAGATATTATTTTTGCCTCATCTTGGGAGTTCGATCGTAAAGCGTGGAATTTTAACGGTAGCGGTGCTGACAGTGGTATTTGGCGAACAACTAATGGCGGCAAAAAATGGAGTAAACTCAATAATGGTTTTCCTGAAGGAGATCATGTTGGGCGCATCGGTTTAAGTATTTCGGCGAGTAACTCGAAAACAGTGTACGCCAGTATGGACAACCAAGCGCTGATGAATGACAGTGAAATGGATGCTAGTAACCATTTAACGGTAAAGTTGGCGAAAAACATCTCTAATTCAACCTTGTTCCGCTACGAAGAATCTAGGATAAAATCGTTTATTAAGCGAAATAAGCTGAATAAGGATGTAGATGTTGATTTGTTAATAGAGCAGCTTAAAGATGAAAAAATTCTAATCAAAGACTTGGCTGCAAAACTCATCAAAAGTGATCCAGACTTACTTAAGAACCCAGTCAAGGGGATCGAAATTTATCGTTCCAACGACAGCGGAAATAGCTGGCATAAAACCCATGACAAACCTATTTCTGGCGTAGTAAATAGTTATGGTTACTACTTTGGGCAAATTCGAGTTGCTCCAGACAATAGCGATAAGCTCTATGTTCTGGGCGTTCCACTAATCAGTTCAGATGATGGTGGCAAAAACTGGTACGGAATCAATGGGAAGGGTGTTCATTCTGATCACCAGTCATTGTGGATAGACCCGGCTAACCCAGCTCGTATTATTAATGGTAATGACGGCGGCGTTGATGTGAGTCATGATCGCGGGACAACTTGGCAACGCGTAGATAAACAGGCCGTAGGCCAGTTTTACACAGTAGCTGTAGACATGGAAAAGCCTTACAACGTTTTTGGTGGTTTGCAAGATAACGGTACATACATGGGCTCTAGCAAAAACTATTGGGATAATAGAAGACCATGGAAACGTTTAGGTGGTGGTGACGGTATGTACGTTAACGTTGACACACGTGACAATAAAACCCGTTATGTAGGCTCACAGTATGGTTATTATGGGCGAACAGACGCTGATGGTGAATACACCTCAATTACACCACAGGAAAAGGACGGCGAAGAAGATTATCGTTTTAATTGGAATACACCGGTTCGATTGTCTTCTCATAATCAAGACATTGTTTATATAGGTTCCCAATATTTGCACCGCTCTATGGACCAAGGTAATAATTGGGAAAAAATCAGTCCAGATCTGACCACCAATAAAAACGATGGCAATGTTTCTCACAGCACCATTACTACTATTTCAGAATCGACAAAACAGTTTGGTCTGGTTTGGGTAGGAACCGATGACGGCAATATTCAAGTAACGCAGAACGGCGGTTTAGACTGGAAGCGTGTCAGTAAGAAACTTCCTAAAAAACGTTGGGTGACTCGCGTAGAAGCATCAAAATTCGCTAAAAATCGTGCCTATGTTAGTTTGAATGGTTATCGCAACGACGATACGACTGCTTACATTTATCGTACGGATAACCTAGGTAAAAAATGGAAAAATATTGGGAAAAACCTTCCAGCAGAAGCGGTTAATGTTATTAAGGAAGATCCAGTAAATGAAAATGTAGTATATGTTGGAACTGATCGTGGCGTTTATGTTTCTCATGACCGAGGTGATCATTGGCAAAGTTTGTCTGCGGGGCTGCCAAACGTAGCTGTGCATGATTTACTTGTGCATCCTCGTGAAAATGAACTAGTCATTGGTACTCACGGACGCAGTATTTGGATCCTTGACGCGCTGCCGCTGCAAAAATTGACACCGGAACTACGCAAAAAACCATTGCATGTGTTCAAAGTAGCTGATGCTGCCGCGCCAAGTCGTCGTAAGCCAAGTCAGTGGTACCATCGTCCTGAATATACGCCGAAAAAGACCTTTACCTATTGGTCTGATAAATCGACGAACGTAACCTTGACCATCGCCGACAAAGAAGGCAACAAACTGCGCACTATTACCACCAAAGCTGAAAAAGGTATGAATAGCATTGATTGGGATTTAATGGCTGATAAGGAACTGGCTTTAAGTGCAGAAAATAAAGTAAACGCAGATAAAGATTTTTCAGCTATTTCTTATGCAAAAATACCTTATACACAAGCAGTTGCGAACGATAAGCCACTTTACGTTAGTAAGGGGGAATACAAGTTAACCCTAGATAATGGCAATGAGAATATTGAAACTAACTTCAAACTGACAGGACGTTAGTCGCAATTGATAAAGAGGGAAGTTGCCTCTTTATCAATCTTTAATTGGCTTAGTTGTAAGCTTACTTATGACTAAGCTTTTTAGTTTTATTAGCCCTTTGGTATAGTAATCGCTAAAAGTTAGCGTAAAAAATTAATCGAGAAAACTAAAATAATGTCTGAAAATAAAGGCTCCGCTCATTCAAAACGCGTTAATCGTCGATTTCATTATTGGGCAGCACTGGTCGTGTCCCTGCCTTTGATTGTGGTTATTGGTTCTGGGTTGTTATTACAAGTAAAAAAAGAATTTACCTGGATACAACCTCCTACATTTAAAGGCAATAATAAAGCCCCTACAGTATCTTTTGAACGTATTTTATCTGCCGCACAATCCGTAGAGTCGGCAGAAGTTAAAAACTGGCAAGATATTAGTAAACTCGATGTTCGTCCCAGTAAAGGGGTGATTAAAATCCGCAGTAAAAATGGATGGGAAATACAAGTCGATGGCAGTAGTGGTAAAATTTTGCATCGTGCTTATCGTCGTTCTGATCTTATAGAATCAATACATGATGGTACATTTTTTCATGACAAAGCACGCTTATGGCTATTCTTGCCAGCTGCCTTTGTATTGTTGTTGATGTGGCTCAGCGGCCTTTATATGTTAGTACCGAGTTTAAAACATAAATGGGCTAGAAGAAAAAATAAGGCTAGGCAGTCGTCTGTAAAAACCAAGGTTAATAGTAATATATTTTAATGTAGCCTGTCAGCTAAGCGAGTCAGAAATTAATGTTTATGCGTTTGAATTATTTGTTAAAGTGCTGTGTAATCAACGCCTTAGCCTTAAAGAATGAATTTCATTAAAAGTATAATTCTTAGTTGATTTATTGAGTCTTATCGCATATTACTTACTTAACCTTAGAGTTTAGCGTAGAAGTAAACTCGAGTTATGCAGTGCTTGAATGACATTACGTAATGTTTGCCAGATTTCACTAACTTAACAAGGCATAAATGCGCTAAAATAGTGTTACTTATTTTAGTTTTGAGCCCTTTATATTAATGACCTCTGTTACAACGCCAGCCAACTTTATAGAACTTGGCCTTATTACACCTCTTTTAGCTCGATTAACTGAGCTGGAATATCAGCAGCCAACGCCCATTCAAGCGCAAGCTATCCCAAGTGTATTAGCAGGTCGTGACTTAATTGCCGGAGCAAATACCGGCTCGGGTAAAACAGCTACCTTTGCATTACCTATATTGCAGCACATTTTTCAAGAGCAACATGCTGAACAAGCATCAACGAGTAAAAAAAGGCAAGGTAACTATGTTACTGGGCTAATTTTAGTACCTACTCGAGAACTCGCCAAGCAAGTTGCAGACAGTATTAAATCTTACTCCGCACACCTAAATGGCGCGATTAAAACGCTTGCCGTTTTTGGTGGAGTATCAGTTAATACTCAAATGCTCGCCTTACGTGGTGGCACTGATATTTTGGTAGCAACGCCGGGTCGATTACTCGATTTAATTTCAAGTAATGCCATTAAACTCGACATGGTTAGCACTTTAGTACTTGATGAAGCCGACAGAATGTTAAGTTTAGGCTTTACCGAAGAGCTATCTGCGTTGTTAGCATTGTTGCCGAAGCGAAAACAAATTTTATTATTTTCAGCGACGTTTCCTGATCAAGTAAAAACGTTAACTCAAGAATTACTGAACAATCCTATTGAAATACAGGTACAAAGTGCCGATGCTAGCACCTTAGTACAACGAGTTTTTACCGTTAATAAAGGTGAAAAAACAGCCGTGTTAGCGCATTTAATTCAAAAAAACGAATGGCGACAAGTGCTTATTTTTGTCAATGCGAAACATCACTGTGAGCACTTAGCTGAAAAACTTGCTAAACGTGGTATTACCGCAGAAGTATTTCATGGCGATAAAGGCCAAGGTGAACGTAGTCGTGTACTCGATGGATTTAAAACTGGCGAGATTGAAGTGTTAATTGCCACTGATATTGCTGCCCGTGGTCTAGACATCGAAAAACTGCCTGTGGTAATCAATTTTAACTTACCAAGAAGTCCATCAGACTACATGCACCGTATTGGTCGAAGTGGCCGTGCTGGTGAAGTAGGTTTAGCAATGTCGCTTATCGACCATGAAGATTATCATCACTTTAATGTAATCGAAAAGAAAAACAAAATTCGCCTTGAACGTGAGCAGGTAAAAGGCTTTGAAGCGGATGAAGTGAGTAGCGATTCAATTACTGCCGCAGAGAAACCTATGGCAAAACCTGAAGGCACGGGTAAGAAAAAACGCAAAAAGAAACCAACAATAAATGCAGATATCTGGTCGGGATATACTGACCCTGAATAGATTCAATCAAATTAATGTCACTAGGCGATTTATCTAGTTATTCTAATAACATCATCGCTTTTAGGTCCATAGCTAGTTATTGCACGGCAACATGCTCGTGCAGTAACTGTTAACACCCATAAATACATTTTTCATTTGAGATGATTCAATAATCTATCTTCAACCATATCTAAAGTTCAATAATAGCGCTGGTAAAGTCGTTGATTGACTAAGTTATAACTCGCTGGTTGTGCTTCATAATATTCCTTTCAAAAATTAACCGATTATCGATATTGATAAAAAATGTTTATCATATTTGCTTTTACAAGAATATTACCAATACTTAATATCTTAGTAACTTATGTCATATAAACAATTGACTCACAGCTATGACTTATTGATCTCGATATCAAACACTTTATAGAGGAAAAATAAGTGATCAAGTTAATGGTTACATTAGTTTAACGATAGTGAAGAGGTTAAGTGAAAATAATCCTGTAGGTAATAAGCGAAATATTATTAATTTGATTACTTTCTACTTAAAAATATTCATTTAAGTGGTTAACCACTGAGTATTTTAATTACAAATGATTAAGGTGAATTTAGCCGTAATAAGTTGTTAGTTTACAGTATTTGTCGAGTATCGGTGCCTTAAAGGCTTTAATTTAAAAGGATTAAAAATAATGAATACAATGGAAAGATTAGATAGTGATTTACATGGTTTACTTCCGTTCGAGCAAGATGAGGTTAGTCAGGCTTATTTAACGTATTTAAAAAATGGTTTACCTGAAAGTAGCTCAACAAAAAAAAATGTTTTAGTCGTTGGTTGTGGTATTGCAGGTATGGTTTCTGCGTCATTATTACGTAAAGCTGGCCACACCGTTACTATTGTCGAGGCAAATACCCGTGTTGGTGGTCGTATTAAAACCTTTCGTAATACGCCAGAAAAAACTTATTTTGAAGATTCTAGTTTATCAGGTGAAGCAGGTGCAATGCGCATTCCTGATATGCATAAACTTGTACAGTACTTAATTGATGAAACCGGCGTAGAAAAGCAAGCATTTCTAAATCGTAGTATTTCAAAGACCGACGCCACATCTGCTCAAATTGATAATCCTGTTCGCAGTGATGGTAGTAATGAAGGTGCCAATGCAGGAGTGCCGAAAGGCGAAATTATTTTACCACCAGCAACCGGTAATAATTTTCTTCATGTAAATTATAAACATGTAGATCGCAGTGTTTACGATGTCAAAGGCGCAGATGTTAACGCGCTATTAAATTATAACTTGGCGGAAAATGAAAATGTTCAATCAAGTATTTTACTTGAAAAAGCGATTGGTGGTTTAAGGCGCATGGTTGAGGAAGATCCTAAAACGGCTTGGCCAAAAATAATTAAAGACTACGGTGAGTACTCAATGCGCCGTTATTTATTAGAGTTTACAGAGCAGGACGAACACTTTTCTGAAAATGCGATTGAAATGATTGGGGTTATCGAAAACCTAGCTTCGCGTATGTCTTATTCTTTTATTCAAAGTTTTATTGAGTTAGCGATAATCACCTCTGAGACTCCTTTTTGGCTGATTAAAGGAGGAACAGATTTATTTTCAACTGCATACTTTGAACAACAAAACTTGGATGGTGTGACTTATAGAAACCAAACTTTGGTTGATCTTTATAAAGATATCAATACAGGTCAAATTCGTATTAATACAAAAATATCAAAATTTATTTGTGCTCAATCAGAACAAGATCGAGTAAACACTGATTCACTTTCTCAGGATAGCTGGGATGAAGTGGTTGTTACTGTTCCTTTTGCAAGTTTTCGAACTGTTCACGTTTGGCCTGAATTTAGTCAGCGTAAACGCCAAGCGATTCGAGAATTACATTACGATGCTGCAACTAAAGTATTACTAGAGTTTAGAGAGCGCTTTTGGGAAACAGATAATAATATTTATGGTGGTGGTTCTAATACAGATTTACCTAACCGCTATATGTATTATCCAAGTGAAAGAATGGGCTCTGAGGGCGGTGGCGTTATGCTGGTCAGTTATGCATGGGCTGATGATGCACGAAAATGGGATCCTATGTCTCATTATGATCGTTTCTGTTATGCATTAGATAATGTTGCTATTACTCATGCCATTCATAGTAAAGATGCTAGCTACGAAGAACGGTTAGCGGCTCAACAAAAGATTAAAGATCTTTGTGTTTTTTCTCCAGAGGCATATACGAAAGATCAAGAAAATATTGTCGGTGCCGCAAGCGTCAGTTGGATGAAAAATCCTTATGCCTTTGGTGAAGCCGCTATCTTCTATCCTGGGCAATTAGACTTGTTCCATAAATCTATTATCAGTAGCGAGTGGGAAAACAAGGCACATTTTGCAGGAGAGCATGCGTCACTAAAACATGCTTGGATAGAAGGAGCTATAGAGTCAGCCGTTAATGCTGCGTTATTGGTAAATGAAAATACACTACCAAAATTGTCTTAATCTAATTTTCATCCGCTTAAAATGATAATCAATGCGCTTATATAATTGATGTATAAGCTCGTTGGTTTTTTATCATGCTACTTTTATTCAATTATATCTGATCATTTCTTAATTCTTACTATAAGTGTTCGGATAATATAAGGAAATATTATGAATTCAGAACTTGTAACGGTTGCACAGTACTTAAAAATTCGGCTTCAAGAGTTAGGTTGTGAGCATATCTTTGGCGTTGCTGGAAATTATAGTGCAGCGCTATTAAATACAATTGAAGAAGACCCTGAATCAACCATCAAAATATCAGGTAATACCAATGAAATAAACGCAGGTCATTGTGCTGATGGTTATGCGCGAGTTAGCCATAAGATTTCTCCTGTTTGTGTTACTTATGGCGTGGGTGCTTTTAGTTTACTTAACCCTGTCGCGGGTGCTTTTGTTGAGCATAATAAAGTGCTGGTATTAAATGGTGCGCCAACTTATGCAGAACAAAAACGTCAACGTGTCGAAGGGGTACTTTATTCACATATGTCAGGTGACGAACGCAGTAATATCGATGCCTATCGTTCGGTCACTGTTGCCGCTGAGCAAATTAAAAATGCATCACAAGCTCCTGCAAAAATTGATGCTGTTTTAACGGCAATTGTTTCAGAAGGAAGACCGGGCTATCTTGAAATTTATGAAGATGTTTGGCGAAAAAAGTGTCCGGCTCCTTGTGGTTTAATTGATCAACAAACACACCAAGGTGATGAGGGCGAAACTGAAGCTGCGGTCGCGGCTACCATCGATATGATTAATTACCGGGGAACACCAATATTTTGGGGAGGTATTGAATTACAAAGACAGCAATTACAAAGCCAATTTCAGTCGTTAGTTGAACGCACCCAAAGCCCTTTCGTTACCAGTATTTTAGCTAAATCGGTACTCCCTGAAAGTCATGAGATGTTCAGAGGTGTATATAACGGCAATGCAACACCGCAGCCCATTCATGACCTCTTTGATAATGCGGGTTGTCGTATTGCGTTGGGTGTTTGGAATACGAGTAAAAATTTAGGTGGAACATCATCTTGGTCAGCTGATATGGTGATGGCTAACAATGAAGGCGTAAAAGTTGGTTACCATCGTAATAGCGATGGAGATAGTGTCGGTAATCAATATTTTCCCAATGTAGTACTGAAAGACTTTATTGAGAAACTTTCTGTAAAATTAGCAGATAAATCATTTGCCCCCTACCAAACGGCTTTACCTCAGCTAATCCCCAAAATAAACGAAACCAGTGATACCTTGAGTTACGATAGTTTCTTTAGCAACATTAATGATTACCTCAGAGATGAGCACAGCGTTGTGGTTGATGCTGGTTTCCCATTATTAGGGGCACAAAATTTAACGATAAAGCGTGCAGATGGCTTTATTAGTGCCGCGGCATGGTTATCTATTGGCTATTCGGTGCCTGCTTCATTAGGTGTTAAACTCGCTGATTTCAGTAAACGGCCTTTAGTTTTCGTTGGTGATGGCGCATTTCAAGAAACGTGTCAGGCGGTCTCTGGTCACCACTACTACGGCACTAATAATGTTGTTTTTGTGTTAGATAATGGAATTTATGGCATAGAACAAATGTTAGTTAACCCAAACCCATTCAGGCCCGAAAATAGTACATGTGCGCAAGAGAAAAAAGTACATTATGAAGCAAGGCCACAGCAAAATACTGTATATAATTATAACCGTTTAAATAAATGGAGTTATGAGAAAATTGTCGATATGGTCGGTGGACGAGGCGTAGTGGTTAATAATAACCAAGAACTACAACAAGCATTCATTGAAATAGACCAATACCCTAATGACAACTTTGTTATACGCGTACTCTTAAATGAAACCGACATTCCGCATGCAATTGCTTACCACTTAACACTAACAGGTGAAGACGAGCAAAAGGATAGTGTTCCAATTACTTAGCTTAAGTTAGTTGAGTTTACTTTAGCTTAACAGCTATGGAATTGCATTAGTGGAATGTGCTTACAGTGTTGAATATCGCACTGTAAGTGACTTAAAAGGATTTATTATGCGCGTTTTATTCTTTGTTTTTGTACTGGTATTATTACCTTGTTTTGCATCTGATCATGCTGATGCTCCCTTGTATAATATGTCACGTAACGATTTAAAAATTACTGGTTTATTAAGCTTTGTTGATGGCGAAAATCTAATTTTAATTTTAGCCACGCACCCGTCATTACTTGCGGATGAAGGATCATATCAATTTCCTACCGATGTCAGTTTTAACTTTTATATTGATTATGATTCAGTGGTTAACTTTTCTGATAATAGTAATAATCAGCTTTATGGAGGCACAGTCGAATATCCAGCCAAAATAAAAGAAGACATTACCATTAGTCTGACTTTTGATAAAAAACCTACTGACAATGATGACAATTCGTTTACTTCAGTGGTTATCAGCAGTAAAAATATTCAGCCAAATGATTTAAAAATAAAAGCCTTGATACGTGATGACCCTTTTACTTTTCCGGCATTTCATGGTCAAAATGTTGCTGCCATTGTGCTTTCTATTCCGTTAAATAAACTCAATATATTAAGCTCACAGACGTTACTTTTATGGGCGACCGTAACAACAATGAATAGCGGAAGTGACGCTATTTTATGGGAGCATGTCGGGCGTGCCTTACGCTCTCAAATAGCAGGACGATGGGAGTTTAATCATTATCCACCTGCTAAGCAGCAAGCGTATATTGGAATGCCTGTTGACGTGATGATTTTTGACATTAATAAAGTGGCACGTATTCCTAACGGCAGGGCGTTAATCGATGATCCTCTAGCTATTCTTTGCCTTGCCGGAGACCAAGAAGTCTGTAAGTTAAAAACAAAAGCAGAAACTGGCTGCTATAAACCTCCTTATACAGGTAAAAATGATAAAGAATTTCTCGCCATTTTTCCTTATTTTCCTGAACCTCATCAAGGTGTAAAACAGGGCTGTTAATGTCGAATTTAAAACTATTGTTCCTCTGCTTATTTTTATTGAGTAATACGTTATTTGTGAGGGCTGAAGTTCATTTCGAGATAAATTCTTTAGGTTATTGGCAGAATCTTGTTAAATTGCATCCAGAGCTTACGGAGCCAAGGGTTATGTTAAGTTGGAAATACTTTGCACAAGCCAAAAATAGCGGTAGGGTTGATCTTTTAAAGAAGAGCTGTAAACAACTAACGCAAGTGCTTTCTATTAGACCCGATAAAAATGCCATTAAATTAGCCATCAATTTTTCGAGCTACCAGCATAACTTTAGCTTGCTAGAAAACCTTGCTCAGTATTATTTATCTTATTGGCCCTATGATAGCCAAGTACACCTTTGGTATTTACAGGCAGCTATCGCTCAGAACCGTAATAAATTGATTAAGAAAATAGCAAGTAAACTACTTTCTTTGCCTGCAGATTTATACACTTTACTTGGCAAAGCTGATCTGGCAGGTTTTCACGAAAACTTTAACGCCAGAAGACAATTTTTACTGCAAGCATTGGATTTTGCGACTGAGCAGAAAACACAAGCATGGCTATGGTTGCAGTTAGCAGTGATACACCTTAATAATCAGCGAAATTTATTGCTTGCGGGTCAAGCATTAATAAAGGCTAAGCAGCTTGACCCTAATAGTGCTGCTATTCAACGACATCATATTGAGTGGTTGATATTTAATGGGAATAAATCATTAGCACAGAAAAAATTAACTAAATTAAAAAAATGGCACCAACATCATGAGTTAGTAAATTTTGAAGTTATGATTAATACACTTTACCCAAACAAGCCCACGGATAAACTAGAGGCTAAACACCAAGTTACTGTCGGTCATATTTGTCAAAATACATTTAACAAACTTGTGGAGAAAAGTTAGCTATAAGTAAATATTTCTGCATTTATTCATTCAAAGTCGCTTTGCTGTTATCACGTACCTTTCATTATTATTACTGTCAGTAAAACTGCCAGTATTACCTATGTTCGTAAAAGGATAACAAGTGATTAAAACTAGCGATGCGTCATCGGCTAAAACAGGTAGTTCGCCCAATGAAGCATCCACAATATCAATGGCTTCAACTTGGTAAAGCTGGCTTTGGCCATGTTTGTCAGCTAATGAAATTATATCCTTCATAAATACCTCGTCTAAAAATGAAAAGTGACTATCTCGATGTCCAGCAACAACAAAAGGTTGAGTTCTACTAGCTTGATTAAAAGGGGCAATAGCACCTGCTGAAAAAGCTAAGGTGGTAGGGTCGCCGCCATTGAGCACAACAATACTTTTGCCTAAACGCTTAAATGAAAGTTCAGCAATGGGGTAGGTGTCTGCCCACGGCCAAGGTTTTATTTTCTGTTGTATGTTAATTGTCTGATGCCAGCTGTAACTGATTAACTGCTCTGAAAGCAAAGCTTTAGCGGGTAGCCAGCTAGCATGAAGGCAAAGTAAGCTACCCGTAATTAGCAGCGACTTTTTAATGATGCTTTTCATAACGACTCACTATTTTTGCCAGTAACAAGAACCCTAAACCAATGAGTAACTGAAATTGCCAGCCTATCGCTGTTTTAGGCATAGCGACCATTAAACTTTCATGGGCTTGAATAGCGTTATTTTTAGACTTATGCGCACCAGATAAATTATTTTTAGCGGATAAAGACGAGACCTTTGGCTGTTTTTCTATGGCAATAAAACTGGTGTAAGGAGATATTATTTGATGATTAAGCGATGTGGCAATAACCTGCGACTTCACCTGATCTTTATTTGCCCCAATAACAAGACTATCGAGTAAGCTTTCTATTTTCCGTCTTGCCCAAAGTGACGAAATACCTTTTGATGACGGGCTACCATTAATAATTAATTGCTGGTACCAAGGAGCTGATGCCGTCTCTCCGGATAATTGAACACTCGTAATAGGCAACTGCGATTTAAGTGCGATTTGTAGCGGCTCACCAAAATATAAATCAGGGACCTTCTTAGGATAAACGTCAACTTGCTGATGAACTTGGCTATCAAAGGTTAAGTTAATATTACTGATGGCTGGTTGGCTTATTTTGGTCATGAAGTGACTCATTTTGTGCTGAACTTCATTTTGGTTTTGAATAAAGACATAACTACCACGACCAAATTGCGCCGCTTTCTTCATAAAATAACCATTGGGCGCTGCGCCTATCCCTACTGTATATAAACGAAAACTACCTTGAGCAGTATTAAGTAGTTGCATAAGCTCAAATTCATTGGCTACTGCGCCGTCAGTAATAAAAACTATTTGGCGAAGTGCTTTGCCCGACTGCTTTTCATTTTTCTTCATCATTAAAGCGTTACTCAGTGGTCGGTACATTTCTGTGCCACCATCCGCACTTAAGTCATCAATAAATTCCAGCGACTTTTTGATATTCTCGGCTGAGGCCATTTGAGTGATAGGGAACAGCAATTGTGCTTCATCATCGAAAGCAATAATATTGAAACTGTCTTTATCGTTTAGTTGTAGTACAGCAAGTTGCAAGCTCGATTTTGCTTGCTCCATAGAAGTACCCTGCATTGAGCCTGAAGTATCAATGATGAAAATGATATCTCTTGCTATCACCTTTGCGGCTTCGGTTTTTGGCGGAAAAAAAGTCAGTAACGTATAGTATTCACCTGAAACGGCTTGGGTAAAGCTACTAACTTGAGGCTGACTACTAGCTAATAACTGCCAACTCAATTTAAAGCTTTTATTAGACACCACATGTGCTTTATTTAAGGAAATTAAATAATCGTTTTGGGTACTGTTTAATGCTCTATATTTTATTTTATGGCTGTCACTGAAAATATCCGTGATGGGAATTCCTGAATTTAACGCAATGTTTATGGATGACTGACTTCGAGTAACTGAATGACTTGGTGCTAATGACAAGTCTTTGCTTGGCAGGTTAAATGGCTCAGGTAATTGCATGTATGAATGTGTAGATGAGTGTGAGTATGCATTTTTTGAATGATAATTAGCAGACTGAACCGCTAAATTGTCAGATGATTGGCTCGATAATTTTGGTTGGTACCTTTTAGTCATTGCCAGTGGCAGTGTTAAAGTAAACTTACCCTCGTCAAAAGAGACCGGCAAAATAAATTTTAAGGTAACAACGACGATCGACTGTGCTGGAATATTCGCTATTTTATTGGTAAATAAATTCGGTCGATGTTGTTCGAGTAAACTTGCTTTTTTTCCTTGTCTTTTCGCTTGTTGGTAAAGTACTTTTGCGGTTTTTTTTTCCATTATCTCACCGATTATTTCTATATCCCCCACTTTTATTATTAACTGCTTTACGGCAGAGTTTTCAGGTAACGGAAACTGATACTTACCTTCTAACGCAATACCATGGGGGTTAATGAAAGTTTGCTTTATCTCTGCATATGCAACTAAACCATTAATTTCTATGTTGGCTTCAATATCAATAGGTAAGGTGGCACGCATGGCGGGGTTAGGGTGATCAAAAAGCAACTGTGGCCCCTGAATAAGGGCATTCTCACTTGTTACTTTTTTCTCTAAATAAAAAGGGCTACTTTGTGCAAGGGGAGCAAAAATAATAACCAGCACGATAATAACGAATAAAAGCAGTGATAATTTCAACCATTTATTACGGCGTTTATTACGTTGTTTTCGGTAGTAATATGAGTCTTGATAATCAATAAGTTGTAGTTTTTTTTTAGAAGTAAACATCGCTTGCTCTTGTCTTAAAGTGGTATAGCTATTTAAGCAAAGCATTGAGTGTTAGCAGCGTCAGTATAAGGGCAAAGTACTGACTAATTATGTCGAAAATATGGCAGCTTGTGGTTTTAAGTAAATATAGGAAAATTACGGTACTGATGTTCGCTAGAATTTATGTGTATATGGCCTTATTTATTTTCAGTGATTCTAATAACTTTGACATTTTCTCAATATAGTCAAAGAATTTTCATCGTGAATTTTGCATCGAAATTGCCAATCATTCTACATATGTATCTTCTAATAGTTTGTTTATATTATAAAAAGCCATTCATCACTAGGATTAACCGTCTATCACTTTTTACTTAATCGATTTTTTATATTTGTTATCATAGTGTTATTGAACTTCGTGATTGAAAAACTCTAGGAAGAGAAATGAAAGTAAATACACCATATCAAGCTTGTAAAACTACCATGAAAAAAACAATACTCGCGTTAAGTCTGTCTATTTTTGCGACATCGGCTGCGGCGAGTATATCCCTTGGTGAGCATGCCAACAATAAATTGGTACTAACCGGTGAAAACTCGGCTTTTGTTGCCGGCAGTGGTGAAACACCTTATTTGCAGCAAGTGCTTTTACTTAGCGAAACTGCAAAATCAATCACCTTACCCGAAGGTGCTTTACTTTACGATTACGGTTATTGGGACGAAGATAAGAAAATTCAGGCTGTGGCATTAACACCAACAGGTATATATCTGGTTAGTGAGCAAGCACCGCAATTATTATTAGCAGTTCAATCGCTATATTCGACAATGAATAGTGCTGAGTTCAAGCACCATTCATTCACCGTAGACAGTAACAACGATGGCTTAACCGATATATTCTTACCAGGCTTTAGCAAACAAACTCTATATCAGCAGCAAAGTGACGGTAGCTTTACGGAACATATAATTAATCACCTGCCAAAAATAAAGACACGAACCAGCCAAGATGACCTTTCAGTAAATTTTAAATTGCCTAGCCGACCTAAATTTATTGATATTAATGGCGATAACATCTTAGATGCTGTATTTACTAGCGCTCAAGGCGTTACTTATTTTATTGGCTCTAATACTGATAATAGCGTTGGTTACCATGATGAACAACAACTTACCATGCCAGTCCATTTAGATAATAAAGATAGTGATCTTGTTGAACGTTTAACAAAACTAAGCGACTTTAATCAAGATGGTGTCGTTGATTTATTTACTAAAACCACCAAAAGTAACGTAGAGGTTAGTCTAACTTCATCGGGCGGTAAAAAGACAATGAAAGTTTATCTCGGAAAAAGAGTCGATGGGATGATGAGCTTTGATGTACAGCCAATCAGTGAAATTACTTTAGAAGGTAAAAGTAATATTGTCGACTTCCCTAATTTAACGGGCGATAAGTATACCGAATTAGCCGTAGTTGAAGTAGACATAGGTATTACAGATATCATATCTATTGCGAGTGCTGCGGCAAGTGGTGAAGCGATAGAATTAGATGCAGAAATACGGTTTCATCGCGGTATGGCGCAATATCAATTCAGTGAAAATTCTGAAGTCGAGAAAGACTTCGAGTTCAAAATAAAGCTGGACAATGACTCATCTAAATTTGATTTAAGCATGAACATTAAAGATTTTAATGGCGACGGTAAGGCTGACTTATTACTGCGTACTGACGACAATGTGCTGAAAATATTTTATGGTGAAGAGAGGCGTTTATTAAGTAAGAGAGCAAAAAAGATCAAACATGACTTACCCGAAAATAATCGTAATATTTTAACACAAGATATCAACCAAGACGGTAAAGAAGACATCTTGATTAAACTAAAAGACAAAAAAGGTATGTACCAGTTAAAAATTATTAAAAGTTAACTAGCCTAAATTATCTTTAAAATAACAGGTAAACACCTATCAACGACTATTTATTTCGAGGTGTTTACCTATTTTTTTACTTTTACATACAGCTTTTACTATGGTTAGTATTGGCCAATTTTTTTATTCTGCCAAGCAGTTATTAAATAAGATGAAATAGAGTCACCACTGCCTATTCTATATTCACTTTTTTTATCCTGTCGCTCAATGCCTTCTTCTTTAATATTATTCGCTGAATCAAAATTGGCTAATTGTTCTCGAGAAAACCATTGGCAATCATCTATGTCGTCTTTACTAATATCTATGGTAGTTGACGTGGCAACGGCGGTAAAACCTAACATAACAGAGGCTGGAAATGGCCAGGGCTGAGAGGTTATATATTGAGGATTTTCAACGACCACAGCTGTTTCTTCTGAAACTTCCCTTATTACCGCTTCTTCTAACGTTTCACCGGGGTCGACAAAACCGGCCAAGGTTGAATACATTCCCGCTTTCCAACTGGCCTGACGGCCTAATAAGCAACGGGCGATCCCATCAGGAAACATATGTTCTACTAGCATAATTACTGCAGGGTCTGTGCGGGGAAACGACATGTTACGACATTCTGTACAGCGTCTTGCGTGACCGGCCTCAACAGATCTACTCGCATTACCGCATTTACCGCAATACTGGTGTGTTGTATGCCAGTAGTCCAATGCTTTAGCTAATGCTTGAATTGATGCATCTATTACTGCTAACTTTGGTGTTGCTTCACGAAGATTTTTCCACTGACCTAGGTTAAGTAATTCTTCTTGGGCTGAAAATCTTAGCTTTTCAAAATTTACCGTAAACAAAGATCTAACCGTGGCAGATTCTACAGACTCAGCCCCTTTACCCAAGTAAATACAACTCTCGATAGATACACTATCAAGTTGCGATTTACTCAAATAAATTGGCGTAAAAGTATCATCATGGGAAAAAAGGCTCATGCCGTCATTAATAATACAAAATAATGTGTCTTGATGATTAAATTCTGCCGTTAACCAGCGCTTATTTTTACGTTGATTACTGCAGCGGTCAAGCGGCATATCTGCGTATGTCAAACTCATATATTGTCCTTTTGATTTGGCGCTGCCTTGGCTTAGTTGCCATAAAGTGCCTAAGCCCAGATCATCAATTAAATATTTAAATAAACAAGCATATATCATTTCACGACTGATTTAATCATTTAATAAGTCAAACTGATTTAATGATTGCACAACATCAGGACAGTCCTGACAGATTAAGGATATAAGTACTGCAAAGTGTCATTTATCAGAGATGTTTTAGTTCTTACCGATATATTTAGCGCTAAAACTGACCTGTTAGCGAGATTGAAAACCTCGGCGCACGTTCATTTTTCCTATGCTCTTGTCTTAAAATATCACTTTGGGTAAATAGCCCGGTATGGCGGGTTCTATTAATTGTGTATTTGTCATGAAGTAAATTATCTCCTTTAAGGCGAACCTTAACGTTTTTAGATATCTGATAATCAATAAAAGCGTTTGCCGATAATTTAGTATCTAGATTGCCTTGATAATCATAATAGTAAAATTCATAACGGCTTTTATTTTCTACGGTTAAACTAAAAGAAAGTCCTGGCAATAATTCATTTTGATTTAATCTAACGTTCCATTCATTTTCACTTATTCTTTCGATTGGGGCTTTATTCCCGGTAAAAGGGTGGATCATTTCACTATGTCGCCACGTATAATTGGCACTGATTAAGGTATTATTCAGCCCTAGAGCTTCTAAACCAAAGCTAGTATCTAATTTAATGCCGTATTCTTTACCATGATCAATATTACCATCGCCAGAGCGTTTAACGAGCAGTACTTCGGTGATTAAATCGCTGATCTTATGGTAATAGGGCGTTAATGTCAGACTGCCACTGGTTTTTTGCCATTGTTTTTCAAAACCGACAGATAATTCATCACGCACTTCTGGTTTTAAATCAGGATTAGTTTCTTCAAGTCGAGATTCATAGCTGTCAAACCAGGGAACAAAATCTTTTAAATTAAGTTGGCTGACGGTGCGTTGATAATTAAAGCGTATTTGATAAATATCATCTAAATCGTACCGTATATTTAAACGTGGCTTTAAATAAGAAAACGTCCGGGAAATATTGCTTTGGGCATTTTGTATCGTATCACTTATTACTGCCAAATCTGTTTTAACATCTATGGTAGAGCGCTCATAAATTAATGATAATTGTAAGTTAAGGTCGGAAGAAAGAGTAAAATTGTAATTGCTAAAAGCTTCATAACGGGTTTCTTTAATATCATTAAACTCACTTGAGTGATAAGGCGCACCTGATTCGCTAATATACTGTAAATTTTCGTTTAATTGATTAACCGCAACTTCAACACCAGAGTCAAAGGTATGACGCGAGTCTAGTTTATGCCGCCAGTTTGTCCGTAGTACATTTTCTTTCGATGTATATACCCGAGGTAACTGATAATCAGCTTTAAACTCATTGCCACCTTGAGATGAAATGTGCCAAGTTTTATCGTCAGAATCAGCCTTATTGCTAATAAACATTAATTTTAAATGGTTATCATCATTGAGTTCATGGCTAATATCTCCGCTGATCTCCCACTTATCTCTGGCCCAATCATAGAATAATGCTTTATTTTCTAGTTGATTAGTTACTCGGTATTCAATGTCATTGGTGATTTTTGCATCAACATCAATCTTCTCGAAAATGGCGTTGAGTTGCAGCGATGTTTGCTCTGAATGTAAATATTCTAACTTTGCTGATAACTGCGTTTTTTTATACAAATTTTCGCGTAGTCGAGTATAGGTATGAGTATGCGTTTTCTCTGGGGATGTAAATTGATCTATGGTGCTAAGTTCATTTGGATTGATTGAACGATTTAAACCAATTCTATATTTAAGATTATCAATGCCATCACTATAGATAAGAGAACCTATAGATTGAGGCGAGATATCAGCAGTTTTGACTGAAGCTAATGTCCATAAAATAGAAGACTCAATGTCTTTTTTAAGGACGACATTAATGACTAACCCATTACTTTGAACATCTAAGTCAGATCTTGTTCCACGAATAAGCTCAATATAATCAACATCTTTCGCCTGAATATTATCAAGCTCTTTCGATATGCTATTTTCTTTTCCTGAAACACGTTTACTATTTATTAAAATTTGATCTCCTGCTGAGCCAAAGCCACGATTTTGTGAAGCACCGTTCATTGAATTTAATAGACTGTTAGCTCCCGGTATTTTTTCTAAAATGTCGTATAAGGTTTGAGGATCAAAAACCATGAAAAAACTGGCATCATATTTATCAATATTTGATGTATTTAAAGTCGACCCATTAGCATAACTGGTATTTGAAAAACCGAACAAAAGGGGGGCGGTACTGAAAAGAATACAGGATAAAATAGCCCGACGAATAACTGAGCGCTTAAATATATGACGAGCTTGAGTTTCACTGTTTATCATTGTTAGATCTCTTTATTATAATTCATGGAGATCTTAATCAGTAAAAGTGCCAGCAAATAGGCATGAAAAGTAAAAATAACAGTAGGTAACTTTTACAAAACTTTGCATTAGGCATTAAAAGAATGATGATATAGTCGCGATTGATTTAGCAAAGGATATCAATAAATAACATGAGCATTAACCCGACACTTCTTATTGTTGAAGATGAACCAAGTATTTTACGTGGCTTAACCGATCTATTTGTATTTCATGGCTTTGATGTTGAGAGTGAAATGGATGGTAAAAAAGGGTTAAAGCGTGCATTAAACCGGCAGTACACTTGTATTATTTTAGATGTGATGTTGCCGTCAATGAACGGTTTTGAAATATGTAACGCCATTAGGCAGCAATCTCAAGTTCAACCTATTTTAATGTTAACCGCTAAAAATACTGAAGAGGATATCATTAACGGCTTAACCTTAGGAGCTGATGATTATTTAGCAAAACCTTTTTCAACTTCAGAGTTAGTCTTAAGAGTCAGTGCTTTAATCAGGCGTTCGGGCTTATCGGGTAATGACCACAAACTCACGATTGGTGATGATGTCAGTATATGTACACAAAAATTAACAGGCATCTCCTTTGAACAGGAAATTCGCTATACCCGCCGTGAAGTGACTATTTTATCTTATTTAAATCAGCAAAAATCGCCGGTTTCTCGTGATGAACTGCTCAGAGAGGTTTGGGGATATAAATCCACAGAGCATTTAGATACACGTACTGTTGATATCCATATTGCCAAGATACGTAAAAAGATTGAGAGCGAACCTAAATTTCCAAAACACCTAGTAACGCTTAGAGGGGAAGGGTATCAGCTATTTAGCTGCCAATCTTAATATGAAGCAATTATTTTCAGATAAACGATTATTAAACTATCAGCAGCGTCTTAATAGATTACGATGTTTTACTGTTATTTTTTTAGTGCTGTTACTGGTACCCGTTAGTGTGGTTGTTTATAAGGGATTTAATCAATTTGAAAAAGACTTATTAATAGAATACAAACGCCAAACAGAAATAGTGACTTATCAATTAAATAAACGCATATTTAAACGTGCGATTTTAGAAAATTCGCTGAGTCCGCAAGTATTCGATTATTATCAGCATCTCTACAATCCAATAAATAAGCAAGTGACACGTGTAAAATCGCCACTTTCAAAACCTGAATATAATGAACGTATTACCGGCATTATTGGCTATTTTCAAATTGATGAAAATGGACAGTTTAACAGCCCAATTTGGCCTTATATAATTAATAGTTCTGATGATTTAAAAGCTATGGATGTCGATTTAGAATCAGTTAAGCGCAGAGGAGTTTCATTTAAGTTATACCAAATTATATCGCGTTCAAATGAATTAAAGCGCTTAATTGAGCAAAAGTTACCTGAAAATAATGATAAGTTTGCTTTTTTCTCAGATGTGCCCGAATATTTTATTTTTTATCGTATTGTCGAAGTTAACGCTCAAACTAAACTTCAAGGATATATTATTGATTTGGATGATTATTTAGGGAGCCGAGTTTCGCGAGTATTCACGACAGCGCAGTTTGATAATGATATTGGTATTACCGTTAAAAAAGACAGTAAAAAAGAAGAGAAAAAAGAAGAAGAACGCTACTTTGTTTCTCATATAAATTCAAAAGGTGAAGCTGAAGTTAGCCAGTTAGCGGCGCAAGATAAGCAATTAAACCTGTTAATTAATCAGCAAAATTTAAATTGGCCTTTTACTGGCTACAGTATTAGTTACTCTACTGGTCAACTACCATTATCCTCAGCGGCGATTTATAGTCTTAGCTTGATGATTTTATTGATATTAGCCATAACCATAGGCTGTTATGGTTTCTATCGTTTAGGTGTTAAACAGCTTAAATTAGCAGAGCAAAGGTTAAACTTTGTCTCTTCAGTGAGCCATGAACTGAAAACACCTTTAACGTCTATTCGAATGTATTCTGAAATGCTAAAAACAGGCATGGTCCCCTCAGAAGCATATAAAACTGAATATTACGAATTCATACACAGTGAAAGTGAGCGTTTATCACGCTTAATTGATAATATTTTACAACTTTCAAAATTGAGTCAGCCCCAACATACTGTTGATCTGCATTATACAAAACTGAGTATTTTAACCGATATTATTCGCTCAAAAATATCATCATTATTAGTAAAAAGTGATTTCCAGTTAAATATAATTAACGATTTTAAACAGCCTGACCAGGTAATGTTACTCGTGGATATTGATGCATTTTCTCAGGTTGTGATCAATATTACTGATAACGCGATAAAGTTTTTTGATAACGAGTCAATACAGGATGAAAGTCGTAAAAAAATCGATTTTGTTTTCAAAGTGGATCCTAAAAACAAAGATCATATACTGATGGAAATTCGTGATTACGGCCATGGTATTTCAGTAGAGCAACAAAGTAAGATTTTCGAATTGTTTTATCGTGGTGGTAGTGAACTAACGCGCTCAACACAAGGTACAGGTATTGGTTTAGCTTTGGTTAACGAACTAGTATTAGCACAAAAGGGCACTATTGAAGTACAGCGTATGACGCCAGGGCTAGCAATGAAAATGAGCTTTAAGTGTAAGTAAGCAGGAAGTTTTTAAGTTAAAACTCAGGACTAAGATCTTAAATTTAACACCATTGCTTTACAGGTTATGTGAAAAAACACTCTGTAATCGGCTATATATGTCATGGTTTTGAAAGAGAAGATACCGGGTTAATGCACCAACAATAGTGCGTTATTTTACCATTATAAATAAGATAGTAATTGGTAAGTAATATCTAAGGGGAGGCAGTCAAAGGTTACGTACCTAGAGCGCTTGCTAAGAGCGATAATACCAAAGCTTATACTCTTGGTTAATTTGTTGAAACTTCCTCGCTGCTCTGTGCAGTTTATCTAGCTACTTTATTTTGTAAAAAATAGAATAAATTGTAATTTTGGCTATAATTTGTCCAGAAAAAGGAATTCAAAGGATTGATTTCATGCCAAAGCCCGATAATGAATCTAACAAAACCTCACCAATGTTATGGATCTCTCTGTTCATTGTTGAAAGTATAACTTTGCTATACATTATGGGTAAAATTATAAGTTTCTTAATTTAATTGCCCCCAAGCCCCATGTGCGGCCAAGTAGGTCGAGCAATTCCATAATGGCTTTACCTGTTTTAGCACCTTTCATAAAGGAGGTATTAAAAGGAGCTATTCGTTTCTTGATGACAAAAAATAATAGATTGCCTATTGTTATTTAGCCTTTTTAACTGAGAAGCAATCATACTATTTTATCGTCCCCAAAATCCTTCAGTAATTCGTTTTTCAGCGGTCCTCATAATACTCAACCTTAAACAAGACGAAATTAATATCCATATAGTTTTAGCAAAGTTATGGAACAAATATATTTGTCCTTCTTGTGTTAATTCGGTCGGATTTAATAGTTTTATCAAAAAACAAAAATATTAATTGTCAGTTTATGTGGCTAATTATTCTACGGTTATGTCAATTGTATCTCCGACACCCTTAATACTATTTATATTATAATATACAATTCTCTTTGTATATCGTATATTGTATTTCGGTATTGTTTGTTTATTGTGCACCATAAGGTGATTTATAAACCTAAGGAAGCAATGAAAAAACAATATCAATAAAAAATTAGCAATTAACTCAGACAAAAATAATAACGCTAAGGATAAAAAGTAGGCGATTAATTAAAGGGTTAATAAAGATAATAATAAAAGTGATAGAAAGGGTGAAACATGAGTTTCAATAATAAAGGAATAATAAAGCTATCTATGTTGATGATGCTAACCGCATCTTTAACGACACTTGCGAGTGAGAAAGCAAAAAAGTTAAGCGTTAACAAGACCGAACAAATTAGTAGTAGCAAGCAAGTAAATATTAACACTAAAATCAAAGGCGCTAAGCAGTCTAAAATCTCGAGAGCAACTCAATTGCCATCGAACAAAGTATGTAATATTGATGATAATGGTCAAGACTGGTCAAAGTTGCAGTATCAGCTTAAAACACAGTTACAAACAAAAGCCAAAAATAAAAAGTCTTCTGGCTTAAAGCTGACTAAATCTAAGTCATTTTTGAATTCAAGTGCTGAATCAGCCGGTAACGGTATCGCTGGTCGTTATTATGTTCCGGTAGTATTTCATGTTTATGGCGAGCAATTTACCTGTGACGATACATCACAAGCTTGTTTAACCGATGAAAAAATCATTGATGCCTTACAACGATTAAATGAAGATTTCCAAGGAACAAATGATCAAGATGGTCCTATTGCTCCTCAATTTCAAGAAATTAGAGAAAGCTTAAATGTTGAGTTTGTCTTAGCCAAAAAATCTCCTGACGGCCAAGCAACAACAGGTATTGTTCGGTATAACCATGAACAAGCAGGTTATGGTAACGGTAGTGGCGCAGACGAACTTATCGCGGCAGATGCTTGGGATAACTTCAAATATATGAACGTTTATATTATGAACGATTTATATGATGATGGTTCAACCAACAACTCTGGTGTCGCTTGGTATCCAGAAATTTCTATGAGTCAAGCCAATACCTCGCGTGTTGTTTACAACGGTTCGTATGTAGGCGATAACACAGATGAAAACTTTCGCTCAGTGTTAACACACGAATTTGGTCACTGGTTAAACTTACCTCATACTTTTTCGGGAGACAGTTGTTCTATTGCCAATGAAACTTTTTGTGGCTTAACCGGAGACCGCAGTTGTGATACTCCACAAATGTCACTTTCAACTGACATGTATGACAACTCTAAAAACTGTCTTGGTCAACCAACCAACACAGAAAACTTCATGCATTACACCAGCAACTACGCGATGTTTACCCAAGACCAAGTAGCTCGTATGACCGCGGCACTTCATGGTGATGCACGTTCAACGCTATGGTCAAACGCTAATCTAATTGCGACAGGTTTAACAGAGCTAACTTCTGACGCCTCGCATTATTGGGATGGTGTATCCGGTATTGATAACGGCCCAAGTGGTGATATTATAGCAAGCTTTGACAATTTATCTGCTGAAAAAGATGCTATTGATACCTTCATTATTGATGCACCAGAAGGAACACCTGCACTAGCTTTTTATCTTTCAGGTTACACGCAAGACCCTGATATGTATGTGTCTGTGGAAAAGGAGTCTACGCTTCTTCCAAGTGGCAGTTGGCAAGCAGATTATGTTTCATTCTTATCTACGGCTACGCCTGAATTTATTGGAATTTTAGGACCTAAAGCTGATCAATCATATTATGCTACGGTTCATGCTTTTACTGAGTATAACCAAGCCAATTTACAAGTTTTAGCGGTAGAAGATCCGTTATTAGCGGCTGGTAGTAAACGTTATCATGTTATTAAGCAAGGTGGTTTGTGGTCTCCCGCTGACGTTGAACCAAAAAAGTTCCAATTTACTATTCCTGATGAAGCCGAAAAAGTCGTGGTTGTTTTTGCTGGCGCTTATGGTGGCGATCCAGATATGTATGTTAGCCAAAATAAAGCTGTGACTATTGAAGATGCTGATTGTTCGCCTTTTAGTGCAGCTAAACTTGCAGAGTACTGTGAATTTAGCCAAGGTGGCACTTTCAATATTATAATTCAGCCATTTGCTGAATACTGGGATGGTGAATTACAAGTTTATTACGAAACAAAAGACACAGCTAATCAGCCTCCTTTTGCTAATACCAATCCTATTTATCAAGCGATGATTGACCATGAAGTTCATTTCAATAGTGACTCATCTGTAGATGTAGACGGTAGTATTACTGACTTTTATTGGGACTTTGGAAATGGCGATACCAGCCATGAGGCAAACCCAGTATATATTTACAATCAACTAGGTCAGTACAGTGCTTCATTAACAGTTACCGATAATGAAGGCGTATCCAGTACCACAACAACTGACGTTAGTATCACACTTTACAACCCTAACGATGCCGAACTTTGCGATGGTTGTTCTCGAGTCTACTTAACAGAAGAAATAGGTTTATCTTCTGAAAAAGGCGTAGAACCTCGTACTTACAAGTTTAGCGTACCCACTGCTGCTTCATTAGTGGTTATTGAAATTGTTGCCGGTTCAAGTGGCGATCCAGACTTACATGTTAGCCAAAATAAAGCCGTATCTATCGAATCATTTAGCTGTCGCCCTTGGGATGGACCCGGCGCCTTAGAGAGTTGTAAATTTACTGAAGGTGGCATTTTTAATGTCATGATCGACCCTTTCGATGCTTACAGTGAAGTTACGTTTAAAGCTTACTACGATATTCGTGATGACGCAGACCATTCTCTACCTAATGAACTTCCTGTTGCTCAAGCCAATGGCGATTACACCACCATTGCAGGCAATGAACTTTACTTCAGTAGTGAAGGCTCTAGTGACGAAGATGGCAGCATTGTTAGTTATTTCTGGGAATTTGGCGACGGTAATACCAGTGATTTAGCTAATCCTATTTATATATATAACACGGTAGGGCAGTATCAAATTTCTCTAACAGTAACCGACAACGAAGGTGCAACCCATTCAACATCGGTAGAAGTTGATGTTACCCCTATTGGTGATTTCGATGGCGATGGCGATGTAGACTCCCTTGATATTCGTGCATTTTCTATGGCGGTAAGACGTGGCCAAACAGTCGATGCTTCTTTTGATTTAAATGGCGATGGCATTGTTAATTCTAGAGATGTTCGTTTAATGAGATCTATTTGTTCTTATGAGCGCTGTTCAACCATAGCTCCGCCTCCAGAACCACCTACAGCAATGGCGAGTGGTAACGACAATGTAGAGCAATTTGTTGAAGCTAGTTATTCAAGTGCAGGATCAAACGACCGTTATGGGCGAATTGTTAGTTATTCATGGGACTTTGGTGATGGTAATACGAGTGTTAAAGCCAACCCTAAACATACCTTTAATCAAGTTGGATATTTTGATGTAGTTTTAACGGTTACCGATAACGATGGCATGACAGCAACTGACACCATTGGCGTAAATGTTAACTATGGCCCACTGCAAAATAGTTGTTCAACGCAAACAGCGTTTGAAGAAAGTACTTTAGAGACAGAAAGTGTTACTTGTTTAGGCGACAGACAAACATTTGCCTTTCCTCTAGGTAATGCAGGTACCCATAAAAGTGTCGCTATTACTGTTGCTCACGGCAGCAATGACTTAGCACTTTATTATCGCAATGGTGGTTGGGTTCAATTATCGAGTAATAAATTCGATGCTTCATCAACCGATAATAATAATCAGGCGTGTATTTACTTAACACTCGATGCTGATGCTGAACAAAATTATTGGAGTTATATTGAGCTAACAGGCGCAAGTAGCAATTCAACTATTGTGGTTGATTTTGATACCCAAGGTTGTCGACCTATTCAATAGATTAATAAAAATGTGAATTCAGTCATTCGGGCTGCTTTCACTATTTACATAAAAAAATAAATAAAAATAATATATAGGAAATAAAATGAGAAAACTAATAACCCTGATCACATTTATACTTGCATTCAATGCTAATGCAGGCGTGATCAACATAGATATTGCCGAGACAACTATTAATAATGGCGATAGCATAGCCGTCACTATTAGCGCTCAAGATTTTGATGAAACTGATATGTTTGGCTTTAATTTTGAATATGACAATTCAATTTTTAGCTACATAGCAAGTTCTCTTTCCAGTGATTTAGACATATTTGATAATCAAGACCCATGGTTAGGCCTAGAAGTTGCTGAATGGGGATTTGGTTTATCTTTTGATTTTGTAGGAGAAATGAGTGCCCCAGTTGATGGTAACTTTGCTATTGCAAACTTCAATTTAATGTCTACAAATGAAGGTTCAAGTACTTTCAATGTTAATGACTTCTTTAGCTTTGGAGCCTTTGATGACTACAGTGTTACCTTTTCCAATTCAAATGCGGTAACGGTAGCTTCAGCACCCCAAGCGGTACCTGAGCCAAGTTCAATTGCTATAATGATGATAGGGTTTATCGCTTTATTCACCAGTCGTAAAAAATTAATGAACAAAAATAGTTAATCAACAACTTGACCAGATAAGTACCAAAAAACAAGCTACAGGTGAGTTCTCACCTGTAACTTGTTTCTTCTCTATCTACCAGAGCTCCCCCCCTTACCTTAATCATACCTAATCATAAAATTTGTCATCCTACTTTTTTGTAGTTAACCTTTCACTTTATTGTCGCAACACATTAGCAATAGGTGTTATCGTTAATTATTTCTGGGTGTTAATCATGGCTGTAATTTGTACAGCAGAAATTGTTTTATTCGTGCAGTTCATCTGTGCTTTTGGAAAGTAATTATGTGGCGTTTTGCTTTATTTATTGGTTTAATTTGTTCTGTATCCCTTAATGTTTACTTTTTTTTGCAAGTAAACGTACATACAATTGAAACAACTTTTCAGCAAGGTGTTAGTGCCAATTCGTTGCAACGTACCGGACACCTACAAAATAATGAAGCTACAACCAAATCAAGAGAAAGAAAAAGTACTAAAAGCGGCCAACAAATCGTTAACAAGATTAAAAGCGCCCTAAATGCGAAAGACTATTTCAACGCAAACTTTTTAATTCACACCTTAATTAACGACCAACAAGTTGAATTATCCGAAATAAGGCTATTTTGGTTACGGGCAATACAGGGGTTAATTCAACAGGAATTGTTCACTCATGCCGAAGATGCCATCAATGCTTATTTAGCATTTAAGAGTGACGATAGCGACTTTCTATATCAACAAGTTGATTTGTATTGGCAACAGCAATTGCCTTTACTTGCCATTAAATACGCCTACGAAGTGCAATATCATCAAGTTAATAACGTTGAAATTCGTAAGACGATTAACCTTGCCAGAGCACTTGTTCAACAACAAGCTGATGTACTGACAAATAATAATCACTGGTTAGCACTTAGGAATTTAGTTGAAGAAGTGCTTTTATTTGATCCCCAAAGCCTTAACTTACAGCTACTTCTTGCTCGGGCACAATATCAGTTAGGCGAATTCGACTATGCACGCAATGCTATTAAACCACTAGTCAATCAGCCTAATTATAAAATAAAAGCGCGCGCGTTATTAGCTGATATTAATGCCGCATTAAGAAACCCACAAAGTATTCCATTAAGTCGTCAAGGTGAGCACTTTATTGTACGGGCGCTGATGAACGATACGTTTAACGTGTCGTTAATGTTAGATACCGGCGCGAGTATTTCATTATTATCAAAATCAGCATTTGACGCTTTAAGCCAGTATTCAGAAGTTGTTTATATTAAAGACCTAAACCTTAATACGGCTGGAGGGCAGGTAACCGCTAGTCTTTATCAAGTAGACGAATTTTCGATACAAGGCTATGTGGTTAACGACTTTATTTTTGCGGTAAGCCCCTCTTATGTTAATGGGGATCGTGAAAATAACGATGGTTTATTAGGGATGAATTTTTTAAGCGCTTTTGATTTTCACATTGACCAAACTAACAGTCTGTTAATTTTAAAAGATAAATAGACTTGTAAAGGGTGGAGAGTTTTGTGGTTTATTGGCACTGCGTTTTACGCAAAAAAATCATTAACTAAAACTTATGGAGCCTAATTAGTAGATGAAAAACATACTGAACCTGCATTTAGAAACTGAAAATGCGGATGAATTCATTGTGGAATTGAAAACCACTCGATAAATTTTTGTCTTTTATCAAGGGAACAAGTATTAGCGTGGTTAAAATAATCAGCAATAAGCAAAAATTAAGTAAGAATAGGGTAGACGAGCTTATTGCGATACTCATCGCATAATTTGTTCGAAAAGCCGTTTAAATCAACGTGGTAATAAATGGCTCAGAATATACTTCTCTTGATTATAACTTGCACCAAAACACCAGAGCCATTAATCTCCAGTTATCTATCAAACTATTTTAGCTCATAAACCCTATGTTCCCTTTATCTGTTCTTGACTTAGTCCCTGTAAAAATTGATAAAACACCTGCCGATGCCTTAAGCGAATCTTTAGAATTAGCACAACATGCTGATGCTTTAGGCTACTTACGCTATTGGGTGGCTGAACATCATAATATGGTGGGTATAGCCAGCGCAGCAACGTCTGTTGTTATTGGTTACTTAGCCGCAGGCACTAAAAACATTAGAGTTGGCGCTGGCGGCATTATGCTACCAAACCATTCGCCTTTAATTATTGCTGAGCAGTTTGGTACGTTAGAGTCTTTATATCCTAATAGAATTGATCTTGGTTTAGGTCGAGCGCCCGGCACCGACCAATTAACATGGCGAGCTTTGCGTAGCGATCCAAGGGCTTCCGAGAAATTCCCACAAGATGTGCAAGAACTTCAAGGATATTTTGCCCCCGTAAAAGCAGGCCAAGCCGTACAAGCTGTGCCTGGAGCGAACTTGAATATACCGATTTGGGTATTAGGCTCTAGTTTGTATGGCGCACAATTGGCGGCTGAACTTGGTTTGCCTTATGCATTTGCCGCACACTTTGCTCCAGCAGCTCTGGATCAAGCTTTTGAACAATACCGCCAGCTATTTAAACCATCGAGCCAATTAACAAAACCTTACGCGATGGCCTGTGTTTCTGTGATTGTGGCAGACACCAATGAAGAGGCTGAATATTTATTCACTAGCATGCAACAACGATTTTTAGGCATGATAAGAAACCGACGTGGTAAATTATTACCTCCCATAGATAATATTGAAGACTGTTGGAACCCCTTGGAAAAAGCACAGGTTGAAAGCATGTTAACGTGTGCTTTTGTCGGTGACTCGGCAACGGTGAAAGCTAAACTTCAAGACTTTATTAATAGGACGCAAGCCGATGAATTAATAGTGAATGCCGGTATTTTTAGCCAAAGCGCCAGATTACATTCGTATAAATTGTTAGCAGATATTGGTAAAGACCTTGTTTATGGGTAAATTTTG
>Ga0209395_1000798_pt1 | contig 45647 bp, 41 predicted proteins | sample GOMGulsemesocosm_3_FD_184635 | JGI IMG/M metagenome (GOLD analysis project Ga0209395, IMG submission 184635) | Methane-oxidizing microbial communities from mesocosms in the Gulf of Mexico - GOM9D Gulf of Mexico (SPAdes) (version 2) | ecosystem: Environmental > Aquatic > Marine > Cold seeps... | reverse complement strand
AGCTCGCTAAGCGAGACGCTATTAAAAATGTATGTAAAAAAGAAAATATAAACTTAGCTGATTATCAGTAAATTTTAGTTATAAATAAGAGGTAACTATTCAGAACAACAGGATAACGCACCACAGAAGACACAGAGAAAAATATTGCGCTGTATTTTTTCTGTGTAGCATAGCGTCTAGGCGTTCTTGGAAGTGAATTATCTAAGTATCGAATAGTTACAATAAAAGAAGTTAGAACTAAATGTTAAAACCCTTGAACACATAACGCACCACAGAGGACACAGAGAACACAGAGAAAAACATGAGTTTTATTTTATCTGTGTAGAGCGTCTAGGCGTTCTTGGAAGTGAATTATCTAAGTATCGAATAGGTACAATAAACAAGCTAGAACTAAATGTTAAAACCCTTGAACACATAACGCACCACAGAGGATACCGAGAACACTGAGAAAAACATGAGTTTTATTTTATCTGTGTAGCACAGCGCCTAGGCGTTCTTGGCGGTGAATTATCTAAGTACTGAATAGTTATAATAAAAGAAGCTAGAACAGGTTTTATCTAAAAGTTATAACCCTGTTTTAGCTCTTGTTTGAAGTGTTTAGAGTTAACTATTTAAGCGTTAAGTATACTTAACATTTTTTCAGCAACCGCTTCTGAAGATGCAGGGTTTTGGCCGGTAATTAAGTTGCCATCAGCTTCGATATGTACATGCCAATCTTCAGCTTTTTGGTATAAACCACCATTGTTAATAAGCATATCTTCAACTAAAAATGGCACGATCTCGGTAAGTTCTACTCCCGCTTCTTCACCGTTTGTAAATCCTGTAACACGTTTGTTGTTTACCAATGGCTTACCGTCAGTTCCTTTAGTGTGAATCAATGCAGCTGGCGCATGACAGACTAAACCGACTAATTTATTTGCTCCGTGCATGTTTTCTATTAGGGCGATTGAGTTTTTATCTTCTGCTAAATCCCATAATGGACCATGTCCACCAGGGTAGAATACAGCGTCATAGTCATCAGCATTAATTGAAGACAATATTACGGTATTACTTAATTGTGCTTGTGCTGTATCGTCATTTTGAAAGCGTTTAGTGGCTTGGGTTTGGTAGTCAGGTTCATCACTTTTTGGATCGAGTGGTGGTTGTCCACCTAATGGTGATGCTAAGGTGATTTCTGCCTTATTATCTTTAAAAACATAATAAGGTGAAGCAAGTTCTTCTAACCAAAAACCTGTTTTTTGACCTGTGTTACCCAATTTATCGTGCGATGTTAAAATGATTAAAACTTTCATTTGTTTTCCTAAATTTGTGTTTGTTATTAACTATTCAGTGCTTTGATAACTCACTACCGAGAGCATCGAGACGTTACACCGAGAAATAAAGCGCGATATTCTGTCTCTGTGTTCTTTGTGACCTCTGTAGTTCGTTCTGTTTTTTGCTCTGAATAGTTGCGTTATTAATTAAAGTACGGGCTATAAGTCCGAGTACTAAAGTGCTGTTTCTAAAATTTGTTTGCTGGTGGCAATATCAATATCTTGGTGTTCACCTAAAGCCGTCATACCGTGCTTTTCGAGCTGATGGACTATTTTACTAATGTCATCACTATTTAAGTTGTAGTCCGTTAAGGTGGTTCCGATATCTAAAGAATGAAAAAACGCAGCTGTTTTAGCGATAACTTTTTCTATTATGTCTTCATCGCTACCTTCTGTAATATTCCACACGCGGGCAGCATATTGTAATAATTTAGCTTTTTTCTTGTCTTGTTTTACTGTTAATAATGCAGGTAAAACAATGGCTAATGTCCGGGCATGATCAATATTATAAAGTGCTGTTAATTCGTGGCCGATAATATGAGTTGCCCAATCTTGAGGTACACCAGAACCAATCAAGCCATTAAGTGCTTGAGTGGCTACCCACATAAAGTTAGCTCGGCTGTTGTAGTCAGCTTCATCGGCTAATACTTTTGGTGCTAGTTCAATAAGCGACAGTAATAAGCTTTCTGCGTAGCGATCTTGAACCATCGCATTAGTTGGGTAAGTGAGGTATTGCTCCATAATATGTACAAAAGCATCTGCTATACCATTAGATAACTGGCTTTTTGGAAGTGTGTAAGTTTTTGTTGGATCTAAAATAGAAAACTTAGGGAATACTGACCGATGCATAAACGACAACTTAGCTTGTTTTGCTTTGTTGGTTATTACACTACCGCTATTCATTTCAGAACCTGTAGCAGGGAGCGTAAGTACTGTACCAAATGGAATTGTTTTACCTATTTTTCGTCCGCCGGTGGTTAAAATTTCCCAAGGGTCGTTTTCGTAAAGAGCAGCTGCAGCGACAAACTTTGTACCGTCTATTACTGAACCACCACCAACTGCTACCATAAAATCGATGTTTTGTTCGCGAACTATTTCAACAGCTTCCATCATTTTTTCGTAAGTTGGGTTAGCTTCAACACCACCGAATAATATAACTTCTCTGTTAGGTAACGCATCAGTTACTTGTTCTAGTGTACCTGTTGCTTTTGCACTGTTTCCGCCAAACAGTACCAGTACTTTAGCTGAATCAGGTACTAATGAAGCAAGGTCTTTAATGCGGCCTTCACCAAAACTGATGTGGGTTGGATTGTAATAATCAAAATGTTTCATATACTTTACCTTGCTTTGAGTTATTAGACCGGTCGTCTAATGTTTTTGTGTAAATATTTTTGTGATACAAGTTAGTTGAATAATTAACTAAGTTGTATGGTTAATTAGAATTAACGTAACTATTCAGCTAAAAAAAATAGAACGTACCACCGAGGTCAAAGAGAAAAAAAATCGTGCTGTATTTTCTCTGTGTAGCGCAGTGTTTCGGTGTTCTCTGTGGTTATTCTTTAGGTTCTGAATAGTTACAAATTAGTTTTACTACTTAAAATAAGTGTCGAGGTTGACAGAGCACTTAATAGTGGCGCTTCGTTTTTCTGAAGTTTTGCGACAACACTGGCACCTAACCATAAGTGATAGAGCGAGTCAGCCATTTGATCTTGAATGTCAGGGTCGATAGTCCCGTCTTTCACTCCAACTTGAATACACTGAGATATTTTGGCTATAACACCTGCAGCGCCTTTTTCTAGCGCAATACGCATAGGTTCTGAAAGATCAGACACTTCAGCACCTAATTTTACAACCAGGCATTTTTTTTCGTTACAAGGTGTACTTTGAGTATTTGCCCATCCTTGGAAGTAAGTCATTAATCTTTCATAACCTGTCATTTTGTCATTGTTAAATAACGAATCAATTGAGGTTAAATACTCAGAAAAATAATCGGTTATTAGCTCTTCACCAAAATGTTCTTTAGATTTGAAATAATAGTAAAATGAACCTTTAGGTACATTCGCTACTTTTAATATTTCAGACAGTCCAACATAATTAAAGCCTTTAACAGCAATTAATTGATAGCCTGCGGCTAAAATTTGTTGGTAATTTTCGTTCGATTTAGATTTCATAAAATGCATTGTATTATAAAATAGACCGGTCGTCTAGTGGGCTGTGTTACCTTATTATTAAGTCGATTAGATTAATTACTCTTTTTAAGTTCAAAGGTGTTGACTTATAACGGAACAATCGCGAATATGGATTAATAAATATTATTTAATTACTTGGATCAAGCTCAATGCTTAACCACATACCTACAGTGAATATTACATGTTCAAAACGCACGGCCATTCTCGCCAAGCGCTGGCTCGTGTTTTCTGTGGTGTAATTTGATAATAAACTAATCAATTAAAGCCGCAGAATGTAACCTCTGCGGCTTTTGTCTTTTATAGCCTTTATTCGCAGTAGTTTCTTCTTCGGGAAACATAAAAAGGAGTTATAACATGTCAGTGCCAGCTGCTTATTTTGCTGTTGTATTAATTTGGTCGACCACACCCTTGGGTATCGTATGGAGTAGCGAGTCTGTTGATCCTACTTTAGCTGTATTAATGCGTATGATTATTGCGGTAATTCCTGGTTGGTTAATCATTAAACTGTGTAAAATAGAGCTTCCTGTACATCGACAAGCTTTGAAAGTGTATACCTATTCGGGTATCGGTATTTTTGGTGGAATGTTGTTCTCTTATATGGCTGCTCGTTATATACCATCTGGATTAATGTCATTAGTATTTGGTTTATCGCCAATAATATCTGGTGTTTTAGCGCAAAAAATATTACATGAACCTAAGTTTAGTAAAACTAAAAAGCTATCTTTATTTGTATCTTTAGTTGGCTTAGGCGTTGTGTGTTTCGACAGTGTTTATGGTACAAATAGTCAGTTTAATTCACAAAGTTGGTTAGGATTGTTTGCTGTTTTAGGTGCGGTATTTTTCTTTAGTTTAAGTGGAGTTTTGGTGAAAAGTGTTGATGCTAATATACATGCACTTTCTACAACGGTAGGAGCATTAATATTCGTTTTGCCTTTATTCTTTATCGTGTGGTTAGTATTTGATGGCACATTACCCGTTGAAGAATGGCAAACCCGTTCATTGTTAGCCATTTTATACTTAGGAATATTTGGTTCACTATTTGGGTTTATCGCATATTTTTATGTATTGCAGAAATTAGACGCTAGCACAGTATCATTAATAACCATGATCACGCCCGTTATTGCCTTGTGCTTTGGTGCTATATTTAATAATGAGGTGGTTTCATTAAACTTAGTGATTGGTGCTTGTTGTGTCATGACTGGGTTAGCATTATATCAATGGGGCGGTCGTAAGCGCACTAAAGTGGCGGTGGCAACTTAAAGTGTATGAGTGTAGGTGTTAAATGAAGTTATCTATTGGTTTTAAACGAGCAGAAAAGTCAGACATTGCGTTTTTATTATCATTACGTAAAGCGACCATGTCTGCTCATTTAACACAGGCGGGTTTTCACTTTACAGAACAAAACCATTTAGAGCGTATTCATGAATCTTTCAGCGATTCTTATATTATTACTAATAATAAACAACAGGTAGGGTTATTAAAGCTAGGCTTGATGGAAGATAGGATCCATATTCGACAATTTCAAGTGATGCCTATGTTACAAGGGAAGGGTATTGGAGCATTTGTTTTAGAGGCGGTTAGGAAGAAAGCGCTAGCTTATAACTTACCGATAACTTTGTTTGTATTGTTAGATAATCCGGCTAAATCATTGTATTTACGACATGGTTTTTACGTGGAAGCACAATTAGAAAAAGAATATAAAATGCGATGGGATGTTCCAAGCGTTTAATTTAAGTTTGTTGTCAATGTTAATTTTATGTTAATATATGCGTGATGATAAAGGATAGTAAGTTAAACATATGGATATAACGGAAGTAAATCATGACATCACACGTACCCTCTCAATTTAACATTTCACTGCTAGTCACTGAAGAAGCTAAACCATTATTCAGTTTGTTTTCGGGCCACCTATTTAAAGTTAAAGTAAAGCTACTTACTTGCGATAATGTTGTTGAAGGTACAATTCAAATACCTGAAATAATATTAAATAGTAATAGCCATCAGAATATTTCTGCCTGCTTATGGTTTGATAATGCAGACTTAAGCATCACTTTTACTCAATTGTTTTCTGTCGAGTTTATCCAGGAATTTGAATTGTCATTTCGGCTTGCCGATGAAAAGTCAGGTTTAGATAATTATTTTCCTTTTACTTGCCAGGGAGAAATTCACCAACCCAATGAACTGATAAAGTCATTAGGCTTACCGTATAATCGTCAAGTTTTTGATGAATTTCTCGTTTAACAAAGTACGTTAATTAGTAAATCTTTCCGTGTCCTTTAACTTTAGATACATCAACTCGCGAAGGTGTTATTTTTCCATTTACTAAATCTTCACTGGCAATAGATAGTGATTGAATAACCTTTTGCATAGAATCTAGATCTAAACTGTCTATATCGTCGGTTGGTTGGTGATAATGTTGGTCTTTATCTAATTGTGTACTACTAAAACTATGTGCTGGAACACCTAAACGCGCGAGTGTTGCGTTGTCTGAACGGTAAAATAACCCTTGTTCTGGATAAGGGTCTTTATATATTTCCATGTTGTGTGGTTTTAAGCTGGCGTTGAGTAATTCACCTAAATTAGAGCGTTCCATTCCTGTCATCCAAAGCGTACCGGCACCAAATTTAGACGGCTTACCAATCATTTCAATATTGATCATGGCTACAACGTCGTTAGGATTAAGTTGTTGTGAAAAATAACGAGAACCATAACCACCAATTTCTTCAGCGGTAAAGGCGCTAAAAATTAAAGTACGAGTATTGTTAGCTTTCTTGGCAAAGTACTCTGCAATATTAATTACAGCTGTTGTGCCTGATGCATCGTCGTCAGCTCCGTTGTATATTCCTTTACCATTTTCATCTTCACCTAAGTGGTCGTAGTGTGCCGAGAACAACACCTTTTCATCAGCTTTGGTTGTTCCTGGTAATACAGCAACAACATTTGAGAGAGATTTTGTCGACAGTTGTGTTGTCGCATTCACGGCGACACTGTCAATGGTTGTATCGTCGGTTAGTACCAATACTAGTGCACCCTGATGGTCGAGGGATAATTTAGTGAGTCCGCGTTTAAAATAATTTTGATAACGTAAAAACACTTTTTTATGTGCGGTGTTTATTAGAATTAAGTGTTTTCCTCCAACATTGTTTAACTTCGATACAACAGAGCCCATATCGTCTTTTTCATCAATAACATGTGTTTGCATGTCATGAAGTTTATGCCAAGCAATACTTTTAATTGTACTGGCAAGTGCGATGTTGTTCGAGTTTACCTTTTGACCGTTTAAATTCACCGAAACAGTTTTAGGAGTAATACTGGTAATATTAAATGTTTGTTTATAGGTGTTAAGTCCGTTGAATGTTTTTAAACCAATATTTGAAAAACGCTGACTAATGTAATCAGCTGCTTGGTCTATTTCAGCAGAGAAGTTTGCTCGTCCTTTTAGATCGTCACTTGCAAGGTAGGTGATGTCTTTTACTATTTGTTCGTTTGAGATACTAACATTTGCAGTATTAGCTGCACATGCAGAAATGCTTGCTGTAATAAGTAAGTTAAGTGCGAATAACTTAGTAGGGTTTATCATGATTAACGCCAGTTATTTTTATTGAAATGCTAAATGATACTATTGAGTATAATTTAGCATTTTGCAACAAATGACGTTATGTTCAGCGGAATTAAGAGAAAAAACAGGTCGTTGTTTATAGAAGCTTAGTGGTTTCAACCAACAAGGTGTCATCGCCCGAGGTAAGCCATAATTGACCATCTTGAATACTCACTTGAAAATCCATTGAACGTGATATTAACCTAGCTAACGCTTCGGTTGTCTCTTCACTAAATTGTTCAACAGATAATTTGTCAAATTGTCGTAACTTACTTTCTGATTGAGCCCACCAAGTATCAGAACTACTGCCAAAACAATACAGTTTTACTTGCTGTGCTTTATTGCAGGCTTTTTTGATGCGTTTTTCGTCAAGTTGACCTAGTTCAATCCATAGTTCAATTTCTTCAGAATAATTTATTTGCCAAATAGCAGCCTCGTCTTCATCACTCACGCCTTTACCAAACTCAAGGTGTTCGTTAGCATTAAGTATATAAGCAAGTAAACGTACCATCATTCTTCGGTCAGTTTCTGAAGGATGCTGAGCTATGGTGAGATTTAAAGTGTCATAATAGTTACGATCCATATCAGATAAATGGATAGTTGCTTTGTTGATTGTTGCTTTTAAGGCCATGATATTCTGCAAAAAGTATTATAAAAATTTATATAACTTAATGTTAACCTTTCTTAACTCTATTAAATACAATTATAGCTTACACATGTGCGTTTAATTGTTTATTTAATATATCTGCTGTATTTTCGCTCTGAATACCTGACATAGATGTCAATCATTAAGCTAAATATAATAGAAAATGTTAATGTAATCTCATTATTTTCTACATGAGTGATGTTATGACTATTCAGTCTTTTATTCCGAAACAACGTACGTTAATGGGCCCTGGCCCTTCAGATGTGAGCCCACAAGTATTGTCAGCGTTATCGCGTCCTACAATTGGGCATTTAGATCCTTTATTTGTTGGAATGATGGATGAGGTAAAAACATTACTTCAGTATGCTTTTCAAACATCAAACCCATTTACTATTGCTTTATCTGCACCTGGTTCAGCTGGGATGGAAGCTTGTTTTGTGAATTTAGTGACTCCAGACGATACTGTTGTTGTGTGTGTTAATGGTGTTTTTGGCGTAAGAATGACTGAAAACGTGAAACGTTTAGGCGCTAAGTTAATTGTTGTTGAAGGTGAGTGGGGCAGAGCGGTTGACCCCAAAGCGTTAGAGCAAACCTTACTAGAAAATCCAGAAGCGAAATTTGTATCATTTGTGCATGCTGAAACGTCTACCGGTGCTTTGTCTGACGCAAAAACATTGTGTGAAATAGCTAGAAAACACGACTGTTTAACTATTGTTGATGCGGTAACGTCGTTAGGCGGTGTTGAATTGCGTGTAGATGAGTGGGGCATTGATGCTATTTACGCAGGCAGTCAAAAATGTTTGTCTTGTGTACCGGGCATTTCGCCAATTAGTTTTAGTGAACGTGCTACCGAAATTGTTAAAAACAGAACCCACCCAGTGCCTAGTTGGTTTTTAGATCAGTCGTTGGTGATGGCGTATTGGTCTGGCGAAGGTAAGCGTGCTTATCATCATACCGCCCCAGTAAACTCTTTGTATGCGTTACATGAATCTTTACTGATGTTGAAAAATGAAGGTTTAGAAAATAGCTGGGCTCGTCATAAAAAACAACATCAAACATTGGCAAAAGGCTTATCAGACTTAGGTATTGAGTTTATTGTGCCTGAAGATGAAAGACTGCCCCAGCTAAATGCTGTTTATATTCCAGAAGGAATTGATGACGCTAAAGTGCGTGCCTATTTGTTAAATGAATACAATTTAGAAATTGGTGCCGGTTTGGGGAATTTTGCAGGAAAAGCATGGCGTATAGGATTAATGGGTTACGCGGCACGTAGCGAGAACGTTGCATTGTGCTTAACCGCATTAAAAGATGCGTTAAACAAGTAATCTAACGCATTTTATTCTAGGTTAGGGGTATTAGCTCCCTAACCTTCATTTGCTTCTCTTATTCTTTCAAGTCGGTCTTGCTCTTCAGCAAAAGCCGCTTTAATTTCTTCCAACACGGTATCAACATCAGCTGATTGAGCAGATTCTTTAAACAATCCTGTTAATTCACTATCAGGCGTTAAGTCACCATTTTCGTATAGGGCCCACATTTCTTGAGCATACTTACTTTTTGCTAGATCTGGAGCAAATTGTGAATAGTAGGTGGTCATGTTTTCTACATCACGTGTGAGCATACTTTTGGCGTTATTGTTTGACGATGCATCAACCGCTTGAGGTAAGTCGATAATCACCGGGCCATAATCGTCTACTAGTACGTTAAATTCAGATAAATCACCATGAACAATACCTGCACACAGCATTCTCATAACATATACCATTACAACAGCGTGGTCTTCTCTAGCTTGTTCGGCGGACATTGATACATCATTTAAGCGAGGGGCAACATCTCCTTCACCATCAGTGATGAGCTCCATTAATAACACACCATCAAAGCAGCCGTAAGGTTCAGGTACTCGTACACCTGAAGCATCAAGCAAATATAATGCGTCTACTTCAGCATTTTGCCATGCTTCTTCTTGTTGGGCACGACCGTATTTAGAGCCTTTTTGCATGGCCCGTTCACGTCGGCTATTTTTACTTTTACGACCTTCTTGATATTGAGCTGCTTTTTTAAAGCTACGTTTATTGGCTTCTTTGTAAACTTTCGCACATCTGATATTTTCGCCACAGCGAACCATAAAAACAGTGGCTTCTTTACCACTCATTAACTGACAGAGTACTTCATCTACTAGCCCTTCTTCTACAAGGGGTTGTATGCGTTTTGGTATTTTCATGGCGCTTTTATACCTTAGTTAGCTATTTATTGGAACCATTTGCATTATTTTTTCGTGGATTATTACTGGTTATTTGGTATTGACGGAGTGTTTTAATTATAATAATGATAGAATTATATCGTTATTAACACACTGAAACATAAGAATTATGTTAGAAAATGTTATTTATTGTCCTCTAATAAGTCAGTTATCCCCCAAAGAACAAAATATTTGGGTGGATAACCTTAATAAACGCTTTAAAATGGTTAACCATAAAAATTTCGTTAAAGTAGTGCGAGATGATGAGCTAACAATTGAGCAAAAACAGCAATGTGAATTTGCTATCGTCGCCAACCCTATCCCCAGCGATTTATCTGTTTATTCAAATCTCAAGTGGATCCAGAGTTTATGGGCAGGGGTAGAAAAATTAGTAGAGGAGTTATCGAGCTTTTCATTCCATATTGTTCGACTGATAGATCCAACGCTATCGCAAATTATGTCTGAGGCAGTGCTTGCATGGTCACTTTATTTACATCGACAAATGCCGGCTTATTTAGCACAACAAAAAGACTGCCTCTGGAAACAACTTCCGCATGTTTTGCCTAACGAGCGTAATATTTGTGTATTGGGCTTAGGCGAATTAGGGCGACTAAGTACAGAGGTGCTGTGTCAACATGGATTTAACGTTTCTGGTTGGAGCCAGTCTGAAAAATTAATCAATGGTGTTCAATGTTTCTATGGCGATGTAGGATTAGACAAAGCGATTGCGAATGCAGATATAGTCGTGTGTTTATTACCACTAACGGTAAATACCCATTGCTTAGTTAATCAAGATTTCATTTTAAAGATGAAGCGAGGTTCATCACTGATTAACTTCGCTCGTGGCGGTATTGTCAAACATGGCGATCTCATTGAAGCATTAGACAATGGGCGTATTGAACATGCGGTGTTAGACGTGTTTGATGCTGAGCCTTTGGAGGCGAAAAGTTGCTTATGGCAACATAATAAAATTACAGTCTTGCCACATATTTCTGCACCAACGCATATGAAAAGCGCTGTAAATATTGTGGTGAACAATATTAATGATTATTTGAATACGGGGAAAATCGCTAAAGCGATTGATAATGTTAAGGGTTATTAGGGGCTGTTGATCTTTGTTTATCCTTTAATTTAGCATGTAAATGATTATAGCTACTTCAAGCTAATCTCGTTAAAAATAGTTAAAGTAGAATAAATACATGGCACCACCATTTACTTGTGTCTTGAAAAATCAATTTATTATTATAGGCTTAAGTAAAAGAACAAAAGCCTCTAGACAAAACTTATTGAATAGTTAACACTGGAAATATTATTGTTTATTCAGTGCATCGATGATGAGTAATTATTCAAGCATTCAAAAAGTTACACAATGGTTGTATCCGATGAAGTCTTTTGTGTTTCTTTTATCTATTGTACTTATCGTTATTCTTGTTAGCGACGCGATATATATAAACAAACTAACTGAACACCAAGCGGTGACTATATTACTAACCGCTTTATGGGGTTTGTTACTTTATATATTTATTAACCTTCTTGGCTGTAAATCGAACAAAATAATTCAAAAAAACACACTATTGTATACAATAAAAATTAAGTTTAATCGAATTGTTCATTCTTTTTTTATTATGGTTTTCATTGTGTTATTCTTGTTTTCAGTTTTCTATTCTTATAAAATCTTGACTGTTTAAAAGATGTATAGAGTAAGTTTAATCGTGTTAATGAAGAATAGAACTAAAATACAAAAGAAGAGATAAAATTCTGTTCCCGTGTTCGTGTTATAGAATGGCTTAATCTAAGCTGTACGTAGATTACTATGGCAGGTAGATACTTTATAAAAACTCCTTGTGGATTTTTTTGGCAGGGTACAACAACAGTAGTTAAAAGGGAATATTGCTTTGAGTAGTGTTAGAGCTAATTATTGGAAAATGCTAGGTTTACTGGCGCTTATTTTTATAATTTTTACGTATGTCCTTTTTGTTACTGGGCTAGCAAGAGAAGTTAAATCTCCTTTTTTTAACTACCCAGAAGAAACATTTTCACTTTCTCAACAACAAAAACTGACAACAACTGATAGCTTAATTAGTGCGGCGTTATTATTACCTTTAGTCAAAGAAAATAATCAACTTTTGTTGGTTTTGAGTAATAAAAAGTCAGAACTTAGAGTCGTGTCATTACGTAATGTAACGTATATAGTATTACTTAATCTTCTTTTTCCTATATCAGCCTTTATCATTATCTCTGTTGTTGTATTTACATTAGCGACAAAATATCAGCGCAGTAAATTAGATAAAATATTGGCACCCATGTGTGATCAAGCCGACGATCTCATCACAACGTTTGGGTATGAGCGTAGTAAAAAACAATCTTATTCATCTTTGTCTAAGCTAAACCTTTCCCTAGAAGACCTCTCTAAATACGCTAAAATCTATCAGATAAAAGCTGAGCAAAGTGCCTACTGCGATAAGTTAACTTCATTAATTAATCGTCACAAATTTTTAGAACATATTAATGAACAAATTTCCAAATCAAGTGCGCAAAAAACAAAGTGTGGTTTGTTGTTTATCGATTTAGATGGTTTTAAACAAGTAAACGATTCATTTGGCCATTCATTTGGTGACGAAGTTTTAATTCAAGTAGCAGAACGCTTGTCGAGTGTTGTAAGAAGTCAGAATTTAAACTTTAGCGACAAGGAAGAAGATAAAGAATATAACTTGTCACGTTTAGGTGGTGATGAATTTACCTTATTTATTGAAACAATTGATGATCCTGAACGTACCGTTAATATTGCTAAACGAGTATTACAAGAACTTGAACGTGATTTTGTTTTAGGTAATAAACTCGTAAAAATTAGTGCCAGTATTGGTATAGCTGTATATCCCGATAGCGCAAATACCCCTGAAGCTTTGGTACAAATGGCAGATGTTGCCATGTATCGTGCTAAAAATGATGGCCGTGGAATTTATCGAATTTACTCACCTGAAATGGGAAGTAAATTAAGACGTTACCATTATTTACTTGAAGAAATGAGATTAGGTATCGCATCCAATGCATTCTTCTTATCTTTTCAGCCAATTATTCATGTTGATGGTTGTGCTATTAGTTACTTTGAAGCTTTAGTACGTTGGCAACACCCGATTGAAGGTTTAGTAACACCGACTGAATTCATTCCTATTGCTGAAGATTCAAATCAAATCCTTGTCTTAGGTGATTGGATTTTAAATGAAGCGTGTCGCCAAATGGCGGCTTGGTATAATGCTGGAATGACTCAAACTAAAATATCAGTTAATGTTTCTGGTGTTCAGTTAAAGCATCGCCCCATTTATGATTGGGTAATGGAAGCATTAGATAAAAGTGGCTTACCGGCAAAGTCATTAATGCTGGAAATTACTGAGTCTTGCTTTCTTGATATCTCAGATGACATTATTGATTCACTTGAAAAACTGAGAAGTGAAGGTGTTTTCATTGCTATCGACGATTTTGGTACAGGCTTTAGTTCATTGTCAGTATTAGCTACTTTACCTGTTGATGTACTTAAAATTGACCGTATGTTTATTACTGAAGCACGTCATAACGAAAAATACGTTAAAATTCTAAAGTCGATTGTAGAATTGGCAGACCGTTTAAACTTAAAAGTAGTGGCTGAAGGTATTGAAGATGTTATTCAGTTGGAATTACTTAAATCGTTAGGTGTTGTTTATATTCAAGGATACTTAATTAGTCGCCCTGAAAGCTCTAGAAATGTGGGTAATAAAGTATTGAGACAAGGAGTAAACCACTTGGCTCAAATGGGTACAGGAACATGGAGTCCAACTACCTCTCGGATGATTAATTAACAGTAATTGATCTTCAAAGCACTAAAAGAAAAACATAAAAAAACGCATTGATTTATCAATGCGTTTTTATTTGTAAATGGAAAAACCTATTGATTAGAGACTATTTTGTTGCTGCTTTCATATTTGTAATAAACGTTGAAAGTTCGTTAGTCATAGCAGCATAATCATTAAGGTTATTCTCAATGATTTTTACTACTGCAGAGCCACTAATGGCTCCAGCAGCACCAGCAAGTAATGCTTCTTTTACTTGTTCAGGGGCTGATATTCCAAACCCTAATACAGGCGGAGCAGCTTGATATTTAGTTAAGGCATCAATAAGTGTATTTGCTGGCATTGACGCTTTAGTTTCAGTACCGGTAACACCAGCACGACTTAATACATACGTATAGCCAGAACCGTGTTCAGCAACCTTTTTAAAGGTTTCGTCACTGGCATTAGGTGGAGCGATAAAAATAGGTGAAATACCGTGTTTAAGTGCGGCTTCTTTAAAAGGAGTACACTCGCGAATTGGTAAATCAGCAATTAATACAGAATCCACTCCAGCAGCAGCCATATCTGCGTAGAATTTGTCTAAACCACGTGCAAAAATTAGGTTACCGTATAATAACAATCCAATGGGAATGTTCGGTGCATATTCGCGTATTTTAGCTAGTATATCGATACAAATGTCTGTATTAATGCCAGAATTTATTGCTCGTAAAGCGGCCATTTGAATAGTTACGCCGTCAGCACTAGGGTCTGAAAAAGGAATACCAAGCTCGAGTGCATCTGCTCCGGCATCTATTAATGTTTTGATCACTTCAAAAGACTGTTCAGCGTTTGGATCGCCAATGGTAACAAAAGGAATAAAAGCGCCTTCACCTTTTGCTTTTAGGTCAGCGAAGCATTGGTCGTAGCGTTGTCCTGCTGTTTTGTTTGATAATTGACTCATTATGCTTCTCCTTCTTGAGCGGAAAGTACCGTTTGAACGTGTGCTAAATCTTTATCGCCACGACCCGATAAGTTAACTAAAAATATGGTGTCTTCGGTTACTGTATCAGCCATTTTAAGCGCTTGTGCAAGTGCATGTGATGATTCTAAAGCAGGAATGATCCCTTCATTTTTTGCTAATAATTGGAATGCGGCTAAAGCTTCATCGTCATTAATCGGTACGTATTGCGCTCGACCCGTATCTTTTAAAAATGCATGTTGTGGACCTACAGCAGGATAGTCTAAACCAGCAGAAATAGAGTAAGATTCTTCAATTTGACCGTGTTTGTCTTGCATAATGTAGGTGTAGTTACCGTGTAACATACCTTTGGTACCGGCAACTAAAGTAGCACCATGTTGGTGTGTTTCTATACCTTTACCACCTGCTTCAACACCAACAAGTTTTACTTCAGTATCTTCAATAAAGTCGTTGAACATGCCAATCGCATTTGAACCGCCACCAATACAAGCAATTACGTAATGAGGTAAACGACCTTCTTCTGCTAATAATTGTTGTTTAGCTTCTTCACCGATCATTTTCTGAAATTCACGAACAATCGTTGGGAACGGGTGAGGGCCGGCAGCAGTACCTAGTAAATAATGTGCTTCGTCATAGTTTGCAGACCAATCACGAAGTGCTTCGTTAACTGCGTCTTTTAAGGTGCCACTACCTGCAGTAACAGGAATAACTTCAGCACCCATAAGCTTCATTCTAAATACGTTAGGTTGTTGACGTTCACAATCGACAGCACCCATATAAACTCGACACTTTAAGCCGAGTAAAGAACAGGCAATAGCGGTAGCAACACCGTGTTGACCTGCGCCTGTTTCTGCAATGATTTCAGTTTTACCCATACGTTTGGCAAGTAACGCTTGGCCTAATACTTGGTTTGTTTTATGCGCGCCGCCATGAAGTAAATCTTCACGCTTTAAGTATACTTTTGCTAAAGGGTTTTTAACTATATTTCTACACAAAGTAAGTGGAGTAGGACGACCAGCATAGCTTGTTAGTAGTTTGTTAAACTCTGCTAAAAAGGCTTCGTCTGATTGAGAAGCGATAAACTCTTGTTCTAACTGCTCTAAAGCAGGTACAAGTAATTCACCAACAAACATGCCACCAAATTCGCCAAAATAAGCGGGAAGTGATGCTTTAACTTTACTATCTGTCTCTGAGTTTTTTGTTGTATCTGTCATCTTAATAATTCCGTATTGTCGCGAAAACCTGATTAAGTTTTTCGCTGCATTTAATACCTGGGCTTTGTTCAACACCTGAGTTGAGATCTAAGCCGAATAAGTCATGAGCAGTAAGTAGCTCAACTGCTTGTTCAATGTTTTGTGTGCTAAGGCCGCCAGCTAAAAAGCTACTTGATAATGCTTGCTCAGTATCGGCTAACGTTTGCCAGTTGAAAGGCTGACCGCTACCGGCGTTTTTACCGTCTAGTACATAATGTTCAACGCTTGTTAAATCGAGTGCTGAAACTGAATCTTCTACACTATTGGCTTTCCAAATTTGACAGCCGCCGTTATTACTTTTCAATAAAGTGTCTTTAAGATCGTCAATATAGGATTGATCTTCTTGTCCATGTAACTGAACAGCGGTTAAATTTAGGGATTCAACTAAATTGGCAATGTCTTTAATATCGTGATTAACAAATACACCGACATAATTTAATGAAGGAGACTGTGTGACTATGCTCAGTGCTTGTTCTTGTGTCACATAACGAGGTGATTTTTCTGCAAAAATAAGTCCGCCGTATAACGATCCCGCTTTTGATGCCGCATCAGCATATTCCGGTGCAGTTAAACCACATACTTTGTTATTACCAAAAATAAGTTTTCTACAGGCAAGGTCGATGTCGTCTTCAGCCATAACCGAGCTACCCACTAAAAATCCGTCAACTGCTGGTGCTAATTCTCTTACTTGGTCATTAGTATAGATACCTGATTCAGAAATAACGATTCTGTCATCTGGCAAAGTAGGTGCGTAGTCAAATGTACGAGAAATATCAGTAGATAAATCACGTAAATTACGGTTGTTAATACCAATTAATTTGGCGTTTAAAGCAATAGCGCGATCACGTTCTTCATCGTTAGAAATTTCAGTTAAAATAGCTAGGTTGTACTTTTCAGCTACCGCGGCTAGTTCTTTATATTCGTCGTCAGATAATACGCTTAACATAAGTAAAATGGCATCGGCACCATAATAACGCGCTAAATAGACTTGGTAAGTATCAACAAAGAAATCTTTATTAAGTACTGGACAACTTACCGTGTCGGTAACAATTTTTAAATACTCAAAGGTCCCTTGAAAGTACTTCTCGTCAGTTAGTACAGATATGGCCGCGGCATACTTGTCGTATATGGTACAGATTTCTTTGACATTAAAATCAGCACGAATAAGCCCTTTAGACGGAGAAGCTTTTTTACATTCAAGAATAAAACCTGCGTAAGGTTTTTCTTCTGTACGTGTTAGCGCTGCGTACATGTCTTTTTTAGTAGGTACTAACGTATCGATGAAAGACTCAAGTGGTAAACTTTGTTTGAGCTCTTCAACGGTTACTCTTTTATCGATTACAATTTTTTCTAAAATATTTGCCATGTTACTCACTCGCCTCAACTTGGTTTGAGACTTCTACTAATTTGTTAATAGTGTCCATTGCTTTACCTGACGCTAATACTTCAGTTGCAATAGCTGCTGCATCTTTTAAGTTATCGGCTTTATCGTGTAAATAAAGTAAAGCGGCACAGTTAATTATAACCGCACTGTTATGTGCAGGTAACCCTTTACCGGCTAAAATTGCTTTGATGAAGTCAGCATTTTCTTGAGGCGTTCCACCTTTAATATCGTCTAGTGTATAACGACTTAGCCCAAAATCTTCAGGGGTGATGGTTTTTTCTGTTTGTACACCATCTTTTAACTCAATAACTTGAGTTTCACCGTGTAGAGCTATTTCATCTAAACCACTACCGTGAACAACCCAACTACGTTTTACACCCGTTAACTGTAAACTTTCTGCGATCACTGGGAGCAAATTAGGTGAATATACACCGAGTAACATAGTTGATGGAAATGCAGGGTTTACTAATGGCCCTAAAATATTAAATAAGGTTCTAACCCCCATTGCTTTACGTACCGGGCCCGCGTATTTAAATCCAGGATGATAAGCTGGAGCATATAAGAAACAAATATTGGCCTGTTCTATACAGTCACTTGCTGTTTGTGGCGACATTGACAAATTAACACCCAGTGCTTCAAGTAAGTCGGCTGACCCAGACATACTAGATACACTACGATTACCATGTTTTGCCATTTTTAAGCCACAGGCTGCTGCTAATATTGCTGCTGTAGTGGAAATATTAATGGTGTTTGCACCATCACCACCTGTTCCGACACAATCAGCAACGTCGTGTGCTTGGCTTGGAAACTCTTTCGCGCAAGCGCGAACAGCAATAGCTGCCCCTGCAATTTCTTCAGATGTTTCACCTTTCATTTTCAATGCGGTAAGCGCTGAAGCTAATAGGGCAGGTTCAACATTACCGTTAAAGGTTTCAGTAAAAAATTGTTCAGCGTCAGATTGACTTAACGAGTGTCCGTCAACTAATTGCTGTAAAATATTGTTATTTTCCATGTTCGTTCCTTAGTTTATGGACGAGAGTCAATAGACTGCTTATTTGTTTGCTGTTGGTTATGCAGATAAAGCGATGATAAATGTTCAAGGCTTTGTGCAAGCAGGTGGCTTCCGTAGGTGGTTAATACCGACTCAGGATGAAACTGAAAGCCTAATACCGCATCGTTGCTCTTCTGTACTGCCATAGGAAGTACAATACCTTCGTCGGTAGTAAATTGCGCAATCATCTCAATAGTTTCAGGCATAACCGTGGCAACTAATGAATGATATCGAGCGACAGGTAAGGGATTTGCGATACCTGCAAATGCACCTTCTGCTGTATGTGTAACGTTTGACGATTTACCGTGTACAATCTCAGGTGCTCGGTCAATAACACCACCATAGTGTTGTATAAGGGCTTGATGACCTAAACAAATACCTAAGATAGGAAACTGGCCAACGGTTTTGCTAATTAGCTCCATTAAACAACCAGCATGACTAGGATCACCAGGTCCTGGTGATAACACTAAAATTACACCTTTGTCGTTTGCTTTCGCTTCTTGATGTAGCTGTTCAATAATGTAATCAGCAGATAACGTATTACGATAAATTAACGGTTCGTAACCTAAGCATCTAAATTCGTCTACTAAGTTGTAGGTAAACGAATCAAGGTTATCAAGCATGATAATACGTGGTTTAGCTTCAGCAGAATGAGTCATTATACGTTCTCCTTTACTAATTGCTCTGAAATAGGCGAAGAGTGCAGGACTAATTCGCTTTGTTCAGCGACAGAAATGGCATTAATAACCGCTTGCGCTTTTTGTTTTGTTTCATTAGCTTCCGATTGAGGATCTGAGTCGTAAACAACTCCTGCACCGGCCTGAACTTGTGCCATACCGTCATGATTAACAAAAGCAGAACGAATAACAATACAGGTATCCATCTCACCTTTACCCGTTAAATAACCCACAGCGCCGCCATAACTTCCACGGCGCTTACCTTCTATTTGTCGAATAAGCTCAGTCGCTTTTACTTTAGGAGCGCCCGAAAGTGTGCCCATGTTCATACAAGCTTGATAAGCGTGTAGTGCGTCTAAATCATTATCTAACGTACCACAAACCCTAGAGACCAAATGCATAACATGAGAATAACGATCTACTTTCAATAAATCAGCGACATGTCTAGTACCTGGTTGGCTAACTCGTGCAATATCATTACGTGCTAAATCAACAAGCATAATATGCTCAGCTAATTCTTTTTTATCTAAACGTAAATCTAGCTCTATGCGGCTATCTAAATCAGGTGAAAAGCTACCATCAGCGTTAAAACCTCTAGGTCTAGTACCTGCGATAGGATAAATTTCTACTTGGCGGTTTCTATGTTGATATTTTAAAGCCGATTCTGGAGATGCCCCAAACATACAAAAATCACTGTCTTTTAAGTAAAACATGTATGGACTTGGATTACTGTGCTTTAACGACTTATACGCGTTTAGAGTGTTACTACAAGGTAAGCTAAAAGTGCGTGATGGTACGACTTGAAAAATATCACCTGCTTTAATGTTCTCTTTTAATTTATTTACGTTGTTGCAAAAATCTTCGTCAGAAATATCGGTGTGAACTTCAACAGCAGGTGCTTGTTGTTCTTTTTCGTTTTGTACTGCGGTGTAGCTTTGTTCTAGTATTGTTTTTAATTCGGTAATACGAGCACGAATACGTTGGTCATTTTCTTTGGTTTGACTACCAGAGAATATGTTGCCGATAATTTCAGAGGTTTGCGTTTCATGATCAATCACAACCAAGGTTTCAGCAAGGTAATATACAAAGTCCGGACACGTATTGTCGCCTTCCGCTACATCAGGAAGCTTTTCGCTCATCGACATCATGTCGAATGCAAATACACCGCCAAGGAATACTGAAAAGTCGTGAAGTTCGTCTCCATGGGCAGGTGATAATTGATTGAACAAACGTAAACATTGAAAAGGATTAATGGCTAACAGGCGAGATTTTTCATCTAGCTGTTGTGTTAATTCCGGAAAAATAGCAACGAGGGTTTGATCTGTTACTTCAAGTGACGCATGTGACTGCAATGCTTTTACAGCAAATTGTAATGCGGCTTCGCCATTGGTTGTTAATGCAGTAAAAGTAACTGTGTTGCCTTGGCATACTATTTTTAGTGCTGCGTCGGTCAGTAATAAGCTTTTTAATTGATGCTTTTTATCAATTTCAGCTGATTCAAGCAGTAAGTTGTGTTCTTTGTTACCACATATTTTGTGGTAAACCGCTAATGGGTCGGCTTGATAATTAGCCGTGTCAGACAAAGTGTGTACTTCGCCTACCTCTAGGGTTTTCATATATTGTTGGGTATTCATGTGTATTCCTAATCGTTAACTATGTGTTGTATTGTCATCCAGCGTAAATAGGCAATAGCCACCACATAAACCAACTTTTAACTTTAACTAATATCATCATTATCTCTTTATTCGTTATTTATTGTCACACAAAACGTAAAAAACCTGCTCAATTAAGCAGGTTTTTTGGAATATATTTTAGTATTTTTCAGATACAAACAAACGCCACAACCTACTTATGTAGAATTATGCCACCACCAAATGTGTAAAATAGTTTGTTTTGCTTGTATCATTATTGAATTCATCTCAGTAAACTTGCCAGCAGGCAATATTATCCCCTATAGAAGAACTCATAATGGCTGTTATGTCAACCAAAGAATCTCAAGAAATATCAAATTTACGTGTTGATTTACATAGTCATACCAAGTGTTCTGATGGCGGGCTCACTCCGCAAGAGCTGATAGAAAGGGCGGTTAACTTTCAAATTGATGTATTAGCGATAACAGATCACGATACGGTATCGGCCTTAGATATTGCAAATAATTATATAAAAGAGAAAAACTATTCGTTAAAGCTAGTCAATGGCATTGAAATTTCAACGATTTGGGAAGGTTTCGAAATTCACATTGTTGGTTTGAATATTGATCCCAATAACCCATGTTTAAATGAACTTATTGCTCGCCAACAAACCTCTAGAGAAAATCGTGCTATTGCTATCAGTGAAAAATTAAAAAAATGTGGTTTTGATGGCATGTACGAAAAAGCAAAAGCCTTATCGACAGGTGCTTCGTTTACTCGTGCACATTTTGCTAAAGCGTTATTACAGCAAGGTAGTATTTCAAAAATGCAGGCTGCTTTTGACAAATACATAGGTAAAGGAAAACGCGCTTATGTGAAGCCAACATGGTGTAGCATTCAAGAAGCGATTGATGCAATTCATGCCGCCGGCGGAACGGCTGTTATGGCGCATCCTGTACGCTACGACTTATCTGCTAAATGGTTAAGACGCCTGGTGATACAATTTAAGGCTGAAGGTGGCGACGGTTTGGAAATTGTTTTACCCCAAATGAGTAACGACCAGCGCCAATTGATGCTAAGCTTTTGTTCAGAGTATGAATTACATGCTTCTATGGGGTCCGATTTTCATTACCCGAGTAAATGGAGTGATTTAGGCCGTAATTTACGTATGCCTGAAAAAGCACTTCCTATTTGGAACTTGTGGCCAAATAGTCTTTTGTCTGTTGATTAAAAGTAATTTTCATTAATTGCTTATGGAGTAAACAATGAGTCAATTTTTTTACGTACATCCCGATAACCCTCAAGGCCGCTTGATGAAACAAGCCGCCGCGCTAATTCATAATGGAGCAGTCGTCGTGTATCCTACGGACTCTGGTTATGCCATTGGTTGCCACATGGGCGATAAAAAAGCGTTAGAGCGTATTTGTAATATTAGAAATTTAGATAAAAGCCATAACTTTACGTTAATTTGCCGTGACTTATCAGAGCTCTCAGAATATACCCGAGTCGACAACAGTGCGTTTAGATTACTCAAAAACAATACTCCTGGGCCTTACACCTTTGTTTTTAAAGGCTCAAAAGAAGTACCAAAACGTTTACTCAATCCGAAACGAAAAACTATCGGTATTCGAGTACCAGACAATAATATTGCGCAAGCATTGTTAGCAGAAGTAAAAGAACCGATTATGTCGACGACTTTAATCATGCCTGGTGAAAGTAGGGCAGAATACGATCCTGAGCATATTCGTGATTTATTAGAACATCAGGTCGATTTAATTATTAATGGTGGTCATTTAGGCGAACATCCAACGACGGTTGTCGACTTTTCTGAAGGTGAAGTTAACATCATACGTGTTGGTGAAGGCGACACCAGTCCATTTGAATAACGTAAAATTTTGACACTCCAGGCGTAATATTTTTGCAAAACGATACAAAAACTAGAACACAGAATAATAAAAACACATCCAATGAAGGTGAAATGGTGCAGCAGGTTCTCCCGCTGGCGCTGATTTATGGTGAGGCTTTTATTGAAAAGCCTCAAGATTTATTTATTCCACCTGATGCGTTAGAGATCATTCTAGAATCGTTCGAAGGCCCGTTAGATTTACTTTTGTATCTTATTCGTAAACAAAAATTCGATATTCTTAATTTGCCAATTGCGCCAATTACTCAGCAATACATAAAATATGTAGAACTGATGAAAGAAGTTAAACTTGAACTGGCTGCTGAATATCTGGTGATGGCCGCGATATTGGCTGAAATCAAATCACGGTTATTATTACCTAAACAAACCGTTGATAATGAAGAAGTAGATCCACGTGCCGAGTTAGTCCGTCGGCTGCAAGAATATGAAATTTTCAAACATGCCGCCCAAGAGCTGGATCAACTACCACGATTAGATCGAGATGTTTTTATTGCGTCAACAACCGTCGCAAATAATTTTCAATTAAAAACCGTTGATGCCGATGTTGATTTAGGTGAACTCGTAGCAGCCTTACACGATGTAATGAAACGGACCAAAGCACTTGAACACCACCATATTCAAAAAGAAGCACTGTCTACAAGAGAACGCATGGCGGTTATCTTAACCCAACTACAAAACACACCTGAACATGCTCCCTACGTTGAGTTCAGCCAACTATTTCATATAAAAGAAGGTCGACAAGGTGTTGTTGTAACCTTTCTAGCTTTGTTAGAATTACTTAAAGAGTCATTAGTTGAATGTATTCAGGCACAGGTTTTTGGACCTATTCAGGTAAAAATTAAACAAATAGCTTATGCCGAGTAACAAATTATTAAATATGGTTGTGTAAAATGGTATTTTTAGAAGACGAACAGCTAAAATGTTTAATTGAGGCCGCTTTTTTCGTGTCTGAAAAGCCATTGTCGGTACAATTAATTAAAAAAACAGTTTTAGCCGACTATAACGTGTCAAATAAGCGTATACTGGCACAAGTTAATCAACTACGAGAACACTATCAAAATCGTGGTGTTGAATTAGTTAAAGTAGCATCAGGTTATCGTTTTCAAGCTGTTGCTAAATTTAGTAGTGAATTAGCTAACTTATTTAAAGAACGTGCGCCACGGTATTCGCGTGCGTTATTAGAAACCTTGTCGTTAATTGCCTATAAACAGCCAATTACACGGGGAGCGATAGAAGATATTAGGGGAGTAGCGGTAAGTAGCGTTATAATGAAAACCCTAATTGAACGAAATTGGATAGATGTTGTTGGGCATAAAGAAGTCCCGGGTAGACCCGCATTGTATGCAACTACTCAAGACTTTTTAGATTACTTTTCGCTATCAGCGTTAAGTGAGTTGCCAGAACCTTTGTCTGTAGAAAAAGTACCGTTAACAGAATTTTCTTTATCTGAATAAGTGAATCATATCTTCACCGCATTCAAATAAAGTTAATTAAATTATTAGAGACAGCAACGTAGGGGAGTACTGCTCCGTGAAGTTACTGACGAACGAGAATTACACATGTCTGAAAAATTACAGAAAGTACTCGCTAGAGCTGGCACCGGCTCAAGAAGAGAAATGGAAACCTATATTAGCGCTGGCCGTGTTAGCGTTGATGGAAAAACTGCCTTTTTAGGTGATCGCGTAGAAGGTACAGAGCAAATACGTGTTGATGGTCATCAAATTACCTTAAAAGCTAAAGAAGATGACCTTTGTCGTATTCTAATGTACAACAAGCCAGAAGGTGAAATGTGTACACGTAAAGATCCCGAAGGCAGACCAACCGTATTTGATCGTTTACCTAAGCTAGAAGGTAGTCGTTGGGTTGCAGTAGGTCGACTTGATATAAATACCTCAGGTATGTTGTTGTTCACCACTGACGGTGAATTAGCTAGCCGATTAATGCACCCATCACGAAAAGTTGAGCGTGAATACGCCGTTCGTATTTTTGGTGAAGTTAATGAAGCAATGCTTCAAACCTTAAGAACCGGTGTTAAATTAGAAGATGGTCCTGCCAAGTTCCAAAAAATAACCTACCGCGGTGGTGAAGGCCGAAACCATTGGTTCCATGTGGTATTGTCTGAAGGACGTAACCGAGAGGTTCGTCGTTTATGGGAAAGCCAAGAAGTTCAAGTAAGTCGACTTATTCGCGTACGTTATGGCGATATGGATATGAAACGCCAATTACCTTTAGGTGGTTGGACCGAACTCGCATTAAAAGACGTCAACTATTATCGCAAGTTGGTAGAGTTACCACTAGAAACGCAAAGTAAAGTACGCGTTGACGAAAAAGCAATGGACAATGCCAAGAGCCGACGTATTCGTCGGTCTGTTAAGAAACATCAACACAGACAACAACAAGCGACTCGTCGTCGTAAGTAACCGGTATTAGTTACTAACCTATAATATTCTAAATATCTGAACCTGTGATGTTAAATCTTCAATTTAATTGCCTAGGGTTCAGGTAGTAACGTATAAAACTCGTTTCATTTAGTTAGTGATTAATAATGTAGTGAAATTGGTATAGTTAAGGATTTACGTGCAAAACACGCTTAAAAAACAATATATTCAAGACGATTCGGCGTTGGTCGAATTATGTAAAACACTTGCTAACTCATCTATTTTGGCCATTGATACTGAATTTGTAAGAACACGAACCTTGTATCCTAAATTAGGTTTGTTGCAAGTGAATAACGGCGAAGTATTGGCGTTAATCGATCCTATTTCGATTGATGATTTGTCACCATTTTGGTCGTTACTGACGGATAAAAGTATCTGTAAAGTGCTTCATGCGTGTTCAGAAGATTTAGAAGTGTTTTTAACTGCGGCTAATTGTCGACCGGTTAACTTAATTGATAGCCAAGTTATCATGTCATTTTTAGGTCATGGTTTATCTCTTGGCTATGCCGCTATGGTTAAACTTTTTACTGAAGTCGAATTAGATAAATCTGAATCGCGTACTGACTGGACTAAAAGACCATTAACACAGCGTCAGCTTATTTACGCCGAAGCCGACGTTGAATACCTTTATGATATATTTCCTAAAATCGTTAAATTGGCAGAAGATGCTGGCTGGTTAGAAGCGGCTAAGCAAGAAACTGAACTCATGATTGAACGTAAGTTTACTCCCATTGATCCTCAACAGTTATATGCCAATATAAAAATGAGTTGGAGACTAAACCCCAAACAACTTAATGCGTTAAAGTATTTAGCTGCCTGGCGTTTTGAGCAAGCTAAAAAGAAAGACATGCCTATTGGCTTTATTGCTAAAGACCACACCTTAATCGGTATAGCTCAACATAATCCTACAAGCGTTGGTGCTATGTTAAGTATTGAAGGCGTTGAGTTATTAGACGTAAAACATAAAGGTAAAGCTATGCTTCAAGTATTAGCTAAAGCCAGTAAAGCTCCTGAAGCTGAGTATCCTGAAAAAATAATTAGGTTAGATGAATATCCAGGCTATAAACAAATATTCAAACAAGTTAAGTCGTTTGTTGTTACCTCAGCAACTAATGCTAATTTACTGCCTGAGAATCTTGCGTCTAAGAAGCAAATTAATCAATTTTTGAGTTGGTATTTTAAACTTAACGGTGCAGATAAAAATCAACCGATTATTGACGTATTACATAATTGGAAATTTGAAGTGGTGGGTAAAGGGCTAACGGCTTTCGCAGACAATGGCTTTAAATAACTCATCTAAACTATATAGAAAAACCATATAGCTAAACCATACATTTAAACTATTTTTTAATCATAGGTTTTATTATTACTATGCTTTGTACAATTTATCGAAGCCCCAAAAAACAACAAACGTACTTGTTTGTTAACAAACGAGACGATTTTTCTGCTGTTCCCGAAGCGTTAATGCAGATGTTTGGTACACCAACACTTGTTACTATTATCAACTTAGCAAATAAAGAAAAGCTGGCGTTAGCTGATATAAGCAGAGTTAAAGAAGAGCTTATTGAAAAAGGTTATTATCTACAGCTTCCACCGCCAGTAGAAAGTTTATTAGATCAACATAAAGCTGACATGAAAAAAAGTTAGCCACTAAAAAATTAGAAGGAATTTATCTGTGCACATAGCATCATGGCTGAAAAAAAGCCTTATAACAACGTTAACGACCAGTGCTTTATTAACTGCCGGTTTTGCTCATTCAAATAACGAGAACGGTGATAAGCCAACATTCGAAAGTTATATCAAAGCGTTGAAATCAGAAGCCGTTACTAAAGGGTATTCACAACATATTATCGACAGTAGTTTTGCGAAAGTTAAGTTTCATAAACGTGCAGTAAAGGCTGATAAAAGTCAGCCAGAAACAGTGGAAACCTTAGATACTTATCTTCCAAAAAGAGTCGCTAATTGGAAGATAAAAAAAGCAAGAGATCTATATAAAAAACATAACGAAATTTTAACCCAAGTGGGTGAAGAATACGGTGTTCAACCACGTTTTATTGTTGCTCTATGGGGCTTAGAAACAAACTTTGGTAAATTTACAGGTGGTTACGACGTTGTATCTGCGTTGTCTACTCTAGCTTATGAAGGGCGCAGAGAAGCTTTCTTCAAAAAGCAATTATGGGCAGCATTAACTATACTTGAAGAAGGTCATATCGATATAAAAGATATGAAAGGATCTTGGGCAGGGGCTATGGGGCAAAATCAATTTATGCCAACCTCATTCCTTAGCTATGCTGTTGATGGTGACGGCGATGGCAAAAAAGACATTTGGACAAATAAAAAAGACGTTTTTGCATCGATGGCAAATTACCTTAAAAGGGAAGGCTGGAATGATGACTTAACGTGGGGAAGACAAGTAAAACTCCCTGAAGGTTTCGATGTTAGCTTAGCTATTCCAAAAAATACGGGTAGTCGAGCTAACTGGTTAAAAGCATGGAAGAAAACAGAAAAAACTTTAGCTCAGTGGCAAGCGCTAGGGATACGTAGAACAGACGGTACAAATTTACCTAATGCAGACGTAACGGCGGCATTGGTATTTCCTGATGACGCTAATGGCAGAGCCTATTTAGCATATGATAACTATAAAAGCTTAATGCACTGGAATTTAAGCTATTATTTTGTAAGTTCGGTTGGGCATTTGTCAGACCGTATTAAATTTCCACCGGTAAAATAGAGAATAAGTAGAATACTTTGAGCAAGAAACGTGTAGTAAAAAAAGCGGCGGTTATTGATAACTTTTGGGAAACTAAAAAGTTAACTGAAATGACACGCCCAGAGTGGGAGTCGTTGTGTGACGGTTGTGCTAAATGTTGTTTAAATAAATTTATTGATGACGATACAACCGACGAAGAGACTGAGTTGTTACCTACCACTCATATTCAACAAGGCGAGCAGATACATTTTTCAAGCATTGCTTGTTTTCTTTTGAATGAAAAATCTTGCCAATGTACTAAATATGAAGAACGGACGACATTAGTACCTGACTGTGTACGCTTGACACAAGACAACCTTGAAAGCGTATTTTTTATGCCGCCAAGTTGTACTTATCGTCGATTACAAGAAGGTCGAGGTATTCCGTCATGGCACCCACTTTTACATAAAGGCAAAAAAGGTGCGATGCATAATGCTGGAATGTCAGTTCGAGGTAAAATTGTGAAAGACGACGACGTTAGTATTTCGGACTTCGAAGACTATATCGTATCGTGGCCTTTAGAGGATATTGATTAAACCGTTTAGGTTAAGAAGTCATTAAGAATTTTAACGTTCAATGGCTTCTAGCTCACTTATGTATCGTTGTCCGTTTTCAACGTAATGCATTGCCGAAGCAGTAAACATCGCCTTTGTTTTATCATCAAGGGCTTTAACAACTTTAGCAGGTGAACCTAAGACTAAATGGCCATCTGGTACTTCCATATTTTCAGTAATCAGTGCATTTGCCCCAATTAAGCAATCTTTTCCTATTTTTGCACCGTTTAAAATAACGGCATTCATTCCTATTAACGTGTTATCGCCGATACTACATCCGTGTAGCATAACCTTATGACCAACAGTTACATTCTCGCCTATATTCATCGGGAAGTTTTCATCAACATGCAAAATAGAACCATCTTGAATATTGCTATTTTTACCTATATTAACATTCGCTAGATCTGCTCGAATAACCACGTTAAACCAAATGCTCACATTTTCGTCTAAATTAGCTGCGCCGATGATAGTCGCGTTGGGTGCAATGAAGCAGGTGGATTTTATTTTTGGGGTAAAGTCTTTAAGCTTATAGATCATTCTTTATCCTTTTTTTGTTTTTCTGATTACTTTTATTTATATTCTATTTTGTTCATTCTATTAATTATCATTGATAAAAGTATAGACAGATGGTGCTTGTAAAGTGAACGATGTTGGATTTTAGCAACAGAGTTTATGTTATTACATCATATTAGTAACATATTGAACCACTTGAAGTAAATTAGGATAAGTACTCTTTTATCGTATCGCTTGTTCCTTATGCTGAAATATTCCATTATATGAAAATAAAATACTGTTATTTATCTCTTTGATACTTAATATATTGATTTAGATTGTAGTTTATTTCTTCAGTTAGGCTTAATCTAGATCTAGAAGCGGTTAATTTAATAATAGGGGTACAACGTTAAGTTTATAACTCTGTTGTGAATTAAAAAGAAAGATTAACAGATCCTGAGTAACAGGGACTTTTCGTAAATATTAACGAGAGCATATAATAAAAAAGGTGGCTTATGAATATTGGAATACCCAAAGAGTCGTTATCTGGTGAAAATAGGGTTGCGGCATCACCAACATCCGTCGCTGCGCTATTAAAGCTTGGTTTCGAGGTTAGCGTTCAAAAAAATGCTGGTGCAAAAGCAAGTTTTACAGATAAAGAATATACAGAAAGCGGTGCTACATCGGTTACTAAAAAGGATTGTTGGCATTCAGATATTATCTTCAAAGTTAATGCACCAACACTCGACGAAGTCGCTGAAATGAAAGAGGGCGCATATTTAGTTAGTTTTATCGCCCCTGCGCAATCACCTGAACTTCTTGAAGCATTACGAGCAAAGTCTATAACAACGTTTGCCATGGAAATGGTACCAAGAATGACACGTTCACAGTCGATGGACGCGCTAAGCTCAATGGCGAATATCGCTGGCTATCGTGCGGTTATTGAAGCTACGCATAATTTTGGACGTTTCTTAACGGGACAAATTACCGCTGCCGGAAAAATGCCACCGGCTAAAATTATGATCATTGGCGCTGGTGTAGCTGGTTTAGCTGCTATTGGTACTGCAAGTAGCCTAGGTGCAATTGTTAGAGCGTTTGATACACGCCCAGAAGTAAAAGAACAAATTGAAAGTATGGGCGCAGAGTTTCTTGAACTTGACTATGAAGAACCTGAAGATAGCGGTTCTGGTGATGGTTATGCAAAAGAAATGAGCGAAGCCTTTATCGCAGCAGAAATGGCGTTGTTTGCTGAACAAGCAAAAGATGTTGATATTATTATTACGACGGCAATGATCCCCGGCAAGCCAGCACCTAAATTGATCACCGAAGAAATGGTTCATTCAATGAAACCAGGTTCAGTTATCGTAGATTTGGCTGCGGCTGGTGGTGGTAACTGTGAACTTACCGAAACAGGTAAAATAGCCAATGTAAATGGTGTCAAAATTATTGGTTACACAGATTTAGTCTCTCGATTACCTAATCAGTCATCTCAATTGTACTCAAACAACTTAGTTAACTTAGCTAAATTAGTTTGCCCAGAGAAAGACGGCACTATAGCGGTTGATTTTGAAGACCAAGTGGTAAGAAATATGACGGTCGTCAATAAAGACGAAATTACCTTTCCGCCACCTCCTATTCAAGTGAGTGCTGCACCCGCAGCAGCTAAAACTGATGCTAAGGCAGAGGTTGTTGTTGAAAAAGAACAGCCAATGGATCCTAAGAAAAAATACGGATTAATGGCTGCTGGCGCTTTGCTATTTTGTTGGGTAGGCAGTGTAGCTCCGGCTGACTTTTTATCACACTTTACCGTTTTTGTTTTAGCGTGTGTTATTGGTTACAACGTAGTTTGGAACGTGAGCCATTCGTTACATACTCCATTAATGAGTGTAACTAATGCGATATCAGGCATTATTGTGGTAGGTGCTCTATTACAAATAGGCAGTGACGATGTTGTGATTCAAGCGCTAGCCGCAATTGCGGTATTAATAGCAACCATAAATATTGTGGGTGGTTTTATGGTAACCAAACGCATGTTAAAAATGTTTAGACGATAGGGGGCACGAATGGAATTTTCAAGTGGATTTATCAGTGCTGCATATATCGTAGCAGCGTTATTATTTATTTTTAGCCTAGCGGGTTTAAGTAAACAAGAAACAGCCGAAAGAGGTAATTGGTTTGGTATAGCAGGTATGGCTATTGCGTTATTGGCAACTATTTCAGATGAGAGAGTGTCTAGCGCAGGTTTAATTATTGTGATGATGGTTATTGGAGCTGTTATTGGCTTACGCTTGGCTCAAAAAGTTGAAATGACTGGAATGCCTGAATTGGTTGCCATCTTACATAGTTTTGTAGGTTTGGCGGCAGTGTTTGTGGGGTTTAATAGCTTTTATGAGGTTTCCCATCATAGCACTGAGTTTATGACTGACGCACAACAAGTATCAATGAATATACACTTAACCGAAGTCTTTTTAGGGGTATTTATTGGAGCGGTGACTTTTACAGGTTCATTAGTTGCTTTTGGTAAATTACGTGGTTTAATCAATTCAGCAGCATTAATGTTACCTAATCGTCATATGATGAACTTTGCAGCAGTATTATTCTCTTTTATGCTAATGCTTAATTTTGTTGATGCTGGTGGTTCACCAGCTTCGTTATACATTATGACTATAGTTGCCTTGTTATTTGGTTGGCATTTAGTTGCTTCAATTGGTGGTGCTGACATGCCGGTTGTTGTATCAATGCTTAATTCGTATTCTGGATGGGCAGCGGCAGCGGCAGGCTTTATGTTAAGCAACGACCTTCTTATTGTTACTGGTGCGCTTGTTGGCTCTTCAGGCGCTATATTATCTTATATTATGTGTAAGGCGATGAATCGTTCATTTATCAGCGTTATTGCGGGTGGTTTTGGTACTAACGTAGTTGTGAATAACGACACTGATTATGGCGAACATGTTGAAGCAAATGCCGATGTTATTGCTGATATGTTAGCCAGTGCCAAGTCCGTTATCATTACTCCTGGTTACGGTATGGCAGTAGCTCAAGCACAATACCCAGTGTATGAAATGACACGAGTACTTAAAGAAAAAGGTATTGATGTTCGTTTCGCTATTCACCCTGTTGCAGGGCGTTTACCTGGACATATGAACGTATTGTTAGCGGAAGCTAAAGTGCCTTACGATATTGTTTTAGGTATGGAAGAAATTAATGATGATTTCCCAGAAACCGATGTTGTATTGGTTATTGGTGCAAACGATACGGTTAATCCAGCGGCAGCAGAAGATCCAACAAGTCCTATCGCAGGCATGCCAGTACTGGAAGTTTGGAACGCTAAAAATGTAGTAGTTTTTAAACGCTCAATGAGTACGGGTTATGCAGGGGTACAAAACCCACTGTTCTTTAAAGACAATACACAAATGTTGTTTGGCGATGCTAAAGATTCAGTAGAGTCTATTTGTCGTTCTTTATAAATGCGTTTAAAGCCATACCAATTAAGTACTTTATGAATATTTAATTACTTAATTTGGGTGAAATATAGCCAGTAGTATTATACTTATACTACTGGCTTTTTTATTCAATGGTGAAGGGATAAGGTTTTTAACATATGAAGGAATTAAATGTATACCGATCTGTTAAAGTAATTTTTCACCTAATGTTTCTTGTTATTCTTACCTTTTGCTCTTTTGAATCACTTGCCTATAGTGTTGATGCTACTTCATTAGCTAAACCATTAGACCTAACCAATCATTGGGTCGGTTATGCCTCTATAGTGGTCTTCTGTTTTGCCTATGTTTTGGTAATTCTCGAAGAAAAAATTCATTTAAGAAAGTCGAAACCAGTATTATTAGCCGCAGGTATTATTTGGTTATTAGTTGCTTTAGTGTATCGCAACATGGGTGATACTCATTCAGCTGAAGTAGCCATTCGACATAACTTTTTAGAATACGCTGAGCTCTTTTTCTTTTTATTAGTGGCGATGACCTATATTAATGCGATGTTAGAACGTCGGGTTTTCGATGCATTACGTGATTGGCTTATTTTAAAAGGGTTTAATTACAAATCCCTGTTTTGGTTAACGGGCATTCTAGCCTTTTTTATGTCACCCATTGCAGATAACTTAACAACTGCTTTAATTATGTGCGCTGTGATACTCGCAGTAGGTAAAGATGAACCTAAATTTGTCGCCATTGGTTGCGTAAATATCGTGGTTGCTGCAAATGCTGGTGGTGCTTTTAGTCCGTTTGGCGACATTACCACCTTAATGGTTTGGCAAAAGGGTATTGTAGAATTTTTTACCTTTTTTAAACTATTCATTCCTTCGGTGGTTAACTATTTAATACCTGCTTTCATTATGCAGTTCTCTTTACCTCACGGTAGCCCACAAAAAATCACCGGTGATTTGGTACAAATAAAAAAGGGTGGTTTAGTGATTGTAGGGCTTTTTTTAATGACCATTATTACCGCGGTAAGTTTTCATAACTTTCTGCATTTACCCCCAGTAATTGGAATGTTAACGGGCTTAGCTTATTTAAAATTCTTTGGTTATTACCTACGAGAGCATAAAAGAACCCCAATCGATCTTTCTGATATTCCAACAGGTAATGTGATTGAAGACGACTTTGACGTGTTTGATAAAATAGCAAAAGCCGAGTGGGATACCTTGTTTTTCTTTTACGGCGTTATTTTGGCAGTAGGAGGGTTGGGCTTTATTGGTTATTTGTCTGTGGTGTCGGGGTTTATGTATGGAGAGCTAGGGGCTACAACCGCTAATATTTTAGTCGGGGTATTGTCAGCCTTGGTCGATAATATTCCGGTGATGTTTGCTGTGTTATCGATGAATCCAGATATGAGCATGTTTCAATGGTTGTTGGTTACATTAACTGCTGGAGTTGGAGGTAGTATGTTATCTATTGGTTCAGCCGCTGGTGTGGCATTAATGGGACAAGCAAGAGAGCAATATACCTTTTTCAGTCACTTAAAATGGACACCTGTGATAATGCTGGGCTATCTCGCCAGTATAGGTACACACTTTCTCGTTAATGGTTAATCTTTGTTAACTATCGTACATAAGTAATAAATCAACGGAGTTAGGGTAAATAAGGTGTATCTATATGCTATAATCTGCAGATCTTATATCTTTACCTGTATTGTTGTCGGTAATTTACATGACTAAAAAAGCGCTCGCTATCCGTGAAAAAACCATTTTTGATGGAGTATTCACTAAATATTTTCTTAAATCACTATTCAGTTTATGGTTTAAATTGGCTGGTTGGAAAACTACCTCTACAGAAGCTAATGGTGCTGGAGTAGCAATTGCAGCTCCGCATACCTCTAATTGGGATTTTCCTTTTGCACTAGGTGCAGCCATTTTGCAGGACACAAAAATATACTTTTCAATTAAAGATAGCTGGTGTCGTATTCCTGTTATTGGGCGATTTATGATGTGGTTAGGTGCCATGCCAATCGATCGTTCGTCAAAAGGCAAAGGACAAGTAGAATTGATCAAAAGCTTTGTTGAAAAACAAAAAGATTGCCGTGTATTTTTCTTGTTTACTCCTGAAGGTACCCGTGGACAGTCAGGAAAATGGAAAACAGGCTTCTATCATGTTGCTGAAGGTGCAGGCATACCGATATTCTTGGCAAAAGTTGATTACAGAAAAAAAGAGTCAGGTATTTTTCATTCATACAATATTACCGGTGATAAAGAAGAAGATATTGCTGCTATTCAAGCTTCTTATAAAAGTATTTACGGTAAGTTTCCTGAAAATCAATTTCCACATTATGAAGGGCCTTTACCCGCCTTATCTGACTCTGATGCAGTAGTGATGAAGGCTTTATATACTTTTAAAGGTGTAGCTACTCGTATGGAAATAGCAGCCAAAATTAAGAAAAAAGAGCTTTCATCAGCCATGTTAGATTTTTTGGTTGAGAAAGGTTTTCTTGAAATTACTGAGTCTGTAGATTCAGAACCGTCATATCGTTTAACCTGTGCAGGAAAAGGATGCCTACTACATTTGTATCCAACGCTTAGAGCCGGCTAACTAACTATTACACCTTTATTTTGAAAAACCTAACAGTTATGTTAGGTTTTTTGCTGTTTGTGACAACATTTTATCAGGAGAAAGAAAATTGATTGAGCAATGGGTAGGAACCATTAATGGGTATTTATGGGGCAGTGTTCTCATTTACTTACTAACGGGTTGTGGTATTTGGTTTACCCTAAGATTAAAGGGCCTACAATTCACTCAATTTTTTCATATGTTTACCTTACTTAAAACGAGTCGTTCAAGTAGTAGTGATGGCATATCTTCTTTCCAAGCCTTATGTACCTCTTTGGCAGCTCGTGTTGGTACTGGTAATTTAATGGGCGTAGCTGTTGCTATTTCATTAGGTGGAGCTGGTGCGGTATTTTGGATGTGGGCTATTGCGCTTGTAGGTATGGCGACCGCATTTGCAGAAAGCGCTTTAGGTCAGCTTTATAAAGAACGTGACGAACACGGGAATTTTAGAGGCGGTCCAGCCTATTACATGAGTAAAGGCCTTAAAAATAAACCACTGGCTATTACTTTCTCGCTTTGTTTATTTTTTGGTTATGGTTTTGTTTTTAGCTCGGTACAGGCAAATTCAATTACCGATGCTTTTTATGGATCTTATGGCGTTGATAGATGGTTTTCAGGAATAGCAATTACCTTAGTCGCGTCATTTATCATTTTTGGTGGTTTAAAGAAAATAGCGCGCTTTGCTGAAATAACCGTACCATTTATGGGCGTAGCATATCTTATAGTGTGTTTAGTCGTTATTGGTATGAACATATCGCTTATACCTGCGGTAATTGCTGATATTTTTGCTTCAGCTTTTGGTTTAACAGAAGCTGGCAGTGGTTTAGTCGGTGCTGCGATTGTGCAAGGAGTTAAACGTGGTTTGTATTCTAATGAAGCAGGTATGGGGAGTTCACCTAATGTAGCGGCGGCAGCATCTCCGAACCCACCACACCCAGTAACCCAGGGTTATATTCAAATGTTAGCCGTGTTCTTTGACACGATCGTAATATGTTCATGTACTGCTTTTTTAATTCTGCTATTTAAAGACTCTGGTTCACAAGCCCAAGGTATTCAATTAACGCAACAAGCGTTAGCGTTTCAGGTAGGGGATTGGGGAAGCGATTTTATTACTTTCGCCATACTACTCTTTGGTTTTACCTCAATTGTTGGTAACTTTGCTTACGCTGAAAATAACCTTAAATATTTAAAGTTAGATAACCTTTATGGCCGTTCTTTTTTAAAGGTAGGTTTTTTAGCTATGTTAGTGTTTGGCTCTGTAGCGACCTTACCAGAAGTTATTGCGTTAGCTGATATGTCGACAGGATTAATGACAGTATTTAACGTGATTGCTTTGTTTATGTTGAGTAAAGTGGTTGTAAGTATTACTAAAGACTATCATCAGCAAAAAAATAATGGTGATGTGCCGGACTACCAGCCTGTAGATACTGAGCACCAAGCCTTTAATTTAACTAAAGGCATTTGGCAAAAGTAGCTATACCCGTTGCCATTCAAGATGCACGTTTCAGAGTGCTTGAGCAATTTCAATTCAAGGCATATCAATGTAGCCATGGTTATTCCATTTCAAATTGATGTAACGATGAAGTGATGTTGCTCAAGCGCTTCTACGATGGGTTTTAAATGACTTTAAGCGGCGTCAAAGAACAAAAATATAGAATAACTATACTTATGTTCTTTTTCTTGCCTTAAGCCATTTAAATTCCCACTGAAATCGAGCACTTTGAATGGTAACGGGTATGGAGATATAAATAACAGAAGAATTCTTAGGTAAAGCTGTTATAATCCGCGAAAATTGAACCTAGGTTCAAAAAATTAATGAAAAACGATTGGTGAAAAAATGAGTGTTGATGCAATTGGCTTATCGGCTAATTTACTAAAAGCTGTTAAAGCGTGTGGTTATAAAAACCTAACTCCTATACAGCAGCAAGCTATTCCTATTATTAGAACGGGAGTGGATTTACTTGCCAGCGCTCAAACCGGAACGGGGAAAACGGCGGCATTTACGTTACCTATTCTTGACGCTATTAATCGTAATATTAAGCCCGGTGAAGAACATAACGGACAAACCATTAAAGCGCTTATTCTAACACCAACACGTGAGTTAGCGGCTCAAGTTGCTAAGAATGTTAAAACCTACAGTGAATTTATGCCTATTAAGTCAGGTGTTATTTATGGTGGTGTAAACATGCCCCCACAAACAACAATGCTTAAAAAGGGAGTTGACGTGTTAGTTGCAACTCCTGGTAGATTAATCGAGCATCTAAACGAGCGTAACCTTGATCTTTCTCACGTTAGGCACCTTGTACTTGATGAAGCCGATCGTATGCTTGATATGGGTTTTTTAGCTGATATAGAAAGATTAATGGAAGTGATTAAACAAAAACATCAAACGTTAATGTTTTCAGCTACTTTCTCTAATAAAGTTAAAACATTAGCTAAACAAGTACTCAGAACACCTAAAACACTTGAAGTGGCGAAACAAAACTCAACATCGGGTAAAGTAAAACAGTCCGTTTATATTGTGTCTGAAACGCGTAAACGTGAGTTACTGTCAGAAATTATTGGTGTAAACAATTGGAAGCAAGTACTAGTATTTGCTGGCACCAAAGAAAGCGCGAACATTTTAGCCAAAGAACTTAAGCTTGATGGTATTAAAGCGGCATTATGTCATGGTGATAAAACTCAAGGCGCACGTAATAGGGCGCTTGAAGAGTTTTCAGAAGGAAAAGTAAGAGTTTTAGTTGCTACCGATGTAGCAGCAAGAGGACTTGATATTGCTGACTTACCTTATGTAGTTAACTTCCATTTACCTTTTTTAGCAGAAGATTATGTTCACCGAATTGGGAGAACAGGCCGAGCAGGTAAAACAGGTACGGCTATTTCTTTAGTTAGCCCTAAAGATGAACGTTTTTTAGGAAATATTGAAGAGCTTATTGGTCGTCGTTTTGAACGTATTGTTGTACCAGGATACGAGTTAGATCGACCGTTACCTTCGCAATACAAAGAAAGCTTAGATGCACCGGTTAAAAAGAGCCGTTACAAAGTAACGCAAGATAAAAATCAAGCGGTAGCTAAAAAGAAAAAAACTAAACCAGCTTCAAGTAAAAAATACAGTAAAAAAATTCAAAAGAAACGATAAAAAATGTAGGTTTTTACTTAGATGAGTCGTGATTATTTTGTTACTGAAACGCCTTTTGAGTACCGACACATGTGTTGGTTTTGTGGTGAGCCTAAACAATATTCGTTTGGCTTTCCACATAACCAATGGTTAGTGTTTCATTGTACACATCCTGATATTAAAATTCCTGCATGTAAAGAATGTTATAGCTTTGCGCTAAAAGCGCAGGTTAATAGCATCTGGCAAGTTCAAATATCTGTTAAACGGCAATTAATGAAGCGGTACAAAAAAGACTTAGCGATAGGACTAAATTGGACCGAAGACGAGTTAGCGAATAGCGGCTTTGAAGGTGGAAATTTTGAAGGCTTTCAGCGTAGTGCTTGGTTTATGTACGAAGTGGCTAAAGGAAGAGTTAATCACCCTAGCTGGCCTTTAATGGTAAATGGTGTTGAACTGCCTTGCGAAGAAGAAACGAGCTTTTTATTTGATGGCATGGCTTATCCCACCATTGATGATGCAATTAAACATTATGTTGAAACGTTTGATTTATCTCTTGAGTTTTTCCGAAAAATTATCGCAATACTAGGAGAAAATAAATTTGCTAGGGCCGTTCGTTACGCACGTTTATTTGTGGGCTCTACACCACAAGAGCAAGCGATAGCATTACGGCAATTATTAGCAACAATTTAAGGGTGACGGGCATTTCATAATTCATAATTATTATTCTTATTTTAGTTGTTGAGTTACGTGTTACTACTAAGTTTTTGATTCATAGTGAGATACAATTATCCCTACTGATTAATTAATGTACATTGTTTGTACAAGATATACAATCAAAAAACTGTTAAACTTTTTATCTTATAATTTTAACATCAAATTAAGCGCCGTAAGGCTACCTATTCTTGATTTAATTTTGTCTGTGCTGTACTAAACTCAATGAAATAGGTTGATTCATTTTTTGACGATATAGCTCTTGGTCTGCGCGCTCAAAAAAGCTTTTCTCATCATCGCCTCTGTTCATAAATGTATAACCCAAACTGCAAGCAGTACGATATTTTGCTAAAAGAGGATCGCGTTTTAGTGCTTGTTTAATTCGCGTTTCAATCATACGCAATGACGATTCACTAGCATCTTCAACTATCACTGCAAACTCATCGCCGCCAAACCTAAATACACTGTCAGAATCACGCACACTATATTCTAATGCTCTTGCAAAACTGATAAGAATTTCGTCGCCCACGTGATGGCCATATGTGTCGTTTATTACTTTGAACTTGTCTAAGTCGCACACCATTAAACCTACTTGACGATTTTGTCTATTTGCATGATGCATTGCACGTTTTAACTGTTCGTCAAAATAACGTCTATTTGCAAGGCCGGTCAAACTGTCTTGCATTGCTAACGACATTGCGTTTTTATATTGAATGGCATTATTAATAGGGTTAATTAAGTATTGATGCAACCCTTCTAAAATTTTGTAGTTAATAAGGCTCATTGGCTCATTAATGGCGTAGGTTAGCGTTCCTAAAAATTTTCCATTAAGTTTTAGCTCAAATAAACGTTCAGCCTTCGCGGGTTTACTACCACGTATGGCTGTGCGTAGGGCTCCTTGAGTAAAGTACAAGCCACTAAAGTTTAGGTATTTAGATGCTTCCATTGCAAAAATATTTAATAATTTTTCGAGATCAAGCGTACACTGAAGTTGCTCTACTAATGCTAACTTTTTTTGTACGTTTTCGTTATCGCTGGAATCGAATATTTTAAAAGCGTTATACTCAAAATTTCTGTTCTCGAGTAAATTTAATGTTTGCATGTAACCACCCATCTTTTATTAGATGATTATAATTAAGCAAATTGTATACCTAAAAGTTAAACCTATTATCAATATTTTAAGCTTATGATTTTTATGTGATTAAAGTTTTAAGTGAAGGCGTGTCGGTTTTTTGTCGGCAAAATCTTGCCGTTTACGTATTATTTAGGAAAATGTTTAATATATGTCGTAAACTTATATTAAAAGAATTTTATCTATGTAAAATGAATAAAAAGAAAGTATTAGTAAATTACTTAAAGATATAAAGGAAGGTATGTGGAAAGTCATATAGAAATTCTGGCGATTCTAACTAGCGCAGTATTCATTGTTTGGTTGTTTCGACATCTGCGTTTGCCCGCAATTCTAGCTTACTTAGTAACAGGCATGGTTGTTGGTGACCATGGGTTAGGGTGGGCACATCAGCATGTTAATTATGAACATTTCGCTGAAATGGGTATTGTATTTTTATTGTTTACCTTAGGTTTAGAATTTTCAATTCCTAAACTTATGGCCATGCGACATTTAGTGGTTTCAGTCGGGAGCTTACAGGTTGGAATCTGTCTCACTATTTTCATTCTTATTGCGCTAGCGTTAGGGCAGTCTTTAGCGAGTGCCGTTGTCATTGGCGGGGTGTTGGCGTTGTCTTCTACCGCCATTGTGATCCGGCAACTGAGTGAATCAGGGGCTATGAAGCGAAAATCTGGGCAGATATCTGTTGCGGTATTGCTCTTCCAAGATGTTGCCGTTGTACCTTTATTAATTATTATACCTATGTTTGCCGTTCAGTCAGACTCTTCAATGGCTGTCGCGTTATTAATCGCCTTAGTTAAAGGCGTGTTTGTTGTTGGGTTACTAATGTTTGCAGGTAAGTTGTTGCTACCGCGATTATTTAACCTGGTTGCTCAAGTTAGAACCGATGAACTGTTTGTTTTAACGACCTTACTGGTTACTTTATTGGCGTCGGGATTAACCTTATGGTTTGGTTTGTCTATGGCATTGGGTGCGTTTTTAGCAGGTATGATGCTGGGCGAAAGTCAATATAAGCATCAGCTAGAGGCGGATATTCGACCTTATCGTGATATTTTACTTGGTTTGTTTTTTGTCACCGTAGGAATGAAGTTAGACATCAACGTTCTGTTAGATTCACCATTTACTGTAGTCGGTGTAATGGTTGCGTTTATGGCGGTTAAGCTTTTTGTTATTAAAATGCTTGCGGTAAAAGCCGGAGAGTCAGCAAAGGACGGTTGGGCGTCAGGCTTTATGCTTGCTCAAATGGGTGAGTTTGGTTTTGTATTGATCGCCTTAGCGACTCAAGTAGAAATACTCCCTACCGAAGTCGCATCAATACTACTCGGTGTTGGGGTTATAAGTATGGCTATTACACCTTTCATGGTGAATAACGCGCGTAAGTGGGCTTTATCAATTACTCGTGAAAAAACTATTGATACTTCCGAACTTAACGAACTGAATGAACTAGCAGGTAATAGCCAGCTAGAAGATCATGTTATTATTTGTGGTTTTGGTCGCGTAGGACAAACAGTAAGTCGCTTTCTCAAACAAGAGTCGATAGATTTTGTTGCGATTGATATTGATCCTCTTAGAACAACAAGAGCAAGAGAAGCTGGTGAAAATGTTTTATTTGGTTCTTCTCGACAGTCAGAACTTCTTCAAGCGGCTCATTTATCAAAAGCTAAGTTAGTTGTTATTGCTTTTGGTGAAGACAGACAGTCGTTAGAAGTTATTCAAAAGGTTCGAGACCTGTCACCTAATGTTCCTATTTTGGTAAGAACACGTAATGATGATCAGTTAGCGGTATTACAGGATGCAGGTGCGAATGAAGTTGTACCTGAGATATTAGAAGGTAGTTTGATGCTGGTTTCGCAAGTGCTTTCGTTATCAGGTGTACCATTTTCTAAAATATATAAGCTGGTTCAAAAAGAGCGTAAAAATCATTACAACCATCTTCATGGATTTTTTGAAGGTGAACATACAGATATGAGCCCAGAAGCGATAGAGCGAATTGAATTTGCCCATGGTGTTTTATTAACCGAAGGCTCGTATGCTATTGGGCAATCTATTGCCCATCTTAAAGAGCAGAATGAAAAAATCACCATTGTTGCTCTTAAACGTAATGGCGTAGAAAGTGAAGATCCTGAGGAAAGTACCATTCTAAAAGAACAAGATACTTTAATTGTTCGTGGTAAACCTAGAAAAGTAGAGCACACCGAGCGCTTTATTTTAGAAGGGAAGTAGCACAACTATTCCCTTAAATGTGCATCAGGATCCTTTTATAAATTTAAAAAGTTCCTGATGCTCGTTTCCTTTTCCATTGCATCTTCATACCCTAATTTAATCAAACGATTACAGTAATTCTTTTCAAATAATAAATAGCTAACAATACTCGATTCAGAATCGTTACTTACACCAATTGAGCCAAGTAAAATTTTGATGGAAAGTGGTAATTCATTAAAGTATTCAACAGCAATCGCATTAAAGTCATGACTGGGATTTATAAGTAATGACTCTATTTTTTTCAAGCCGGGTTGCTCTTGTCTAATATTTTCAGGGATGAATTCAATAATGTCGTTTATTTTATTGGTTCGTTCTATATCTGTTAGGAGAGTATCTGAGAAAACAGAATCTAATAAATGACCTGCTACACTAGACATGCTTGGCGGGTGAGGATTGTTTTCTTTAGCGTGTAGAGGCTCCTTAGGTTGCTCTACACCCACAATAAATATTTTTTCTGCGCCTAAATGTATTGCTGGGCTTAAAGGTGACAACTGATGAATAGAGCCATCTCCAAAGTGTTGTTGCTTTATATTGGTAGAGGGAAATACCATTGGAATTGCAGCAGAAGCCATTAAATGTTCTACATTAATTTGGCTAGGCTCTCCTCTACGATTAGCTCTAAACCATGGTTTGATATGTTCATCAGACTGATAAAAACTAATGGAATCGCCATTGCTGTAGCTCGATGCGGTTACCGATACACCGGATAAAAAACCACGTGAAATATTCGTGTCTATACGCTGAAAATCTATAACTTCACTGAGTAACTTACGTAAGGGAGCATTGTTGAGTAAGCTCCTTGCCCGTCTATTTGCGTAATCAGCCTTGAAGTTTCCTAATACACCGCTAGCAATATGACTAAACACACGTACAGGATCACTATGATAAATACGATTGGTATTGAGATTGTTCCATACCCATTCGAGCTTTTTTACTCCTAATTGAAAGCAAGAAGCATAACAGGCAAGGGCTGTAGTATTAATTGCTCCGGCAGATGTTCCACTGATAATAGGGAAAGGTACACCATGATTACGAGGAACAAATTGAGCGATAGCAGACAGTACACCTACTTGATACGCAGCACGTGCACCACCACCTGTAAGAACTAAGGCATTATTTGTGTGTTTGTAAGATCTTTTTTTAAGCATGGACGGAGTTAAACTTTTCCTTAAATAAAACTTGATACTCGCTATACAAATAGCGGCTAGACACTCTTTATACAATAAAACGTCATGAATATCATTATAATAAGTACAAGATGGTTAAATTGAAGTTGATGTTCTTACGTTAGTTAATGTTGAATTTAAGTGTTTATCAAAATCTATATTAATCTTTTATATTCAAGAGAGTTATATCAGATCACGTAGTTTTATTACCTGTAATTTTCTATAATCGAGTTATCTACTTTAACCATTTACATTAAGTGGTTTTATCTCCTTATTTTGTCTTTTACACCTACTCTAGGATTTTTTTTTGGATATTTGGATATATTTCACCTTACTCGCTGCTTTCATGCAAGCGGTAAGAACCGCAGGACAAAAACAACTATCAGGGCACTTGAATGCCATGGCGACCACTGGTGTGCGTTATCTCTTCGCATTGCCGTTTGCATGGAGCTATCTCTGGTGGTTACTTGATTACCGAGAAGCAACTGTTCCTGCATTAACAAATGAATTTATTAGTTACGCACTCATCGCCAGTATTGCACAAATTATAGGGACAGCATGTCTAGTTGCGGCGTTTAAATATCGCAACTTTTCGGTAGCAACCAGTCTTGCGAAAACAGAAGCAATACAAGTTGCTGTACTTGGTACGCTATTGTTTTCAACGGCTTTAAGCTTTTGGGGCTGGTTCTCTGTAGTTGTAGGAGTAATTGGCGTTATAATTGTTTCTAAAGTTCGTTTTACTTACGCTGACATATTTAGAAACCCAGGGGCTGGCTTTGGCTTAGCATCGGGTTTAGGTTTGGCCATTACTACTTTACTCATAAGAGAGTCTAGTTTAGCTTTACACACTGATTTAATGGTAAGCGCAGCCGTTACACTAGTTTTTATGATCACCGTTCAATCGTTATGTTCTCTTGTATATATAGTACTGCAAGACAAAACTCAGTTACCTATAATGTTTACCTATTGGCGGTTAAGTTTATTTGTGGGTATAACCAGCGTAATAGGTTCAATTGGTTGGTTTACAGCGGCAAGTTTTCAAAATGCAGCTTATGTTAAAGCCCTAGGTCAGGTTGAGTTTTTTATTACCTTGATAATTACTTATAGAATATTTAAAGAAACTATCAGCATGAAAGAGTATCTAGGCATGTTTTTAATTTTATTAAGTGTATTTATTTTGCTGTTATGGGCATAAAAACACGTTAAAATGGTAACATCAACACAGAATCAATAAAGTAGATAACTATTCAATGCGATTTAACGGTCAATTAATATCGAATTGAAGTTTTACATTACCTAATGGAAATAAAATGAAAATAGCAGAAAAAACAGTCGTACAATTTCACTATGTATTAAAAGATGAAGCAGGCTCAGAGATTGAATCATCTCATGATGTTGACCCTATGGCGTATCTTCATGGCGCTAACAACACGTTGGTTGGTCTTGAAAACGCATTAACAGGTAAAGAAGCGGGCGAGAAATTTTCAGTAACGTTACAACCTGAAGAAGCTTACGGTGAAAGACAAGAAGAAATGATCCAACGTATTCCAGTTAAACACTTACAAGGAGCTGATAAATGGGCTCCTGGTATGACTGGTGTAGTTCATACTGAACAAGGTCAGCGTCAAGTGACTGTAGTTAAAGTTGGTAAGTTTATGGTAACTGTTGATATTAACCCGCCATTAGCAGGTAAAGTATTAACATTTGATATCGACGTTGTTGACGTACGTGAAGCTACTGAAGATGAAGTAAAACATGGCCACGCACATGGCGTTGGTGGTCACCAGCACTAAGTTAGTAAATTACAGCTTTTGTAATTAGCAATGTTCTAGCGTCTAAAAAAGCCAATCGAGAGATTGGCTTTTTTATGTCTGAATGAAAATAATGAACAACGATACTGATATTAAGAGTACAGTCCGATATTTTAAAAATAGATAAAATATGTGTGATTTGTTCAGGGTAGACGATCAATAATTACTTAATTATCTTATTTCAGACGAAAAAAAACCTGCTAAAAGCAGGTTTCTTTAAAGTGGCTCCTCAACCTGGACTTGAGTTAGGGACAAACGCTGACTTAATAAAGAGTACAGTCCGTTGCTCTACCAACTGAGCTATTGTTGTATTTTTGTTAATTATCTTATTTCAGACGAAAAAAAACCTGCTAAAAGCAGGTTTCTTTAATGTGGCTCCTCAACCTGGACTTGAACCAGGGACAAACGGATTAACAGTCCGTTGCTCTACCAACTGAGCTATTGAGGAATTGTTCTTTTCTTTGTAACCGCTTTTTA
>Ga0209395_1000797_pt1 | contig 45682 bp, 41 predicted proteins | sample GOMGulsemesocosm_3_FD_184635 | JGI IMG/M metagenome (GOLD analysis project Ga0209395, IMG submission 184635) | Methane-oxidizing microbial communities from mesocosms in the Gulf of Mexico - GOM9D Gulf of Mexico (SPAdes) (version 2) | ecosystem: Environmental > Aquatic > Marine > Cold seeps... | reverse complement strand
GTATTTCAATTTGATGGCGAATAGTACGCAGTGAAAAGCTATTATCGAGCTCTGTTAAATTGTCGTTGAGTAAACTAAAAACATCATGACGTACATTTAAACGAAAATTATTGATAAGGCGATAAGCTATAGAATCTATACAGGCACACAAATTATCTTGGTTAATAATATTTTTTACTTCTTGCCATGTAGGGTTAATATCAATAGCGGCTTCTGTTAAAACATTCTCAATCAAAAACGTTTGCCATCGCTTTAGAAAAATAGCACGGTCATCGAGCGCAATATCGAGTAAATCTTGTTCTTCAAACTCTTTTTTTGCTAGCAAACCATCACGTATTTGTTGAGCCCTTGCGCCTAAAGCATAACCGCCATTACCAAGTTTTTTTAACATGTCTCCGCCAACTACACGTGCATTGGCTGTCCATAAACGATTATTTATTGGATTTTTTACTTTAGGGTATTCATCGGCAGTTAAATACCCTAACCAATTATTTTTACCATCAGCCCAATGAGTTGGGGTTTCACCAAAATCTGAAGATTTTTTGGGGATAGCGCCCATAATGGTCCAGCCAATATTTCCGTCTTTATCACCAACAACTAAATTTTGCGCTGGAATACCTGACTGTGCTGCTATTAAAAAGGCTTCATCAACATTAGCCGCTTGCTCTAATTGTGTATGGCGAAGGTTTACCGCTTGCATGTCATGAGCAACCCAGCGGTATGCTAATAATTGCTGTTGACTATTGGTGCCAATAACTGGCCCCCAAATAGTTTCTTTTATTGTTATTTCAACAGCCGCTTGTCCGTTAACCGCGATTATTTGTTTGTGTTCAGTAAATTTTTTATAACCATTTGGCGTTAAATATTGGCTTTGGCTTTCATTGGTATCAAGAATGACAACATCGCTCCAGTCGCCATAACTGTTAGTAAACCCCCAAGCAATATTGCCATTACTGCCTGCAATTATATTAGGTGTTCCCGGTAACGTGACCCCTGTAACTTTTATTGGTACATTGTTCGTCGATTGGTATTCAAAGGATGCTCTAAACCAAGTGTTAGGAACACGTACCCCTAAATGCATATCGTTTGCGACTATAGCACTACCGGTTTTGCTTAACTTTCCTGATACCGCCCAGTTATTTGAACCCGGAAATTCTTCGCCTTGATAGTCATTACTTATTTTGGCTGAAACAACTTTTTGCGGCTGTTGGGAGTTTAATGCAGAAGACTGCTGCGCTGTTTCTTCTGATGAAGCTGAAGGCCAAGCACGAGTTGGCATGATGCTAGGCTCAAATTGGCTGCCATCAATAGCGGCATCCCAAATACTACCTTTAGGGTTTAAGAACTTAAAAACATCGTCGCCAAGCATAAGCTTGATATTGCCTAACGTTCTTTCACGATCTCCGCTGGCATATTGTAAATCCATGTACATGCTTAACACGGTTAGAATAGTGTCTTCTTCTTGCCATGCAACAGGTTCTTGTTGTAATAATAAATATTCAAAGGGTGGAGATTGTAGATGGTCAATACCTTGATTTACGCCGCGAGTATATGCCTTCAATAATGCTAAGTCTTCAAGCGGGAGTTGCGATACAATTAAGCGAGCTCGTTCGCGGAATCTATGTTGACGAACTTTTTTATCGTGCCCAAGCGCTTTTTTACCAAATAAACTCGCTAATTCACCCGCAGAATTCCTACGTAATAAATCCATTTGAAAAAAGCGCTCTTGAGCATGAATAAAGCCCGTAGCCACCGCAACATCATTTCGGCCATTGGCTTTGATAGTAACAATACCTTGTAAGTCACGTTCTACAATGGTGGTATTCTCTAAACCTAATAATGTTCTTTTCCCGTCAAGCACAGGTAAAGCACTGTCTATTTGGCTGTAAATCCAAGTACCTAAACTGGCAACCACTAGAAGTGAGATGAGCAAGAAACCGATCAATATGGTTTTAGTGTTTTTCATTGTGGTATAAATTTATTAGAGGCGTTAAGTAACGCTAGATTACCTTAAAATTTATAAAGTTAACATTGCTTAAAAAAACAAACTGCTTAACGACTAAGTAAAGAAGCTCAGTGCTACTTTTTTATTTGTATTTTTCCCGATAGAATAGCGGGAATTTATAGCGATTAATTCAATGCAGGAAATTTCATGTCATCGTTACAAGACCAATTATTAAAGGCTGGGTTATCTACCAAGCAAAAAGCACGGCAAGCAAATAGCGCTCAACGTAAAAAAAATAAGCAAAAGCGTAGCGGTGTTGCGGTTGAGAAAAGTTTACAAGAACAAGTGAAACAAGACTTGGAGAAGGTAAAAAAAGACAAACTCGTTAAAGATACTGCATTAAACGAAGAAAAAAAACAACAGCTTGCTGATAAAGAGAATGTATTGCGCATTCAACAAATTCTTCAACATCATCAAATTAAAGATGCAAAAGGTGAAAGCGAATATAACTACACCTTTAATAATAAAATTAAAAAGTTATTCGTGAATGCCGTAACACACAGAGCACTTGTGAATGGCCGATTAGCATTATGTGGTTTAGCTGAGACAAGTTATTTAGTTACCGCTGAGACTGCTGAGAAAGTGGCAACTTTAGATGCAAAAGTTATTTTAGTACAAAACGACAAGGTTGAGAGTGACGTTGTTGAAGATGATGACCCATATGCAGATTACCAAATCCCTGACGATTTAATATGGTAGTACGCTTTGCGTAGTAGCTTGTTTTGTTAGTTATGTTAAAATCGCGCGCTGTTCAATTATTGTATTTATAAGGTCAGTTTAATACTTACCTTGATGTTTATTATTTTATATAGAGAAGTTATTTTATGTTTATTATTCGCTGGGTCGTTGGCCGTATCATCTTATTGTTAAACTTTGTTTTTTCACCAAGTAGTCCGAAAAGAACTGCTGAATTACAAGCTGACATCGATGATAAAACAAAACATTTAAGTTTGTACCAATTACCTGCTTGCCCATTTTGTGTCAAAGTTCGTCGAGCAATGAAACGTGAAGGTTTGAATATTGATTTGCGTAATATTAATAAAAATGAACAATATAATGATGAACTGGTACGTGAAGGTGGTAAACGAAAAGTACCTTGTTTAAAAATCACAGATGAAAACCAAAAGGTTACTTGGTTATATGAATCTTCAGATGTCGTTACTTATTTACAACAATTCGCACGTTAATCGTTTTAAATATAATTTCCTTTCATAAAAATGAAGCTTTTTTCTATTTCTCGGGTCTATTGATTTATATCGATTGAAACAATTACCTGAGAAGTAGAGCTATGCTGATAAAGTCTCCGCAAAAATCCTCCCTACAAGAATCACAAGTTACCGATCAAAGCGTCTATTTACAGCGCCGTGAAATCATCAAAAAAATGGGCTTTATTGGTGCGGGATCTTTATTATCATCAATTTCCTTTTCTACAAATGCTAAGGGACTAGATTTTTTTTCTTCAACTCCCGAAAAAGTATTTCAACGCCATCCACTAAAATTTACCAGTGATGTTAGTAACCGTTCAGATAAATTAACTCCTGAAGCTAAAGTCACCTCGCACAATAATTTCTACGAATTTGGCACAAGTAAAAGTGATCCGGTAAAAAATGCCCAAGGTTTCAAGGTCGACCCTTGGAAATTAACGATAAGTGGCGAGTGCGATAAACCTTACACTTTAGACTTGGATGACTTAACCAAAACCTTTGATCTTGAAGAGCGAATATACCGAATGAGGTGTGTTGAAGCTTGGTCTATGGTTATTCCTTGGGTAGGTTTTGAACTAGCCAAATTACTGAAAAAAGCGCAACCAAACTCTAGGGCAAATTATGTTGCCTTTGAGACTTTGCATGATCCAGAACAAATGCCAGGGCAAAGCAGTAGAAGAATAGGCGGAGGTATTAATTATCCTTATGTAGAAGGATTGCGTATTGATGAGGCGATGAATCCCTTAACATTGATGAGTGTTGGTTTATACGGTAAAACTTTGCCTGCGCAAAATGGTGCTCCTATCCGTTTAGTCGTGCCATGGAAATATGGTTTTAAAAGTATAAAGTCAATTGTCAGCATTAAATTTGTCGAACACCAACCCGCTTCTACTTGGAATATATTAGCCCCCAATGAATACGGCTTTTATGCGAATGTTAATCCAAAGGTTGACCACCCTAGGTGGAGTCAAGCAAGTGAACGAAGAATAACCTCTGGCGGATTATTTGCTCGTAACCGCATAGATACCTTACCTTTCAATGGCTATGGTGAACAAGTTGCTGATATGTACAAAAACCTTAATTTAAGCAAGAATTTTTAAGTACTATTTATGAAAAAAGATATCGTGTTTATGTCAGCACCCATCAACAACGTTTTAGTAAAACATAAGGTTAAACTTTTTAAGCTGTTTATTCATTTAGCCGCGTTGTTCCCCTTGGTTAATGCTTATTATTTGGCTTTTACAGATCAGTTAGGGGCTGATCCTGTTGAAGCTATTATTCATTTTACCGGTATCGGTGCTTTTAATTTATTATTATTAAGTTTAGCAATAAGCCCAATCAGTAAACGGTTTAAGCTCCCTATATTAGTCAAAGTTCGTCGTTTAATTGGTTTATATAGTTTTACTTATGCGATTTGTCATTTAGCCAATTTTTTAGTCTTCGAAGTGCAGTTTGACTGGGTATTATTTATTAACGAAATAATTAAACGCCCTTATATTACTGTTGGTATGCTAGGGTTAATCATCTTGCTTAGTTTAGCTATTACCTCTATTTCTATGTTGAAAAGACGTATGGGGAAGCGTTGGCAAAAATTACATAACTGGGTATATTTAGCTGTAATTTTAGTGGCTATACATTTTTATTGGTCAGTGAAGTCTGAAATTATTGAACCGAGTATTTATTTTTTTATTACATTAGTTTTATTAAGTGTACGCTTTAAAAAACTTACTCAATTTAAAAAGAAAAAAACTAGTCAGTAAGTGCTGACTAGTTTTACATAGACTTAGGTAAACATTATGGGTTTGCTTGTAAGGTTAATGTTATGCCTGAAGCTGAGCTATAGCCATAAATATCAATGTACCAAGTTCCTGCTCCTGGGTTAGTAAAGTTACAACTTTCATTATTGCCATTTTTATATGGACGACAATCAAATGCAGAAGCTGTTGATTGTGCTCCTTTACGAATGTATAAATCAGCATCACCAGAACCACCTGAAATACTAATAGTCATATCGGCATAGCCTGCTGGTAATACTTGCGTATAGCGCTGCCATTGTCCTTTAGTGACTGAGATATTTGAGAGAGTATCATTAATTGGGTCGTTACCACCTGGCGTGCTTGTTGAGTAACTGCCAGTAAGGCTTAAACCTGAAAAACTAGAATATGCTTTTACGCGAACATAATATGTACCACCGGTAGATGTGCCGGTACAAGACTCGCTGTTACCATTTTTATATGGGCGACAGTCATAACTTGAGTCTGTTGGTGTCGCACCAAATTTCACATACATATCTGCATCACCTGAACCGCCACTGGTAGTAAAACTGATATTAGTTGCACCAGACGGTACGTCCATAGTGTAAACAATATCAGCTCCTGCTGAAGCAGCTAAATTTGTCGCGGCAACACCATTAGTTAATACATTATCGGTTGGATCAGTTGGGTCTGTTCCACCATCAGGACAAGTACCAACACCTACTGCACACCAAGCTGTTTCTACCGCTGTTTTTTCGCTAGCACCATACAAATCTTGTGCTGCCTGTGCTGTTGCTGTTCTTGCACCGGCAAAGTTAGTATTTTGATTCATATATGTGACAAGTGCGCGATAAAATATTTTCTCTGCTTTTGCCATTCCAATACTAGGTACCTGTGCCGTTGATTTATTGCGCGGATGTGTTCCGCCATCAACTAATAATACATATGCTAAATTCGCAATACCTGAATTTCCATGTACGCCACCTTGGTCATTATTATTATTTGGGTTACTTACATAAGGAATACGCTCTGGCCACCAATCTTTAGAATAATTGTCTTTAGTTGGGTTGTCCATGTAACGTAAAGCTTTACCTTGTGTATTATATAAACCATCGCCTAATAGCCAAGATGAACTTGTCGTTCCGTTACGGTAAGCTTCAGCAGAAACGCCTAAAATATCTGACCATGCTTCATTCAATGCCCCAGACGCATTCGCGTATACTAGGTTGGCTGTTTTATCTGTAACACCATGAGTTAATTCATGGCCAATAATATCAAAGTCACTGGTGAAGTCGTTTAATCCACTTGATGCCTGGCCATACATCATTTGTGTGCCAGTCCAATAAGCATTCACTACGCCCATATCTACACTTGAAATTAATGTCATGCCATTATTATCTAAACTGTCACGACCAAATTTGCTTTGATAATAATCATAAACTTTTGATGCTCCGTCATGTGCTCGTTGCGCTGCTGCATTTCCACCACAGCTTTGAGTATTTGTACAGAGTAAAGATCCAGGAGCTGAGCTTGCTGGTCCACCATTTAACGTGTATGTTTTCCAGCTTTTTGAAGAATGAATTTGTGGCTCTCTACTTAGCACTTCAGATGTATTTGCATCAAAATAAATAAAATCACGACCAAAATCTTCGCCACCGTTATCCCAAGATACCTCAACACGATAAGCTAATTTTGTCTCTTCACTCAAAGGTAGGTAAATATAAGCTAATTCTGCTGAGCCGCTAACTTCCCCCATACTTTCTGCTGTAGCGATCGCTTGGTTTTCACCTAAGTTACTGCTGGTACTGTTTAGTGAACTAACACCATTTACACCAGATAATACAGGTGTTGAGGTCGTGGCTAAATTTCCGGTAATACCGTAAATGTCAGCTTGGCTATTTCCTGTACTTAATACTCCTACAGAGCTATTAGCATGCATGATCATACTGGTACCGTACACTTTAATACCGTTAATAGTTTGATCAAAATGAGTATGAGTTTTTCCTAATTCATCTGTCCATTGTCTACGAACCTTAAAGCTTTCGTTTCCAATTACTGTGAATTCATTTTGGCTAGATATTATGTCTGTAAGTGCCTGAACTGCAGTTCCTTGAGTCATACTGCCTAATTCACCAACAACAAAAGACGGAGCGCCATTTGCGGTTTGGTTCTGCACCGTCATTGAAGTAACTTCAGTCGCAGAAGAGCTGAAAGCCGTTGTTGCAAATGATGCAGCGACGATTAATGACAATTTTGTTATTTTGTTATGTTTTTGCATTGAGGGTTCCTATTCTATTTAACTTTGTATCTGCGGTAAGCAGATATTATTTTTATTGTCCCCAAAGCCTTAATTACATTTCGATTTAGCGGCCTGGGTGTTTTTTAGTCAGTCTTTGCTGACAAAACAAACGTAACAGGAAAGTTAATGCATTAACAAAAAATTAATAAAAAATTAACATTACTATTCGTATATAAAACTTTACAGAAGTAGGGTTTTAATAATATATAAAAATCATAGATATTATAATTTTCTTGTATATCAATTATTTGGGTTTTATGTTTTTCTTGAATTTATCTGGAGGAACTAATCATTAAGAATAAATAAATATAAAAAGGCTCATTTGAAGACGAAATTTTTACAGGAAATAATGTGAAGTATGATTTAGTGGGTAAAAATTAATTCATTTCTCAAGTTACTTTTCAGGCTAATAAAACTTACTTTAGCTTTATTATCTAAACTTGAGGTTATGCCTTCAACTAAAAGTAGAATAGTCTGAGTTGGGGTATTTGAACTTTTTGAGGTGATGATGACCGATACTAGTTGTCGCCAGTTACAGCCAACGAAGCCACAAACGCCGCCAAGTTTTAGTGATTGGTAAGTAACTTGAAAATCGGAAGAAGATTTATTGGCAAGTAATTTGATGATTTGCTGCTGCGATTTTACGGCATTAATCGCTATCTCTTCAGGATTGGTTTCAGCCTGAGAAATATTAACAATCGATAAAAGAAGAATAAAAAAGATGAATTTTTTCATAAAATATACTTCCCTTTATCGACTGAGTTTTACATGTGATTATTTATTAAGTACGAGCTGTCACTTCTAATAAGTGATAACCAAATTGAGTCTTTACAGGGCCTTGCACGGTGTTTAGTTCTGCAGAGAAAACAACTTCGTCGAATTCTGGTACCATTTGGCCACGACCAAAAGTACCTAAATCGCCACCTTGCATTTTAGAAGGACAGTTTGAATGAGCTTTTGCAACATCGGCAAAATCTTCACCTGCTTCTATTTGTGCTTTAAGTGCTAAACATTGTTCTTCGGTATCGACTAATAAATGACGTGCTGATGCTTGTGACATGTTGGTTCCAATAAGTTGGTTTACTAAAAAGTTAGCATAAATATGTTAGGTAAACTTTAACTTATCTTTATTGTTAATTAAAGGAATTTTATATGAAGGCGTAATCGTTTTTAAAGAATGATATGTGCTAAGTTAATCGTAATAATTGATTTTCTGGATTTATCCCCAAAATGTACTTACCCAATTTAAAACACCTACGCTATTTACTTGCCCTTCATCAAGAACAAAATTTTCATCGTGCTGCAAACGTCTGTTTCGTCAGCCAGTCAACATTAAGTAGTGCCATCTTGAAGCTAGAGGGACAGCTTAACTGTCAACTTATTGAACGAGACAACAAGTCTTTTATCTTTACAGCACAAGGTCTTGAGGTTGTAAATAGGGCGCGTGAAATTTTGGTTTCAGCCAACGAATTAGTTAATTTTGCAAAACAACAAGGTGATGAGTTCTCTGGTAGGGTTCGCATCGGCTGTATTCCAACTATAGCTCCATTTTTATTGACAGACTTTGTAAACGCAAGCCAAAAAGCCTTGCCGGCATTAGAAATATACTTACGTGAAGATACAACTGAAAATTTGGTCGAAATGCTTAACAATGGTGAAATTGATGTGCTGATTTTAGCGCTACCTATTGCCTTTAATAATTTTCATTGCAAAAAGGTGGGTAAGGATCCTTTTTATATGGCAGGGGAATATTCCTTAATAAATAAATTCAAGCAAACTGAAAGTTATCAAAGCCTTCCCGAAAAAAGTGTCTTTTTATTATCATCTGAGCACTGCTTAACAGAACACGCTGTTTCTGCTTGTCAGCTTGCTGATAAAGCGCGTATTAATCCTTTTTCTGCATCGAGTTTATCAACATTGGTGCAAATGACCTCGCTTCATCAAGGCATTACATTTTTACCTAAAATGGCTATAAATAAAGGCGTTGGCCAAGCTGAAAAATTATGTATTGAAAAACTTGATAAAAACTTCTACAGAGAGATTGGCATGCTTTGGCGGAAAACATCAATGAGAAACTCGTTGTATAACCGATTGGGGACGATTGTTGAAGGTCTTTTAAAATAAATTCAATTTAATTTAAATAATTTAAAACTTTTTTCTTATCCATAGCTACTTCTATATTAACTGACAAACATAAGCGCATATTAATTAAATAATAATAGGAATATACGTGTTCGAACGAAGTGATGAAACACTGGTGAAACAGGCTCTAAGTGGTAAAAAGTCAGCTTGGGTAACCTTGGTAAAGCGTTATGAAAAAAACTTATATAACTACACCTTGCGCATGGTAAGTAATCCGGCTGATGCTATGGATTTAATGCAAGATGTTTTTGTCGCCGTTTTTAGGAACTTATCAACTTTTCGTGGTGACAGCCCTTTTAAAGGTTGGATGTTTAAAATTGCCCATTATCGTTGTATTGAATATTACCGTCGTAAAAAACCAACACAATCGCTTGATGATATAGCTGAACAAGTTGATGAAAGCAGTGATGAATGCCCTGAGTATCATGCTGTATCTGGTCAACAAGCAACGGCTTTACATAGCGCAATGAAAACGTTACCGGTAAATCAAAAGTTGGTGGTTGAATTGAAATTTTTTCAACATTGCACGTTTGATGATATTGCTAAACAGTTAGGAATATCGGTCAACACAGTTAAATCTCGTTTATATAGCGGTTTAGATAAATTAAAAGATCATTTGGAGATTGATTATGTCTGAAGATAAAAAGTTAACCTCAGAAAAGGCTTTTGAGAAATGGCTTGACCGATCAGATCTTGTTGAAGGTGAGCAAAGCCAGCAAGTAGAAAGCAATGCCAATACTCATGAAGAAGCCATTTGGCAAGAGAGGCTAAAGACGGCACAAATAATTGAGCACCAGGTCAGTTTACAAGCTGAACAAGCCGTTCCTCATTGGGATCGTTCTGCAGCTTTTGAAAGTGATAAGTCTCCCTGGTGGCAATGGGGGGGATTGTCCGCAATATCGATGGCATTTTCACTTTTTGCGATGGCACTTGTATTGTTCAAGGTTGAATTAGTGATGAAGGATGATGGGCTGCTATTAACCTTTGCTGGCTCAACGCAACCGAACACCAACCAAGTGAGTTATAGCCAAGAGGAAATCAATGGCTTAGTAGAAAGCAAAGTTAACCAAAAACTACAACGCTTTGCTAGCGAGCAGCAAGTCATTTTAGCTAATTACGTTGCTGATATAAAAGTTAAACAGCAAGACAATAACCTGCAATTAGCTAGTTATTTGATGGGAGCAACTCGAAAAGAGCGCAAAGAAGATATTAGTGATTTTGTGCAATATGTTAATGACCAACGTGCAGATGACTCATTAGATAACAAAATAAAATTTCAGCAACTTGAGAATGAAATTAATTATCAATCTTTAAAAACACAAAGAACTAACTATCAACCTAAAAATATTAAATCACAAGACTCTGGCGGCTTAGGTTCTACAACAAAACCAGCTGCTTGGACTTCAGAGGAGTAATACCATGAAAAAAGTAATGACACTTATCCCAACCGCGTTATTTGTTTTAACTAGCACGCTGACCACAAGCGTAACTTTGGCTGCAGATAATGGTGAATACGCAGCAATGCATAAGCAACTAGATATTATGAGTAATATCATAAAGTCATCAGTAAGTGTGCAAGAAGGCAGAAAAGGTTCAAAAATTACCAGTATAGAAAGTACTTATTTAAAAGGGCAGGGCATTGTATTCACCATTAATTCTAGTTCAGGTAATAATCAATGGGGTAACTTTAATTTTAACTTTACCATGCCTGACTTCCCTGCTGTACCCGTACCACCAATAGCTCCAGTGGCGCCAAGACGAAACTCGCATAATGATGCTGAGTACGAAACACAAATTAATGAATCTGTGGCGCGTAGCATGGAAGAAGCTGCACAAGCATATGAGCATGCTATGGAGTCTTTTGAACATAATCGTGAAGGATATCGTGAACTCCGTGAAGAGCAACGTGATTTATCTTACGAGTTAAGAGATGTAGCACGAGAAAAGCGTGATATCGAATATAAACTGCGTAGAGCTGACGACGAAAACAGAAAAGAACTGCAAGCAGAACTTGAAACATTGAAAAAACAATCGGCGAAACTTGCGGTTAGTCAAAAAGCATTTAAAGAAAGAAGTGAGGTAATGCAAAAGAAACAAAAAGCACAAAAGGCCGAACGAGAGAAAGCACGAGGAAGTTATTATCAAGGGTTAACAGCATCATTAACAGAAACACTTTGCATGTATGGCAATGGCTTGAAGGCTTTACCTAAAACTGAGCATGTAAGTGTTATATTAAAGTCAGCGGGAGACAAACAAGGTCGCCGTTATAAAGACAGTATCTTAGTCTTTAGCAAAAAAGATATTAGCGATTGTTCCGCAGATAAAATTACGGTAGCAAAGCTAACTAAAAAAGGTCAGAACTACCAGTTTTAATTAAATATCAAAAAATATTTAATCAATTTCTCTAGAACTCTTTTGCCACTTTACTCTACATGTAAGTGGCATTTTTTTGTTCTAGCATAAAGTTATTAGATATAAATTAGGTATAATTATTACGTTATTTAAAATTTTGGAAAGCTAACATGTTGTTCTTGTATTTATATCTGGGGTATTTTCTCGTAAAGTTGTATTCGGTCGTTGGCGTTTTATCTCAAGAAAAGATTGCACTGTCAGCCCTGATCTTTTCTATTATAGTTTTTTTTATTTGGTCTTTTATTCCTGTACTGGCTTATTTGTTTGCTAAGTTAATAGGAGCTAAGGGACGATCAAGCGCTAAAGTATTGTTTATAATTGGTGCAAGTACGGCATTAGTAGAAAATGCTTTGTTTTATTTTAATATACTCACGCCTTATCAGGGAGATCAAGGCATGCTGATTGTGATGTGCGTCTTTTTCATAACCCCTTATTTTTCTTTAAAAGGTCCTGATTTATTTGGAAAAAGTAAAAGCGTATAAAACAGCCTAACACAGTAAAGTTAGGTATAAGGCAGCGCAAGATTAAATAATATCCTTTGCGTTTAGACAATATATTCACTTATTCTGCTTGGCTAAACACCATATTTATATAGTCAACCATACCAATAATTTCATTGTTTACGACAACAGAAGCCAAATTAATGCTGAAGCGTTCAAAAAATCTGGCGCAATATCGACCATCCATATTCGTCTTGAACATTGCGCTTATTGGTGGTCATTGCACCTTTTACTAGCACTAATTTATGGTTCATAATTCTTCCTCAACTTTACCTTTTAAACGCTCAGCCTGATGGGGCAAACCTACGGCGTCTTCTACATTTTGTTGATTCATAAAAACCAGCGTGATGGCGAATTATAAATATTATAATACTGATAGAAACAATTACTTTGTCTTGAATCAAAGTAATTGTTTTATTTGAATTTAAGCCTAGCACAACTCTGAAAAAACATTTGAAACTATATAAATGTAATAACAAAATTTTAGTTGAAACGGCTCAAACAAAATGGAGTGATGTCGATATCTGTTGGTTGTTTTGTGATCAGCTGGCCTATTAGTTTTCCTGTAATAGCTCCTTGAGTTAAACCTAAATGCTGATGACCTAAGGCAAGAAAGATATTGTCATGCTTTGGTGCTTGACCAATAACGGGCAATGAATCAGGAAGTGAGGGGCGATGGCCCATCCACTTTTGCCCTTTTTTTGCTGTTTTTGCATTAAATTCAGGTAAAGTAGTAACCACCTGCTGAGCATTTTTAAAAAGCATATCAGCTCGTTTCATATTTGCTTGTTGTTTTAAGCCTGCATATTCAACAGTACCCGCTAACCGCAAGCCATGTGCCATTGGGGTCATAATGAACTTTCGTTCTGCTGAAGCTACTGGGCGTGACAACTGAACTTCATTTTTGCAAGGGGGGAGATCTAAACTATATCCTCGCTCGGCCTCTATGGGTAATGTGTAACCTAAAGATTTTAATAACGTTTTCGACCAAGCTCCGCTCGCAACTACCACTTGGTCAAATATTAAGGTTTCATCTTTTGTCGTTAAGTTAGCGCCACCTCTATTATGACTAATGTGAAGCACCTCTGCTTGCTTGTACTCACAACCTTTACTAAAAGCTAACTTTGCTAGTTGTACGCAAATTTCTTTAGGATCAGCACTATGTCCCACCTCTGTAAAATATAGTGATGCTTGAATGTTTTTACTTAAATTGGGCTCTAATAATAACGTTTGTGGTCGATCTAGTAATAACACACTAATGCCTGCATTTTTATAATGTTCAAAGTAGCGTTTGATCGTTTTTTCTGAACTATTTTCAAAGACTAATAAGCTGCCTTTTAACGTTAATAATGCTTCAGCTTTAGCTTCTTTTAAAAGTGGTTGATAATAGCTAATAGCATTTTTATTGAGTGTTTTTAATGCCGCACTGTTTTTTGAACGTTTATTGGCGAGCATATTCCATATAAATTGGCCAAACCAGGGCAGTGCTTTAGGTAAATATGAAGCCGACAAAGAAACTGGGCCTAAGGGATCTAGTAACAGCTTTGGAAATTGCCATAATAAGTTAGGCTCTGCCAATGGAAATACTTGTTCGGTAGCGAAGTGTCCTGCATTTGCTTTTGAGCAACCTTCTCCAATGCCTGATTTATCGATAAGGGTTACTTGAAAGCCGAGTGACTGTAATTCAAGGGCACAATTAATACCTATAATACCAGCACCAATGACGGCAATGTTTTTATCAGAATTAGAAATATTTAATGTTGTCATGTCTATCTACTTACTTATAGTGATTGTTTATCTACCACGATTAACGTAATAAAAAACCTTGCGGAAAAATGTCGTTTTTATCGACTAAAAATTGATGAATACCGGTGATAAATGCTCTACCACTAATACGTGGGATAACTGCTTCCTTGCCAAAGTAGTCAATTGAATTTTCAATGTTTACGGTCATTTCTCCGCCAGTAATGCTTTCAATGGTGACGTTCTCACCTAGAGATAAGTCTTCTTTAATGGCTAATAAAGCAGAGCGAGCACTTACGCCAGTTCCTGTTGGGGAACGGTCGAGTTCACCTTCTGCAAAAATACAGACATGACGAGAATGAGAGGCTGAACGCGCTGTATTTTCAGAATAAAAAATAACGCCATATAAAAAGCTAAGGTCATTTTCAAGTGGATGTTCTATTTGGTAATCAGCCATTACTGCTTTTTTAATGACTCTTCCTGCGGTTATCAACTCTTGGCTGTTTGATGCATCGCAACTAAGATTTAAATTGTCAGCATTGACAAAGGCATAATATGCACCACCAAAAGCAATATCGTATTTAACTGTGCCTAACCCGCTAACGGTTACTTGTTGGTCGATCGTTTCAACAAAAGCAGGGACGTTATCAAAACTTACTGATAATTGGTTATTAGTTACTTTGGCATAGGCTTTGATAAACCCCGCAGGGGCATCAATGCCGATATATTCACCTTCTTCTGGCAAAGCAATAACCTTGGCTTCAATCGCAACGGATACTACAGCAATAATGCCGTGCCCACACATGCTGGAATAACCTTCATTGTGCATAAATAAAATGCCAAAAGTCGCGTTTTCAGTACATGGTTCGGTAATAATGGCACCGTACATATCGGCATGGCCGCGAGGTTCATACATTAGAAATTGGCGATAACTATCTAAGTTCTTGGTTAAAAACTGGCGTTTTTCTAAAATGGTATTACCGACAATTTCAGGGTAACCACCTGTAATAATTCGTAATGGTTCTCCTTCAGTGTGGGCGTCAATAGTGGTTACTGAAAGATATTTCTCTGAATTAAGCGCTAAGTTTTCATGGGTGAACTGCATAATTTTTTACTCATTATAAAATTAAACCTTGTACATTGATAAGAATTGTATACAATATCCTATGTCAAATCCACTGATACTGTTTGTTTTTTTAAAGCCTTAAATAAGCCTTTGAAAAAAATGAGTTTCGCATGTAAGAAAAAAAGTAATTCTTATAGTAGTGAGTCAAGAATAATGAAAGATGTTAACTGGTAGGCGTGTACCCTGCAGTAACCACCCAATATTTTGATGATATGTCGATTAATTTCGAAGCATCAAAAAGTATAATTGATAGTTTAATTTATGAAGGTGTACACGGAATTATTGCTTTAGATACTATTCCTACACTTGTTCAATGCATTAAATTTTTTGAACAATTAGCGGGTCGTGGTAGTGAAGTCGTTCGTGAACCGCGTTTACCTCTTGCCGGGGAAGAGCGTGCTAGAGTTGAAAAGCTATATAATGAGGCTTTAGCAACACGAATTGATTTGTCGAAATTCAATTTAGTTTAATATTGTTGAGTTGAATGGTTAAGGCCAAAGTCGCATCTACAAGCCCTATACTTGTATGTGAGGCTTTAGCCTTAATCAAACAAAGACGATATTGATAATAAAGGTAGAAAATGATTAAAGGCACGTTTTTTTGTATCGATGCTCATACTTGTGGCAACCCTGTACGACTAGTCACCAGTGGTCACCCTAATTTAAAAGGGCAAACCATGAGTGAAAAACGACAAGATTTTTTAGAGAATCATGATTGGATCCGCCAAGGGCTAATGTTTGAGCCACGCGGTCACGATATGATGTCTGGTGCGTTTTTATATCCGCCTTGCAGTGATAATGCTGATGCATCAATTTTATTTATTGAAACATCAGGCTGTTTACCTATGTGCGGTCACGGCACCATTGGCACTGTAACCTCAGGACTGGAAAGTGGTTTGTTAACACCAAAAGTTGCAGGGAAATTAACGCTTGATGTACCCGCAGGTCAAATAGAAGTGGAGTACAGTTTACAAGGTGAGGCAGGCGAAAGTCAGCGGCATAACAAAGCAGTAAATAAAGTAGATTCAGTAAAAATTTATAATGTTGCTGCCTACTTAGCACACCAAAACATTGAACTTAGTATTGAAGGTTTAGGGCTGTTAACTGTTGATGTTTCTTATGGTGGTAATTATTACGTGATAGTCGAACCACAAGAAAATTTTCCAGGTATTGATCAATGGACAGCAAATGAAATATTGCATTGGAGCCCCATTGTTCGTGCTGCTGCCAGTAAAGTAGTTACCTGTATTCACCCTGAAGACCCAAGTGTAAATGGCGTTTCGCATGTCTTATGGACCGGAAAGCCTAAAAATGAAAATTCAGACGCAGCTAATGCAGTCTTTTATGGTGAAAAAGCGATAGACAGATCGCCATGTGGAACCGGTACTAGCGCGCGCATGGCACAACTTTACGCGAAAGGGCAGTTAAGCTTAGGCGATAGTTTTGTTCATGAAAGTTACATCGGTAGTCAGTTTATCGGGAAAATAGAGCAAATTGTTGAACTTGACTGTGACAGTACATATTCACAAGGTGTGGAAGGTAAAATATCTGCAATAAAGCCTAGCATACAAGGTTGGGCAAAAGTATTTGGTAAAAACTGTATCACGATTGAAGATGATGACCCATATGCTTTTGGTTTTGTTGTTACATAGTCAAAAATTATTAGCTAAAAATAACATTAAGTAGGAATAGATAATGAATATTACCGGAAAAAATTTAATTGCAGGCGAATGGTCTGGCGATACGACTAATGGTTTTTCTGCAATGAATGCCGTTACTAATCAAATAATGAATGATAAATTTGCTGACGCTAGCGAACAAGAAATAGAGCAAGCCATTAATAAAGCAAACCAAGCCTTTTACTCTTATAGCCAATTAAGTGCAGAAAAGCGTGCACAATTTTTGCGTACTATTGGTGAACAAATCCTTGCGTTAGGTGATGATTTGGTTGATATGGCATGTGCGGAAACTGGCTTGCCAGTTATGCGTATTCAAGGTGAACGTGGTCGTACTATCGGACAATTGGGGCTTTTTGCTAACTTATTAGAGCAAGGTGAATATCTACCTGTTGTTGATTTAGCTGATGCAAATCGCCAACCATTACCTAAGCCAGAAACTCGTTTAGGTTACCTGCCACTTGGTGCGGTTGCTGTATTTGCTGCTAGTAACTTCCCTTTAGCATTTTCAACTGCTGGTGGCGATACCGCTTCAGCACTTGCTGCTGGTTGTCCGGTTGTGATGAAAGCACATGCCGCTCACCCAGGAACGGCCGAGTTAGTTGCGCAGGCGATAAATAAAGCGATTGAAATCTGTAATATTGATGCAGGTGTTTTTTCACTGATTCAAGGCAAGAACTACGGTATTTCTAGTCAAATTGTGACACATCCACTCATTAAAGCCGTTGGTTTTACAGGGTCTGAGCGTGTCGGAATGATTTTACAGCGACAAATAAATGAACGTGCAGAGCCAATTCCATTTTATGGTGAACTTGGTAGTGTTAACCCGCAATTTATTTTAGCGAATAAATTGGCTGACGATGCTCAAGAGTTAGCACAAGGATTAGTCGGCTCATTAATGATGGCGCAAGGACAGTTTTGTACGAGCCCTGGAATTTGGGCTTACGTTAGCGATGAAAATACCCCGGTATTTGAAAAATCAGCGGCAGACGCTATCAGTGCTACATCGGCGGGGGTTATGCTGACACCTAGCATGGCGGCTTCATATAATACCGCTATTGCCCAATGGAAAAATATTTCAGGCGTTGAATGTTTAGCTCAAGGTCAGCAAGCAGAAAAAGGCCAAGAACACTTTTGTTCTGCGGCACTATTTGCTACTGATCTAGAAACATTTAAGGCCAATGAAGCATTACATGAAGAAGTCTTTGGTTCGAGTGCTCTTATTATCCGTTGTGAAAATCAAGCGCAGATGATGGAGTTCATAAGTTTACTTAATGGTAGCTTAACAGCAAGTATTCATGCCAGTGAGCAAGATCTTAGCATAGCTAAAAAAATCGCTTTAAGTGCTGCTCATAAAGTAGGTCGTTTAATTTACAATCAAATGCCGACTGGTGTTGAAGTTTGTGCGTCAATGAACCATGGTGGCCCATTCCCAGCTTCTACTCAAATAAGAACTACCTCGGTTGGCAGTGAAGCTATTAAGCGTTTTCAAAGACCTATTTGTTATCAGAATATGCCTGATGAGCTGTTACCAAGTTTACTTAAAAGTTAAGTTTTTTTGAAAAAGCGGTAGATACCAAAGTCATTACATTTGTTCTCAGTCATAGCTTATCAACGTTTTGATAACAAATATAATTTTTACGGTTTTTGAATCGCTTTTACACTTCCAAAAAACGAGTTTAAAAAGCTTAGATTCGGCATTATTGATTTTGAAAAGGTATTAACCATTTCTTTCAATCAATGCCTTGTCTCTAAGTCTTTTAAACCTCGCTGAGTGTGAATAAACTTCTTGGAATTGGTATTATATTTATTAGCCGCTTTTTTTTAGCTGATAAATCTTTATAATGACTGCACACTTTCAAGAGAAGTATTTTATGAGCATAGTTTACAAGACCCGAACGCAGTTAGTTGTTGAAACCCTTAGAGAGAAAATTTTAAGTGGTGAGATTAAAGCTGGGCAACCTCTACGACAAGCAGCGTTAGCAGATGAATTGAATGTTAGCCGTATTCCTGTACGTGAAGCGCTATTGCAACTTGAAGCAGAAGGGTTAGTTTCTTTTGAACCTCATAAAGGTGCTACTGCCACCGAGCTTACTGCCAATCAAGTTGATGAATTATTTGAATTAAGGGCAATGCTCGAAGCTGACTTATTAGCTTCATCAATACCACATATCAGTGATGAAAAACTTGCCGAAGCCACTGAGCTTTTGTCTCGATTAGATAAAGCTTTAGGTAAAGAAAATGCGGCGAATACTTGGAGTGAATTAAACTCTGATTATCATAATTGTTTGTATTCAGGTGCTAATCGACCACAAACTCAAGACTTAGTGAATACCTTAAATAAAAATGCTGATCGTTATATTCGTATGCACTTATTGTGGGCAGGTGGTATTTCTAAGGCAGAGTCGGAGCACAATGAATTATTAGCTTTATGTAAAGCTCGTAATGTTGAAAAGTCAGTTGCCTTACTTAAGCAACATATTCTTGGTTCTCGTGATGAGATCAAAGAATTTTTGAATCAACGAGAATTAACTTCACAATAGCAATAAATAAATCATAGAGGTGAAATTATGTTTACTGCATATTTTCACCTATCGCTCAATTGTTACTTTCCTCATAATTATTATAGCCTCAAGCCTTTTTAATCGTAAATTCAGCTTAAAAGCATAGCTTTATAATCTGTATCAAAACTAAGCATTTATTGACTTTTTCACTGCAAATCATTAGTATTCCCGCGCCGTAAAACCCTGAGTCACTCTTTAATGAGCCAATTAACAATTATTGTTAAATTTTCCTATTATTAGAATACGATCAGGTTATATCTATTTTATTTATTTAATTAATGAGAGTGCAATGTTTGAATTACATGCCAGTAAAGTTTCCAACCTAAAAAATGATGTTCTTTCAGGTTTAACCGTCGCTTTAGCGCTAGTGCCTGAAGCGGTTGCTTTTGCCTTTGTTGCGGGTGTAGATCCTCTTGTTGGTTTATATGCTGCCTTTATGGTGGGATTAATTACCTCTGTTTTTGGCGGACGTCCAGGAATGATTTCTGGTGCTACTGGTGCTATGGCGGTAGTAATGGTGGGCTTAGTTTCTCTTCACGGGGTAGAGTATTTGTTTGCAACTGTGGTTTTAACCGGTGTACTACAGATCTTAGCCGGGGTCTTCAAACTCGGGAAGTTTATCCGCTTGGTACCACACCCGGTGATGCTCGGGTTTGTAAATGGCTTGGCTATTGTTATTTTCTTAGCACAACTAGGACAATTTAAAATAACTAATGCCGCGGGTGAACTAGAATGGATGCAGGGCACTCCACTTTATACGATGGCAGGGTTAATTATTTTAACTATGGCCATTATTCATTTCTTTCCTAAGATAACTACAGCAGTACCTTCGACTCTTGTCGCTATTGTTGTTGTTTCATTCTTAGTTTTTGGTATCAACCTAGACACTAAGCTTGTTGGAGATATTGCTTCAATTGCTGGTGGTTTACCTACTTTTAGCATTCCAAGTGTTCCTTTAGACTGGAATACCTTTAAAATTATATTGCCATTTGCGCTAATATTAGCGGCAATTGGTTTGATTGAGTCTTTATTAACGTTGACACTTATCGATGAATTAACAGGTACTCGTGGCCGTGGCAATAAAGAGTGTATTGCACAAGGAGCGGCTAATACTACTTGTGGATTTTTTGGTGCTATGGGTGGTTGTGCCATGATTGGTCAGTCTATGATTAATGTAAACTCCGGTGGACGAGGTCGAGCATCAGGTATTACTGCAGCGTTAGCACTACTTGGTTTTATTCTCTTTGCTTCAGGGCTGATTGAGCAAATTCCGTTAGCGGCATTAGTTGGCGTAATGTTCATTGTTGTTATTGGTACCTTTGAATGGTCTAGCTTCCGTATATTGAAGAAAGTACCAAAAGCTGATGCCTTTGTGATTATTCTTGTTTCGGGAGTTACTGTTTATTCTGACTTGGCTATTGCTGTTGTTGTTGGTGTGATTGTTTCTGCTTTAGTCTTTGCATGGGAGCATGCAAAACATGTTACTGTGAATCGTTCAATAGATGCCAAGGGCTCAACTGTTTATGATGTAACAGGGCCGTTATTTTTTGGTTCTATTGCGAACTTTTTAGAGCAATTTGATATGGACAAAGACAGTGATGATGTCATTGTTGAATTTAAAAATTCACGAGTCGTTGACCATTCAGCTATTGAAGCTATTGATACTTTAGCTGAGCGTTATTTATCGCGTGGTAAAACCATGCATTTAAGACATTTAAGTCCTGAATGTACGCAATTACTCACTAAAGCGGGCAGTTTAGTTGAAATTAATGTCATTGAAGACCCTGATTATCATATCGTTACTGATAAATTAGCGTAAACAAATATGAGTCTATACGTTATGATTAATGTATAGGCTTTTTTAATTTGGCTGAAGGTTTATATGCAATTAGAATTTTTTGATGTTCCGAGCCCTTGTGTTGGCATTTGTCAGTCTGACGAAAAAGGCAATTGCCTTGGTTGTTATCGCACGCGAGAAGAACGACAAAGTTGGATAAACTTAACGACCGATGACAAGCAAAAGGTGATCAAGCGTTGTCTTCAGCGCAAAAAGCGAAAAAATGCAGCGCCAAAAATTAAAGTCAGTGAAGTTGCTGTAATTGAGCAACAGCCTTCATTACTTGACGCTAAAGACAAAAATAAACTTAAGACATCGGATGATCTCGATTTTGGTGATTTCGAACTTTAAGCTTAATTGAAACCCGTAATTGATTTTATTCCATTAAAATATCCCTACATTACCCTCTGCAGTTAAACTGCACCTCTTAAATACACTCTTTAAATAAATTAGCTTAATAACAAAAATGTTATATACCTTATGCCATCTACAAAACCATTCAACGTAAATGTATTGCCATTGAACGTAATTTTTTAGGCTAAACTTGCTGTATTGGCCAATTCATTTTAAGGTGACTTAATCCCTAAATAATAAGAACCTGCACAGGAAGCATTTCATGCCTATTAAGCAAAATATTGCCCCAACGTTGATAGCCGTTGGCGTATCTATAGCGTTATCTGGTTGTTTACAGTCAGAGCAACAAGATCCAAAAGTTTCTATCAATAAAAATCCATTTCCTAGTACTTATCAACCACTTCCAAAGGAAACGACATTAATCAGAAATACTACCGTTTTAATTGGTAATGGTGAGCGACTTGATAATGCAGATGTTCTTATGGTTGATGGTAAAATTTCTCAAGTCGGGAAAAGTTTATCTTCTGCAGGTGCTGTTGAAATCGATGGTACAGGTAAATGGGTTACTCCTGGTGTTATTGACGTGCATTCTCACTTAGGTGTTTACCCAAGCCCTTCTGCAGAATCTCATTCTGATGGTAATGAAATGACTTCACCTAATACTTCAGAAGTTTGGTCAGAGCATAGTGTTTGGCCACAAGATCCAGGCTTCAACGCTGCACGTGCTGGCGGTGTAACAACCATGCAAATTCTGCCAGGTTCTGCCAATTTATTTGGCGGTCGTGGTGTAACACTTCGTAATGTATCAAGCCATACAATGCAGGGAATGAAATTTCCAGAAGCACCTTACGGTTTGAAAATGGCTTGTGGTGAAAACCCTAAACGAGTTTATGGTAGCCGTAAAGTTTTACCATCAACCCGAATGGGTAATATGGCGGGTTACCGTATGGCTTGGGCTGAAGCTACAGAATATAAAAATGCCTGGGAAAAATATGACCGTGATTACGCTGCAGGCAAGAACCCGTTAGCACCGGCTCGCGATCTAGAGCTTGATACTCTTAAAGGCGTTCTTGATGGTGATATTTTAATTCATAATCATTGTTACAAAGCAGAAGAAATGGCAATGATGATTGATCTTGGTAAAGAGTTTAATTACAAATCTGGCACCTTCCATCATGCCATCGAAGGTTACAAAATTGCTGACTTATTAGCTGAAAATGGTAATTGTGCTGCAATGTGGCCAGATTGGTGGGGCTTCAAGATGGAAGCTTATGACATGATCCAAGAGAATGTTGCGGTTGTAAACGCGGTTAAAAACTCATGTGCGATTGTTCATTCAGACTCAAGTAGTACGATACAACGTTTAAATCAAGAAGCCGGAAAAGTAATGTATCGTGCCAATGAAAATGGCTTTGCTTTAAAACCAGCTGAAGCTATTCGTTGGATCACCTTGAACGCCGCTAAATCTCTAGGCATTGATGATAAAACGGGTAGTTTAGAAAATGGTAAAAATGCCGATTTAGTGTTATGGAATCAAAGCCCATTCAGTGTATACGCACAAGCTGAACAAGTATTTATAGATGGCGCAAAAGTATATGACAGGTTTGATGAAAAATACCAAGCTAAAAGTGACTTTATGCTAGGGCAAGCGGCAATACCGGCTGCAACAGTTAAGGAAGGAAAGTAATCATGAAAAATATCAAACTATTTAAAGCTTCTTTAGTGGCACTTGCCTTATCAGCAGTTAGCAATGTAAATGCTGAAAGCTTAGCTATTACCAACGCTACTGTGCATACCGTGACTGAGCAGGGAGTATTGACTAATGCAACAGTTGTTATTGATAACGGTAAAATTATTGCGATCAACCCAGAAAAAGTCGTTGCTGATGTAACTTATGATGCCATGGGAAAAATATTGACGCCGGGCTTAATTGGTTCTATGAATTCATTAGGTTTAGTAGAAGTTGGAGCGGTATCAAGAACCCGTGACGCTAGAGATAAAAAAGCAGATATTACCTTTGATGCTTCAATTGCCTTTAATCCTCGTTCTACTGTGGTTCCATATACCCGTAAAGGTGGCATAACAAGTAATGTCACTGTGCCAAGTGGCGGCGATAGCATGTTCAAAGGACAAACCTTTGTTGCCGATTTATCAGGCGAATTTAACAGTGTTTATATTAAAGAAAATGCCGTTATTATTGATTTAGGTGCTAAAAGCAGTGGCTCACGTGCATTGAGTTTGCAAAAACTAACCTATAAACTTGAAGATGCACAAAAAGCTTTAAAAAAGGCGGCCGAAGAAGAGCAGAAAGCGAAAAAAGATGAAAAAGGTGGTGATAAGAAAAAGCCAGCTAAGGAGCCTAAACGTGATGAAAAAATTATCAATGCGTTATTATCGGGTGAAAAACCATTAATTGCTTATGCTGACCGTGCTACCGATTTACTTGAATTATTGAAAATTAAAGCTGAATTTAATCTTGATTTAGTGATTGCTGGCGGAGCAGATGCTATTTTGATTAGCGACCAGTTAGCAAAAGCTGAGGTACCTGTAATTTTTGGTGCTTTAGATAATTTACCTAGCAGCTTTGACTCATTACATTCGTCTTTAAATAACACGGCAAAATTAACCCAAGCTGGTATCACCGTAGCTTTAGCTATAAACGATGCACATAATTTATATCAGTTACGCTTTGAAGCAGGTAATGCTGTGGCAAATGGCTTAACTAAAGCACAAGCTTTAGCTTCTGTTACCGCAAACGTTGCCGATGTTTTCAATATTGATGCAGGAAGAGTCGCAGTAGGTAAAAGAGCCGACTTAGTATTATGGAGTGCTGACCCATTCGAGCTTAGCTCAAAAGTTGACAAAATGTGGATTAACGGAACTGAGCGCACAACGCAAAGTCGTCATGATGAGCTCCGTAAACGTTATACAACAAACAGTGATTTGCCAAGAGCTTATACTAAGTAATTGATAACACGTTAGTAGCGTATTTATAAAATACTAACTTTAAAGCACTAAACAAGTTTTTGTTTAGTGCTTTTTTATGTTCAGGATGAACGGTATGTCATGGTCACATGGATGTGAATAAATGACGAATATTCAGGATGAACGGTATGTCATGGTCACATGGATATGAAGGAATGATGAATGTTAAGGTGCCTTTCTCAGGCACCTTGCCTTTCAAAACAATGTAAATTCTTATACGACAATGTTAAGCCTACTTGCTCTAGTAAACACATTTAATAACTAGAGCCATGCACGTTGCGTTAGAAAATAACCACGTCTAAATTTAAATACCAACAACTATATTGAAGTAAAAGTAAGATGAATACTTTTAAGCTTTCCAACAGATGATTCTTGCCTTACTATGCTTTTTTATTTTTCTAATTTATCGCTGGGAATGTGATGACAAAAATAATTGTTGAAAATGAATTTGGTCACATTAAGCAAGTGTCAGTGAATGAACAAGTATCAGTGTTAGAAGTAAAGCATACAAATTGTACCGCGAAAGTTAGTTTATATGGAGGGCAAGTACTTGCATGGCAGCCCACATATCAGCAACCTATCTTTTGGTTAAGTGACGATGCTGTTTTCAAAGAAGGTACAGCAATACGTGGAGGTATTCCTTTGTGTTGGCCATGGTTTGGTCCATATAAAAACGCTAAAGGCGAAACTGCAGGTAATCATGGCTTTGCACGTCAAAGACACTGGGCCCTTGATGACGTTAAAATTAGCCAAGAGAATGTTCGTGTGACGTTATCACTCACGGGAGAGAATGAACATCCACTATGGCCTTATCGATATCAGTTAAAACAAGAGCTTATTTTCTCACAACAGTTCGAACAGAAGCTGTTTATTCGTAACTTGTCTTCGAAAGCGTTCGAGTACTCGGCTGCATTGCATAGCTACTTTGCGGTAAGCTCACCTGAAAGTGTCAAGGTAAGTCCGTTAGCTGAGGTTCGTTACGACGATAAAATTACTGATAAAAAACAGCAGGTTTCGACACTAAATGACTGTGCTGGCCCTATTGACCGAATATATCATAGCGATAAAGCTTGTGTTATTGAAGATAAACAATGGCAACGCACTGTTGAAGTTTCATCAATAAATTGTCAGCAGTGGGTATTGTGGAATCCGGGGTGTGAAATTGCCCAAGGCATGAGTGATGTAAATGATGGCGGAGAGAAAGAATTCGTTTGTTTAGAAGCGGCTAATACAGATTATCATTGTGTTAAAGCTGATGAAACAGTCATGATAGGGCAGAAAATATCATTACTTTAGAAAACTGTATCGTTATAGTTAAACTAGGTAGATAAGATACAGTTAATTAATACGTAAGTGTTTGTTAAGGAGCATTTGCGTAAATGCAGTTTTTAAATAAAACCCGCGTGGTAGAGTTTGAAAGGGTTGGCCATGACGATTAAATGCTTGTGTTTTCGCTTGGCTATTCGCAGCCTTAGGACGGAGTTGTAATACTTGCCCGTGCTTGCCTGAAATATTTTCAACTTCGCCTAAAACAATCATATCAGTCAATTCTTGCCAATCTAAAGCGAGTAATTGTTCTTCTTCATGTGACGGTGACCAAATAAAAGGAGTACCAACGATACGTTCACTAATCGGAATATGGCGTTCAGATACTACAGGTACCCACAAAACACGCGCCATTTTATTACGTATATGGCTTGTTTGCCAACTTGCTCCGACTAACCCCGTTAAAGGTGCCACACAAACAAAAGTAGTTTCTAAAGGTTTGCCTTGTGCATTAATCGGTAGCGACTTTAATTCTATGCCTAAGTGAGGAAAATCAGGTTCGGGCTTAGAGCCTGCACTTGCACCTAAAACTTGTTCAAGCAATAGGCCTATCCACCCCTTTTCTTTGGCTAAACTTGTCGGAACAACTACGCCAACTTGCGCGGCTATTTCCGCTAAAGTCATACCTGCAAGTGTCTGAGCACGTTGCAATAATTCACTTTCGTTTTTTGGAATATTCATTTTTATCAATAAACTCGATGATTCGCCCTGTAATAATGGCTGAGTATAAAGTTTCTCAATCTATCCTGCCATTAGCAATCTGGAAAATAAAAAATTATTTATTTGCTCGCAAGCGCAGATTATGGAAGAATCAGGACATATTATATGAAAATTTGTTGGGAATTCCTTTGATAGATGCCGAAGGCTATCGAGCCAATGTCGGCATAGTAATAATCAATGACAGAGGACAAGTATTTTGGGCTAGGCGTTTTGGTCAGCACTCATGGCAATACCCGCAAGGTGGAGTTGATGAGGGGGAAACAGCAGAAGAGACCATGTACCGAGAATTGCACGAAGAAGTGGGATTAAAACCGGAACATGTGAAAATTGTTGCTTCGACCAAACACTGGCTAAGATATAAATTACCAAAACGTTTAATAAGGCATGAAAGTAAACCCGTTTGTATAGGGCAAAAACAGAAATGGTTTTTACTCAAGTTAACCGCGCAAGAATCTGCGGTTGATTTACTAAACTCTGATCATCCTGAATTTGATGATTGGCGTTGGGTTAGTTACTGGTATCCAGTAAGACAGGTGGTGTCTTTTAAACGTGAGGTTTACCGAAAAGTGATGAAAGAATTTGCCCAAGCGTCAATGCCTTCTTATCGCCAAAACCATCGTAAACGTCGCGGTTGATTATTATTATGTAGCGTCACTTTTGACTTAGAACATAAACTTAACTTATAAAAAATAGCTTGCTTGCAAGCTATTTTCATTTTGAGGAACTGCATGTTAACCACTTTACGAAGCATCGTTTTAGAATTCAGCAAAAGTGCTGAGCTCGATAGTGCATTATGTCGTATGGTGGCACAAATAAAACAAGCAATGAACACAGATTGTTGTTCAATTTATTTAGCTGATCACCACAAGCAGCATTTTTTATTAATGGCGTCTGACGGTTTAGCTGAAAGTTCATTAGGACGAACAACTATCGGTTTTACTGAAGGTTTAATTGGTTTAGTTGGGCAACGTGAAGAGCCTTTAAACATTGCTAATGCGCAATATCATCCTCAGTTTATTCATGCTCCAGAAGTGGAAGAGGATGAACTTAATGCCTTTTTAGGTACGCCCATTATTCATCAAAGAAAGATGTTAGGCATTCTTTCTATTCAGCAAAAACAAGCACGCCACTTCACTGAAAATGAAGAAGCTTTCTTGGTTACGCTCTCGGCTCAATTAGCTGCTTCATTAGCTAATGCTGAAGTGAATGGCGTTATTGACACGAAAGATGCACACGGGCATTGGAAAAAAACACTGCAAGGTGTTGCTGGTTCATCTGGTATCTCAATGGGGGAAATGTTTGTTGTTTACCCGCAAGCCAATTTGGCGAAGATCTCTTTACAGCGCTCCGATGATATTCCATTACAATTACAACGATTTGAAGACGCAGTTATAAAAACGCGCGCTGACTTTGAAAAAATGTCATGTAAGCTTGAAAGCCTTATTACAGATCATGTATTAGATATTTTTGAGGTATATAAACAATTATTAAACAATGCCAATATAGTTCAAGAAGTAGTCAGTAAAATTAAAGCTGCATGGTCAGCTGAAAGCGCATTAAAGCAAATCATTGATGGTTATGTTATTCAATTTGAAGCGTTAGAAGATAGTTATTTACGTGAACGGGGTAGCGATATTCGCGATTTAGGTAATCGTTTATTATTGAATTTACAAAAATCAAATAACGATGAGCAGTCGCTTCCTAAAGAGTTTATTCTTGTGGCCGAAGAGGTCACCGCTTCTATGTTAGCCCAACATCAACATAAAGGGTTAAAGGGCATAGTTTCACTTGCCGGTTCTAATAATTCACACGCAGCAATTTTAGCCCGTGCTCTTGGCGTTCCTGCAATTATGGGAATTGATAATATATCATTAAGCCGGTTACACCAGAAAGCAGGGATAATAGATGGTTATAGCGGCGAGCTTTTTATTCAACCTAACGAGGCTTTACAACGTGAATATCAACACCTAATTGCTGAAGAAAACTTACTGGCAGATAAAGTAAAACAAGTTGAAAAGTTACCTGCAATCACGAGAGATGGACAAGCAATAGAATTACATCTCAATGCAGGGTTATCATCGGGTTTTGAACATTCTCAAAACTCAGGTGCTTTAGGTATTGGGTTATATCGCACTGAAATCCCTTTTATAAATCGTAGCTGTTTTCCGTCAGAAGCTGAACAAACCACACTGTACCAGCAGGTCTTATCTGCTTTTCCAAAGCAATCGGTAACGATGCGAACTTTAGATGTTGGTGGTGATAAGTCATTACCCTACTTTCCTATCAATGAAGACAATCCTTTTTTAGGCTGGCGTGGCATTCGCATTACACTCGATCACCCAGAAATATTTCTGGTACAAGTTAGAGCAATGTTACGAGCGAATGTACAGCACCGAAATTTAGAAATAATGCTGCCAATGATTTCAAGTATTATTGAAGTCGAAGAAGCCGTACGATTAATTAATCAAGCATATTTTGAATTATCGGCTGAGCTTACTTTTGAAGGTGGTGAAGAATTACCACGCCCAAAAGTTGGAGTTATGATAGAGGTGCCAAGCATTATTTATCAGCTTCCGGAGCTTGCTAGCAAAGTCGATTTCTTCTCAGTAGGTAGTAATGATTTAACACAGTATTTATTAGCTGTTGACAGAAATAACGCACGAGTTGCTGATTTATATGATTCATATCATCCTGCAGTTTTACGGGCACTAAACTCAATCGCAAAGCAGTCAAGTAAGTCATTAACTCCCTTGAGTTTATGTGGAGAAATGGCTAGTGAACCAGCTGGAGCGTTATTATTATTGGCTATGGGCTATGACAAACTTAGCATGAACCCGCATAATATCGCCAAAATAAAGTGGGTAATTCGTCATGTTGACTTTAAAGAAATCAAATCAATGCTTGCACACGTTCTTACCTTAACTACCACAAAAAAAGTACATAGCTATTTAAATGAACAGCTTGAGCAGTTCGGTTTAGGTGGCTTTGTACGAGCAGGCATGTAGCCTGAATTTTCAACATTATATTAATTAAAAAAAAGCAGTAAGTTATGTTAATCAGTATTTTTATTACTTGCGTAGTACTTGGCAGTATTGTTGGTTTTGCTGCAGGTCTATTAGGCATAGGTGGCGGGTTAATTATTGTGCCGGCATTGGTTTATTTATTACCTTTAGCGGGTGTTGATATCAATGTTGTTATGCCAATGGCGCTAGCTACATCGTTAGCTACTATTGTTATAACTTCTTTTTCTGCTGCTTTAGCTCATCATCGCAATCAGAATATTCCTTGGTCTATTGCCAACCAGTTAATGATAGCCATAGCATGTGGATCGTTACTTGGAGCCTATATTGCTGATTCTCTTTCGGTAAATGCACTTAAAAATACCTTTGCTGTTGCTGTGTTAATTTTAGCTACATATATGTTTTTCTCTGTAAAAAGTACAAAAGCGAATGTAGAGGAACTTCAAGATAATAATAATTTGCCATCTCACTATTTATTAAAAGCGATTAGTTTTTTTGTTGGCATTTTAGCCAGTTTGATGGGCATATCAGGTGGCGTAATGCTTATTCCAATTTTAGTCTATTTTACTATGCCACTAAGGCAGGCTATTGGGGTTGCGACTGTGTGCGGGTTAACCGTCGCCGTTTTTGGCGTTAGTGGTTATATTTTGGCTGGTTGGAATAACGCAAACTTGCCTGACTTCAGTATAGGTTATGTATATATACCGGCATTATTTGGTATGGTTATTACCTCATCAATCTTTGCTCCAGTTGGCGTGAAATGGGCTACTAAGCTTCCTGTTAGGACATTAAAAAAGGCATTTGTGCTGTTTCTGATGATAGTGGCAATAAAAATGATGTTCAGTTAAGTATAAGTAAATGCATTTGGTATAATTTTTGAAAAATGTTTACAATACCAGTACAAAACCTAAGTTCGTATAGAAAGGAAAAAAAGTGAAAGCATATTTAGATTTAATGCAACATGTTCGTGATAACGGCGTGGAAAAATCAGATCGCACAGGCACAGGTACTAAAAGTATTTTTGGACACCAAATGCGCTTTGATTTATCAAAAGGTTTTCCATTAGTTACCACTAAAAAGTGTCACTTAAAGTCCATTATTCACGAACTATTATGGTTTATTAAAGGTGAATCAAACATTGCGTACTTAAGCGAAAATGGTGTGAAAATTTGGGATGCTTGGGCAACCGAAGATGGAGAGCTAGGGCCAGTATATGGTGTTCAATGGCGAAATTGGCCATCAGCAAATGGTGAAACTATTGATCAGCTTGCACAGCTTATTCATGACTTAAAAACCAACCCCGACTCTCGTCGACATATTATTACCGCTTGGAACCCAGCGTTATTACCTGATACCTCTATTAGCCCGTCTGAGAACGCAGAGCAAGGTAAACAAGCTTTACCACCGTGTCATACGCTTTTTCAATTTTATGTGCTAAACGGTAAGCTTTCATGTCAATTATATCAACGCAGTGCTGATATATTTTTAGGTGTGCCATTTAATATTGCCAGTTATGCATTGTTTACTATGATGATTGCACAAGTTTGTGATTTAGAGTTGGGTGACTTTGTTCATACCTTTGGTGATGCACATTTATATTCAAATCATATGGAACAAGTTGATGAACAGCTTTCACGCTCTCCATTAGCATTGCCAACAATGAAAATTAATCCTGAAATTAAAAGTATTTTTGATTTTACTTTTGAAGACTTTGAGTTAGTCAATTACCAGTCTCACGCTCATATTAAAGCACCAATATCGGTATAGTAAATAGCATTTATAAGATATAAAAGGAGCGCATAAGCTCCTTTTATCTTCAGGAATAATTATGTCGTGGTGTCATACCTGACAAAGAACGACGAATGTTCAGACAGAGGGGATGCCTAGGTGTAATGGAAAACAAGGAGCAGCGGAATAGGTATTCACTGATACTCCTTGTTATCAACAGATAAACATTAACCGTACATCAGCTGAAACTTGGCTAACAACATATCTTCATTCTCAATATGTTCAGGATCTTTCTTAATACAATCTATAGGACAAACGCTAATACATGTAGGTTTGTCGTAATGGCCAATGCACTCAGTGCACTTGGCAACATCAATTTCATAAATTTCTTCACCTAACATGATTGCTTCATTAGGACATTCAGGATCACACATATCACAGTTGATACATGAACTTTCAATTATTAGTGCCATAAAGCTAAATTACTCGGCTTGTTTTTGTGCGAACGGCCTGCGTGTCGTACCATCTGCATCTAAATAGCGCATAATAATAGCGAATGCTAAATTGTTGTCTGCTTTTAATTTAATGGCAACTTTATGCCCAGATCCTTTCGCATCGCTAATCACTTCGCCTTTTAAGTTTTCCATATGAGTTAAAGTAAAAGATTGATTGCCTGTTGGTGTCATCAACTCTAATTGGTCACCCACTAAGAATTTATTTTTTACATCAATTTCAACTAAGCCTGTCGTTTCGTTACGGCCTAAAACTTCACCAACAAACTGTTGAGTATCACTTTTAGAGTAACCGTAGTCATAATTTTGTGAGTCGCTATGACGATGACGCTTTAAAAAACCTTCGGTATAACCACGATGAGCAAGATGCTCTAAATCGCTATTTAAATTGTGATTAAAGGGTTTATTATTAAGAGCATCGTTAATGGCTTGTCTGTAAATTTGTGCGGTGCGAGCACAGTAATAAAATGATTTGGTTCGCCCTTCAATTTTTAATGAATGTACACCCATTTTTACTAAGCGCTCTACATGCTCAACGGCGCGCAAATCCTTTGAATTCATGATGTAAGTACCATGTTCATCTTCAAAAGCTGGCATATATTCCCCTGGTCGACCTTGTTCTTGCAATAAGACTATATCCTTATTTAGTTGCTGCGCAGGAGTAATAAGAGATAAATATTTTCGCTTCTGTAGACATTGCTGGATGTACAGCAACTATATCCCCAGTTTCAGTTTCTTTAGCTTCATGGCTATCATATTTCCAACGGCAAGAGTTTGTACAAGTGCCTTGATTTGGATCTCGTTTATTAATATAACCAGATAGCAAACAGCGTCCAGAATATGCCATACATAACGCGCCATGCACAAAAACTTCTAATTCCATTTCAGGGCAATGAAAACGAATATCTTCAATCTCATCAAGAGATAATTCCCGGGATAAAATGACCCGTTCAACCCCTTGTTGATACCAAAACTTTACAGTTGACCAATTCACTGCATTAGCTTGTACAGAAAGGTGAATCGGCATGTGAGGAAATTGTTCTCTTACCATCATGATCAAGCCGGGATCAGACATGATCAATGCATCGGGTTCCATTGCAATAACTGGCGAAATATCTTTGATGAAGGTTTTCAATTTACTGTTATGTGGTGCAATATTATTGACTAAATAAAATTTCTTACCTAAAGCATGAGCTTCATTAATTCCAAGCTCTAGGTTCTCTAAATTGAATTCATTGTTTCGTACTCGCAAAGAATATCGTGGTTGTCCGGCGTAAACCGCGTCAGCCCCATAAGCAAAGGCAAAGCGCATGTTTTTTAAACTTCCAGCAGGAGATAATAACTCAGGTTTTAACATAATAAAGGGCAAATGGTTTAAATTTCGCGAATTATAAGAACTTCGCTAATCCTAGGCAAACAGCATTTAATGTCATTGTTTGATGGAAATCATAATTAGTTCATTTAGGCTTAAAATAAAAATACGGGAGTATTTGGCTGATAAATGTACAGTATTGAAAAATTTACTAATATTTGAGCTAAAATAATAATGTATGTAAAAAAGTGTGCTACTTTTTAAAGTAGAACAACTTACAAATCATGATCATAATTAAGGTGGAACTATGGGAACTGAAAATGCCCTTTATACAATTTTAGTAGAGAAAATTAAGAAAGATTCGTTAGTACTGCCCACCTTGCCGGAAATAGCACTTAAGGTGCGTCAAGCCGCAGATGATCCTGAAATAAATTTAAATCAAATGAGCGAAATTATTAGCCATGACCCTGCATTATCAATGGGTATGTTAAAGGTTGCTAATAGTGCTATTTTAGGCCGTTCAGTTAAAGTTGAAACCGTAACTCAAGCAGTTACACGCATCGGTCTACGGCAAATAAAAAGCATTGCAACAGCCATGGCACTCGAACAGGTATTTGTTTCTAAAAATGAAATAGTTTCAATGTACTTAAAGAAGTCTTGGGGGAAAACAGTTGATGTTGCTGCTGTAGCTATTAGTTTAATGACATTTTATACTCAGGAGCATAAACATAGCTCTTTAACACTTGATACATTAACTCTTGCCGCTTTAATACATAATATAGGTGTACTACCTATTTTAACCGAAGCAGAGAATCACCCAGACGTTTTTGCTAACCCAACTTTTTTACAACAAGCTATTGCGAAATTGGCTGGTGATATTGGTGGGGAAGTTACAAAAGCTTGGGGCTTCTCAGAAGAATTTACCATGCTTGTAACTAGTTGGAGCGATTTAACTGTATTACCACCTGATGCTCATTACTTAGATTTTATCCGTGCCGGCGCTATCTATCATGGTGTTTTCAAAAATGAATCTACACGTGAAGTCTTACTAAAAAGTTATGTTAATAAAGGTCTTCTTCCAGATATAGGGTTTATGGATAGTAGCGAATTTAAAGATATGGTTGCTGATGTGAAAGCTATGTTTAATTAATTATTTCTTCGATCGAAGAAGGCTAGAAATAGATTTAGTATCATAAATAAAAAAGCCCTGATAAATCAGGGCTTTTTATGTTTAAACTGAAGGCTATAACGCAATAGCATGAATGCTGCGAGCGAATATGTTCAGCTTAAGCTATTAAGGAAGAAAATTAATTCACTTATTTAGCTGTACTTAATCCTTTATTAATATTAATTAAGTCTTGTTCGTTAATGGTACCAGCGGCACGCTTTAACGTTAAAATGTTTTGCACATAAGCATAACGTGTTGAAGATAGGTTACGTTTTGCATTATATAAATTACGTGTGCTATCTAAAACATCTACTATGGTACGAGTACCAACTTCAAAACCAGCTTCCGTTGCTTTTAATGCACTTTCTGCACTGACTACTGATTGCTCTAGTGCTTTTATGGCAGAGACAGCAGCAATAACAGTGTTATATGCATTACGAGTATTACGAACCACATTACGATGTGTTTGCGCTAAGTCTTGGCTTGCCGCAACATAATTGCTTTGTGCTTGTCGAACTTGGCTTGAGGTTTCACCGCCTGAGTAGATAGGCACATTCAAAGTAATACCAATAGATTGGCTATCACCTTGTACACTGTTATTATCGATCAAATCATCGCTATCAGTGTCACTATATCTGCCTGTAAGGCTAAGGGTTGGTAAATGGCCAGATGTTGCGATATTGATATTTTCTTTTGCAATATCTACAGCTATTTTTTGTCCGATTAAATCTAAGTTTTTCGTTTCAGCCGTTTGTTGCCATTCATTTGCACTGTCAGGAACTGGACGAGATGTTGAAAAGCGTTCTGTGTTTAATGTATTTAAATCACGAGGGTAGACATTGGTTATTACGCGTAAGGCTTCTTCAGCTGTAAAGACACTATTTTCAGCGCGAATTTCAGACGTTACCGCATTATCATACTGTGCTTGAGCTTCATGGACGTCTGTAACCGCTGTAAGGCCTACAGAATAACGCTGCTTTGTTTGCTCTAATTGACGTTCAATAGCTGCTTTTTCTGCTTTAGCGAAATCTAAATCGTCTTTAGCACTTAATACATCAAAATATGCACTCGTTACACGAACGATTAAATCTTGCTTTGCCGCTTGATATGATACATCGCTTTGATGAGCCGATTTTTTTGCATTATCTAACCGTAACCAAGACGAATGTCTGTAAAGGTCCATCGATAACACTAAACCGTAACCAGTTTGTTTGCCTTTAGAGTATAAGTTACCTTCTTTATTAGATTTACTTTTTTCGTAACTAGCAGAACCTGAAAGGTTCGGTAATAAAGCTGAACGTGCTTGTATAATGCCTTCATTAGATGCATTAAATAAAGCACGAGATTTTAATACGGTAGGATCGCTTTTTTTAGCTTGATTATAAACGCTTAATAAATCTTCAGCATTCGCTAAAGAACTACTAGCTGCACAAACCAAACCGATGATCAGTGCCGAAATTGTTTTTTTCATGAGTGAGCTATTCCTTTGAGTGTGCCACGTACTATTCTATTATTATGTTACTATCGTATCTTGATTTTCGAATTAGCTAAATATAATAAGTGTTTGACAATGCATTCTAGTGTAACAAAATGTTTAATACTAGTGCCTCATTTATTATAGCCTCTTCATTTATTTAAAAAAATTATGAATTCATCAAATAAAACAACAGAACTATTACGATTTTCTTTTAAAGACGTAATCATTCATCAAAAGAAAAACACATATAAAGGTTTTTTCAAAATGGATGAGTACCAAGTTAGCCATAGCTTGCATAAAGGAGGAGAGAGCAAGGTATTATCAAGAGAAGTTTTTGAACGTGGTCATGCGGTGGTACTTATTCCGTACGATGCAAAAAACGATAGAGTCGTTCTATTAGAGCAATTCCGTGTAGGCGCAATGGAACACGGTGATTCACCTTGGTTACTTGAGTTCGTCGCTGGCATGTTTGGAAAGAATGAGTCTCCTATTGAAGTTGCAATTCGAGAGGCTAAAGAAGAAGCTGATTTAACACTAAAAGAAGGGCAAATTGATAAAATAATGGAATATTTCTCAAGCCCTGGCGGTATGAGTGAAGTTATACATTTATATGTTGCAAATATTGATAGTGAAAATGTAAAGGGTGTGTATGGTTTAGAGCAAGAAGGAGAAGATATTTTGTTACATATTATGCAAAGAGATGCCGCGTTGGCACTTTTAGAAAATGGAAAAATCACCAATGCAGCAACAATTATTGGGTTACAATGGCTGCAGAGCAATTTTCAAAAATTACAACAAAAATGGCAATAACGCATGATCACACAAAGTAAGAAATATCATCCTAGGATATCAACCTTGATGAGCCTTTGTGAAGTCAACTACATGTTGCTAGTACGCTTACTTGCCAGTAACAATAATGATGAGGAAACAGTAGGAGATAAGTGCAGTTACTTCATTTCAGATTTTTTATCTTATCAAACAGAAGTATTAGAAGTTACTCGCTACACCAGTTTAGTGAGTATCAGCCAAACACTCCCTTTTAATAAAATAACAGCAGATAAAAATACACAACAAAAAGATAGTTCTGTAGTCAATATTGCCAACGGTAAGTTTTCGACATTATTACGACCTAAAATGGTTATTCGCTTGTATCATGATGCACGTATGGCTGAAGTTATTAGTAACCAAGATATTAGTCAAGTTAAGCCTCGTTACGACTACCCTAATTCTAAAATGCATTTACCTGATGAAAAACAACAAATTAGTCAGTTTTTAAAAGAATGGCTTCAGCTTAGTCTTAAATTAGGCCAAGTAAATATTTCACTTTTTGAGTAAACACCTTTGTCATTAATTACCCATCCAGCTGTACCCGCTGAATTTACCATCGCACAAATAAGTGATTGTCATTTATTTTCACAAACTGATGGTATGCACTATGGTGCCAATGTTTATCAAAATTTAGTTAATGTTTTACAAATAATTAAAACAAAGTTTAAAGTGCAAGCCATTGTTTTCACCGGAGACATTACGCAAGACCACAGTGAAATTTCGTATCAACGATTTGTTCAAGCGGTTGCTGCATGCGAAATAACCACACCTTTTTATTATTTAGCAGGTAATCATGATGAACATGAATTACTTGATAAGTATTTATCAGTAGCACCATTTAATAAGAGCAAAATTATTTCGCATGAATATTGGCAAATAGTGCTGCTTAATAGTAAAAGTGAAACTCCAAAAGGGCATGTCGCAGAAAGTAAATTGCTGGGACTTGGAAATTACATTGATAGCACTAAGCACCAACTAATGATGATGCACCATCATCCTCTCGATGTCGGATACTTTATTGATAGACATGGTTTAGACAACCAAATGCAGTTTTGGCAAGCCATTGATAAACAACATACAATTAAAGCTGTTGCCTGTGGGCATGTCCATCAAGCAATGATGATATACTCAAAACCTGGAGATAGAGGTATTCCTTTATATACTTGTCCGGCAACTTCAATTCAATTTGACCCAAGCAAAGACAGTGGTAGTTCAAACGGACAAGGAGGAGGCTTTAGAATTTTTTCTTTATATGCAAATGGTCAGATAGATAGCCACAGTCACTTTTTAGCAGGAAAAATAAATGGGTAAGCAGACTAAGCGTATTAATATTTTATATTTGCATGGTTTTAACTCTTCACCTCAGTCTATAAAAACACAGCAAACTGAAGCATATTTTTCCAAAAAATTTCCCTGTGTAATTTTTCATTGCCCACAGTTAGCATCATCTCCAGATGGCGTTATAAAACAGCTTGAAGGTTTGATAGAAAGTTCAAATAAAGAAGTCGATCAATGGTTTTTTATGGGCTCATCATTGGGTGGTTATTTTTCGACGTATTTAGCCGAGAAGTATCAAGGTAAAGCGGTATTAATTAACCCCGCCGTTAAACCGTATGAACTTATGAAAGATTATTTAGGTGAACAAACTAACCCTTATACAGGGGAGGTTTATCAAGTAGAGCGACATTTTATTGCATCGTTAAAAAGTCTTGAACAAAAATTAATTTCGAAAAATAATTACTTGGTCATGGTACAAACAGGTGACGAAGTGTTAGATTATCAGCAGGCTACAGAAAAATATGATAACTGCGAGTTAATTGTACAGAGTGGCGGTGATCATAGTTTTATCGATTACTCGAAAATGTTACCCAAAATTGCGATGTTTTTTAATTTATAAAACATTTTTAATCATAATAATTATTAGAATAGTTAAATGAGCGAACAATATAATTCAGACTCCATTGAAGTTCTCAGTGGTTTAGACCCAGTACGTCACCGCCCGGGCATGTATACCGATACAGCTCGTCCTAATCATATAGGTCAAGAAGTTATCGATAACTCGGTAGATGAAGCCCTAGCTGGACATGCGCAAAATATTACGGTAATTCTCGATAAAGACCAATCATTAGAGATTATTGATGACGGTCGTGGTATGCCAACAGATATTCATCCAGAAGAAGGTGTTTCTGGCGTTGAACTTATTTTCTGTAAACTGCATGCTGGTGGTAAATTTTCCAATAAAAACTATCAATTTTCTGGTGGCTTACACGGTGTAGGTATTTCCGTGGTTAATGCTCTGTCCACTCGTGTTGATGTTGCTGTAAGACGTGATGGCAAAGTATATGAAATGGCTTTTGAAAATGGCTATAAAGTTGAAGAACTTACTGAAACTGGCACGGTTGGACGACGCAATACAGGAACACGAGTAAAATTTTGGCCTGACGCTAAATATTTTGATTCAGCAAACTTTTCAGTACGTCGTTTAATTCACTTATTAAAAGCCAAGGCCGTTTTATGTCCAGGTCTAAAAATAAAGTTTCATGATAAAAATGAAGATAAAAAGTACCAATGGTATTTTGAAGATGGTTTGGTTGATTACCTGAAAGACTCGCTTAAAGCTTGTATTTGTTTACCAGAAGAACCTTTTGTCGGTACTTTCTCCTCATCGAATGAAACTGCTGATTGGGCGGTAACATGGTTACCAGAAGGTGGGGAAGGTCTTGGAGAAAGCTACGTTAATTTAATTCCAACAATTCAAGGTGGTACGCACGTAAATGGTTTACGCCAAGGCTTATTAGAGTCTATGCGTGAGTTTTGTGAATTTAGAAACTTAATACCACGTGGTGTTAAATTAACGCCAGATGATATTTGGGATAAATGCTCATATATTTTGTCAATTAAAATGCAAGATCCACAATTTGCAGGGCAAACTAAAGAGCGTTTGTCGTCGCGACAATGTGCTGCTTTTGTAACTGGTGTAGTAAAAGATTCATTTAGTTTATGGTTAAACGAACATACAGAAATTGCCGAAAACCTTGCTGAATTTTGTATTTCAAATGCACAACGTCGTTTACGTGCAAGTAAAAAAATTATTCGGAAAAAAATTACCCAGGGGCCTGCTTTACCTGGGAAGTTAACCGATTGTGGTAGCCAAGATATAACTCGTACAGAATTATTTTTAGTGGAAGGTGACTCGGCGGGTGGTAGTGCTAAACAAGCGAGAGATCGTGAATTTCAGGCTATTATGCCTTTGCGTGGTAAAATTTTAAATACTTGGGAAGTTGACTCAGGGCAAATTTTAGCTTCACAAGAAGTGCATGATATTTCAGTTGCGTTAGGAATTGATCCTGACTCTGATGATTTATCAGAATTACGTTACGGAAAAATATGTATTCTAGCTGATGCTGATTCCGATGGACTTCATATCGCAACTCTACTGTGTGCTTTATTCACGCAACACTTTTTACCGCTTGTACAGCAAGGGCATGTCTATGTTGCTATGCCACCTCTTTATCGAATCGATATTGGTAAAGAAGTATTTTACGCCTTAGATGAAGGTGAAAAAGATGGCGTATTAGATCGTATAGAAGCCGAGAAAAAACGTGGCAAAGTTAATGTACAACGTTTTAAAGGACTAGGTGAAATGAATCCATTACAGTTGCGTGAAACAACTATGGATCCAAATACACGACGTTTAGTACAATTAACAGTAGATGAGCATTCTGAGACCATGGAGCTTATGGACATGTTGCTTTCAAAGAAGCGCAGCCCCGACAGAAAAACTTGGCTGCAAAGCAAAGGTGATATGATCGAAATTTAACTTTACTTAAATATTTTTGCAGAGAGTCGACTCTTAAAAAATGTGCTTTTCGACATACTAATTGTTGGTGCTGTAATTGTTGTAAATTCAGCACCACATTGTTATATGACCAATACTTAGAGCATTTATTAAGTTATTTCCTATACTATAGAGCTCTTCGTCTTGGTAGATTGCTTTGAACAAGTGTTTAACTTTATCAGCAACTTAAATATTTAAAGTTACTTAATTAATAGCGAACCGCTAAATCAGCTAGTTGAATGTTGCCCAACAGGCTTTCATCCGTGGCAATAGCTTTAGCACTTTGCTGGGAAACCTGTGTTACTTTTACGGTGTAAGGACTGACATTAAAACCCGCATAAGTTTTTCCTGAATCGGTTATCGTATTTTTCAAATGCAATAATGAAAATTCATCACCTATCTTAACCCCGTGACGTTTCCCTAAGTTAATGGTCAGGCTATTGCCCGCTATTTGTACTATTTTACCTCGTGTCGGTTGGCACATCATATTCTCATCAATATCAATGATCATATCATTAAGCACTTTTTCAATAGCCGTGCCGTATTGGCTTTGCCAGAAAACTTGGCTATGCAAATCAACACGATCTCGTTTACCAAATTTCCAAGGTGCAGAATCTCTATAGGTTTTGTTAAAGACTAGCTCTCCATTAGTACCGTTATAAATATACAGGCTGACATTGAATTGACGGGTAAATACATCTTCTTGCCAGAACTGCCAATCATTGGTTGCGTCTTGGGTAAAACTCAGGTCATTAATTTCAGAGTACATCACATATTGAGTATCACTCAAATTGGCGAGTGACATCGTTAAAGTCTTTATAGCTTCAGCTTGCATGCTATTATTTAAACGAGAAAACTGTGCTTTATTTTTAAGTAGTAATTTTGTATCTAAGTAAATGCCTTTATTGTTTATTTGATAAGCAAGCTTTTCCATGACTTTGCTATCTAAAGCATATACTTCACCAATGTTAGCTTGCTCTCGGTGTTGTAAATGACTACGTGTTATTAATAATGATTTACGATAATCAGATGAAAAACATTGTTTATTCTGCGGAAAAATATCAGCTCGAATCCTTACGGTAACCATATCGCCTTGATAAATTTCATCGATAAGTTCAAACGAGTTAACTGTGCCACTAGCGCGAATATTGATTTCGTTCTGCGTCAACAATCCGTTGACGGTTTTTTGCACGCTTGATACAGAAGCCCCAGCGACTAATAATGCTTTTTTAAGGGCATTTTCCATGGCTAATACTTTTGCTTGCTCACTATTCCCCTGCATTATCACTGACTGTCCTTGAGCTTCATACCATTGAGCATTTGCTGAATGGTTAATGCATAATATAAGTAAAGCCGATATAAGTAAGCGCATGAGCTGTCCATCGTAAAATTGGTTTGATATCTGCAAGTGAATATGCAGTTTTTATGCCTATTTAATTTTATCTGTAAGTTAAAGTTGTTATGGCGCGATTTATGCTTTGCTTATTGATAGATTATTTAATGTCGGTTACCGATATTATTACCAGACTAATATTCGCTGTAAAAGGCGGTTGAGGGGAACTCAATGAAAAAGTGGCTTATTCCATTACTTATTCCGGCAGTTATGTCGTGTTCATCAATGAATATAATGGGCGATGAAGATGATTTTTATAAATCAAAACAAGTAGATCGTGGCGAGATAGATAGTTTTAATTTACCAAAGCATGCTATTGCTGATGTCGTAAAAGGTCTTACTTATCAGATGCTTGAAAGTAGCTCTTTTGTTAACCCTAAAACGCCTATTGCGGTAGCATCTTTTGTGGAACTAGAAAATCTAGAGGCAACAAATTGGTTAGGTAATCAAATTGCTGAAAACTTTATTCATGAACTCCAACGTCATGGTTTAGTGGTTATTGATTATAAAACGACGGGCCATATCCGTGTAACTGCTGAAGGCGATTATGTTTTTAGTCGCGACTGGAAAGAGTTACCTGAACGTCAGATTATTGACTACGTTGTAACTGGGACCATGATGGAGCAAGGAAATGGTGTGATGATAAATGCTCGTATGATTGGTATGCAGTCTCGTGTCGTCGTTGCTACTGCACAATCGTTCATTCCAAACTGGGTGATTGGCGAACAAATAAATCAAGATGAAAATACTCGCATGAAAGATGGCTTGATTATTCGAGACAGTGCCATGCTTGCAGAAGATGTTCGTTCTATTGAAATAGTTAACTGATATTGAATCAAGCGTTAACACCTAAGAGGAAAAATTACGGTGATTAAGATGAAAAAATCAATCTTTAAAGTGTTGTCAATCAGTAGCTTATTGTTAAGTGTAATAAGTTGTTCAAGTGTTTACGATAAACATGTGCAATGGCAAAGTGTCAAGCCAGAGTCGTTTCCTGTTTTACATGCTATTGGACAAGCTCCAATAAGTATACAGCGCTCTCCCCATGAAACACAAAGAATGTTAATGGCAATTAATGCGTCAAAACTTGCCGCTTATGCGGAACTTGCTGAGCAGGTTTACGGGCAAAAAATTAATGGTCAGACGACTATGTCGCAATTATTAATCGGTAAACAAGAGGTCTCTGCGTCTGTTAACGGTATAATTCGTGCGGCTAAAGTGGTAAAAAGTTACCCTGTTGGGGATAGCTACACTACTGAATTGAGTTTAGATTTTAAAGATGTTTATGAAATATATTTAGCATCATCACCGCAACGTGAAATTAAAGATGTGACTTATTATTAGCCAATAAATAAGAATTATCACTCTTACCAAACATGCTAAACATTCAGACTAAAATGAATATTGTAAACTGCCATAATAATAAGCGCCGTTAAAGCCAAAAGGAGCTGAGCGGCGTGAATACTTGAAAACTCCTTTGCTATCCACAATAACATTCCCTTGTTCGTCTTCAATAATGCCTGCACGTGAATTGCCAATAATATTTTCATCAGGCATAACATCAAATATATTATTGCTGCCCAGTGTGAAAGATAGCTTCTCTGACAGATGATAAGTGACATTTATATCTGTTAATAATTCAGCACCAAAAGTTTGTCTTCCACCGTCGGTAATAGTGTATTCACCGTAATGATTAAAAAGCAGATTAACTGTTAAGTGCTGATTTTTGTAGTTTGATGTTAAGCTAAGTTTTTGTTCTGGTTGCCATTCTTCTATTATAGAAATATCTTGAGCTGAAAATATTTTTTCGACAGGGATAGTGTGCAATGTACTATGTTTTGGTGTAAATAAATTAACCACTTCGGTATCAGTAAAATTGGCGGCTAAAGTAAAGTTAAGCTTGCCAGAAAACGCATGTGTATTCCAAGTTGTAACAAGGTCAATGCCTTGGGTTTTAGTATCTGCACCGTTTAAAAAAAACTGTCCCTTGGTGGCCATTTCAGCGTTAAGCGCTTGGTCTAGCAATGTCGAGATACCTTTACCGAGTTTACTGCTAATAACGATGCGATCTTCAATGTTAATTAAATAATAATCAACACTCATTTCAATGTTATTGCTAGGGCTGTAAGCAAGACCTAAACTGATATTGTCAGACTCTTCTTCCTTTAAATTTGGCACGCCGAGGCTGGTTGTTAATGTACTGTCATTCCTAAACGTTTCCACTTCTTCACTCAATAGAGAGCCTGATTCGTCAACAATAAACTGTGTGCTGATATTATTAAAATACATTTGTTGCATTGAAGGGGCACGAAAACCGGTGCTAAACGAACTTCGAATAATAAAGTCATCGCTCGCTTGCCAGTGTGCAGCAACTTTTATATTGCTGCTATTCCCGAATATTTCATAATCGTCGAATCTAATCGCAGCGGTTAGTGCTAACTGGTCATCTATCTTTGTTACAGCTTCAGCAAAAAATGACACGACTTTACGGCTCTCATTTACGGCAAGATCTGGTGACACTCCAGGAAATCCTTGAATTCCTCCTGCTGCATCGTAGCTAAATAAAGACGAATTATTATGTGTGTCGTAGTCTCGATAACTATAACCTTCTCCGGGAGAAATCTTGTATTTGTCGGTGCGAAACTCTGCGCCTAGGGCCAATGAATAATGTTCATACTCTTTGTTGAATGTTAAATTTAACGTTCCTAATGAAAGCGATAAACCATAAGCTAAAGCAGAGCGAGGGATTTGTTGACGAATTTCATTTGCAGGTAAATTATTACCTAAATGCAAAAAGTTTGCATAAGAAGCATTAATCGAATCGCTAGTAACATAATCTATCTCATTTTTTCCATAGGTGTATGAGATGTCAATGGCCGTCTCATTATCAAAGTTAGCCCTATAGCCTATATTATATGAGATATCTTCAATGTCTGAATTTATTTTAGGTAAGTAGCCTTGGGAAATTATAGCGTTATTGTCAGATAAATGAGGATTTTCATTGGTATTTGCGTTGTGCCTAAAAAAGGCGGCTGATTGATTTTCTCTGTGTGAATAACTTACAAAGCTGTACAGTTCACCGTATTGTATTTCGAACTCACTATTGGCGATAAAAGAAACCTGCTGATAAGAAGCATCGCCTATACGAAATGTATTTCTATTCGCTGATAACTCTCTAGGGTCGCTTGTTTTAAAATGACCATTAGATAATTCCTCACATAGGTCAAACTGGCAAGCTCCATGCGAACCAGAGCGGTTAGTGCTTTTGTGATCGATTAAACTTAATGTCGCATTTAAGAAACCATAGTCAGTTAACGCCATACCGTGGGTATAAGAGAATTGGCTATGTTGTCCATCTCCTTGCTGATATACGCCGTACGATGTTGCTATACTCGCTTGGTCGTCATTATCGTTTAGAACGATATTTATCACTCCAGCAATGGCATCTGAACCATATTGTGCAGCTGCACCATCACGTAATATTTCAATATGCTTAATGGCATTAACAGGGATAGCATTCATATCAGTACCAGCTGTCCCTCGACCTACTGAGCTATTAATATGTATTAAACTTGCTTGGTGCCGACGTTTACCATTCACCAAAATCAAGGTTTGATCTGGTCCTAAACCACGTAAAGTTGCAGGTTGTAAAACATCGCTACCATCACTTATCGCAGAACGGGAAAAATTAAATGATGGTGCTAATGCTTGAAGCATATTACCAAGGTTAGTTTGCCCACTTTCACGCAAGGCTTCACC
>Ga0209395_1000796_pt1 | contig 45727 bp, 41 predicted proteins | sample GOMGulsemesocosm_3_FD_184635 | JGI IMG/M metagenome (GOLD analysis project Ga0209395, IMG submission 184635) | Methane-oxidizing microbial communities from mesocosms in the Gulf of Mexico - GOM9D Gulf of Mexico (SPAdes) (version 2) | ecosystem: Environmental > Aquatic > Marine > Cold seeps... | reverse complement strand
CTAGTTGTTAGTTGCTTGTGGCTTGTGGCTTGTGGCTTGTGGCTTGTGGCTTGTGGCTTGTGGCTTGTGGTAAAATAAAAAAACGTACTTGAATTTAATTTCAAGTACGTTTTTTTTTATTTTTTGTTTATTTAAAGTGTACAAATTTCAAATGCAGTTTCTAAGTCTTTGTTCACGACGTCGTTAGTCTTATGTCCTGATTCCTATGTCCAACTCCGTAACAATGCTGCTCTAAAATCTCACTTCTAACTTACAATGTCTCCTTTAACCATCTAAAGAATTCACGTTGCCAAACAATAGCATTTTGCGTTTGTAAAACCCAGTGGTTTTCGTTTGGAAAGTACAATAACCTACTTTTTAAACCTTTTAATTGGGCTACTTGAAAAGCCTCTAATCCTTGTCCAATCGGTACTCTATAATCTTTTCCTCCTTGAATCACCATGATAGGCGTATCCCATTTATTCACATGACTCACAGGGTTAAATTCGCCATACGAACGTTCTGTAGTTTCATTTTTATCCCAATAAGCACCTCCGAGGTCCCAGTTTACAAACCACATTTCCTCAGTAGTCCCATACATAGACCTCCAATTGAAAATCCCATCATGAGAGATAAATGTTTTAAATCTTTTTTGATGTGTTCCAGCTAATTGAAATACAGAATATCCACCAAAACTTGCTCCAATAGCACCGATTCTATCATTATCCACATAAGACTCTTTAGAAATTTCATCAATGGCCGAGAAGTAATCACGCATTGGCTGACCACCGTAATCTTTACTTATCGCACTATTCCACTCCACACCATGTCCTGGCATCCCTCTTCTGTTTGGGGCAACGATAATATAGCCTTGCGAAGCCATCATTTGGAAATTCCAACGGAAAGAATAAAATTGAGATAAGGCAGATTGTGGTCCACCTTGGCAATACAATAAGGTTGGGTATTTTTTAGAAGCATCAAAATTAGGTGGAAAAATCATCCACACCAACATTTGTTTACCATCGGTAGTCGTAACATAACGTTTCTCAACTTTTCCAAGATTTGTCTTGGCATATACCGCATCATTTACACTCGTTAATTGTGCAAAACTGAAATCGGATTTAGATACGGAAAATATTTCTGTAGCATGGTTCATATCCGTTCTGGTTACAATCAGTGCATTGTCTAATTCCCCAACGATACTCGTCACATCAAATTGTCCTTTTGTCAATTGTTGCACCACGGCTAATTTTCTGGTCTTTCCCGTATAATCTACTGAAAATAATTGTTTTGTACCGTCTACAGGTGCAATAAAGTAGATTGATTTTCCATCTTTTGCCCATTTAAAACTTTGAACAGCACCATCCCAACGCTGCGTCAAATTTAATTTTTGATGCCCATTGTCTACAATAATATCTATTTTATCAGATTCAAACCCATCGGTTGCCATACTTAGCCAAGCTAAGGTTCCTTGTTCTGAAAAGGCAGGGCTTAAATCATAACCCATCATTCCTTCCGTAATTTTTTTGGTTGTTTTATCAGCTATATTGTATACAAATAAATCCGTATTGGTGCTTTCAGCGTACTCCTTTCCAAATTTCTTTTTACAAACATATACCACTTCTTTTCCATTCGGATTCCAAATATAATCTTCTGATCCTCCAAAAGGTTTGGTCGGTGATTCAAATTTTTCTCCTTTTAACAAATCGATCCCTTCATCAAAACCTATCGCCGTAATTTTTTGTAAAAAAACATGATCAAATTTACCATCTTCCCAGGTATCCCAATGACGGTAATTTAGATCGTCATAAATCATGGCTTGAGAATCCTTTAAATCCGCATAATAATCGCTCCCACTTACTTGTAATAATTTCACTTCTTTGGAAGAAATTTTATACTGACCGTCTTTTGAAATTTTATCATTTAAAAGGTAGTCCTTAGCATCGGCTATTTTAACAGCCTCTCCTCCACTGACCGGTACTTTAAAATATTCCTTTTCCCCTTTATTAGCGGCAACATTATAGGTTTTAACACTATAGATCACATGGCTAGTATCAGTACTTATTCCCATAGCGCTCACTCTTCCGAGTTCAATTAAGCGTTCTGGCGTCATGTTCGTTTGTGCGGTCATTGTCATAGCAAATAATAAAAATAAGGATACGATAGTTGTTCTCATCTGTTTGAATTTTAAAACTCAAATTTAAGAGAAAAATACAGAGTATGTATTGAAAAGAAGAAAATAAGTTTATTTTTACCCAAAATCATATTTATATGGACAAATTTACACTCATTATAGGGCTGAGTTATGGAGCACTCGCTGTTATTTTTGGTGCCTTCGGTGCTCATTATTTAAAAACAAAATTGACACCCCAAGCTTTACAAAGCTTTGAAACTGGCGTAAAATATCAATTTTATCATGCTTTATTCCTATTAATTATTGGATTTAATGCCCAAATTATAGGAGAAAGCATCCAACTAATTTCAACGGTTATCGCAATTGGAATACTGCTATTCTCGTTCAGTATTTACGGATTGGTTTTAAGTGATATGAATGGAAAAAAAATAAAAATATTAGGTCCTGTTACTCCTATAGGAGGGTTATGTTTAATTGCTGGATGGATACTTCTACTCTATAGTATTTACGCTCTATAATGAGTTTAGAACCACATCTTGCTAAATTTGATTTTGTTTTATCGAGAAATCTCAATAGAAAATTCTTACAATTTCTAGTTAGGAACAAGCATAAAACAGCAATTCTATTGCAACAATTCTTTGATGATTTAAAAGACGAGGCTGAAGACACAAAAGAGGCATCTTTTATAATTGGCAATTATTTAATATCTCAAAAAATCAGTAAAAAAGAAGAGCAATTACTAAAGCAACAAGTCTATGATAAATTAAAAATCATCGGAATTGGTATTCCGTTTATTATGATACCTGGAGCAAGTTTTTTAATTCCATTATTGGTAAAAATTGCCAAAAAGAAAGGCATCAACCTGATGCCTTCTAACTTTGATTCTGTTCAAACAAAATCAATTAAATAATACCTTTTAATACATCGATTACGGTATCTATTTCCTCTTTTGTATTTAATTTACTAAACGAAAAACGTACCGATGTTTTATCTGCATCTTCCGCTGACAAAATAGTATTCAACACATGTGAACCTTTGTTAGAGCCACTCTGACAAGCGCTACCACCCGAAGCAGCAATTCCTTTTAAATCCAAATTAAAAAGCATCATCGCATAATTTTTAGGAAATCGCACACTTAAAATAATATGACTTGTTTTAGAGGCGTCATCCGAATTTCCATTGAACGCTATCCCTTCAAAATTAACATTAAGCTCTTGTATAAAATAGTCCTTTAGCGATTGAATATAGCTAGTTTCTTCTTCAATTTCTTCACAGCCCAAAGCTAAGGCCTTACCCATCCCAATGATAGCATGAACATTTTCTGTACCAGCTCTAGCTCCTTTTTCTTGTTCTCCTCCATGTAATATTGGGGCGATACCAAATCCTTTTTTGATATACGCAAAACCAACTCCTTTAGGTCCGTGAAATTTATGCCCACTTGCTACCATGAAATCAATCGGTGTCTCTTTTAAATCCATCTTAAAATGAGCCACACCTTGCACCGTATCAGAATGAAAGAGTGCACCGTGCTGTTCGCATAAATGGCCAACTTTCTTCAAATCTAGCAAGGTCCCTATTTCGTTATTTATATACATCAAACTGACCAAAACCTTTGTATCGGTACTTGCTAATAAATGAACTAAATGACTGTAATCTACTACACCAAATTCATCCACATTGACCTCCAATACTTGAATCCCAAACTCTTTTTTTAATTGAGCAATTGTATGCAACACGGCATGATGTTCAATTTTGGAAGAAATAATTGTCTCAACTCCTAAGTTCACTACTGCATTTCTCAATATTAAATTATCAGCTTCACTACCACCGGCTGTAAAAATAATTTCACTTGATGATACATTCAAATATTTAGCAATGGTCTTTCGAACCGTTTCTACCGCCGATTTCGCCGTTCTACCAAATTTATGTGTTGATGATGGGTTCCCATAAATAGTCCCCATTGATTCAGTCACAACGCTTATCACTTCCGGAATAATAGGTGTTGTAGCAGCATTATCAAAATATATAGTGTTCATCTGTATTCTAGATTTATAAGGGACAAAAGTAATTAAAAAATAGAATTCCCATATTTTAAAACAGCACAATCGTAAAAAACAAGTACATTTGTGTTTGTAAAAACTAGAAATGAAATTAAAAATGAGAAAAGTCCTATTATTATTGAGTGTTTTGGTGTTGATTTCGTGTAATGATGGTAATTTTGAAGTGCCTTCAATGGAATTTGAAGCAAGTATTTCTGAATGTGGGGATTTATTACTTTATAGATTAAATAACGCTAAGACAGAAGCTATTGCAATTTCACTTTCTGAGGAAAACTTACCTACCGAAATAAAGGATGAAACAATCTCTTTAGGAAGTAGTACTACGGTAACTTATTTAATTTTTGACGCTAAGGTTTCGACTTCTTATTTTTGTAATGACATTCCACCTACCACGCCTAAAGTACTTCAAAACTATACAGCTACTAATGGGAAAATCGTTATAAATACAACAACACTTACAGATGAAGACGATACGATTATTGGCTATACTCATGCTATCATAATCACAGATTTAATCTTAGAGAATGGTAGTGAGAAAATTGGTTTCGAATCTTTTGATTTTGGAACTGTGGAACGCGATTTATAGATTTTTCAGTGTTAAAACGCTATTAATTTCCGATATAATTTCTTTCATATTAAATGGTTTGTGAAAATGTTTTTTTAAAATTTTATTTTCCATCAAATCGTTTATCTCATCATTGTTATCAAATCCTGTTACCATATAATAGATGATGGTTGCGTTTTGAGAATAGGCCTTTGTAACAAATTCAATTCCATTCATTTTCGGCATTTTTAAATCACTAAAAACTATGGAAATATCAGGATTTAGCCGAAGTTTTTCTATACCCTCTTCCCCATTTATAGCGGTTATAATATCAAAATCTTTCTCTAAGTGAGCTTCAAACAACATTAAATTGAAAGGCTCGTCATCCACGTATAATATTTTTGTTTTATGCATATACTTCAATATTAGAAGGTAAAACTATTAAGGCCTTTGTTCCGATGGAAGGCTTTGACTCAATCTTTAAGGTTCCCTTATGAGACTGTATCACATTATAAGTAATTGCTAGTCCCAAACCAGTTCCTTTTCCCGGCTCTTTCGTTGTAAAAAATGGATCCATTAATTTAGGGATTAATTCCTTTTCAATCCCACAACCATCATCTATAATTTGAACTTTAATTTTATTCTCAAATCTATTGGTTACGATAGAAATGGTTCCTGATTCACTAATCGCTTGATTTGAATTCATTAAAATATTTAAAAAAACTTGGTGTAACTGTCCTACATTCCCTTTTACGAAAATACGTTGTGCACAAAATTTCTTTTCAATTAGTATCCTATGTTTCAAATGGCTACTAAGAATCAATACGCAGTTTTCAATAATTTCATGAACATCACATTTTTCATTTAAATGATCATTCGTTCTACTCATTTCATTCAGTCCTTTAACAATTGCACTCACACGATCAACTCCTGTATGAATAGCCTCTATAAAAAAATGTATTTTATTATGGGGAACCTTTTCAATTTCAAAATATTTTTCAAGCCCTGCGACACCTCCTACAATAAAATTCAACGGATTATTTATTTCATGTGCCACTCCTGCAGTAAGAATACCCAAAGATGCCATTTTATCTGCTTGAAACAATTGGTTTTGTGTATTTTTTAAATCATCCAACGTCATCTTTAATTCTGAATTCTTCCGATTGATAATGGAATTTTGGAATAGAAGTTTATTATTAACTAATTCCAACTTCTTAATAGCATTGTCCAATTCTGCCGTACTCTCCTCAACCGCTCTTTGTAAATTATTCTTATGGTTTTCTAATTCAAACTCCGTTTTTCTTAATGTTGCCAAATGCTTTTTCAAAAATAAAAAATACAAAAAACCTGTGATTACAACGAAAAACCACCCTTTATAGGTTTGTATAGAAGTAAGAAGATCTAAATCCGCAACTAAAAAAGATACTGCCTTGTCTGAGAAACTTATCCAAGTAAGGCCAATAACTAAATATATAATAACAATTCTATATTCAAATTTCATTTCTAACTTCATGCCCATAATCTCCAAATAGTTCAAACAAATTGTTTAAATTTTAACTAAAACTCTACAAATAATCAAAATATCTTCATAAAAAAATGCAAGTTACGAACAAAACAAAATAAAGTGAAACAAATAAGTAAATAAAAACAATCATTTCATAAAACGCAATAACTTAAGCCACTGAATCACAACAATAATCTAAAAAATTTTAAAAAAAATACATTTTAAAAATTACCTTATATTAAATATATCGATATAAAAACATTCTAATTAGTATGTTTTTAATCCAAATAATCCTTAAAAAAAACAGAAGTTTAAAATAGTTGAATTATGTTGGGTTTTGCAGTATACACACTTCAGTAGCCCCAAGACCATATTTTTGAAAGGATGCTCCGTAGACTTGCACTGGATAACGACTAAACAAGTAATCGAGTTCTGTTTTTAAAACACCCTCACCAACTCCATGTACAAATATGACCCTTGGAATGCGGTTTCTAATGGCGAATTCTAATTGACGTTTGGCAGTTTCTACCTGCAAGTTAAGCATGTCATAATTTCCCATGCCTCTACTAGACTTCGTCAATTGATGAATATGCAAATCCACTTCCATGGCAGGTAATTTGTCCTTTTTATTATCTCGTTTTTCTTTTGTTTTTGGTTTTCCTTTTACAAAATCAACATTTTCCCTTAATAAGGAATAATTATTAATTCTTGACTTCTTAGAAATTTCGTGCTGGTCTGTGTTTTTTTTCACCAACTCATTTATATTGAATTTCATAATAAAACCATCCGTAGTTTCAATAGTAACCACTTCATTTTGAGCAGATATCACCACCCCACTAATCACATCGTCCAATACTGAAACTAATTCTCCTTTCTTGAAATTCATTTGTTAACTATTAATTAATTTTTAAAACAAGCTTGTTCTTTTGCAAATGTATTATTATTGTATAAAAAAAGAGCAATATGCAGCCAACAATCACAGAAAGTACCGAAAATTTTTTCAAATCTGCCTTGAATAGTCTTGAATTAAATCCAGAGCGAAAAACATTATTAACTTCCATCGCTCAAACGGCTGCCACCGATTTAAGCAAAAATCACCCTGTGCATTTTAATTTTATATGTACACATAACTCGCGACGAAGTCAATTAGCTCAAGTATGGGCACATTATGCAACGCATTACTATAAGCTCCAAAACATTGAAAACTTTTCAGGAGGAACCGCAGTAACTGCTTTTTTTAAAAACACCGTTAAAACGTTGCAAAATGTAGGCTTTAACTTTCAACTCAAGGAATTTTCTCATAAAAATCCGCACTATCTTATTTCAAACGCTACGCATTCTGAAACTCTTGAAGGTTTTTCTAAATTATACGACGATGAAACTAATCTAAGCCCTTACTTTGCCATTACTACGTGTAACAATGCAGATGAGAATTGCCCATTTATTCCAGAAGCCAAACATCGTTTCCACCTTCCGTTTGTGGATCCAAAAGCATATGACAATACAGACCTACAAGAGGAAAAATATTTAGAGGCAAATAAACGTATTGCAGGCGAAATGCATTTTTTATATGTAACTATATCCCAACTCCTATAATTTGTATATATTTGATTGCGTGAAGAAATGTTGTGAACAGACTTATAAATTTTATATTATTAAAAACTGCGCTTGAAAGATATCATCCAATTTTTAGAACAAAACATGCTTTCTTGTTCCTATAAACAATATTTAGGAGGGGCCGATTGTATGGGCTGTGGTATGCAACGATCACTCATTCACCTTTTAAAGGGTGAGTTCTTAGAAGCTTTTTATATGTACCCCGCCATTTATACTTTAATCATAATGTTTATTTATTTAGGCTTGCATTTACGTTTTCAGTTTAAATATGGTGCAAAAATTTTACTTTATTTATTTGTACTAAATATCAGCATTATTCTAATTAATTACGGTTTAAAATTCATCAACTAATATTAAATAAATTATGGAAAAACAAAAATTACCTTATGCTCAAAGCTCACTTGTCTTTGGAATTATTTCAATTATTACTGCCTGTTGCTGTATGGGTTTACCAGGATTGATATTTGGAATCATCGGTTGGAATAACTCTAAAAAAGCGTATGCTTTGTTAGAACAAAACCCAGGAGAGTATGAAGGAGAAGGAAACGCAAACACGGGTAAAATCACGTCTATTATTGGAATGGTAATAGGTGGATTAATTGTACTTAATATTATTTATTCCATTGCAACCGTTGGATGGTCTGATATCATAGAACAGATCCAAGAAGGAATGGAAGCTGGTCAATATTAAACGCATAAAAAAAGCTGTTTTCAAATATGAAAACAGCTTTTTTTTTAAATTTCTTTATTCTTATCGTAAGGAATACTTGCTAAAATATGTTCAATAACCTCTGAACGTGCCGATGTTTTTCGGTTGGCTTTAATAGTTTTCCATTGCACAGCATTTCCTTCTCCAGCTTCATACATAATACGTCTATAGTGGGTATATTGATCCCAGAGCTCTTGGGCTTGTTTATCTACAGCAGTCATTTTCCATTGCTTTAATGGATTGCTTCTAATATCCTCAAAACGTTTTTCTTGCTCTCGTTTGGAAATGGACATATAGATCTTCACCAACCTTGTTCCTGACTCCGTAATCATACGTTCAAAATCATTCACTTGATTCATAAAAATTTCATATTCTTCTTGAGTGCAAAATCCATTTACTGGTTCTACGACGGCTCTATTGTACCAACTACGGTCAAAGAATACTATTTCACCAGCTTTAGGGAATTGTTGGACATAGCGCTGAAAATACCATTGTGTTTTTTCTTCTTCGGTAGGTTTAGACAAAGCTACAATTCGAAAGTGACGTTGGTTCATACGTTCTGTAATCCGTCTAATCGCCCCACCTTTTCCTGCAGCATCTCTTCCTTCAAAGATAATGATGATCCGCTCGTTTTCATCAATGGCCCATTGCTGTAATCGAATTAATTCTACTTGAAGTTTCTTTAGCTTTTTTTCGTAATCCACATAGCGAACTGCCTTTTCTAAACTAAAGGGATCCTTCATCAATAAAGCTTTAAAACCTTTATTGCTGTTTAATTTCTTAACATCTGCTTGTGTAAGTATATATTCTTTTTTCATTAGTCCATGTGGTTTGATGAACGAAAATATCGCATAATGTAATTTGGGTCAGGTATAATGGAGGTCGCCGCTTCGTTTTTTCCTTCGTAATCAAAACAAGACAAAACATGTCGAATACATTCCAATCGCGCCGCTTTTTTATCATTCCCTTGCACAATCATCCATGGGCTGTAACTTGTATGTGTCTTCCCAAACATTTGGCTTTTATACAAGCTATAATCATCCCATAACTCTTGTCCTTTTTTATCAACAGGACTAAATTTCCATCTTTTCAATGGATTTTTTAATCGTGCATCAAAACGATCCATTTGCTCTTGCTTAGAAATAGAAAACCAAAATTTAATGATTACAATACCATCTTCGTACAACATATGCTCAAATTCTGGAACTTGTTGCATAAATTCATTGTACTGTTTTACAGAACAAAAACCCATAACAGGTTCTACTACCGCTCTGTTATACCAACTACGGTCAAAAAATGAAATTTCACCAGGATTTGGTAAATTCTTAATATAACGTGTAAAATACCATTGTCCTTTTTCAACTTCCGTAGGAATAGCCAAGGCCACATGACGAACAGATCTAGGATTTAAATGCTCCATAAAACGTCGGATGTTCCCACCTTTTCCTGCTGCATCTCTTCCTTCAAAAATAATGACTACTCGCTTTTTATGCTTTGCAACCCATTGTTGAAGTTTTACGAGCTCAATTTGAAGTTTTTTTAATTCAGACTCGTAATAAAGGTTCTTTTTTACTTTATCTATATTAATATTTTTCGCTTCAATTAAATCCATTAACTCCTCGTTCGTGGAGATACTAGAAAAATCTTCGAGCGATAATTTCGCAGCTTCCTTCTTATCCATTCAGTTTAATAATCTACTGTGTTACACAATCTTTGGCATTGTTAGATATTTGTAATATAGCATCGGAGGGAGAAATATAAGGAATTCCTAAACCAAGCCCCCGCAGAATAAATAACAATCCAATTACTACGACAAAAACAGGGATTACTCGCTGAATTTTTTTTCGTACGGATAAATTTACAACATTTCCAGCGAAAAAGACTGCTACCATCAAAGGAATTGTACCCAGGCCAAATAATAACATATAGAAACCACCCAAGATTTCCGTACCTGTTCCAATAGCCCCTAGTAAGGCCATGTACACCAAACCACAGGGTAAAAAGCCATTAAATACACCTAGGCTAAAAAGTGCTTTACTCGATTTCTTCTGTAAATAACTTCCCATTCTCTTTTTAACCCCTTGAATGAGGATAAAAATAGGTTTAGAAAAATTGTAATTATTAAATATTCGAGAAGGAGTCAAAACAATGATGATCATTAGCACTCCCATTAGTACAGATAACCGTTGTTGAAATCCCGCCAAATACAATCCTTTTCCAAGAAATCCAAATAACAGTCCTATAATAGTATAGCTTAATACACGCCCAAATTGATACAAAAACAATTGCCAAGTCATTTTTAAAGTACTTGTTCTGTCTACGGGTAATACAAACACAATAGGACCACACATCCCAACGCAATGCATACTTCCAGCCAATCCTAATATAAAAGCAGTCCAAAGCATCTAGTAATTGAATTTATCCTTAAATAAGTATAATGTGTTTTCGTAGGACCAATCAATTTTCACATTCCACCTACCTTCGATTAAGTTTTTGTGTTGAATCAGTAAAGTCGTAGTGTTTAATGAAAGTTTTTCTTGAAAATCGAAATTTTCATCAGATAAACGCACAAAATAAACAGTTCCTTTGATCTTTTTTCCATCCAAAGCCTCCGGAAAATGAATTATGACTCCATCACTTGAGCGGGTCAAAGTAATCGCAGAATCTAAGGCGTTTGCATTTTCTAGTTTATCTATTTCGCCTTGATATTTTAACTCATCTTTATAATATTCTTCTGAAACCAGATGATGGTCATACTTAGCTACGAAAGTAGCTTTATAGACAAAAGAGAGTATAAAAATTATAAACGATGCTAATGCGAGAATGATGCCTAAAGGCCAAATATGTTTTGCTTTCATTGTTGAAATTTATCTTTGTAAAGGTATTCTATTTAAAATATTTGAATGAAAAACAACTGTTAATTCATCAAAACAGGGCCCATAAAATTAGTCGTACTCGTTTCTATTAAGATATTGTTGGAATAAATCCCCAATTCTATCTTCTCTTTAGAAGATTTTAAATCAGTTCTATCGATTTCTATAAACAACGTTCCTTCTATTAATCCTTGTTTAGGAACGGTATAATTCCCTCCCACAAGAATTATTTTTCCTTGATGACTTTCTAAACGTATGTCTATTTTATCAATCTTATGCGTTGTTTTATTAATCAGTTTGAATGTGTATACATTTTTTATTGTTGTCGCTGTAGATTGAAAAGTTTGTCCTGGTAAATGATGAATTTTTGCTTCTACATCAGTTCGGATAAACAACATGGTTAACAAAACCCCCATTAAAACAGTCAAAATTGCAGAATAGATAATCAGACGTGCATTAAATTTGAATTTTTCTTTCTTTACAATTTCTTCTTCAGAAGCATACCTCACCAAGCCTTTGTCAAAACCTACATCTTCCATAATTGCATCACAAGCATCGATACAGGCAGTACAATTGACACATTCCATCTGAGTACCATTTCTTATATCAATCCCAGTAGGACACACTTGAACACATTGTTTACAATCAATACAATCCCCATGTCCTAGATCTGTTCTATCCTCTCCTTTTCTAATTTTCTTACGACCTGCTTCTCCTTCACCTCGTACAAAATCATAGGCAACATTTATGGATTTATCATCCAATAACACTCCTTGTAAGCGACCATAAGGACATACAATAATACAGACTTGTTCTCTAAACCAGGCAAAAACAAAATAAAAAACACTTGTAAAGGCCAACAATTTAATAAAGGTTCCAATATGTGCTAAGGGGCCATCTTTAATATGAGCAATCAACGTATCACCTCCTATAAAATAGGCTAAAAACACATTGGCTATCAATAAGGATAACAGAAAGAAAGCCGTCCATTTGACTCCTTTTTTTATTACTTTCTCTTTATTCCATGGCATTTTTTCCAAGCGTAATTGTTTGGAACGATCCCCTTCTATCAAGTATTCAATTTTTCGGAAAATCATCTCTAAAAAGATGGTTTGTGGACAAATCCACCCACAAAATATGCGTCCAAACACCACGGTAAACAGAATAATAAAAACAATACTTGTAAGCATTGAAATTACTAATAGGTAAAAATCTTGAGGCCAAAACGGAAACCCAAAAATATTGAATTTACGTTCCATTAAATTAAATAGCAAAAACTGATTGCCATTAATTTTAATAAAAGGTGCCGAAAATAAAAAACCAATCAACAAATAACTAAGGTAACTACGGTACTTGTAGAAGGTTCCTTTCGGTTTTTTTGGGTAAATAAAATTACGATTACCATCTGCTTTAATGGTTCCTATAGAATCTCTGAATGTTTCTTTTCCTTGTACTCCCATATGCTTATTATATTGAAAAAGGCTATCTATCTTTTTCACTTTGTAAATGTAACCATCTTAAAAAAACAGCTTGTTACATAAGTGACAAAAATACATAGCCAATCGCTATTAAAAAATAAAAACAGTGCCTTATAGACACTGTTTTCAAATTTATTTTATTTTCCGTCCCAGATAATATCACCTTCTGGTGCTTTTGGCACCGCTGGTGAAGTTCCCATCATAGAAATAATATAACTTGCCAATTGCTGACGTTCCGTTTTACTTAGAGAACTTTCCCAAGCAATCATTCCTTTTCCAGGACGTCCACCTTTAGATATGGTATTGAAAATATCATCCATACCTCCTCCAAGAATCCATTTATCATCCGTAAGGTTTGGTCCAATACTACCTCCTAAATCTACAAGGTGACAAGCCGTACAGGTTTTAGAAGCAAATAATTCCTTCCCTTTTGCTAAATTCTCAGCATCCGTATATACTTCCAAATTAGTCACACTAAACTGTTCCGGATTCGCTTTTTTATAAGCTTCCAATTCCACTTTTGCTTGTGCTACATCCGCTTTTAACTCATCATATTGATTATAATCTCCACGCAAAGCGAAAAAATAATAAGCAATACTAATTACAATCGTAATATAGAATCCATACAACCACCATGGTGGAAGTACGTTGTCCAATTCTTTAATACCATCATAATCATGATCTGTCATGATGTCTTCTTCTGTGGCGATGTCATGCGCCTTGGTCATCGATTTAATAAATCGTTTCCAACCTGATATATTTTCTGAATTTTTATTCATCTTCGTTCAAATTTATACTATTAGAATCTAATGGTAACTGACTCACTTCGTCTATGTTTGATTTTTTCATTTTAAAAACAATGAACAACATCGTAAGGAAAACTCCAAAAAACAACAATAGAGAAATGATTGGGTAAATAGCCACCCCATCTATCGTTTCTAAGTTATGTTTAATATACTTTAACATCCTATTAGTTTTGTGCAGTTCTACCTGCTTTAATATCAGTTCCCAAACGTTGTAAATAAGCAATTAAAGCTACTATTTCTCTCTCTTGCATATTTTGATCTCCGTAATTCTTTACAAATTCTGGATCTTGACGTAAGTTCTCAACAATACCTGCTGCTTGCGTCGCAATTGACTGACGTGCATTGGCAATTTCTTCTTCAGAATAAGGATGCCCTAATGAGGCAAGCCCTTCTAATTTAGCTTCGATTCCTGAAGCATTCAAGGTGTTTTTAATCAACCAAGTATAACGTGGCATAATCGAACCTGGAGACGTTGAACGTGGGTCTAACATGTGGTTAAAGTGCCAGTTATCGTTGTATTTTCCTCCAAGTCTGTGTACATCCGGTCCAGTACGACGTGATCCCCATAAGAATGGACGGTCATAAATGAATTCTCCAGCTTTTGAATATAATTCTGGATCGTTATCGCTATAACGTGCCACTTCTGAACGGAATGGACGAATCATTTGAGAGTGACAATTATTACATCCTTCTCTAATATATAAATCACGTCCTTCTAATTCTAAAGGTGAATAAGGTTTTACACTTTCAATGGTTTTCACATTAGATTCCACCAACATCATTGGTACAATTTCTACCAAGGTACCAACTAAAATTGCAATCGTAGTTAGAATCGTAAATAACACCGTTCTTCTTTCTAACCAAGAGTGAATAGGTTCTCCTGCAGCTCTTCCTGAAGAAATGATCTTTAAAGGCGCTGCCTCTGCCAATTCATCCTCAACCGTAGATCCAATCTTAGCTGTCATTACGATATTGTATGCCATAATAATGAAACCTACTAAGTATAAAGTTCCTCCGATAGCACGCATCCAATACATTGGAATAATTGAGGTTACAGTATCTAAGAAATTTCCATAGACTAATGTTCCATCAGGATTAAACTCATTCCACATAAATGCTTGTGTGAACCCTGCAATATATAATGGAATAGCATAAAATAAAATTCCGATGGTTCCAATTAAGAAATGTGTATTGGCTAATTTCTTAGAATACAATTCTGTCTTCCACAATTTCGTAGCTAACCAGTACACAATACCAGCAATCATAAATCCATTCCATGAAAGTGTTCCAATATGAACGTGACCGATAATCCAGTCCGTATAGTGACCAATAGCATTTAAATTTTTAAATGATAACATCGGTCCTTCAAAAGTACTCATCCCATATCCGGTAATAGCCACTACAAAGAATTTCAACTCTGGAGTTTCACGTACTTTATCCCAAACACCTCTTAAAGTTAACAATCCGTTAATCATACCACCCCAAGATGGGAAAATAAGCATGATAGAAAAGACTGTTCCTAAATTTTGAGCCCATTCAGGCAATGCGGTATATAATAAATGGTGAGGTCCTGCCCAAATGTACAAGAAGATCAAGGTCCAGAAGTGGATGATTGACAATCTGTACGAGTATACTGGACGGTTGGCGATTTTTGGTACAAAATAGTACATCAATCCTAAAATAGGAGTGGTTAAGAAAAATGCCACCGCATTATGTCCATACCACCATTGTATCAACGCATCTTGAACACCAGCGTACACAGAGTAACTTTTAAATCCTGAAACTGGTAAAGCCAAGTTATTAAAAATATACAATACAGCAATGGTAACAAACGTAGCGATGTAAAACCAAATAGCCACATAAATATGACGTTGTCTACGTTTTAAGATAGTTCCGATTAAATTGATTCCAAATACCACCCAAATAAGTACAACCCAAATATCGATCGGCCATTCTAGCTCAGCATATTCTTTAGAAGAACTTAAACCTAGAGGAAGCGTAATAGCTGCTGCAACAATGATAAGTTGCCATCCCCAAAAGTGAATTCTACTTAATAAATCACTCAACATACGCGCTTTTAACAAGCGTTGCGTAGAATAATAAATCCCCATGAATGCGCCATTTCCTACAAAGGCAAAAATTACGGCATTGGTATGCAAGGGTCTTAGACGACCAAAACTCAACCATGAAATGGCATTGTCTGAACCTGCAAATTCTAAAAGTCCAGGAGCTACAAAAAGAAATGCTACTAGTAGCCCTACTAGCATTCCAACGACTCCCCAAAGAATTGTTGCCCAAAGGAACATTTTTACAATTTTGTTATCGTAATAAAATTGTTCTTTTTCCATACTAAAATAATGTTAGTTTGTTATTAATTGATTATTGATTATTATTTGTTCTCTTTCTCTTTGGTAGGTTTTACAAGCTCATCGTCAAACAACATTCGTACAGATGGGGTGTAGGTATCCTCGTACTGTCCACTTTTAACTGACTTTATAAAAGCCAGAAAAAACAGTACTGCTACAATAATACTCACTCCAATTGTGATGTAAATTACTTCCATTTATTATTTTTAGTGATAACATTGCTTAAAAAAAACAACCTTTCTTTAAGCAACTTAGTTTCAAAAACGACTAATTCATCCTTTAATCCTTTAAATCAAAAACAAATGTACTATTTTTTTGTTAACAAATTTGTACAAAGAGTGACAAAAATCACTATTGTTATCGAACTTAAAGGCATCAGTATTGCAGCAATAACAGGAGTTAGCTGCCCAGTCAACGCAAAGTACATTCCCACAAGGTTATACATGAAAGAAAGCGCAAAACTCAATTTTATAATTAGGACGGTTTTTTTAGTGTAATTCAAGAATTCCGGTAGTAATTGGAACAGTTTGGCATCCATAATCACGTCACAAGCAGGAGAAAACACGTTTATATTTTCAGAAATAGAGATGCCAACATTACTTTGCATTAACGCTCCAGCATCATTTAAACCATCCCCTATCATTAATACACGCTTGTTAATTTGCAGTTTTTTTATGTAATTAAGTTTATCTTCTGGCTTTTGATTGAATATTAATTCGGTATTTTTAGGAAGTAGCTCCTCCAAATAAGACCTTTCTCCATCATTGTCTCCTGATAAAACAATCAATTTATAATCAGCCTTCAATGTATCAAATACGGCTGGAACATTTTTTCTATATTCGTTTCTCAATTCATAATACCCTTTTACCGTACCATTCATTTGAATATAAATAACGGTATTGTTAATGCTACCATTCTCTAGTCCTACAAAAGAAGCAGCACCGAATTTTATGGACACATCTCCTACCGTAGCCTCTACACCTTTCCCAAGAACTTCTTTAAAATTTTGAACTTCAAATTTCTGATATGAAACTGGTAAATATGCATACAAAGCCCTACTTAATGGATGGCCTGAAGTTCTCAATAATGATTTCAAAATAACCTGTTCTTCTTCAGATAATTCCGTGCCAACATACGTAATTTCGCTATTTAAAGTACTCGTTAGCGTTCCTGTTTTATCAAACACAATTGTGTCGATTTTAGCCAAGTGCTCTACCGTATCCGCATTCTTCACATAAAACTTCCGATAACCAAAAATTCTTAGAATATTTCCTAGCGCGAATGGTGCAGATAATGCCAAGGCGCATGGGCAGGCAATTATAAGCACTGCTGTCACCACATTTACAGCAATTCCTACATCAATAAACGACCAATAAACACCCGCCACAGTCGCTATCATCAAGATAGCCATGGTAAAATATTTACTAATGGAATCTGTGAGGTTTTTAATTGATTTCGTATGTTTTTTCGAAAATACGTCATTCCCCCATAACTGGGTTAAATAACTTTGTTCAATCGTTTCAACCACCTCTATTTCAATAGCTCCAGCGGTTTGCTTTCCCCCAGCAAATAGCTTATCACCCGAGTTCTTAATCACAGGAACGGCCTCTCCTGTAACAAAACTGTAGTCAATAGCAGCCTGAGCGCTAATTAAGATACTGTCTACCGGAATCAACTCTTCGTTTCTAATCAATAAGCGATCAGTAATATTTATATCTTGAAGAGGGGTACTTACCTCTTTATCATCATTAATTTTAGTAACGGCAATAGGAAAATACGATTTATAATCACGCTCAAAAGACAAATAATTATACGTTTTCTTTTGAAAAAATTTCCCTAACAATAAAAAGAAAACCAATCCTGTCAAACTATCAAAAAAACCAGCCCCTATATCAAACACAACTTCTACAACACTTCTCACAAAAAGGACTCCAATACCCAATGCAATAGGAATGTCAATATTTAAGATACGATGCAAGATTCCCTTATATGCGCTTATAAAATAATCTCGTGCCGAAAAAAACACGACAGGAATTGACATAACAAGCATAATTCCTCTAAAAACATATTTGTATTTGTTTAACCAATATTCATCCACTTCAAAATACTCTGGAAAAGATAGCAACATTACATTTCCAAATACAAAAGCAGCGATAGTTACCTGATATATGAGCGTTTTATCAACCTTATTCTTTATTCCTTCCGTATCATCTAAACTAATATATGGTTCGTATCCAATAGAACTCATTAACTCTACCACTTCCCGCAACGATATTTCCTGTTCCTTAAAGGTAAAACGCACCGTTTTATTTGGGAAATTAACCGTAGAAGTTATGATACCTACATGTAATTTGTTTAAATTTTCTAAGACCCAAATACAAGAACTACAATGTATGGTTGGGATGTATAATTGCACAACGGCGGTAGTGGTATCAGAAAAACTAGTTAATTTGTCAATAATATCTTTATTATCAAGGAATCCATACTTTTCTTTGATATCATTCGGGATACTTCCAGGATTTTTTTCAAAATCATAATAGCAGTTTAGCTCGCTTTGATTCAGTATTTCAAAAACCGTTTTACAGCCATTGCAGCAAAAATATTTTTGGTCAATATTAAGAGATTTATCCTCACAATCATTCCCACAATGATAACAAACATCCATACGCAGCTAATTAAAAAATTTTAACAAATCTAGCTAAATATATGTTCTAACAAATGATAAATATCATTTATTTTTCTTATATTTGTTTCCCCCTAAAACACAGAACAAACAAACAATTATGAGTAAATGTGGACAATGTATTATTAAAAGTTTCAATGCTTTTCATACGCTTACAATTGAAGAGTTGGATAGCATTTCCGACCATAAAACTTCTCTTACAATAAAAAAAGGTGAAAACCTTATGACCGAAGGTCATGCCATTAACGGTTTGTATTGTATCAAACAAGGAAAATGTAAATTAACCAAATTAAACACCAATGGAAAAGAGCAAATTATAAAATTTGTTAAAGGTGGAGATATTTTGGGGCATCGCTCTATTTTAAGTGAAGAACCCGTAGGACTTACCGTAACAGCGTTGGAAGAGATGAAAGTTTGCTTTATACCTAAAGGCGATATCATGCAAACTATAAACCAGAATACCGCTTTTTCTTTACAATTGATGAAAAATATTTCAAATCAATTAAACCATGCCAATGACTCTATTTCTCAAATGGCTCAAAAACCTGTAAAAGACAGATTAGCAGAGACATTATTGAAATTAGAGGATATTTTTGGAATTGACAAAGATGGCAATATTGACATCATATTAACTCGTGAGGAAATCGCAAATACTATTGGTACAGCCACAGAATCAGCGATTAGATTACTTTCTAATTTTAAAAAAGAAAGAATTATTACTTTACAAGGAAAACACATTAAATTACTTGATAAAGGACTCTTAAGAAATATATCGGAAGGTTATTAATACCAAAAACAATCACGAATGACCGATATAAATAGTTTTTTTACGTTTTTTCGTTGTCAAAAAAATAGAACGGCTATACACGGCTATCCTTTGATTTTTCAACTGGCTAATGCAACATATAATGCTATTCTTAACCGTTATTCATAAATGTATTTGAAATACAAAAAAACTTCAAAAAAAATCCCTTTAAATTAATATTTAAAGGGATTTTTTTTATGATAAATAAGTGACTTTATTCAGATTTCGCCATCATTGCTGCAGCAATTCTTTTATAAATACCACCTGACAGTTTTTCTCTAATTCCAGAGAATGCTTTTAAGGTAATATCTACATCTTCTAAATTGTGCATAGCAGTAGGAATCAACCTTAAAATGATCAATCCTTTAGGAATCACTGGATACACTACGATAGAACAAAATACTCGATAATTTTCGCGTAAATCGTTTACCATAGCCATTGCTTCAGGAATATCTCCTTTTAAATATACAGGAGTTACACAAGAATTTGTATCACCAATATCAAAACCATTTTCTTTTAGTCCGTTTTGTAAGGCATTTACATTTTCCCACAGTTTATCCTTTAATTCTGGCATGGTTCTAATCATATCCAAACGTTTTAACGCTCCTTTTACCATAGCCATAGGTAAGGATTTTGCAAACATTTGAGAACGCATATTATATTGTAAAAATTGAATCACATCTTTATCAGCAGCAAAAAATGCTCCAATACCTGCCATAGATTTTGCAAATGTTGCAAAATAAACATCAATATCATCTTGAACGCCTTGCTCTACACCCGCTCCACGACCTCCTTCACCAAGAGTTCCAAAACCATGTGCATCATCTACTAACAATCTGAATCCGTATTTCTCTTTAAGAGCTACAATTTCCTTTAATTTCCCTTGTAGACCACGCATTCCAAAAACACCTTCTGAAATAACTAATATTCCTCCACCCGTTTCATTGGCTATTTTAGTAGCACGAACTAAGTTTTTTTCTAAACTTTCAATGTCGTTATGCTTAAAAGTATATCTCTTTCCGTGGTGTAAACGTACACCATCAATAATACAGGCATGTGAGTCAACGTCATACACAATTACATCGTGTTTTGTAACCAATGCATCAATTGCCGATACCATTCCTTGATACCCAAAATTAACCAAATAAGCCGATTCCTTCTGAACAAACTCAGCACATTCTTGTTCTAATTGTTCATGATATTGGGTATGCCCTGACATCATCCTAGCGCCCATTGGGTACGCCATACCATGCTCCATTGCCGCTTCACCATCAGCTTTTATAACCTCTGGATGATTCGCCAATCCTAAATAATCGTTGATACTCCAAGTAACCAACTCTTTACCATTGAATGACATTCTGTTTGAAATAGGTCCTTCTAACTTTGGAAATACATAATACCCTTCTGCTTGTTTTGCCCACTTTCCAAGAGGTCCTTTATCTTTTATTATTCTTTCAAATAAATCTTTCATTTGTATATTTTTTGAATGTTTTTGACCAGAATTGACTCAAAAACACGCATTTTTAAGTCTTTAATGCTCTATGCAAATTACGTGATTTTTTTTGGTCAAAAAAAATGTATAACAATAAAAAAGAGATTTTTAGCTAGCTAAAAATCTCTTTTAATATATATTTAAGAATTTTCTATTTAATAAACTCAACAGCCGCTTGCGCTTGTTTTTGAGTATCGAAAAAACCTTGTTCTTGCATCCAATCGTCGCTATAAATTTTACTCATATAACGTGATCCATGATCAGGAAAAATAAGGACTACTCTACTATTATCATCAAAAAATCCTTGTTCTCCGTATTGCAAGGCTCCTTGTAAAACTGCTCCTGCGGTATACCCTGCAAAAATTGCTTCTGTAGTAGCTAATGATCTTGCAGTATGCGCAGCCGTTTCATCGGATACTTTTTCAAAATTATCAATAATATCAAAATCTGTAACCGTAGGGATTAGGTTTTTACCTAAACCTTCAATTCTATAAGGGTAAATTTCTTTACTGTCAAACTCCCCTGTTTCATGGAATTTTTTAAGTATTGACCCAAAAGCATCGACTCCTAAAATTTTAATTCCAGGATTCTTTTCTTTTAAAAACTTAGCAGTTCCAGAGATCGTTCCTCCTGTACCACTAGCCGCAACTAAATGCGTAATCTCACCTTTGGTTTGATTCCATATTTCTGGACCAGTAGATCTGTAATGAGCTTCTGAATTAAGCACGTTAAAATACTGATTAATATACACAGAGTTCGCTGTTTCAGCGTGTAAACGCTTCGCTACTTCGTAATAAGATCTAGGGTCATCTGCACTCACATGTGCTGGACATACATATACCTTGGCCCCCATGGCTTTTAGCATATCAATTTTGTCTTTAGACGATTTAGAACTCACGGCGAGTATACATTTATATCCTTTAATAATACTAACCATCGCTAAACTGAACCCTGTATTACCAGAGGTTGTTTCGATGATCGTAGAATCAGGATTTAACAAACCTTTTTCTTCTGCGGTCTCTATAATATGTAAGGCGATCCTATCTTTCATAGAATGCCCTGGATTAGCTCCTTCTAATTTGGCATAAAACGCTCCTTGTAAATGATTTGTAATTCTATTAAGTTGAACCATTGGCGTATTACCAATAAGTTCCAATATATTATGGGAAATTCCTATATGTTCTTTCATAAAATAAATTATGATATTGCTTTAATTAACAAGCAAACTTACTAAATTATTTTTAATTATTCTTTTATATTTTCTAAATCTAACAGAAATGCATAGTCGATTGCAGTTTCCTTTAAAGCTTCAAAACGTCCGGAAGCCCCGCCATGACCGGCATCCATGTTTGTATGTAACAACAGTTGATTTGTATCTGTTTTCATATCTCTTAATTTTGCAACCCATTTTGCTGGTTCAAAATATTGAACTTGAGAATCATGTAACCCTGTAGTAACCAACATGTTTGGATAGTCCTGCGTTTTTACATTGTCATAAGGTGAATAGGATTTCATATACTCATAAGCTTCCTTTTCGTTAGGATTTCCCCATTCATCATACTCTCCTGTGGTCAACGGAATACTGTCATCCAGCATGGTTGTAAGCACATCAACAAAAGGTACACTTGCGATAATTCCATTAAAAATTTCTGGATTCATATTTAAAACAGCTCCCATTAACAATCCTCCTGCAGACCCTCCACTTGCATATAAATGGTCCGCTGACGTATAATTGTTTGCTATTAAATGTTTACCACAATCTATAAAATCAGTAAATGTATTTAATTTATGCATCATCTTTCCGTCTTCATACCATTGACGGCCTAAATATTCGCCCCCTCTAATATGTGCAATGGCGAAAACAAATCCGCGATCCAACAAACTCAATCTAGTAGTACTAAATCCAGGATCTATGGTATATCCATAAGAGCCATACGCATACAATAACATTGGAGTGTCCTTTGTAAATTTGGTATCCTTATGATACACCATGGACATGGCAACCTTCTCTCCATCTCTAGCAGCAGCCCATACACGCTCACTTTTATAATTCGACTGATCAAATTTGCCTCCTAAAACTTCTTGTTGCTTTAATAACTTCTTCGATTTATCAACCACGTTAAAGTCAACCACAGAACTCGGTGTTGTTAACGAATTATAACTATACCTGATAGTATCCGTCTCAAAATCCGCATTGTAATAAACTCCTGCTGAATACGTTTCCTCATCAAAAGGCAAGTAATAATCAGCAGAATTATCCCATTTTATGATACGAATTTTATTCAAGCCGTTACTACGCTCTTCTAACACAAAGAAGTCTTTAAAAATGGATATATCTTCCAGTAAAACATCCGAACGGTGAGGGATTACATCCACCCAATTCTCCTTAGAAAACTTACCCTCAGGAGTTTTCATAACTTTAAAGTTAAGCGCCTTATCTTTATTGGTATGAATATAAAAATTTCCATCGTAATGTGCCACATTATACTCTAAATCACGTTCACGTGCTTGGAAAATTTCAAATTCACCTAAAGGATTGTCAGCCGCTAATAGTCTACACTCTGTAGATACCGTATTGTAAGATCCAATGATGATAAACTTATTTGATTTCGTTTTATACACATAGGTACCAAAGGTATCATCTAACTCTTCATACACCAACACATCATTTGATGGGTCCGTACCAAGTTCATGCCTATAAATTTTGTCGCTACGTAGGGTTACAGGATCTTTTAAAGTATAAAAAACCGTTTTATTATCATTTGCCCAAGTTGTCCCTCCAGTCGTATTTTCAATTTTCTCATCGTACATTTTACCTGTTTCCAAGTTTTTAAAATACAAGGTGTACTGCCGCCTACTAACTGTATCAATTCCATAGGCCGTAATTTGATTATTAGGGCTAACGGACAACCCAGTAAATTTATAATATGTATGATCTTTTGCCATTACATTTACATCAAACAGAAGTTCATCTGGAGCATCTAAACTACCTTTTTTACGAGAATGTATAGGATACTGATTTCCTTTTTTGAACTTAGAAATATAGTAATAACCGTTCTTTTTAAAAGGAACTGACTCATCGTCTTCTTTAATACGTCCCTTCATTTCGCTAAACAAAGCGTCTTTAAAATCCTTGGTATGTTTCGTTAAGTCGTTGTAATAGTCGTTTTCGGCATTTAAATAATCGATAACTTTACTATCTTCTCGGTCATTCAACCAATAATAGTTATCTATTCTAACATCACCATGCTTCTCTAATTTTTTTTCAATCTTAGCAGCTATTGGTGCCGTTTTTATTTCGTTCTCCATTGTTTCATTTTTACACGAGGTTGCAAAAATAAGACTTATGAGCAATAATACCTTATAATGTACCATAAAATTACTGTTAATTGTATAAATCTATTTAAAAACAACTCAAATATACTACTTTTGACGTCTTATTAAAATAAACCCTAAATATTATGTTTGGAGATCTCTCTGGAATGATGAGTAAATTAAAAGATACTCAAGTAAAAATTGAACAAACTAAAAAAAGAATGGACAGTATTCTTATTGATGAAAAAAGTAATAACAACCTTGTAAAAGTTACAGTTACCGCCAATAGTGTGATCAAAAATATTCATATTTCAGAAGAATTAACTGACACAGAAGAGATAGCTGACTATGTCCAACTCACTCTAAATAAAGCTTTAGAAAAAGCAAAAAAAATAAACGAAACGGAACTAGCCGCAGCAGCAAAAGACGGAATGCCTTCTATACCTGGAATGGATATGTTTGGCTAAAACTATGTATTGAAAGGTTAGTGAAACGTACAATCGTTCTCACTAACCACCCTTGTATGCGTATTATGCGGAATCCACATCAATATTAAATCGAATGGCTCTAAAACTACCAATTGCCTGAAAACTATTACGCACTCTATCTACATTCTTTTTGGTGATAACGAGATTGTCTTTTGGACCAATTTTAATAATAAAATTTCTGATATATTGATTCCTCACTCTCCCCACACTAGGAACGGTAGGTCCCAGTAATTTGGTGCCAAACACATTGGTCAATGAAGTTGTTAACCATTGCATACCTTCCTCTAACCTAATTTCGTCCTTGTGTTTTAATGTGATTTTTATAAGTCTAAAAAATGGTGGATACTGAAATTGCCAACGCTCATCCAATTGCTCTTTGAACATGGCTGGATAGTCATTAGTGGCTACTTGTTGCAAAATTTGATGGTAAGGATTAAATGTTTGAATGGCAACTCTCCCTTGTTTGGATGATCGTCCAGACCTTCCTGAAACCTGTACCATTAACTGATAACTCCGCTCGTGAGCTCTAAAATCAGGAAAATTAAGCATGGTATCCGAATTCATAATTCCTACCAAAGAGACATTGGAGAAATCGAGTCCTTTGGAAAGCATTTGCGTTCCCACAAGAATATCAATTTCCTGTGCTTGAAACTTTCCTATTATTTTTTCAAAGCCACGCTTCCCTTTGGTTGTATCAAAATCCATACGCCCTATTTTAGCATCAGGAAACAATTGTTCAATCTCCAGTTCTATCTGTTCGGTCCCGAAACCCTTGGTATTTAATTTTTCACTACCACAAGCTTTGCAATTATACATCATTGACTGATGATACCCACAATAATGACATTTAATTTCTCTCCTGTATTTATGAAAGGTCAAACTGACATCACAATTAGGGCATTCCGGAGAAACCCCACAGGTTTCGCATTCCACAATGGGAGCAAAACCACGTCTGTTTTGAAATAGAATTACCTGTTCTTTCTCTTTCAAACTATCTTGGATCATCTCCAATAAACGGTCAGAAAAATGTCCTTTCATCCGTTTTTTACGATGTTTTTCCTTAACATCTATCAATTCAATAATAGGCAATTGTACATTATTAAATCTTTTTGTCAACTGTACAAAGCCGTATTTTCCCTGTTGTGCATTGTGAAATGATTCGATACTAGGCGTAGCAGATCCCATTAAAACTTTCGCTTTATGAATATGTGCTAGTACCACAGCAGCATCTCTTGCATGATATCTCGGTGCAGGGTCTTGTTGTTTAAAAGAGGGTTCATGCTCCTCATCTATAATAATCAACCCTATGTTAGAAAAAGGCAAAAACATCCCGGACCTAGCTCCTATAATAAATTGCCCTTTGGTTTTCCCTGCAAGCATGTTTTGCCAAACTTCTACCCTTTCGTTCATGGAATATTTTGAATGAAATACAGATAAGTAATCTCCAAAATAGACTTGTAACCGTTGAATTAACTGAGTTGTCAAAGCAATTTCCGGTAATAAATACACCACTTGCTTCCCTTCTTCTAATGTCTTTTTTATTAAATGGGCATATATTTCTGTTTTTCCACTACTCGTAACCCCTTGTAATAAGGTCGTATTTTTTGTTTTAAAAGTTGTCAAAATTTCATCATATGCTTTTTGTTGAAACTCATTCAATATTTTTAAAGCATTTGACTGTCCTTCAAAAGTTACACGGTCTACTTGCAAATGGTAATAATCCAATACACCTTTGTCTACCAATGCTTTTATCACCGCAGAAGAAACACCCGATTGTTCCATCAATTCTTTCACCGGAATTGGTTTTTTCTGAGCATTCAATTGAAAATAGCACATGACCACATCGCGTTGTTTCTTAGCACGACTTAGTAATTCCAGTAATTCTGAAAGTTTTTCAGGAGCTGTCCAGGCATCATTTAAACAAATATATTTAACCAACTTGGGCTTGTACTGCTCATAGATGTACTCTTTCACTTTTATCACCTCTTTGCTTAACATAGCACCTATCACCGGAAGTACATTTTTTTTATCCAATATTTTGGTAATTTCCTGAATGGTAATTTCCGATTGAAATTGTAAAGCCTCGTAAATTAAAAACTCAGCATCCAACAGTCCTTCTTCGTCTTTAAACTCAGAGTTCAAAGAAATACTCGTTTCACTTTCCAGCAAATAAGAAGATGGAATAGCGGCTCTAAATACTTCTCCTAAGGAACACATATAATAAGAAGCCATCCATTCCCAATGCGCCAATTGCTTTTCATTTACTATAGGCGCATCATCCAGAATTTGAAAAATGTCTTTCGCAACATATCCTTCCGGTGGTGTATTGTGAATTTCTCTTACAAGTGCTGTAGTGATTCTATTTTTACCAAAAGGTACTGCCACGCGCATTCCTATTTCTAAGAAACCAGCTTCTTCTTCCGTTATCCTATAGGTAAACAGCTTAGTTAAAGGGATTGGCAATACAACGCTTATAAAAAACAACTTCATAAAATGGAATAATAAAGTTCAAATATAAGCCTTTATCGGCATACTAAAATCATCCCTTTTATTTTTTTGGCACGCTGTTTGTAATTCAGTAAGCAGAGGTCACTAACCAAGTTACCGTAAGTATGAACCTTAAAATTTTTTATTATGAAAAACAATTACTCACTTTTAGTTGCTCTTTTATTCTTAGGATTTGGAGCTTTCGCAATAAATACAGAAACTACATCAACGGACTATAGTCCATATTATGATACCAATGGTGAATCATTCACTTTTACAGAACACGGAATTACTTTTTCCGTATTTCAAAATGGTGAATTTGATTTTTATCTCGACAGTCATCGTGGATTTAGTGCTAGTATCAGTGGTAAACACGGAAGTATCAGTTTTAACTCCGGTTATAATTATGACGCTTATGTACAATACGACGATTATGGTGCCATCATCCAAATAGAAGACGTTGCTATTTATTATGACAACTATGGAAGAATCAGTAGAGCTGGAAATGTAGACATCAGATACAACAACCGAAGATTAGTACGAGTTGGAGGATTGTATGTACATTACGATCATCATGGCCACTATACAAGATACTCTGGTTATATAAATAATTATAACAGACATTATGTATTTCACCCATACCACAACTTTTTCGTAAGACCTCTATTTGATTTTGCTATCGTAAGTTTTAATCCTTACCGTAGACATTACAATCACCATAGATATAGTTATAACTACCATAGAAATCATTATAACAGACATGATTATCACAATGGCTATGTAAAGAGATATGATACCCGTAGAAGAGTTGTTGACAATCGTATTAGACATAACAACTACGGACATAAAAGAAACGGAAAATATACTACGAACGATTCTAGACGTAAACAATATGATACTAAAAGACGTTCAAGTACGTATAGCAGTAGTAACAGTGCAAACAAACGCTCATTAGCATCTACAAAAAGAACGACCACTAGCAATAAAAGAAGGAGCACGAGTACAAGAGATGCACACAGATCTGTAGCGAACAGAAATGAAAGTGGAAAAAGGTCCGTATCTAATAGAAGTACGGAGAATACAAGATCCACAAGTAACAGAAGTACCAGCAACAGAAGACCTGTAAGTAGCAGTACAAAACGTAGTGTTGAAAATACAAACAAACGCTCAGCAAATACGCGTACCACTCAAAGAAGCACTAAAACTGTTGCTCCAAAAAAACGGAGTACATCACAACGAAAATCGGTGAGAACAAGCGCACCTAGAAAAGTAAAAGAAGTGAAACGTAGTTCTTCGTCAAGAGCAAAAAGTAGTGCTCCAAAAGCTTCTAAAAAAAGAAGTTCTAGTCGTTCAAGTTCAAGTAAACGAGCTTCATCAAGTAATTCCCGACGCTCATAATCTTAATAAGTTATACAGAAAAAAGCCACTCAAAGAGTGGCTTTTTTTATTTTGTATCTAATCAAAGTATTTAATCCTCAGAAGCTTCGTTATCGTCTTGGCTTAAATCTCTCATATGTGGATTTTTCTTTGCTTTTCTACTTCCTGCATACATATCGTAACGTACAAAACGACAGTCTAAATCACCATTTTTTAATGGGATTCTACGAGAAGTTTTTAATCCAACGTGTTTTAGAGCTTCTAAATCAGAAGTAATAAACCAGACTTTAGAATCCGGATATCCATGTTTTAAGGTGTCCCCTATCTTTTTATAAAACTCTTGTGTGTCTACTTCTAAACGTTCTCCATATGGTGGATTGAATAAAATAGTTGTTTGTCCAAAAACTTCTTTCATTGAATTAAAAAAGTTAACATGATGTACTTTCACAAACTCATCTAAATTAGAATTTTTAATATTATCATTTGCTTTTCTAACGGCAGACGGTGCTTTATCAAAGCCCATAATTTTAAAATGTGAACTTGTAATTTTTTTCAATAAGGAATCATGCACTGCAAAAAATAACTCCTCGTCGTAATCCTTCCAGTTTTCAAAACAGAATTCGTTACGATTAATATTTGCAGGAATATTACAAGCAATCATGGCTGCTTCTATCAAAATAGTTCCAGATCCACACATTGGATCAATAAAGTTACAATCTCCTTTATATCCAGACAACAACACAAGCCCAGCGGCTAACACTTCATTTATAGGTGCAATATTGGTGGCACTTCTATACCCACGTTTGTGCAAAGAGTCTCCAGAACTATCTAAAGAAATAGTACAGGTTTCTCGTTGAATGTGTACATGTATCTTCACGTCAGGATGCTTTAAATCTACATTCGGACGTTTGTCATATTTATCGCGGTAATAATCAGCAATAGCATCTTTAGACTTCAATGAGATATAATGTGAATTAGAAGTAAATTTATCAGAATTCACCACTGCTCCAATAGCAAAGGTTCCATCTACCTCTAAATATTTTTCCCATTTAATCTGTTGTAATTTTTTATACAACTCATTTTCATCATATACACGAAAAACTTTAATCGGTTTTAAAATACGAATTGCCGTACGTAACGCCAAGTTAGATTTGTACATAAATCCGGTGTCACCACTATAAGAAACGTTTCTTACTCCTACTTCCACATCTTGCGCCCCTAATTCACGTAACTCTTCGGCCAATACTTCTTCTAATCCAAACATGGTGGTGGCCACCATTTTAAAATTTTTATGCATCTGATTTTATTTTTGGCAAAAATACACAAATAACCGCGTTCAAACTCTTTTATCATAAAATGATTGCAAAAACAATTAAATTAATACTTTTGTAGGGTAAAATTTATAGATGAGTACAACAAAAAATTGGTTTAAAACTTGGTTTAACACCTCCTACTACCACATATTATATCAGAACAGAAACGATGAAGAAGCACAGTATTTCATTAAAAACATCATTTCTTTTCTAAAAATAAAGCAAGATGACACCTTACTGGACTTGGGCTGCGGTAAAGGACGTCATTCTATTTATTTAAATTCTTTGGGGTTTGATGTGACAGGTGCGGATTTATCTAGCAACAGTATTCAGCATGCCAAACAGTTCGAAAATGAGCATTTGCATTTCTTCGAACATGATATGCGCGATCCTTTTACCAGTAAATTTGACACAATTTTTAATCTTTTTACCAGTTTTGGTTTTTTTGAAGACGATAAAGAAGATATATTGGTGCTGACAAACATAAAAAATGGCTTAAAGAAAAACGGATCGGCAGTCATCGATTTTATGAACGCTCAAAAAGTGATTGCAAACCTAGTTCCAGAAGAAACAGTGACTAGAGGAACTATAGATTTTCATATAAAAAGACGCTTCGAAAAAGGCTTTATTCTAAAAGACATCTCTTTTTCTGCGGACAGTCAGGAGCATCATTACACAGAACGTGTGAAGTGTTTGGATTATCAAAAAATTGAAAAATTTCTAGAACAAGCTGGATTGCGTGTTATAAACTCCTTTGGAGATTATGATTTATCCGATTTTAACTCTGACAATTCTAACAGACTAATTCTTGTAGTAGCATGATATATATAGCCTTAATAGCTTCCGTTCTTATTGGTATTCTTATCGTTTTTGTGTTAAAACCAAACGATAAGTGGATACAACTTTTCTTAGCCTTTAGTGGTGCCTACTTGCTATCCATCACCCTGCTACATATATTGCCAGAAGTATACCATTCTGAGTCAAAAAATGTGGGGATATTTATTTTGATAGGAATATTATTACAACTCGTCTTGGATTTCTTTTCTCAAGGTGCAGAACACGGACATATCCATGTGCATAAAAAACATGTATTCCCATGGGTTTTATTTATCAGTTTGAGTATTCATGCCTTATTGGAAGGAATTCCGTTAGCGCATAACCATGCTGGTTATACCCATGATCACAATAATTTGTTATGGGCCATCGTGATACATAAAATTCCTGTTGCTGTAATTTTAAGCTCTTTTCTATTGAATAGTAGTTTTGATAAAAAAAAGGGCATCCTATTTATTTTAGGGTTTTCATTAATGTCTCCATTGGGTAGTTTTTTAGGCGATACATTGCCAATTCTAAACGATTATCGTAACGAAATCACGGCTATTATTATTGGTATATTTTTACATATTTCTACGACTATACTGTTCGAATCTTCACAAAACCATAAATTCAACGCCTTTAAATTCTTAGCTATTTTAGTGGGAATGGGGATTGCATTATTAGTTTAGTAGGCATTGGTGAATAGTAACTGGTGACTGGTGACTGTAAAATCTATGTGTTTTTTTCTACTGATTCTTAATGATGCTTACAATCCATTATGAGTGATGGGTGAAAAGTGATGAGGAACTTATAGTTAGTGGTTGGTGGTTGAAAACAACCTAAATAGCCCATTTGATTCTTGATTTCAATGTAATTTGTGATGAGTGAAGAGTGAAGAGTGATGCGTGATGAGTGATGAGTGATGAGTGAAAGGTTCAATTTTCCTGTAGGAACCTTATCATAGTACCCAACACTCATGATCAAAAATAATAATCCGCACTACTCGGCACATGAGATTTGCAAAAAGAATGTAAATGTCAATGAGAAGTTCCCTGAATCCTTGTTCTATTGTCTATCCTCATAGTCTTTTCTCTGTTGTCTTTTCTCTAATTTCTAACATCTCCACACTCACTTCTTATATCACAATACTATAATCATTTAATAACTCTTTCCTTCTCAATTTTCGTTATATTTGTGGCTGTAATCTCAAATTTACCCATGAATAGACGGAAATTTTTCAGAAACGGATCATTTTTTGCCCTTGGAACGGCTTTATTTAATCCTTTAGGTGCAAATGCAACTACCCTAGATTTTGACCAATCAAAAAAGAATAAAAAAGCAAAAAACATAATTGTTATAGTGAGTGACGGTATGAGTATCGGAACTTTAAATATGACAGATATTTATCTAAACAGAAAAACAGGAAACGGTACTAATTGGCTTAATTTATACAAAGAAAACAAGGCCGTTCACGCCATGATGGACATGGCCTCTGCTAATTCTTTAGTTACTGATTCTTCAGCCGCTAGTTCTTCTTGGGGTGGTGGAGTACGCATCAACAATGGTGCTTTAAATATGAGTGCCAACGGAGAAAAACACCTACCTATTTGGCAAAAATTCAAAAAAGCTGGAAAAATGGCTGGCTGCGTTACTACTGTACCAATTACGCATGCAACACCTGCAGGGTTTTGTGTGAATAATAAAAAACGTGGGAACCAGGCTGAAATAGCATTGCAATATTTAGACCTAGGTTTTGATGTGCTTATGGGCGGTGGAAATGAATATTTTGCGTCCGATAAACGAAAAGACAAACGCGACGTTTATAGCGAATTTACACGTAAAGGTTACGATGTCGTTACCTCTAGGGATCAAATGCTAGCGACTTCAGGAAACAAACCGGTATTAGGCGTTTTTAACGACGGAGGATTGCCATACACTGTAGATAGAAACAACGACAAGGAATTGGAAAAACGCATCCCTACCCTTGGAGAAATGACCCAAACAGCTATAGATGCAATGAAACATAGCGAGGAGGGTTTTGTGTTGCAGATAGAAGCAGGAAAAGTAGATTGGGCGGCACACGGAAACGATATTTCTGGTCTATTATACGATCAAGTAGCTCATGACGATGCCATTAAGGTAGCCATGGATTTTGCAGAGAAAAACGAAGACACCTTGGTTATTATTACCACAGACCACGGAAATTCTAATCCTGGACTTATCTATGGTAAAAACGTAGATAGCAATTTTGATAAAGTACAGCATTACAAACATTCTAACGAATGGATCTTAAATGGATTTAGTGAAAATTCTAGCGCATCACAAATTAAAGAACGCATAGAATTTGCCAATAACATTGCTATTTCTGATGAAGAAGCACAATTGATTCTCCGCTATTATAAAAACTTAAATACCGAAGAAGGAATTTACAATCCACGACACTTACCTTTTAAAGTATTATCAGACATCCAAGGAAAAAACAACTCCGTAGGTTGGATTAGCCAAAGTCACTCTGCTGATTATGTAGAATTGGCCATGGTAGGACCTGGAAGTCATTTATTAAAACCATTTATCAAAAACACCGATTTGCACTTCCTTATGCTAGAAGCTGCTGAAGTTGAAAATAAGTTTTAAGAGAATTTAAAAAAAATATTTTATAAAACGAAGTGGGGCAATGTCTTACTTCGTTTTTTTGTGGTGTTTTAGCCAGCACAGTAAGCATTACTGATGGTTTCAATTTAATTTAACCGTCCAAAACACCCATCGACCTCCTTTACAAAAACACAATTCATAAAACAAAAAAATACTCCGAACTCCTACGAATAATTAAATGTTTCTGTATTATATTGCAGCTTTAAAGTTGGCTTATCCAGCAATAAAAAAATCACTTTTAAGAAAAAAACAACATGAATTTCACAGCCATAGATTTTGAAACAGCCACTGCAAGCAGAGCTTCTGCCTGTGCCGTAGGAATTGTAACCGTAGAAAACGGAAAAATAATAGAAGAGTTCCATACATTAATTAAACCGCCAAATAACGAATACAACTGGCGCAACACACAAGTCCACGGAATTACAAGAAATGACACTCAAAATGCACAAACATTTGCAGCCGTTTATCCAGAAATAAAGAAACGATTGCAAGGAAAAGTGATCGTTGCTCACAACGAATCATTTGACAGAAGCGTACTAAAAAACACTATGGTAGACCATCAACTTGATTATGCCGACCTCAATATTTCTGACCGTTGGGAATGTACCATGAAATTGTGTAAAGCAAATGACAAGTATCCATCCGGCAAGCTAAATGAGTGTTGTATGGTTGATAATATTGAATTAAAACATCATGAGGCACTATCTGATGCACGTGCTTGTGCAGCGCTATATTTAATAAGATAATACTTCCCCTCCGCTCAGAGTACCGATTGTTATTCAATAACGGGATTCTGAGCGACAAAAAAAACAATCACGCCCATACCTAAATAATTAAAACATACCGATCATTTATACATATATGATTTTAATTGTAATGGTATCATTTCTCGCCAGATTGACATTGAAATGCCTTCATGAAACTTTGCATACTTAGCAAACCTGATAACATACATCGATCCCCAAACAAGTATCGTTTTAACCGTCTTACTCTCAATACATTACAACTTCACTATAGCCAGAATTAACATGTGTATTTATATAAAGGATTGGCAAGGCGTCTCTAACAACTAACTCCTTAGGCATCAAACTGATAACTACCAAATACTTGCATTCTCTGAAATTTATAACTATCTTTCCAATATTGAACAATTTCTATACTAGATAGCCCCAGCCCACACAACGGCTCTTTTTCCACAGTACTTATTCAACTGTTGTAGCTATATTCATAAAATTCAATGCACGCAAACATGGACACTACACTTACAGATTTAAAAAATGAAAATAATTTTGCCTTTGGAAAACTATACAAAGACAATTTTTATAAAATCTCCAATTTTGTGCAAATTAATAGTGGCACTAAGCCCGATGCAGAAGATTTGTTTCAAGATGCCATGTTAGTACTTATTGAGAAACTACAACACGATGACTTTAAATTAACAGCCTCTATCAATACCTATGTTTACGCTATTTGTAAAAACCTATGGTATAAAAAATTGAGAGACAAAAAATTCCAATTGTCTATTGAAGTAATTCAAAATAGGGACTTCTTACAGTCGATAAATACTACTATTGAAAGCGAAAAATCATACTCAGAAAAACTAAAAAGTTACATGACAAAAATTACTGACCATTGTAATCGCCTTATTCATGATATTTTTTTTAAAGAGAAAGCCATTACACAGATTCAAAAAGAATATGGCTATTCTAACAAACACAACGCTCAAAATCAGAAACATAAATGTGTTGAGCAAATTAGGCGTATAAAGGAGCAACAAGAAAAAATATAAATTATTTTCTATTGCATGGGTGATTTTTTTGAACTTTTGGTATGAATATATATAATTTAAAATTTATCAAAATGGATTCAACAATCAAAAATTTAGGGCTCGCAGTTCTATTAACTGCTTTTATTACAGTTTCAATAACTGCACAAAACACTACTACATGGAAAGTAGACAAGGCACATACTTCGGTTAACTTTTCCGTCAATCACTTCTTTTCAGCTGTTACGGGTAAGTTTACAAATTTTAACGGGCAATTTAACTTTGACCCAAATAACCTAAAATACAGCAAAGTGGCTTTTACTGTGGAAATAAATAGTGTAAACACTAACAATGCTAAGCGGGATAAGCATCTTCAATCAGCGGACTTTTTTAATGCCAAAACATTCACAAATATGACTTTTAAGTCTTCCAAAATTGAAATGAAATCAAAAAATGACTATTTACTTTACGGGAAGCTAACCATCAAAGACATCACAAAAGAAGTAATTTTACCTATGAAAATTACAGGCCAGATGGAACATCCCATGAAGAAAGGCACCTTGATAATGGGAATCTTAATCGACACAACTATTAACAGAACTGACTTTGGTGTTGGCACAGGAAATTGGGCAACAACAATGGTTGTTGGAAACGCTGTAAAAATTCATATTCCAATGGAATTAAATCGTAAAAAATAATGTAATGATGAACACAAAAATTAGAAATTCGATATTGGCAGGGATTATAGGAACCCTTATAATGACACTTGTAATGCTATTTACTCCGATCATAGGCTTGCCAAAAATGTCGCCGCCAGAAATGCTTTCTACGATGATCGGAATACCAATTATTGTGGGTTGGATCATGCATTTTATAATAGGAATTGTATTTGCTTTATTTTATACTTATGTATGCCTTTGTAAATGGAAAATAACGAACACGTACCTTAAAGGTGTCATATTTGGAATAATTGTATTTATTTTTGCCCAAGTAATGATGTCAGTAATGGCATTATTAATGCCTATGCCTAGCGTAAATAATGCACTCATACCGACACTTATAGCCAGTTTAATAGGACATATAGTCTATGGAATAGCCATTGCAAAAACCATGGAAAATTCCATTTAGTATTTATAAAAGAGTTCAAAAATATTTTTTCAAAATAAAAGAGACTCTTTCATTGTAGAGACTATTCCTATTAAAACTACAAGGTAAATTTTTCAATTATGCCGAGTACTCACCGAAGTCAATGATTTCACGATTACTCGGCATAATTTTATTTTAAATAACAGTAATCTTACATATAAAACTAATTTCAGTAGCTCTTAGAACGCAAAGAATAGTATCCTCAAAAAAATATTATTTAAAGGCTAAATAGTTTTAATGAACATCCTAAACGGCACTATTCCCAAAGAATGCGTATATTTACAAAGTCTCCAAAAATTTTAAAGTAATTTTTACCTTCGAAAAACATCGCGTTGATGTCTTTTCCTACTACTAAATTCTTAAGGTTTTCTACATCATCTTAACATAGTTCATCATAGCGGCAATTTCCCTGTCAATCAGATTACACTTCCCAATTTAAACAAAGGCACCATTGTATCCTTTTTATAAAAGTGATCCGTTTTTACAGTATCGTAACTAACCAAACTAAATATATAATTATGAAAACTAGAGTAACATTTACAATGTTTATGATTATTGGTTTTTTAATCATAGGATGCAAACAAAATGGAAAAAAGGCGGAAGTAGTGGTAAAAACCGAAGCAAAAGTAGCAGTAGAAAAGATAGATCTTGTAAACGATGAATTTCCAACTGCAAAAAAAGAAGTCATGGAAACTTTTGGCGCCATCGCACAGAGTATAAAGGAGGGTGATGTTGACAAATTAATATCTTTCCACGCTTACGGTCCAAAGTTTACCGAATTTAAAAATGGTGAAGCCAGGAATGGTAGTACAGCAAATGAAGCTCACGAACGAAATGTTTTCGGAAGTGTGACTGAGGTAATTAAATTTGATGCCAAAGATTTACAAATTGCCGTATATGGCGATGTTGCAAATTTAACCTTTCATTCAGATTTTCATTTAAAATTTGGTGAAGACCTCGTAGTCGTTAATGATCAAATCACCTTATTATTTGTAAAGACCGATCATGGTTGGAAAATGGTACACGAACATCATTCTCCTTTAAAAGAGAAGGAAGAATAAAACAGAGCTAAAAACTGGTAGAGGAATTCAAATCCAAATGGCAACACTAATTAATAGACAAAAAAAAGGGTAGGATCTTTAAATCCTACCCTTTCCCTAATAGTATATATTTTAATCTTCTTTTTTCTTTTTTATAGTACTTCCTTTCTTAATAGCTTTGTGGTTTTCATAACAAAGTAAGATGGCTTCAGTCAATTGTAGATCACTCGCCGATTTTATAAAATAATCTGAATAATTACATTCATTCAATAATTCCGTCAATTCCTGTGAACTCAAATCCAAATATTCCATCATTAGTTCACGGTTAAACTTTCCTTCCATCATCTCACGAAGGTTATCTTCGTCTCTCAATTTTTTAAGCTTCTTAAGACGTTTCGGTTTTTTACCAAACATATTATAGATGGCATCTACTGGATTAAACAAAGAGGCAATTGGTGATTTATAGGCAACTCTTGGAGCACCCATCTCATAGGTTTGTGGCATTCCTTTTATGTGAATCCTTGCAAATTTATCTACTGGAATATTTTTAGCATCAATCTCTAAAACCCCTACTAGTTTATGGGATTTCACTACCACTTCACTCATTTGTTCGCGCTTTTCATGAAGTTCAACTAAAAGCTCATTCCCTCGCAACAAATCGTTTGTTATTTTTAATTTAATAGATTGAAATCCTAAATAAGAGATATAGATGGTATCATTTACACGTGCAGGAAAATCAAAATAACCTTGTTTATTAGCAACAGCACCATGTACAGTGTTCAAATTAAACAAATGCGCTCCGCCCAGTCCACTTTTACTTTTTATATTAATAATTTGACCTTTTAAAGAATACGTACGATCATCATCTTTTTCTTCCTGCGCAAAAGCCTGAAAACAAGTGATGAAAATTAAAGAAACAATAATATTTTTTACCATCTTGTAAAAATAAGCATATTGGTGATAAAACTAGTTAAAGATGTGTGAAGATTTTTATTTATTTTTTTGAAATGAGCAATTCATTTTTCTAAAACTATTTTATCTAGAAAATTATGAAAAATACGCACGGTTTTTATAAATTTCGTTCCAAAGGCATAAATTCCCCTTTAAAAGGTTGTTTATTTTCATTAAATTGCAGAGTAATTATTTAACCAATTATATAGGATACAAAATTTATTTTTTTGTACCAAATAAGTACGTAGGGATTTCACTTTTGTGGAATCCCTTTTTTATTGCTCCTTTATATATGGCTAAGGATTTAATTCTTTGATGTATTTAAGCTTGAGATTTCTTTTATTTCTGAATAACTATTTTTAATAAAAAAAGTCGTTATAAATCCAATTAAAAATGCCATACATTCAAACTACAATTAAAACGCCTCGATAATTTTAAAACTAATTTAACAGTATTTTAATAAAGATTCGTTCATTTTTTGTAAATTTGTCATCGTAATGAGTAACAGCACAAAAAAAATAACGTCCGTCTTAATGACATTTGTAGTTTTATTTTCTACGATGTCATTTAATATTAGTGAGCACTTTTGCGGTGATCAGCTAGTGGACACTTCTTATTTTTCAACTGCTGATGCTTGTAACATGATGGACATGCAAATGCCCATCTCTTCTGATGATTGTAAAATTGAAAAAGAAGATTGTTGTTCTAATCATTCCGAATTTATTCAAGGTAGTTCTGAGATTCAATCAGTAGTTACTTCCTTAGATTTTGACCAACAAGTATTTCTTACTTCATTTGTATACACCTACATCAATTTATTTGAAGGATTAGAAGACAACGTAATTCCTTTTAAAAATTACGCACCGCCTATTATTGTCAAAGACATTCAAGTTCTTGACAACGTATTTCTTATTTGATTTACCTCTTTATTTTTCGTAACTCTTTCGTTTTAATACGATAAGAGCTAAATTTGTTTTGCAACATTTTTTGTATACCACTGCTACATCACTTTTTTTAATAAAAATCATTTTATTATGCTCAATAAAAGCATTAAATTTTTAATTGAAAATAAATTAGTTGCTGTATTATTATTAGCACTATTTATTGGCTGGGGAGTCTCAAATGCTCCTTTTGATTGGGAAACAGGAAGTTTCCCTCGTAACCCCGTAGGCGTTGATGCCATTCCAGACATTGGAGAAAATCAACAAATTGTATTTACTAAATGGGCAGGAAGATCCCCTCAAGACATTGAGGATCAAATCACTTATCCTTTAACCACTTCCCTACTAGGAATTCCAGGTGTAAAAACCATACGTAGTTCTTCTATGTTCGGGTTTTCAAGTATTTATATCATTTTTGAAGAGGATATAGAATTTTATTGGAGTAGGTCCAGAATATTAGAAAAACTAAATTCTTTACCTAGTAACCTGTTACCTGCCGCTGTTAAACCTGCATTAGGACCAGATGCCACAGGATTAGGGCAAGTGTATTGGTATACGCTAGAAGGTAGAGACGAAACAGGAGAAGTCACCGGAGGTTGGGACTTACATGAATTGAGAAGTATTCAAGATTTTTATGTAAAATACGGGCTATCCTCTGCTTCAGGAGTTTCTGAAGTGGCTTCTATTGGTGGTTTTGTACAAGAATACCAAATAGACATCAACCCAGACTTATTAAAGGAATATAATATTTCACTGCAACAAGTAGTTGGAGCTGTAAAAAACAGCAATAAAGATATAGGTGCTAAAACTACAGAAATCAACCAAGCAGAATACTTGGTACGTGGTTTAGGATATGTTAAATCGGTGGAAGACATCGAAAATGCCGTTGTTACTTCAAAGGATTTTACTTCGATTTTGATTCGAGATATAGCAACGGTTTCTTTAGGCCCCGCCATCCGAAGAGGATTATTGGATAAAGAAGGTGCCGAAGTTGTTGGAGGTGTCGTGGTTGCCAGATACGGTGCCAACCCCATGGAAGTGATTAACAATGTAAAAGATCAAATTGCACAAATTAGTGCTGGGTTGCCTTCTAAAGTATTAAAAGATGGCCGTACGTCCCAGTTAACAATCGTTCCTTTTTATGACAGGTCTGAACTAATTAATGAAACCTTAGAAACTTTAGACGAAGCCTTAACACTTGAGATTTTAATTACCATTTTAGTAATTATTGTAATGGTGTTTAATTTACGAGCATCTGTGTTGATCTCTGGATTACTACCTATTGCAGTATTAATGGTGTTTATTGCCATGAAAATATTTAATGTCGATGCTAATATCGTGGCCCTTTCCGGGATTGCCATTGCCATTGGAACCATGGTGGATGTAGGAGTGATACTCTCCGAAAACATCATACGGCATTTAGAAGAAGATAAAAATAACACGCCAATAAACGAAATTGTATACGGAGCAACTACGGAAGTTTCTGGAGCAATTATTACGGCAGTAATGACAACTATTGTAAGTTTTGTTCCAGTATTCACCATGATTGGATCGGAAGGAAAATTATTTAGACCACTGGCATTTACAAAAACAGCAGCATTAACTGCTTCCTTAATTGTTGCGTTGTTCCTAATCCCTCCATTTGCTGCTTGGCTCTTTGCCTGGAAACCACCTGTAAAAAAAGGAAAGTTTATCATAAGCATCTTATTAGTTGCCGCTGGTATTTTTGGAATTTATAGTGGGTATTATATTGCCTTTATCTTGATTGGATTTGGAATTTCAAGTTTCTTAAAAGCAAAAGAAATACTCACAGAAGAACGCGCAAACTATGTTAACATTGTTATATCGGCTTTAGCTATTGTAGGACTATTGAGTACTACATGGAGACCTTTAGGAGTGGATCATTCTATTTTTACAAATCTACTATTTGTTTCGGTTATCTGTTTCGGAATCTTAGGAGTATTTACCTTATTTAGAAAATCTTATGTAAACATCTTAAACTGGGCCTTGAGAAATAAAATTCTCTTTTTAAGTATGCCTGTATTAATTGTAGTCTTTGGATTAAATGTTTGGAAAAATACAGGTAAGGAATTTATGCCGTCGCTAAACGAAGGATCTTTCTTACTAATGCCTACTTCTATGCCACACTCCGGTGTTGCAGAAAACTTACGTGTACTAAAGCAATTGGATATGGCAGTGGCCACCATTCCGGAAGTTAGAACAGTCGTTGGAAAAGCGGGACGTATAGAAAGTGCTTTGGATCCAGCACCGGTATCCATGTATGAGAACATTATCAATTATAAGTCGGAGTATAAAATGGATGCCCATCGCAAACGTTTAAAATTTAAAGTAAACGAGGATGGGTTGTTTGAGACAAAGGCTGGGAAATTTATTCCCCCTGGCACAAAAGTTGAAAACAGACAGTTAATCGAAGATGAAGATGGAGAATACTACAGAAACTGGCGTAAACATATTAAATCAGCAGATGATATTTGGAAAGAAATTGTAAAAGTGACCAAGTTACCTGGAGTAACTTCTGCCCCTAAATTACAACCTATCGAAACCAGATTGGTCATGTTGCAAACAGGAATGAGAGCGCCTATGGGTATTAAGGTAAAAGGTTCCAGTTTAGCACAAATAGAAGCTTTTGGATTGGAGTTAGAAACCATTCTAAAACAAGTTCCTGGAGTTAAAAAAGAAGCAGTTTTTGCCGATAGAATTGTTGGAAAACCTTACTTGCTAATTGATATTGATCGCGAAAAATTAGCGAGGTATGGATTGTCCATAAGTGCTGTTCAAAATATTTTGGAAGTCTCTGTAGGAGGTAAAGTTATTACACAAACAGTAGAAGGACGTGAACGTTATGGAATCAGAGTAAGATATCCAAGAGAACAACGTTCAAGCCCAGAGGATTTTGAAAAGATTTATGTACCAACTCCTAATGGAAACCCAATTCCATTATCAGAATTAGTAACGATAAAATACGAACAAGGTCCACAAATTATAAAAAGTGAGGACACTTTCCTTATTGGATATGTACTTTTTGATAAGTTAGATGACGAAGCTGAGGTAACCGTTGTAGAACGTGCACAAGATGCTATTCAAAGAACCATAGACCGAGGAGAACTCGTAGTTCCAAAAGGAATTAACTATACGTTTACAGGAACTTACGAAAATCAAATTAGAGCAGAAAAAACCTTAGCTGTTGTGGTTCCACTGGCATTAGGGATTATTTTCTTAATTCTATATTTCCAATTTAGGTCTGTAGCAACCTCTTTAATGGTATTCTCAGGAATTACGGTAGCCTTTGCAGGTGGATTTATAATGCTTTGGTTATATGGAGAATCTTGGTTCCTTAATTTTGATGTCTTTGGTGTCAATCTGCGGAGCTTGTTCCAAATGGGAACTGTTAATTTAAGTGTGGCAGTCTGGGTCGGTTTTATCGCGTTGTTTGGTATTGCAACCGATGATGGTGTTGTAATGGCGACTTATTTGACTCAAACTTTTGATAAAAATTTACCAACTACTAAGGCGGAAGTTAGAGCTTCTGTAGTAGAAGCCGGTGTAAAACGTATTAGACCTTGTTTAATGACCACCGCTACTACCATGTTAGCATTATTACCAGTACTAACATCTACAGGAAGAGGATCCGATATTATGATTCCAATGGCTATTCCAAGTTTTGGAGGAATGCTAGTCGCATTAATCACCTTATTTGTGGTACCAGTGCTGTTTAGTTGGCAGCGTGAAATAACATTAAAAAAATCGAAAAATGAGCAATAAAATCATTTACATTCTTATATTTTTCATCTCCTTAGGTGCCAGTGCACAAAACTTGAATGAATACTTAAGAGAAGCGGAGAAAAACAATCCAGAGTTACAAGCCTTTCAGTATAAATATGAAAGCGCTTTGGAAAAAGTTGTAGAAGTTGGAAGTGTACCTAACACTTCCTTCGGAGTAGGCTATTTTATAGAAACACCTGAGACCCGTGTAGGGGCTCAGCGTGCAAAATTATCGATAGCACAAAAATTACCATGGTTTGGTACTTTGGAAGCAAAAAAAGAGAGTGCAACTTTTAAAGCGGAAGCACAATCTAAAATGTTTGATTTTATTAGAAGAAAACTGTTCTTAGATGTAAAAACCCTCTATTTTGAATTGTTTGAGTTAAAAGCGACCAAAGCCATAATCAATGAAAATATCGAAATCATGAAAACTTTCGAGGAATTAGCATTGACAGCATTGGAAAATAACCGTTCGACCATGGTTGATGTGCTAAAAATTAGGATGGAAAAAAACGAGCTATACAACACCCTTCATAAAGTGGAGGAAAACACCATCGCTAAAACTACCGCCTTTAATTTGTTGTTAAATCGTGATGAAAATAGCATTGTTAACATCATTGAAAACATCAGCATAGAAGATGCTACAATTTTTAATAAAGCAGACATTACTAATAATCCAAAGGTTTTACAATTAAACAATTTAGAAAGTGCTTTGGAGAAAGCTGAGTTGGCTGTCAAAAAAGAAGCATTACCTATGATTGGCTTGGCCTTAGATTATGTGGTAGTGGATAAAAGAGATATGGCTGACTTAATCGATAATGGGAAGGATGTTATCATGCCAATGGTGACCGTTTCTATTCCTTTATTTTCCAAAAAGTACAGTTCGAAACAAAAACAATTGAGATTGGAACAAAAAGCAGTGGCTACTAATAAATCCAATACCATAAATCAGTTACATACAATTTTCAGTAAAGCAAATAGCGGACTTTCTAACTCTAAAGTTGCCATACAAACGCAATTGGAGAATATTAGCGAAGCGGATCGTGCAAAGGAAGTGTTGTTTGCAGCCTACGAAACCTCTAAAATTGATTTTGAGCAATTGTTAGAGATCCAACAGTTGAAATTGAAGTTTCAATTGAAAAAAGTGGTTTCTGAAAAACAATATTCTGTGCAGAAATCAACCTTGGAATTTTTAACTAAAAACAATTAATTATGAAGAGCACTTATATCATTACAGGAATGAGTTGCGATGGCTGTAGAAAGCATATCGTAAAAGTATTGGGTGCTGTTCCAGGAGTACTTGATATATCCATAAATACAAAAACAGCTGAAGTTACTATTCAGATGGATAAAATGATTCTGTTAAATCAGTTTCAAGAAGCATTAAAAAATGATGGTGAAAAGTATGAAATAATTCATCCTCATACTTTTGAACAACGCAAAAAACAAGACAAAGAACTCGCAAAAAACGGTAATGGTATATTTTATTGCCCCATGCATTGTGAGGGAGATAAAACCTATTTTAAAATGGGGGATTGTCCTGTATGCGGCATGCATTTAATAGAACAAGCCAATGTTGTACAAAATGTTCAATTTACTTGTTCGATGCATCCAGAAGTTGTAAAAAACCAACCTGGAGCCTGCCCTATTTGCGGTATGGATTTAATTCCTTTAGAACCTTCGGATTCTGAAGAAGACAAAGCCTATCAAAAATTAGTAAGGAAAATGAAAATAGCCACCCTTTTTACGGTGCCAATTTTCTTAATGGCTATGACAGATTTATTACCTAACAATCCTTTATTAAAATTGTTCCCACAGGAAATTTGGAATTGGATTCAGTTTGCATTGTCTTTACCAGTAGTGTTTTATGCTACATGGATGTTTTTTGTTCGCGCATGGAAATCTGTAGTTACATGGAAATTAAACATGTTTACATTGGTAGGGATTGGAACTGGCGTTGCTTTTATTTTTAGCATCATCGCCTTATTGTTTCCAAATATATTTCCAGATCAATTTAAAACGGAAGGCGGTACTGTATTTGTTTACTTCGAAGCTACTACTGTAATTTTAACATTAGTTTTATTAGGACAGTTATTAGAAGCAAGAGCCCATAGTCAAACAAGTGGCGCTATCAAAGCATTACTAAAGTTGGCTCCTACGGAAGCTACCTTAGTAAAAGACAATGGAAGTGAAGAAGTAATTTCCATTCAAGCCATTGCCATTGGAGATTTACTAAGAGTAAAACCTGGTGACAAAATTCCTGTTGACGGAAAAATTATTGAGGGTGAAAGTACATTAGACGAATCTATGATTACAGGAGAGCCAATTCCTGTGGATAAAAAAGAAGGTGACGCCGTAAGCTCTGGGACTATAAATGGCAATAAGTCCTTTATAATGCAAGCAGAAAAGATTGGGGCAGATACCCTACTTTCCCAAATCATCCAAATGGTAAATAATGCCAGTAGATCTCGAGCGCCTATTCAAAAATTGGCAGACAAGATTTCAGAATATTTTGTCCCCATAGTCATTGTATTATCCATTGTCACATTTTTAGTATGGTACGCAGTAGGACCAGATCCGGCCTTGGTATATGCTTTTGTAAA